>Ga0307517_10001036_pt1 | contig 47164 bp, 39 predicted proteins | sample 23_EM_MG_FD_194515 | JGI IMG/M metagenome (GOLD analysis project Ga0307517, IMG submission 194515) | Populus trichocarpa ectomycorrhiza microbial communities from riparian zone in the Pacific Northwest, United States - 23_EM | ecosystem: Host-associated > Plants > Roots > Unclassified | place...
TCCCTTCCCAGCACAAAGCAGGATGGAATTAAGTAGAAAAGATTCCGACAGTCAAGTGTTCACTACTGCGCAGACTGAGCGTGGTTGTTGAGGGGAGAAAGGAAGTTGCGTGGCAACGGGGGAACGCGTCCTTTTAAGTAAAGTAAAAGGGGTTGCGCCGAGAATTTTCCCTTTCCACAACAACCGTTGCTAAGGGAGAGGAGGAGGAGGTAGATAACTGATTGCAGTTCATCGCTGTTGGTTGGAAGCGTGTAAGCGTATTTCTTATAGAGTAAGAAGAGCCCGGGCTCATAACCTGTTCAAAGTGTGAACGCCAGGGGCACAATCTATTCTATGTGGATAATACTGCGCAAGTGCGAGGGGGGTTGCAAGGCACGCTTGGTGAGGAGTAGAGAGCAGATTTGGTAGGAGTTCTGGTTCTTAATTATTCCAAAACAGGTGGGCGGTAGCAAGCATATTTATACAAAAGTATACGCCCATATGTATGAAAGAAATAAAGGGAAAACTATGTAAGAAACATAAGTGCGAACATGTTTGACCCTGAGATCCTGCCAAGTAATCCTAAACAATGTGCGTGAAACTATGAGGGTGTGATGTGAATATTAGAAATATCATGACCAATAATAGTGCATAAGAGATGCATAAAATCATTAACACCGGATAGAAAAGCACATGTTAAATCCCCAAATATTATCCTAAAACAATCAATAAAACACCATAATATATATCTTAGCTGTAGTAATGTAAGCGGTGTACAGGTGAAGCCGAAACACAAACTAAGTAAAAGAATACACGGTAGTGTTATGAAATGCACATAGGAAATATAACGGATTTTCAACAATGACGAGCCAGAGGCGATGGACAATGATTTACGGGCGGATATTGTGAAAGTTATTCTGGACAAGATGTCTGATATGTGCGTAGGAGAATTTGACCTTCCCACCCTATGAACGATGTATATTTACGAAAAATTATGTGCAGATTCCTCCTTGTTTCGCTAAACATCGAGGCTATTCTAGGAGAAGTGACAATTGGTCGGAGAAGAAAGAAACTCGAGAAAACGACACAAGGGCACGGGTTGAGTGATGCCTACACAGCAACTCTAACGCGACTGAAAGCGCAAAAGGGACACAAATCATTGCTCGGGCTGAAAGCCCTGATGTGGGTTTTGTATTCGGGACGGCCATTACGAACCCAGGAGCTCTTTCACGCCTTGGGAGTGGAAATAGGATCTGTAAATCTGGATCCGGGGGACGTTCCTACGCTACGGACACTTCTAGCATCTTGTCTGGGTCTTGTCACGGTCGAGGCATCTTCGTCCACAGTCCGACTGGTGCAATTTACTCTTCAGGAGCATCTCTTAAGTGATCCGACCCTATTCCACAGTCCTCACTCAGAAATTGCCGAGGTTTGCTTGACATACCTCAATTTTGGATGTATCCGGGATCTTTCGCCAACCCTTCACAGGGCCCCCGAAACAACACCACTTCTAGAATATGCTTCTCTTTACTGGGGGGGGCATACAAGAAAGGGAATGACGGAAAATATCAAAATACTGGCACTGAGGCTTCTCGATAGATTTGATGAGCACATATCAGCCCAGCTACTGTTATTGCGCTATATTAAAGATAGAGGCCACGGCCCTTATTTTGGTAGGGTGGGAAGACCTACGGGATTTACGGGACTCCACGGAGTAGCATTTCTCGGGATTGTGGGCATAGTTTCTACTGTATTGGAGATGAAGGAATGGGAAGTTAATGCACACGATTGCGCGGGGATGACGGCTCTCACCTGGGCATCTGGAAGAGGGCATGAGGAGGTTGTAAAGATTCTTTTGGGGCGAGAGGACGTCAATCCCGACCAGCCAGACACCGAATATGGCCGAACACCACTCTTGTGGGCGGCGAAAAGAGAGCATGAAGGGGTAGTAAAGATGCTTTTGGAACGAGAGGACGTCAATCCCAACCAGGCAGACCCTGGATATGGCCAAACGCTACTCTCGTGGGCGGCTGAGAGAGGGCATGAGGGGGTAGTAAAGATGCTTTTGGAACGAGCGGACGTCAACCCCAACCAGGCAGACACTCAATATGGCCAAACGCCACTCTTGTGGGCGGCTGAGAGAGGGCATGAGGCGGTAGTAAAGATTCTTTTGGAACGAGAGGACGTCAATCCCAACCAGCCAGACACTATATATGACCGAACGCCACTCTTGTGGGCGGCTGAGAGGGGACATAAGGGGGTAGTAAAAATGCTTTTGGAACGAGAGGACGTCAATCCCAACCTGGCAGACACTGAATATGGCCGAACTCCACTCTCGTGGGCGGCTGGGGACGGGTTTGAGGGAATAGTAAACATGCTTTTGGAACGAGCGGACGTCAAGCCCAACCAGCCAGACACTGAATATGGCAAAACACCACTCTTGCGGGCGGCTGGGAGCGGGTATGAGGGAATAGTAAAAATGCTTTTGGGACGAGCGGATGTCAATCCCAACCAGCCAGACACTAAATCTGGCCGAACGCCACTCTTGCGGGCGGCCAAGAAAGGGCATGATGGAGTAGTCAAGTTGCTTTTGGAACGAGAAGACGTCAATCTCAACCAAGCAGACACTGAATACGGCGGAACACCACTCTCGTGGGCGGCTTGGAGAGGGCATGAGGAGGTAGCAAAGATGCTTTTAGAACGAGAGGACGTCAATCCCAACCTGGCAGACACCAAATATGGCCGAACGCCACTCTCGTGGGCGGCTGGGGGTGGTTTGAGGGAATAGTAAGCATGCTTTTGGAACGAGCGGACGTCAATCCCAACCAAGCAGACACTGAATATGGAAAAACGCCACTCTTGCGGGCGGTTATGAAAGGGCATGAGAGGGTAGTACAGATTCTTTTGGGACGAGAGGACGTCAATACAAACAAGGCAGCCACCAAATATGGCCGAACGCCACTCTTGTGGGCGGCTGGGAGCGGGCATGAGGGGGTAGTAAAGATACTTTTGGAACGAGAGGACTTCGATCCCAACCAGCCAGACACTAAATATGGCCGAACGCCACTCTCGTTGGCGGCCGAGAACGGGCATGAGGGGATGGTAAAGATGCTTTTGGGACGAGAGGACGTCAATCTCAACAAGGTAGACACCAAATATGGCCAAACACCACTCTTGTGGGCGGCTAAGAGCCGGCATGAGGGGGTAGTAAATATGCTTTTGGAACGAGAGGACGTCAATCCCAACAAGGCAGACACCAAATATGGCCAAACGCCACTCTTGTGGGCGGCTGAGAAAGGGCATGAGAGAGTAGTAAGTATGCTTTTGGAACGAGAGGACATCAATCCCAACCAGGCTGACACCGGATATGGCAAAACGCCACTCTCGTGGGCGGCTGAGAGTGGGCATGAAGGGGTAATAAAAATGCTTTTGGAACGAGAGGACGTCAATCCCAACCAGGCAGACACCTTTTGTGACCTAACGCCACTCTCGTGGGCGGCTGAGAGCGGGCATGAGGGGGTAGTAAAGATGCTTTTGGAACGAGAGGAGGTCAATCCCAACCAGGCAGACACCGGATATGGCAAAACGCCACTCCTGCGAGCGGTCAAAAAAGGGCATGGGGGGGTAGTAAAGATGCTTTTGGAACGAGAGGACGTCAATCCCAACAAGGCAGACACCGAATATGGCAAAACGCCACTCTTGTCGGCGGCTGATAAAGGGCATGAGGGGGTAGTAAAAATGCTTTTGGAACGATGGGACGTCAATCCCAACCAGGCAGACACTAAATATGGCCAAACGCCGCTCTTGTGGGCGGCTCAGAAAGGGCACGAGGGGGTAGTAAGGATCCTTTTGGAACGAGCGGACGTCAATTCCAACCAGGCAGACACTAAATATGGCCAAACGCCACTCTTGTGGGCGGCTGAGAGAGGACATAAGGGGGCAGTAAAGATCCTTTTGGAACGAGCGGACGTTAATCCCAACCAGCCAGACACCGGATATGGCCTAACGCCACTCTTGTGGGCTGCTGAGAAAGGGCACGAGGGGGTAGTAAAGATCCTTTTGGAACGAGCGGACGTCAATCCCAACCAGGTAGACACCGAATATGGCCTAACGCCACTCTTGTGGGCGGCTGAGAAAGGGCATGAGAGAGTAGTAAAGATCCTTTTGGAACGAGCGGACGTCAATCCCAACCAGGCAGACACCGGATACGGTAAAACGCCGCTCTTGTGGGCGGCTGAGAAAGGGCATGAGGGGGTAGTAAAGATGCTTTTGGAACGAGCGGACGTCAATCTCAACTAGGCAGACACCGGATATGGCCTAACGCCGCTCTTGTGGGCGGCTGAGAAGGGGCATGGGGAGGTAGCAAAGATGCTTTTAGAACGAGAGGACGTCAATCCCAGCCTGGCAGACACCTTTTGTGGCCAAACGCCACTCTCGTTTGCGGCTGAGAACGGGCATGAGGGGGTAGTAAAGATGCTTTTGGAACGAGAGGACGTCAATCCCAACCTGGCAGACACCGAATACGGCCAAACACCGCTCTCGTGGGCGGCTGAGAGCGGGCATGAAGGGGTAGTAAAAATGCTTTTGGAGCGGAAAGGTGTCCACCCCACCACCCCAGATAACCAAAACCAAACCCCACTGTCTTTAGCTCTCTCCAAAGGACATCATGGAGTCGCAAGGATCCTACGGGAATGGGACTACGTCAATTCTGGCGTAGTTGATTGTAGTGGCCATTCATCCCTCCCGCCACCCACCTGGCCTGGAGACTAGTAAAGGGTAGAGATGTGATTCAGAGATAATGACCACAACACCAAGATTTTGGACCTTAATGGCCAGTCCGCGCTCCTATCTGCAGCCCCGACGACAGACCAAAGTTACTAAACCTCAACAACTCCGCCTCTGGGTCCGTGTATGGCGGCCTCCCTCAACTGAACCACCTAGTCTATCTCCACACCCTCCCGTGTGGTCCCTAAAGCTCTGGCCTCCTTCAAGGAAGCCCAACACCCACCCTAACACCCAATCAGCCCCCTCGTCCGCCGTCGACCGGAGCCTTACCCTAGCCTATCTCATCCTCGCTTTTCCCCTTTACACCCTTCCTTAAATACTTGCCCGGCGAGGGGTTGGTATATGCAGGACTTCCGCCGATTTGAATGCAAATAGGCTTTGATAAGGGTATTTTTCTAGTTTCTTCTCGCTCTTCGCTATTCATCTACCTTTTGTTTTTTCTCTCTTTCTTATCCTATTTCTTCCCTTAGAGCTCCAACCCCAGTCCCATTGTATTAACTTAGTAGCTTTCTCATCGTTGGTTCTGCTCTCCTATTATTCGTTAGGCTAGTATTTATCTCGCATTTTGTGGACGGTGGTGTATAAGTTAGTGTAATCTACACAGCCCGTTATATGCAATCGGATAGAAAAAAATGAAAAATGCCCGGCCTAAATTCGTGAGCCGCAGCCGCAGGTTCACTCCCTCCCGGTAATTCCTCCCACCGGGATTAAGTGATCGCCAGCGGTTCCCTTTCCAGACCATCGTACTCCGAATATGCTAGCAGGTCTACTATGATACTACTCGATATATGATATGGTAAAGTACTAGGGCAAAAAGATTCGTCCGATGCCCATTTTACACCAAAAGTAGCCGCAGGGGTACATACTGCGGGGGTTACTGAAAGGTTGCCCTTATAGAAAGAGGTTTGAGGTTCCCAACCTGGAGAGGTTAGAATGTGGTTAGACAAAAGGGCTGAGGATGAGGGTTTGGTGACGTGTGAGAAGGACTATGTGTGGGGGGGCACTGCTAAGGAAGATCTATCATAGCTTGGATCCACAATATTCTTAGAGAAATACTAGGGGTTAGGTTAATAGTTTATAAGAAAACCTAAATTGATTGCCCCCCCTCTCCTCCGCCTACCATAATATAGTGATGGATTGTCCGTTCGCAAAAGTTTCCGAACACCACGATGCAACGATCACACTTCTTGGTCAGCACCCAGCACAACAAATGACGTCTAAAGTCACAACCCAAAAATATTTAAAAATAAAATAAATCTATCATTCTAATTAATACCTTGTGTATTATCTATCTGCTTGATTGAGATTTTTTGTGGTGATGAAGATATGGTGTGTTCAGGAGTGAGGGGGCTGGGTTGCCATACTGTAGTGTGGAACCTTGCAGAGCTCAGTGTTCAGGAACTTTTGTGAACGGACAAGAGTAACCCCATCGTGGTATGTTAGGTTAAGGCAAACTTGTAGGCGTGAGCAGGGCTATGACCAGGCCGCGCGGCGGTGACTGGTGTTGCGTGGTAGAAGCCCACTGTGCGGGCCACCACAAACAGTACCTAGCCTGAGCTGCGTTCCTTTCTCTTTACATCGCTCACCATGACTTCTAACCGACACTCCTTTGGGAACACACTTGTCATATACATCGAATATCGAACACATCTCAGTTTTCCTATCAGTGACTGACCCGGGTCTTTCTCGTGACGACAGTTCAGCTGATAGCTGTGTCATTTCGGTGCCTGTACGACGGCATATTTCCCTGCGCATAAACCAGACCTCCATCATATAGCTCCTCTACCCTATTACATCCTCATTAAGATATATGGTGTTTCTTACTCTGGTAGGCTAACAATGTATAGTGAGCCTCCCAATAAGCTACCACACTATGTCGTATCGTATTGTGCCATATCATACAACAGGCTACGTAAACTCCCTGTCTGAACCTACATTAGGGTCGAGTGACCGATGGTGACCTGGTCCTTTAGGGGAGCCAATGACCCGGTTAAAATGGGCGAGGAAAGCCAGATGCTCGCAACTTATTTTAAGTCTTAGGAATTGTGTGACGCAGGTTAGCACACTATGGGGTACCTGTATCCTCGTAGTAAAAGGAAGTTCTAGGTGAATAAAAACAATATCACAGTAACATTCATGCTCCGGCGAAAACGGTAAACAAATGGCTCCATTGGTAAATAGAAAATTGCAATCTTCTTTTCAACAAACTATCTAGAGTCACTGACGGAAATGAGGGAATATAAGTCTCTACAATATCCTGCAGAAGACAGACAAAAAGAGGAAAAGAAAGGTCTGCACACATCCCGTAATCAAAATCCCCTTTACCGCCTCTGAAAACACCCACCAGCCCCTTTGCCCCCATTCTACAAGCTTGACACCGTCAAGTCACCTTTGCCCAATCTGTCATTTCTCTGCAAACAATTTTCTCCTGTCTCAACTCTATTACTCTTGTTAGCCACAGTGGAGGCACAGAAAGTACTCTATCCTTACCTACTCCTCCCCAAACCATGCCGGCATCCACCCACTGTCATACCATTAGCGGCCCCTGCCAATCCAAGTCCGTTTGTGATGACCTTGTGGGAGTAGAAGTAGCTCTTCTTTTCTTCTTTGAAGGGAATATTTTCTTGACTCACTACTTCTCCTATGGTATTTAATGTTCTTGAATCCCGTTTTTATATTCTATTAAAGCTCATTTCTGTGTTCTCTTTGTCTCCAGCCCTTATTCATATAATTCTCATATTGGATGACTTACATGCCTATAACTATGACAGTCAGGGTGCAGTTCGCTGTCCTGCATATGTGCGCCGTCCCGTTTGGCGATGCCGTATCTATTCTACTCGTAGCGGTTTTCCTATCAAGGTACCGCTATTGACGGCCAGGGTCGGGTAGGGGTCGAAAGCTAAGCTGCCCCTCATGTATTAATAAAGATGACGGCTGATGTCAGTAGGGCAATATATCGCGGACTACAGTGCAACAAGTTATTCCGTCATATTTTATGGTTACCCATACTGCGGAACTTAAGAGTTAGTACAGTAAATAGAATTTGTCGAAGCCTCCACAGCCCTTGTAATTCCTTGGCATGGGAATGATTGGGCAGAGATTGTAGTACAACAAGCCTCATCTCCCCGCTTTTCTTCAGCTCTACTCACTGAAAGTTTATAAACTCCCTCTATCGCCGTATAAGTCGCTCTAGTATTTCTACATTCACCCGAAATTTCGAAGAGAATATCATGGCACAAATATCTGTCAACATGCGCGATGGAAATGTCAACTCCGGAAACATCACGAGTAGTTTCAACAAAAACATCTATATGTCCGACGAGGATGCGCTGATTATGCGCTGGCTCTCTCCACTGGAACCGAATAATAGACATCAAGGTGTGCGCACCGAGCGTCTCGACGGTGTAGGGGATTGGTTTTTGGGGACAAGTGAGTTTCGGGAGTGGAGGGATAGTGAGGGTGGAGTCGATAAGGCTGTCTTGTTTTGCTCCGGGAATCCGGGAGTGGGGAAAACATATCTGAGGTAAAAGGCGGTATTCTTTGAAAGAGGTGAATACAGCTGACGGCAAGAAATACCAGTTCCTTGGTGATCGATAGGTTGTGCGATCATGCGGGGGATGAAGATGTCGCGGTTACAGGCCTTTACTGCGACTTCCTTGCTCAGCAAGAGCAGACAGTCACCAACATGATTGGAGCTATTCTGAAGCAGCTAGTGGGCAGGGGAGATATCCCGAAGGAAGTACGCGAGGCGTTTCAAAAGGCGAAAAAAGAGTTTGGTGGGAGAGGGCTACTACTTGCTGAGATGATGGGAATGTTGATCGCTCTTGCTTCGTTGTCCCAAGTCTTCATATGTATTGATGCACTCGACGAATGCCTACCGAAGCATCTGCCACAGCTTCTTGAGTCACTGAGAGATATCGTTCAAGAGTCGCCTAGGACGAGAATATTCCTCACCGGGAGGCCCCATGTCGGGAGTGCTATTCAAAGATACTTCACCAAGGCGGTCGTGGTACCCGTCAGTCCTAACACGGACGATATCAGGGATTACATAGAGATGAAGTTAGACAGGGATGACGAGCCAGAGGCGATGGACAACGATTTACGGGCGGATATTGTGAAAGTTATTTTAGACAAGATGTCTGATATGTGCGTAGGAGAATTTGGCCCTCCCATCCTATCGATGTATACTTACGAAAAATTATGTGCAGATTCCTCCTCGCTTCACTAAACATCGAGGCTATTCTAGGAGAAGTGACAATTGGTCGGAGAAGAAAGAAACTCGACAAAATGACACAAGGGCACGGATTGAGTGATGCCTACACAGCAACTCTAGCGCGACTGAGGGCGCAGAAGGGATATAAATCAGTGCTCGGACTAAAAGCCCTAATGTGGGTTTTGTATTCGGAACGGCCATTACGAACCCAGGAGCTCTGTCATGCCTTGGGGGTGGAAATAGGATCGACAGATCTGGATCCGGGGGACGTTCCTGCGTTACGGACACTCCTAGCATCTTGCCTTGGTCTTGTCACGATCGAGGCATCTTCGTCCACAGTCCGACTGGTGCACTTTACTCTTCAGGAGCATCTCTTAAGTGATCCGACCCTATTCCACAGTCCTCACTCGGTAATTGCCGAGGTTTGCTTGACATACCTCAATTCCGGATGTATCCGGGAACTTTCGCCAACTCTTCACAATGCCCCCGAAACAACACCGCTTCTAGAATATGCTTCTGTTTACTGGGGGGGGCATACAAGAAAGGGAATGACTGAAAATATCAAAATACTGGCACTGAGGCTTCTCGATAGATTTGATGAGCACATATCTGCTCAGCGACTGTTATTGCGCTATAATGAAAATAGCCGCTCAGGCCCTTATTTTAACAGAACAGGAGGACCTATGGGATTTACGGGGCTCCACGGAGTAGCATTTCTAGGGACCGCGGGCATAGTTTCTGCTGTATTGGAGATGAAGGAATGGGAAGTTAATGCACACGATTGCATGGGGATGACGGCTCTCACCTGGGCATCTGGAAGAGGGCATGAGGAGGTCGTCAAGATGCTTTTGGAACGAGAGGACGTCAATCCCAACCAGGCAGACACCAAATATGGCCTAACGCCACTCTTGTGGGCGGCTAAGAGAGGGGACGAGGGAATAGTAAAGATACTTTTGGAACGAGAGGACGTCAATCCCAACCAGGCAGACACCAACTATGGCCAAACGCCACTCTCGTGGGCGGCTGAGAGCGGGCATGAAGGGGTAGTAAAGATGCTTTTGGAACGAGAGGACGTCAATCCCAACCTGGCCACCAAATATGGTAGAACACCACTCTCGTTGGCGGCTGCTTGCGGGCATGAAGGGGTAGTAAAGATGCTTTTGGAACGAGCGGACGTCAATCCCAACCAGGCAGACACCAAATATGGCCAAACGCCACTCTCGTGGGCGGCTGAGAGCGGGCATGAAGGGGTAGTAAAAATGCTTTTAGAACGAGAGGACGTCAATCCCAACCTGGCCACCAAATATGGTAGAACACCACTCTCGTTGGCGGCTGCTTGCGGGCATGAAGGGGTAGTAAAGGTGCTTTTGGAACGAGGGGACGTCAATATCAACCAGGTAGACACCAAATATGGCGGAACGCCACTCTCGTGGGCGGCTGAGAGCGGGCATGAAGGGGTAGTAAAGATGCTTTTGGAACGAGAGGACGTCAATCCCAACCTGGCCACCAAATATGGTAGAACACCACTCTCGTTGGCGGCTGCTTGCGGGCATGAAGGGGTAGTAAAGATGCTTTTGGAACGAGCGGACGTCAATCCCAACCAGGCAGACACCAAATATGGCCAAACGCCACTCTTGTGGGCGGCTAAGAGAGGGGACGAGGGAATAGTAAAGATCCTTTTGGAACGAGAGGACGTCAATCCCAACCAGGCAGACACCAACTATGGCCAAACGCCACTCTCGTGGGCGGCTGAGAGCGGGCATGAAGGGGTAGTAAAGATGCTTTTGGAACGAGCGGACGTCAATCCCAACCAGGCAGACACCGAATATGACCGAACGCCACTCTCGTGGGCGGCTAAGGGCGGGAATGAGGGGGTAGTAAAGGTGCTTTTGGAACGAGGGGACGTCAATCTCAACCAGGCAGACACTGAAGATGGCCAAACGCCACTCTTGTGGGCGGCTAAGAGAGGGGACGAGGGAATAGTAAAGATACTTTTGGAACGAGAGGACGTCAATCCCAACCAGGCAGACACCAAATATGGCCAAACGCCACTCTCGTGGGCGGCTGAGAGCGGGCATGAAGGGGTAGTAAAGATGCTTTTGGAACGAGCGAACGTCAATCCCAATCAGGCAGACACCGAATATGACCGAACGCCACTCTCGTGGGCGGCTAAGGGTGGGAATGAGGGGGTAGTAAAGATGCTTTTAAAGCGGAACGGTGTCTGCACCACCACCCCAGATAACCAAAACCAAACCCCACTCTCGTTAGCTCTCTCCAAAGGACATCATGGGGTCGCAAGGATCCTACGGGAATGGGACAACGTCAATTCCGGCGTAGTTGATTGCAGTGACCATTCATCCCTCCCGCCGCCCGCCAGGCCTTGAGATTAGTACGTGGTAGAGATGTGATTCAGAGATGATGATCACAACACCAAGATTGTGGACCTTAGTCGCCGGTCCGCGCTCCTACCAGCAGACCCCGGCAACTGACCCAAATTATTGGACCTCAATGATTCCACCTCCAGATCTGCGCATAGCCACCTTCCTCAACCGAACCACCTAGGCTATCTCAACACCCTCCCAGTGGCCCCTAAAGTTCTGGCACCCTTCAAGGAAAGTTAACGCCCACTCTAACTCCCAATCAGCCCTCGCCGTCGACTGGAGTTATACCATACCCTATCCCGTTTCATTTCTCAACTTTCCCCTTTACATCCTCCCTTAAATACTTGCCCGCCGAGGGATCGGTATAGACAGGACCTCCGCCGATTTAAATATAAATAGGCTTTGATCAGGTTGTTTTTCTAATTTCTTCCGGCTCTTTGTTATTCATGTGTTTCTTGTTTTTTTCTTCTTCCCTTTCTTAGACTGTTTCTTCCCTTAGAGCTCTAGTTAGACTTAGTCCCATTATGGTTTTCTCATCTCTCGTTATACATCCCTATTATTCATTAGACTGGTATTCGTCTTGCATTTTGTGGACGGTGGTGTATAAGTTAGTGTAGTCTAGTATCATACAGCCCGTTATATGCGATCGGATAGACAAGGATGAAAAGAGCCTGGCCCAAATTCGTGAGTCGCAGCCGCAGGTTTACCCCTCTCCCGGTAATTTCTCCCACCTGGATTAAGGGACTGCCAGCGGTCCCCTTTCCAGACCATCGTACTCCGAATATGCTAGCGATTCTACTATGATACTCGATATACGATATGATACAATCAGCGGAGATCCCTCAATGATTGGACCAGAACCCTAACCCTAACTTACTGTATCTCTTTCTAATACCGGCGAATGGTGTGGTGGCGCCGGTGACAGTGTGGGGATGTGTTTGTGTTGTGTGAATCAGCTAAGCTAGATCCTATAAATTCATGATCGGAGGTCTATTTTCTTCTTTTTTTTGGAAATGTTTTGGCGAATTGGCGGGCGTAAAACTGCGGGTGGCCTCCCGTGAGGCGAATATTTGTAGAGTAAGTTATAGCACTATATTACAGCAGACCAATAATATAATATTATTATTATAAAATCAGGAAAGGAAACAACTCCAAGGATATACTAAGCCCATCTGCAAATTTAAAGAAATTCAGTTCCATATAGTTCGGGCACTCCAAAATGTGCACCGAGCTAAAGCAAACGAACAACAAGATATTCCAAGCAAAGGCTGTTAACCCGTACCATACCAGACTATGTTAAAAAAGCATTCTTTAATATTCAGAATCCAAGTTACTTTGCATGCTGCATTGAAAAAGGTGCGCTCAGCACTCAGGAATTGACAGTTATCACAATGGCAAAAGTGTAGCTAATGTGCTGTCCATTAATACACATCTAACTTTATACCAAAAATACCTCTTTTGAAACACAGATACCAGACCAACAAGCACCCCCATGGCTCAAAAAGGAAAATGCCTCTACATTACCCTCCTTCACTTGGTCTATCCCATGGAGGGTTTTTTCATATTCTCTCAATCTTTTCAAGTTGTGTTATTAGCGATTTAATTCCACATAAAAGTTTGGTACACAATTTAAAGTGAATAATAAACCAGACCTGTATTTCCTACACCGACAGCAAGTAGTGCCTACACTACCACGTATCAAAAGACCCATGTGTAGAATAATTGGGTCAGCCTCCTGAGAGGCTGGTCGAGCTCGTAGATGCTAAATAGGGAACCGAGTCCGTCTTAACTTCGGTGGACTGAAATCTACTATAGGGAAGTGGGTAACAATTACTAACATACCTTACATGTATACATATCTTAGCACCGGCCCGCACTGAGCACAAAACCTCTTAGTTTCCTCCTATTCGCTAACATCGCCTGCCTCTTTTACATCTCTAATAATTGAAATTCACTTACAGTCGCTAGACAAAAGTGCTGGTGAGCGGAATTTCACTTTCCCGGAGATTAGGGTGCTACCGTAAGCCGGGGGATTGCGCAATTGATGGTCCGTGCTGGGAGGGGGCTAGTGCGATGGCGAAGTGATCCCGTTTCATTAAGACCTTTATCTATTGACTATAACTAACTTGCTTTAATAATTGATTATTTCCCTTGCGCTACCTTCTATCAATAATTGCTCTCTCTCTTCTGTACGAGTTCCGCGTACTATGGAAGTTTATCCCGACGGATGCGCGTGCGGCAGTTGGGTTACTACAAGACTTGACTCATCACCGCACCCGCAATATTGATGGTGGTTTCCAACTATGGTTTTTTCTTCCGCTCTCTCCTTTTGTTCCCATTTCTCCTCCGGGTTTCCTTTTTGTCCAATACCTGTATACCCCAATTGACACCTGCTCCTTTCATCGGCTAGTGATTCTGGGTCTCTCGACAAACTCTTTCTGTTGGTATCATACTGGTGGCATTAGAGGGGGTAACCCAGCACGCAACCCACACCGCAGCATCATGAACAACCACTCGGTCTCCAACTAACTTAACAGTAGATTTTAGTTGACCAGCGCCATACAAACTGATCCGCTTCGCCGCCCGAACAGTTTCTCCCGGCCCAATGCGTTATCTGTATGTTTCCCTCCTTTCCCCGTAGTTCGTGCTTGCTAGTACTGCACACCCTCCGATGCTGTGCGCCGACAACACTCCTAGTAAGTTGGCATCTCAGGTAGCATCTCAACGCCAAATAATTGCTATAAATAACGATCCGGCTGAATAAGTATGATACAAAGTTTTACGACAATCCTTTTGTGTACCCTGGCCTGTGCTCCCACCCCTTCAACCCCCCGACCGTATACTCGGGAGATCCCCTTCCACAAATAGCTCCCTCAGGGAGGTACTTGTGCTTGAGTGCGAGTACGGTAGAGTGCCTTGGAGGAAGTCGAATATAGCCCAGGGGCGCGACACGAAGCGACTGACCCGGGATATGGCCCTACAAGTACGAGTAAATCCTTCCTGAGAATAGAGTGAGATCCGACGCTCTAGTACTATGGTACTCGTACAGTGCATACCCAAACGGGCTATTCCGAAAACCCTTACATTACTATAGGAGCAACAACAACAATAACAACAAAACAGTAGCGCGAGCATTCCTTCCTCCCCACTCCTTCAAAATACTATATTTCAGAATGTTTTGCTCGGCTCGATGAACCAGATAGGCCGAAAGGGAAGTCTATCCGTACACTCGAATTTCCGCGGCCAAGTCGGGGAGGAAGGGTGTTAAAGTGAAGGATGATTATTCCGCGACAATCGTGGAACGAGCTAAGCTAAAGCATGTCCGTCATACCTACGGTAGCCTACTTGATAGTAGTGTACAGGCACCACTACCACTATGAGGGAGTCTAGGGGAAAGGGGGGTATGGAAGATTGTTGCGAAATACTGGTCATTTGCACTGGAATTGTATTAGTACAGACATTTTTTCCGATATGAGTAGGGGAAAACATTGAATTGTGCAAGGTTATCGTTGATTGGGCAAAGACGCGTATGTTTTGTCGCCATGAACACTGTACTGTATTGGTTTTTGAACAATAGATTAACGATTTGTCAGATAGTTATTGGGAGCTTCTGGGATTTGGGTTGTTGTGATGGATCGGTAAGGCAGGTGTTCGTCGTTCGTACAACCGGTAGGAAGAGAGATAAGGAGGCGGTGGGCAGTGGGAGGTTTGCTTGGGCGTTTCGAGCTCCAGAAATCGGAAGATTCTAAACTGGTTCAGATTGTTTGATGGTATGGGATTCGGCAAGTTGCTTAAAGCAAACCCTTTTTCACATTGGGGGGGATGATTAGTTGCTAGCGTAGCGCTTGTATCGTATTTCGCACTGTTCCAATGGTTAAAAGATAAACAACCGAACCGATTAGTGCTCCAGAGTGAGCTGTAGAAACATTGTACTGTGGCCTACAATGTCATGAGGGGCCGCTCGCATTGCTATCGCTTATTTTACAATACCGGTAGTGGTGCAGTGTAGTGCCGGCGTCGCGTAGATCGTAATCCTATCAAAGTCTGACACTCCTCTGATAGAGGGTGTATAGCACACTCCCATATCATCGATGCAAACCATTCCAAAGCAAGCAATCAGCTAAGTTGGAGATAACAATAACCGTTGTGCTTTCCCATAGCCTCTGCGTGCTGTGGGTGAGTATAAAATAAAATAAAAAGGCATCAAAAGTGGGGGAGGAAATAGCACAGAGAACGATGGCGGTGGTGACCCTGCGTGCACTCGAGATCTGCAGGGTGAAGGCAACCGGTAGTGAAAGCGTTGGTTGGCTGGTCACTCCAACGAGAGGGGGTGCGGAGGAGTGGGAAAAAAAAGGAAAATGACCAATGGCCGTGAAGCGGGTGGATGAGAAACAGAATGGCTTGCAGAGATGCGGAGATCATCTAATCCCTGTCCTTCCACACTTGCACACTCCCACGCTTCGACGCTTTTGCACTTGCACACTTCACTTTCCCTCGCCCACTTCCCTTGCCCAATACGGTAGGGTGGTAGGTTGAACGGGTAGGTGATGCGAATTTCGAGCTGAGCCCTATTTTGAATAGCTGGGCGGTTTTGCTTCTCATGGGTTCGTGGGAATTATGATGATGAGAGGGGGAGGCGATGTGATAGAAACGGCGATTATTGGACATGGCGGGGGGAAGAGGGGGGGGGGTTTGCTTACTCGAGTATGGTACAGGAGATTTCTTCCATCCGGTGCCTGCATCTGTGCGTGGCAGATGGGGCAGGTGGGTGGGTGTTGAGTGTCTCAGGACAGGGGTTCGCTAGTGTCAGGTACCAAACACGGAATCGAGCAACCAACCAGCCACCAGAGACATGGAGAGACACAACGAGAGGCAAGGGAAAGCTTCCATTTGACAGGAGTGGCCCTGCTTTGCCTTGATTGAAAGTGATGTGATATGATGATGATGGTGGTGGTGGTGGTGATAGGCTGGAAAGCGCACTACTCAATTACGGATACCGGTACTACTTGCAGTATCCGGGAGAAGGGGAAGAGGGGGGGTTTTGTTTGTGCCAGATTCGACAAGGAGGGTACAGTACTTTGTCTTCCTTCATTTTTTTTGTTAGTCCATCTGTTCGGTGTTCACCCCTTTTAACCTTTTTGCTACTTGCACTTACTATGCCTGTGCCCGAGCACCTGTATCACGGGCGCATCTCGCCTCGATTCTTGTGAAAGGGAGCTCGCTTGCTCGGTGGTGTTGTACTTGTAACGATTATCATCATACGCGAGTGTCCCGCCAGCCTCTCTTGCCTCTTGCTCGTTCTCGCACTTTGATTGATGGATTGCCCATGTTGCTGGACTCATGCCCGTACCATGCTGTCCCTGCTTTACTGTGCCGAATCATATCGTGGTCAGCTCGGGTCGACAGGGCAATCTTGGGCTTGCCACGAATGGATAAAAGCTGTGCTCGAGTACAGTAGAATACAGCACTCTGTACAAATATGATACTCGCCCCAAGCAAGAAAGTACCCGAGAGCAGGGATTCGCAAGCTATATGGTAAAAATGTGCGTGTATTTGAGCGCTAATACCGGGACAAAATATACCCCTATTTTCGGCTACTGTATACTTCTCGCCTGGGACAGGCATCACCACCAGGACTTGTCCCCAGTGCTTGCATAAGCTGGCTCTGCTCTGCTTGCCTTTGCCTTGCCATACCCTGCTCTGTCTTTCCTTTCCTCCCCTTCCCTCCCCCTTGTCCCTCCTCCTCTGTTTCTTGGGTTTGTCCGTGTCTCCTTTGTGATTGCTGCTGTGCTTTGCTTTGCTTTTTTGTCGGTATTTTCCTCTTCCTCCCATCTTCTTCTTCCCCCATTCCTTTCTTGGGGTTGTTTGAGCATACATTTCATCATCTAGGACAGCAAACAATACCGCCACGGGCAAAGCTGTACAGTAATTGTGTGATTGCGTGTGAAAAGGGAAAAAAAGAGAAAGAAAGAGAAAAAAAAAGTGTTGGATCCGCTTTTCTACGAATCCCCATATCCATACCCCCTTCTCACTTGCTCCCCTCGCCCTGGTCAGGCTGTCAGCGCCCACCACCCATCTGTGTCGTACCTCTCACTCGCATCTGTCCTGCCCTGTCCCTCCTGTCCCTCCTGCAACTGCCGCCGTGTCCTCCAATCCCACACACCCACTCCCTTTCAACCCCCCGCCATTTCTCCCATTGCGCTCTTTTCCCTTCCCATCGAGGCTGGACCCTAACTTCTCCTGTTGTCCGACTCTTTCCCTTCTCCCTCAAAGCAGGCTCTTGATCGCTGCAAAAGTATACGATTTGTCCTCCATAGGCGTAGTGAGCCACCAGAGGAGAGCGTGATTCAACTATTCTCTGGTTTGCAAATACCTTCCCTGAAGATTCCATTTTAATTACTGTTCAAGATTTTGGAAGCTAACATGGCAGATCTTGATGAGGTTACAGACCAATGGGGCGATCGTAAAGATCCAATATTTGTCAGCCGTTCGTGAACATACCCTCGGTCTCGAGTCGATCATTAGCTAGCTGCCTGGAATTGGGACTTAGCAGTACAAGTTTATTCTGAGGAGAGCACATGCCATCGAGAGAGGCAGGCCCCTCTACCATTCCCTTCGCTGGCGCTTTTTCCTCCCGTCGGTCCTTCTCGATAAATCAGTTTAGAGCGACAGTCAACAGGACAAAAAACAAGGACCAGATCGTTTGGATTGATTTGGAATCTTCACATTGTTAGCGAACGGCCTATAACGAACGGAATCATTCACTTTATTTATTTTTATTCTTTTTGCGCGGTGCGCTGATTTTCGAAGAAAGAAAAAGGCCTGAAATCAGTTGGATCATGTCGGTTCCTACACCCGAGAAGCCTTTAGGCAATCATTGCTCTGTGATTTTCAACGGAACTCTATACACTTACTCTGCCACGGCGTTTCAATCATTGCACTTGGCAAAGGGTGAAAAATGGCAGGTGTTGCCTTCAGGTGTTGGCACTTCTGGGGCGGAATGTGTTCATGCTCACCGTAATACCCCTCAAGAAGCCCTGTATGTTGTTGGCGGTACGACGTCCGATCCATCAACTGTTCCGGAGACTGGCTTTGGCGGGGTGCAACGTTGGTCGTTCATCGATAAGAAATGGGAAAACATCGCTTTGCCAACGCCTGTAGCTTTCAACCTGACTAACCATGGCGCCACCTATCTGGAAACTAGTCAGCAACTTATCATCTTCTCCGGGGCGAAGTGGCCGGATACTTCCACACCCTCGGCGAACACTTACCTGATCAAGACTTCGGCACCGTTTGAGATAACCTCCATCCCGGCTGCGGATCCATTACTGGCGCCTTTGGTTCTGCCGTGGGAGAAGAGTGGGGCTTTGGTAGTTGGTGGAGATTTGGCCAACACAAACTTGAAGGTGTTTGATATCGATGGGGGGTGGAAGAATCTGGGCGTGAGGTTGAAGGAGGGATTTCCTGCAAAAGGGAAGGCTGCTGTGAGCTTGATGGACGGGGACGATGGGAGTAGGATGCTGCTGGTTTTTGATATGACGACTGCTCCGCCAAATGTCACTCTCACAAAGGTAAAGGAGCCAACTGGCAGTTCCGGCAATAAGCACAGGAGGCAAGAATCACCGACTCAGACCCAAACCTCCTCAGCCCCGGCCCCTTCGACAACATCTCTAACCCAGGAAAATTGGCCTACATATAATGGATCGTCCGCCCCGGGATCAACAAGGGACGGGTTTTCTTTGGCTTACGAAGGGGACGTGGTGGTCATAAGTGGAGGAGGGGATGCCGGAGACCCGGTGGCTGTGTTCAACTCGAGATCAAATACCTGGGTGAATACGACGGAATTATTCGCTGGTCAGTCGTCCATCTCAGTGTCGAGTGCTACCTCGTCACAACCCGTCACGGGTCTGAATCAACCAACGCCGCAAGTATCACCAATTGTCACTCCAACATCCACAGTATCAACAGAGGCCTCACCGGGCAGCGGTGGCGCCAAGCTATCCACCATACAACTCCTATTCGTAGTCCTCGGCTCCATCCTCGGGGCAGTCCTAATTCTCGCCATCACCCTCATCTTTTTGAAACGGCGAAAGAGACAAGAGGCCCACCGTCAAGCTGGCCACGAACGTCGTGCTAGTGGCGCGACACGCATGTCCTTCCAAGACCGTGGCACCTCGTTCATTCGGGAAGCCGACGGCCCCCTCCCTTCACCCCGGCGCGGGATCCTAGGGCGTAGTAACTCCAACAGCTGGGCGCACGTAGAAAAGCAAGCCCTCAGCACCTCGCCATCATCCAGCACACGAGCCCTGACCAGGGATGGAGGACCAGCAGTTCATGCAGTGGGTGGCATTGGAATAGTCGTCAGCGGACAAAACACCCCACAGCTGTCAACTGCTAAGAATAACAGAACAATGGACCGAACCCCAAGCTTAAACTACGACAAAGGGCGCGGCTCGGGCTGGAGCGAGTGGTTTTCCGGCTCGAATGCTACAACGAACCTAGTCACGCTCCCGCAAAGAACATACTCCACCGCCCGCTCATCCGCCTACACTGATGCCACAACAACAGGCTACCCACCTCCGCAGGGCCTGCACACAAACCCATACTTGCACAATGCAGGAACCGGTGTTGTAGCCGGTGGCATTGGCGTCGCAGCAACATTCATCCCCCCACTCCGCTCACAAACCAACCTGCAACGCTCTCCGTCCAAAGGTCTCGTTCTGCAGGATCCGGGCGTGGGCGTCGGCTTTGCCCGCCGCGCGAATCAACAATTACACCCTGATGACGCGAGTGTTTCTTCGGGAGCTAGTAGCTTTTCAAGTGGCATTCCGGATAGTATTAATGACGAGAGGATAGTGAATTCGGAATGGACGCCGATGGATGGTGATGGGAGGTATGAGTGGGAGTATGATGGTGGAGGAGGTCGGCGGCAGCAGAGGCAGACTCTCACCAGTAGCGTCTACCCGGAGAGTTTTTTGATAGGCGACGAATCTAGGAGGAGTTCGGGGCCGGATTTGAAGTCCAGTAGAAAAGTTGATAATCTTAGTTGGTTGAATTTGAGGCAGAGCTGAGAACTTTTTCAAATTTTGTTTTTATAGGGCTCCCGGAGTGTGGGTCTACTGGCTGTGGATTGTGTCATATTTATATTCGTGTGTATGTACCTAAACCTTATCATTTCTTTCCTTTTTTCCATCACTTCAACCCCTTTTTCTTGTCTTTTCATCCCTTTGGTTGGAATTAGGAATGCCTCGCTGCCGCTCACGATACGACACCGGAAGTGTTGATACCCCCAGTTTTATTGTCTTCGTTCTCCGCGTTTTTGCTATTGATATTGGGTATTAGAGTTGGGTCCTGTCTATCATTTCTTTTCTCTCTGTTCATTTACCTTCCTTCTTTGGTTGTGGTTTGCTTTTTTCTTGTTGGATTGTACGCCGCCGCTCTTTCTTTCTCGCTTAGGATAATCATGCTCTTCCGTTCATTTTGCTAGTGGGGATCGATTGGGGTTGGGCTGTTTGAATCGCATTGCGGGGTAGGGATTTTTCTGCTTCTTCTTCTAGGTTTGGGTTTCTTATGAGCGACAGAGGGATTTGAATCAGGAGGGGACCGGGGAGGGGATGATTATTGTTAGTTGGGAATTATGGCACTTCTAATCCGGAGTGGTATCATTCTTTATTTATTTCTTCCTTCCTTCCTTCCTTCTCTTCCCAAGTGTGGTTTGATGTGATCCACTATGATGGCAAATGAGTATTATAGCATGAATTACTCCTTGGACGCATGACTGTACTGTACTGTAGTTAGAAGCGAGAATATCATACGGCAAACTCTCCAACTCCGGAATACCCTCCGCGTTTGGCAATTGTGGGGTTAATTGAATATGTCTCTGGGCTTTAAAGGTCTATATTAGCTAGATTAGCTTGTCAAACTTCTAACTATGATTGGTCAAGTATACCTACCTACGGTACTTGCACTCCCCCTATCCTAGCCCGCAAGAATCCAAAGAATCTACCCGGTACAGTGGGCGACCCAGGAAAAAAATAGGTAAGGGCCCTCTGGGTGGGAAGTGTCTTAGAACTCGCAAAGAGGCAAGTTAGTAAGTGGTGCGGTGAGGTATCCGGATTCTCCAAGATCTGGGAAAAGCCAAGGTTCCTCCCTCCTGACGACCTGGAATTCGGGATCGGTTCGTTACTGTTCGAGACCTGCGAGCTGCGATCTGTTTGTCCCAGAGATCTAAGTGGCTACGGGAGGGTAGAGCCCTTGCATTATTGTTGGGTTGAGTTGAGCCGGTGTTGAGAAACCTGGTAGATGGTGTACTCTACTGTGAGGCCCCGTGTAATAAATGCAGTAGCGCCACAATGATTCCACCGTGCGATGCAGTACTGTACCTGCCTGGCTCCCCAGTCAGCGCCCTACCGTACCCGAATCTGAAAGACAAAGCTCCCGAATTTTCTCAACGACAATATTCGGTATTCCGATAACCTCTAAGTTAAAGTTACTCTTGTTCTCTGATTCGGCATCTATCTCCCTGCGGGTCTCGTGCGTGGCTGCAATAGCGGTACCGGTGGGGAAGAAGAAAATGGCGGGGGGCTGTACGTGTACTAGCTCTTGACGTAATCCGTTCAACTTACACATTGTCATATTATTATCATGAAAAAAGCATATTTTTTCTTTCTCCCTTTTTCTATTTTATTTATCATCTTCCCCCCCCGGGTGCTGGAAAAAGGAAAAAATGGCTTCAGTGTTGACGAAAGTATGATATGGAATAGTGGAATTCTTGTCAATCGCTATGTATATATATATATATATACACCTTGCGCAGGTATAAATACCCAAGGAGAAATGTACAGTGGATATCTGAATAACTTCTGATCCGCCTTCTTTGTGAGCTATATACTGTTCCCATGTTCAACCGGTCTTCGCTTTTCTCTTCGAGCCTGCCGTCTCTCATATGGGAATTCCGACACCGGGAACTGTCGTTGGAGCTGGAGTTGACCCGGGGCGATATGTTAGTTCTACCACTCTACCGCTTGGTATGCCTGCCGTTTCACGAGGGCGTTGTGCAGCAGTTGGGAGAAGTATGATAGACATTTTTTTCTCTTTCGCATGGAAGTGGCGAGGATATCCGGTGGGAATTTTTGCTTTTCGGTTGGATCGGCTTGGCTGTGAGGGTATTGGTGGTACTGGGGTAGATCATGAATTCATGGTACTAGGGGCAGGCATATAGCGATCGAACGGGCTGAGAATAGCGGAAGCAGTGATATTGAAAACAGACAAAAAGAGTGAACATGAGTGAGTAGCCAATACAAGGGGCAGGCATAAAGATTTCACACAGACCAAATACTACCCGAGAATAAGTGAAAAAAATATCAATTTCAGTGAACACTATCAAGTCGGTTAGGCATATGGGAAAAGTGTAGCTTTCCCACCTATTTTTGGGTACCCTGGGGTTACCCTACCTTCACCCTGTGAAGCTAACACCCCCCTCTGGCCCCAGCTTGGGGACGGCACGACAACACCAGACGGCGTCGTAGTTGCATCCCAACAGCAAAGGACACTATCATTGGAACCTATCTCATAACACTGTATACGTCGCAGCCATCCTTCTGACCGCATGCTGTTAGCTGGATATATGAGAGGGGACCTTTGGCGAGCTTATACAAGTATTCCGGGCGAAATCGGTTGATGTCGGATAAAGTTACAGACATAGTGGTATGGCACAGGAAACTATATCACTAAAGGTAACGGGATGTTTTCGTCGTGTCTACTCTGGAATGAAATGAGAGTATGACCGTACCCACACCAATGGTATATTATCACTTAGAATTATTCAGTAAGGAAGGACTATGAGAGAATTGTGCTAGTACTGGTACGATCCCGACTCCTAGTCTGACAGACACCTATATGCAGGAAGCGAGAGTGATATCTGCTACTACGATAGGTCCGATTACGAAGTTGGCCACTTCGTTCGTTCGATGATGAGGACACTGTCTAGCATGCAGACAAGTTTCAGTTCCTCCTGAGGGAAGAAGGATGGTGAAGTCTGACTGGGATGTGATGCCACACCAGAGAAATCAAGAGCTCTCCAGTCCGGAAGCCAATGGTGGGGCTATTATATTTAGAGTCAAACAGTGTTCACACTATGAGGAAATGATCGGAATGGTTAGCAGGTACTTAGTTAGTATGGTAGATACTTGTAGGCTGGGCACTCTATCGACGCAGGATATAAATATTGAAGTGCCTCCTGAGCTTTACTAAAATTATCATCCTACGGAGAAGAGACCTTATCAATATAATAAGTTATTACTAGAAAAATATTTATCACTATTTTACGCACGTTTATATTGAGCCTTCCTAGACATGTTTCCGTCTACGATAGAGTACTCTGGGCTTACCCATCTCGCTTGTTCTTAGAGATCTGGTATGATCTAACAAAGTATTACCCTAGCAGGAATAGCTTACCTAATATTTAAGAGTGAGGTATATGGCTTCATACGATGACCATATATCCAAACCTATGCTCCCGAAGTTATGAGCTTTCTAGAGGCATCTGGAGGACGACTTGGACCACTAGATGAGAGCATATTTCAAGATATGTTTAGCTGATTGGAACAATGTTTAGAGAATACTACTCCTCTCATTCTAGTCGCATATGCATATTGCTGCATAATGCTTTGATAGCTGGATATCGGAACTGATCACTCCATATTCAATATTACTATTAGTATGTAGGCATTTTGACTGCATATCCATACATAGTCTATCATGACGAAGAGATCGAAGACTGTCTACTGGTGGAGTGGGGACACTCTCAGACGAAATAGCAGTTCGGGAGATTCTCTGAGTTGAGCTGGGCAACTTTTCAGGGTCAAACGGTGTTCGCACTTTGTTCTGACGAACTGAATTGTTAAGAAGATACTTCTTAACTAAAGAAGTTGATGTAGCATGAACATTAGTATAAATAGTAGGCCTCTCCCCGGTGGTTGAAGAAGTATCAAGCAACGGAGAAGAGACCTTAACAATATAACAAGTTAGCGAGTTATATTTAACTCTTTGATATTTGACTACACTTTATTACTCTACCTTTACCAAACGATTACCTACGAGTCTTCCTGACTAATAATCTGTTGTACTGAATATCCTTGGCCTACTTAGCTCGGATCCCTACCGTGTTAGCTACCCGGTAACACAAAGTCACAAGTACAATATTTCCCTAAATTGCAAGCCTCTGGCATAGTCAGCAGTGCTCACCTTTAGAGGTACTCACAATATAGGGAAATGTTGTAATAATAAAAATAAGCATAGTGAAAAGGAAAAGAAAATTATTAGAAGTGAAAGATATTTCGTGAATTCTTCAACAATCATAGCCCCTGTCCCATCTCCTATCAATCATCTATCAGGTCCATCAAGTTCATCGCCCCTGCCATGCTAATATCTTGTATGACCTCCAGCCACAGAGTGCAGTACCGCTTGAATCCTGAAAGACATGGATGCGGTTAAAGAGAGAATTTCCTTAGCGGTGATTGAATCTGACTGGCACTCTTCTCGGATTGCTTGCCGAAGAAGAATATTTGTAGTAGGGTGGAGTGAGCGGTGATGAATACGGTCCTTCATGAGTTACCACACATGCTCGATCAGATTAAGGTCTGGGGAACTGGCTGGCTATTTAAAGAAGTAGCCCATTATGCCCAACTCAGTCAACAGGCTGGTAGTAACTTTGGACCGGTGTGCAGAGGTACCATTCTGTTGCAGATAGACATAGTCAAGTTTTTCTGAGCTAAGCTAACACCAGAAAGGGTAAAGGTGGGGGTAATGATATATATGTTCACAATATCCACCTTCGGTAACTGATTTACCACATTTGTCATTATCCCAAATAACTATCAGTCCCTTAATCCAGCTACAAATACTACACCATACCATGATTGTTTGAAGCTTACAGAATTTTAGAAGAATAGAATCCTCAAAATACTCTTCATTCACAGTTCGTGTCACCCAAGTATTGCCGGAAAAACCCCCCATATTAAAGGAATACTCATCAGTCCAAATAATCTTTGCCCTGTCTCCTGCTGCCCAGTCACTGTAGGTATCTGCGAATAGGAATAGTAGAACCTTCTGTTTTGAGGAGAGGTATAGCTTGACTCTTGCAATGTGATGATGATAACCTGAACAAGTAAAAACGCAATGCAGGGTACGCTCATAGACATGGATGTCTAGTTTCTCGACTATAGTATGAAGGGATTTGTGATGATTTTCAGCTGATAAGGTAGTATGAGGAAGGAGCCTCAGGAGACACTTATTTTCTGAAGATAAACCAGGAGGCCTACCAGTCCGAATTTGGTGCAGGGTTCCTGGCTAGGTACAGATTGAGAATACTGTGCTAAGAGAGAAATCAACACTCTCGGCAATGCACCTAAATGGCCATTAAGCAATTGTGCATAAGGATCAGATTTTGGATCTTAGAGAAAGAGTGATTTGGCTTTTTAAAGTGATAGGGACTTTAGCATGGGCGGCAGCAGGGGCTCCAGCAGGGGGCTCAGCAGGGGACTCAGCAGGGGCTTCAGCAGGGGCTTCAGCAGGGGCTTCAGCAGGGGCTTCAGCAGGGGCTTCAGCAGGGGCTTCAGCAGGGGCTTCAGCAGGGGCTTCAGCAGGGGCTTCAGCAGGGGCTTCAGCAGAGGCTTCAGCAGGGGCTTCAGCAGGGGCTTCAGCAGGGGCTTCAGCAGGGGCTTCAGCAGGGGCTTCAGCAGGGGCTTCAGCAGGGGCTTCAGCAGGGGCTTCAGCAGGGGCTTCAGCAGACTCAGGCATTGTGATTTGTGGTACTTGCTAGCTACTACTACCTTAGAAAAATATCACAGTAAATATTGCGTGTTTTATCAGTATTTTATTCATCTCACGAAGTAAATATACTAAGAGTTTAGGACAATTCTTTTATTAAATGAGAGCTTTTCTATCCACTCGCCCTTTCAAGCTTGCACTATTCCCTAAGGTTCAGGTTGCGTGACTTGCTCCACGCATCGTTATTACTGTATTGGCTACTCACCTATATTTACTCTTTTTGCCCGTTCCCAATATCACCGCTTTCACTATTCTCAGCCCCTTCGATTACTATAGGCCTGCCCCTCGTACTTGGTACTCGATAGCGTTCACTGAAATTGATATTTCTTTTACTTATTCTCGTGTAGTATTTGGTTTGTGGGAAATCTTTATGCCTGCTCCTAGTACAGAGCAGGGATCAGATATTGGAGAGCAGTGGTACGGCACTTGTCTGGTGTGTTGCATAACTGTGTCAAAATAAGTGCTACTGAATTTTAATCAAAGTTACTGTTTTTTCTTTTTTCCTTAATATTCTTTTCCAAGGACTGATTCAAGAGTTAATAATAGGGAAGGGTAAGTTGAAAGATCAGAGTAGTACTATTACTTTGCAGAAAGGTTGATCTTGACAGCCGGTGATCGAAGATTCAAAGTTGGTATTAATAGCAATATAGGAGAGACTGAAAAGCCAAAGATAATGGAAGGGAATAGAGCTTGAAGATCCAAGACCAAGAATACAAAACTAAGTGTTGGGAAAGAGAGTATAACTGCTAGACAAGAAACGAAATCAAAAAGGTAGCAGAGAGGAGGACTCAGAGAGAAAATGAAAGAGAAAAAGATGAAAAAAGGAAGAAAATAAATCTAGAATTTGGTATGGCTCCAATTTGCACTAACCATGAGATCGACTCAATCAATCATAGTATCAAGTATCTGGCCAAGCGTATACTGTATAATTGCATTCTACAGATAGTAAATTGCAGTGATCATGACCTTGTTATTTTGGGAGCGGGGATGAAGCTTGCCAATTCTTACCTTCATTAACCTCCAAATGCACACGATACAGTTAAGGTCTAGGGAGGTAGTGCGCAAAGAAAGAAGATACTTGTAAAGACTGCGTTCTTGTTATTGTGTAACTATAGATAGAGCTTGATAGGGGGAGGCATTGTCTTGCTGAATGCAGACATAATCATAAGTCCAGACAGACTCATTATGCCAAAACTGATGTTAGTGTGGTAAAATATGAGTTTGATATCTATTAGCATTTATAGTCTTACCTCAGGTGGCTTTATACCAAACGATCAAGGGTTTATTGGAACGAGCAACAAAGTAGTCCCAGTCCAGAATCAATTGCCGCTTCTTGAATTTTGGAAGAAGACAGAACTCCTCTAACTCTTTCTCCACAGTTCTTGTATCCGAAACTCAGCCTGAAGCACTACTAATATCAAAGGCACATTGATCTGTTCAGATAACCTTGACTCAGTCATGTGTCACCCAAACTCTATACATATGAAATCAATGAAACCTTGCCTAATAAGTACAAATATCATATTAGTATTTATAAAAAGGCTTATAAAGTACAACCACATTCCAAAGGTTCCCCCACTCTTGCAAGTACCTTGACAAAATTTCATTCCAAATGTATTATAGTCTTTCTTGTCATACTAGTACTAGCCAGAGTACAAGAACATTGGAAAAACAGTTGTAGAGAAACATATTCAGATTAGTGTGAGAAGTTTAATGATTAAACCCTGTATAACGCAGTCCAAGGTTTCCTTCTCTAACATTACCTATCGATCCTGGGAGATCGGGTCTGGTCTCTGTTATATCGATAATCTACTATCTTAATTAGCAGGTAACAACCCTTCGTCTCTAATGATCTCTTCATCAGATGTCATAGACACTTTTCTTCATTCAGGTAATAATGAACTCTGTAGAACTACTATGCGGTTCTTGTTGTAGTTGTGTTTAGTAAGCTTGTATTGATCACCAGATCAATTAGCAGTGAATAACAATTGCATGTAAAAGAATATAAAGTAGTCTTTTATTCATAAAACCTATAAGTAGGAAGGTACTTAGATGGTAGTGTGAAGATCTCCTTCTTGGAGTGAAAAGCCTTCTAGTTATACCCAATATTTACTCTACCTTTACCCTGATGACCCATCTATATTAGTCATCCATCTCTCATGACTCAGAATGAGTTATAGTACAAAATCCATTAGCTGTCTCCTATGAGTTATCTGTATAATCACCTTTAACCAATAATAACTTATAAAACTACTCATATGCTCAAATAAGTCACATGCATGAAACCCATGACTGCTAATGTGAGTCATTTGCAAAAAATCATTACATCATCTGACATCACAATCATGAGTCATAAAACAATCATGCAATTATCACATAATGATGGCTCGCTATTGTGTAGTCATGTGATACTGTGAGTTAACTAACTTCATGGCGTAAAAAGTAAACATACTACCTATAACTAATAAGTATTAGTCATGGGAAATCTGCCTTGCTTAGTTACGATTTATAACACCTTCACTTGAGAAGGATATCTGAACATATCAAAAAACCCACTCTCTAAGACAAATAAAAGAGAGAGAAACACTTGGTTATACAAGAAGGGGCAAATCTAAAATCCTAGTATAGAGCAAATTATTCGAGTTCTCATAGTATTTGAACTCTGGGGAATACAGGCAGAGAATAAAAGAGAAAAGAGAGAAGCCTACCTGTGGGGTTTTGGGGAAGAGAAAGGGGGTTTTTTTGGGCAACTTAACCGTGGTAGCCTGCTATAGCCATAGTATACTGGCAATAAAGGTTTCGATTATATACATTGAGGCCAGCCATTTGAGCAATTTCAGTATACATCTTATCACAATTTTCTGCACTGGATGTTGCCAAGGCAATATATATTTTGCAGTGAGGGGAATGGACAACAGAGTTTGGGCGCAGGACTTTGTTTCAGATTGGAGGGAGTGGTGGGTGGGCAATCCGGTACACAGTTGAGGGCTACCCCAGTCACAGTAGAGATATGCTGATAAGAGCATGAGGCTCAGTGCAATGCTTGAGTTTCCAGATCTTGTAACAATGAGTGAGGTCTATCACTGTATGTAGTAGTGGAAGCTTGTCATTGGGGTTTGAGGAATAGGGCAGAAATCAGAACTTGAACCCAGGGTCTCAGCATGTAAAACATTCAGAGTAGTGGATTGAAATTCACATTCTGGATACTAATTGAAAAGTTAAAAAGGGTCTTATTACTAATTGGTAGTTGGGCTTCTACTTCCGTCTCTTTCAAGCTGAACTTGTCCATCCAAGTCGGAGTTCAGGATAGGATATGGAGAACTAGATGGACCACAGTCTGACACAGATTCGATACCCAGAATATTGTCTAACTCTAAATTAGACTTGGTAGAAGTGGTAGAGACAATAGAGTGTTGATCAGGAAACAAAAGAAAACAGTTATCATTAGAGGTTTCAGCATGAAAAAGCAATATGAATGAAGGACTTGGACTTCCTGGAACAGGAGGGATATATTTAGTTGTACCAGCAGAGGGTAGAGATATTGTGAGGAACTCAGAAGAGGGTAGAGATATTGTGAGGAACTCAGAAGAGGGTAGAGATATTGTGAGAAACTAAGAAGAGGATAGAGATATTGTGAGGGACTCGGAAGAGGGCAGATTGGTAAGAAGCAGTAATCTACTTGTATTATAAGAGTTCTCACAGCAACTATTTCTTGTCAAATAGTTTATACCTATTCATCCAATATCACTCACATGTTTTCAGCTATGCACACCATTTTCTCATATTCAGTGGAAACATTTGGAAAGTTAAGTCAAATTTTACTTACATTATTCTCTCTAAAGATCTAATGATTGTATGCATGATTGTTCTACTCTCCCAGCCAACACTTCACTAGCTTCTGTTTAAGCGAGAATACCAACACCTATCTCTTCAAATCAGCCATCAGCCCTTGTCACACATGACCTTAGGTTGAAACACAAACTTTTTTCTGTGCTCCAAAATTACCTTTACAACAGGGAATCACCACCCCTGCTCTGTACCATGAATTCATGATCTACCCTAGTATCATAATAGTTCCAAAATGTGTAAGTTGGTGTGGGGTCATGGATAGTCACTCGACTGACCTTTTTTCCTCCTTTTTTTTTTTTGCTCACTGCTCTTCTCTGTGAGCTCGGAGAAGGAAGACGAAGGCATGTGTTGGAGTTTGGTGCGCGCTGATAGTCTCGCGTGAGATTTTCAGAGGGCGTGGGAGAGTGGGTGGTGCAGCTTCGGTAGATTTGAGGGTTGTTTTGGAGACGAAGAGGTGATATGAATGTGAATTGATTAGTGCATGCTCAGCCTCCAATGTCTGGCAACGTCGGCCTGTGGTATTTGGAAAGACCTCTTTCTATCTATCCTCCCTTCCCTCTTAAGCGGGGCCTATCGAGCAGGCTGGTTTGGGTTGGTGCTCTTATCATACCTGAGAAGGAAGCGCTTTGTCGGCGAGGGAAACTTTGCTCCCCAGACCAATGAGTTGAGGAGAATGTCTAGCTTCAAGGGGCGGATACAGGAATGCAGCCCTCCAATCCTATAGTGTAGAGCCCTGGCTCTGTGTTGGTGGGTCTACATTGTGGCTTTTAGGTTTCGGGGCAAATCCCCCTTCACTAACTCGGCCATTCATACGAGTGAGCTATGGATTAGGGGATTTCAGAGGTGCTCGCCAGTTGCCCTACCGACCGAATTGTGCGTATCGTCTGAAGTTATTTGTTAGAGGGCATTCTTTGGATTCCAAGGGTCATCTGTGAGATTCTAGTAAATTTTGGCTCACTGCCGTGACTGGGCATCTCTTGATATTGGCTCTTGTCCTCTTCAGCTCGAGCCGGGTTTTCTGTGTCCGAGTAGCACCATTCTGTATTGTCCGTTATTAGGTGGATGGGAAAGATTTGGATGCAGGTGTGCAATGGGTTTAGTAGGTCGTACATCTTAAAATGTTTATTAATGGTGCCCTTGGTCTTTAGCGGGGTAGCAGGGTTCCTAGGCGAGAGGATTCTTTTTTTTATCAGCTTCTTGGGTAAGTATCCAGGCATAGTTCAGGGATCACTGCCTCTCTTAGATATGGCTAACCATGTAAATCAGCACCTCTGCTGCTAGCCGCCGAGTCAGCCCCCAAATTTGAGGTCAGTCATTCATCCCCACCCAGGGTATGCTTGCGTCCGCTCAAGTATTCGGTTCTTCTTATCATCTCTCAATAGAACAGCGGGTATATTACAGATATATATTACAGAATCCAACAACTTATACCCACCAAGTATTAGTACCACCTCCCCATACTGTCTAAAAGAATAAATCATCCAGCAGCGGCGCTGAAAACCTCTCCTGCAAATCCTGCACCGTCCAGCCCTGCGCCTCACCAATCCTTGCCAACACAGCCTTAAACGCCGGTATTTCACCCTTGTATGAAGTCTCCTTAAGGTACTGCTTCCAGGGAGTGCCACGGACATTCATTCCCTCCCTATTCCCGCCATTAACATTTCCCTGTCAGGCGAAAGGGGGAAAAGAGAGAGAGCCACACACCACTCCTTCGCCCAATGCGGTCTAGTATTCAAGTAAGCCCCATCAGGCCCCGTATAATCCATCCACCTGTCCGCAACCTTCTGCGCGAACGGCTCCCAAACCCCTTCCGCCGCGGCAGCCATTGTCGTCAAGACTTCGATACTCACCGTTCCAAAGGTATTATTAGTCTGCGCTGCCATAATGAGGTCGCTGTCTCCCATGATGCGCATTTCTAACGCCATGCGCATGGGCGCCTTGGGGTCTTTGTAGATGGCGTCGATAGCGTCCCACCAGGCGCGTTGGACGATGGTCCAGTCCGGCTTCGTAGGGTCCGACTCCAACGGCGGAATTGGTATCTGCAATTCCATGTCTCGGACGCGGAAGTTTTGTATACCGCGGCGGAAGTGGAGGGCGTTGATTAGGTGGGTTTTTATCTGTGAGTTCAGAGGTCCGTTGGGTGGGAGGGAAAGCATTGCGAGTGATGCTTTATGATGGTTAGTCATTTCGTTATCTTATACTGTTTCGGGGGAAGAGGAGTACAGAGGATGACAGCCTGCCAGCGGCCAGGGAATGATCTGAATAGGGGGTCGTCATTAATCACGCCGCCTAACCACCCTTCTACCCATTGCAGGAATAGATCTGGGTATGTTGGGTAGTCGATCACCCCACTTGGATCCTCGGTGTTGTCCCAGCAGTTTACAAAAGCTTGGGGTTGGTACGCGAACCAGAACCACTCTGAATAATAGTTGTTTTCGGCTTTGCGGATGAAGTCTTGTCGAGCAGCTTCGAGCTCCGCTGAAGTGTAGGACCCGCGGATCGCAGCTGGGACGGTGAAGTCCGGGGGTGGAGGGATGGCGAGATTGATGTCCTGTTTGAGAGGCCGAAGGTCCGCGTAGGTCATAGCGTCTAGTTCGATGGTGATGTGGGTGACGATACCTGGGGATTGTTAGTAGTGGGAAATAATGCGTGGGAGGGATCATAGAACGCACCAAGAAGGCCAAATGAACCGGCTGCAGCCCTGAGTTGGGTCGCATCGGTGACACTTTGGTGTTCGCCATTGGCATCGACATATTCGATCCTGCGGACCAAATCACTGATGGTCTTGTGCCTGATTCCTCCACCATGGCACATGAGAGCGTTTGAACCACCAAAGGTGATTCTATGCATGTCAGCGCTGTTCCTGAAAATCTACTAGTGGGTGGGTAAAAAAAACATACTCGACCATGACAACGTTCAGGGCAATAGTCCAAGCGTTATTCGCGATCGCCCATCTCCTGAAATCTTCATTGACAACAGCAGCACCAATTCTTGCTAGTCTCTTCTTTCCGCTACTTCCTGGGACGTCCTGGGTTTCGAGCTCAATAACCTTGAACTCGTTTCCCGTGTAATCCCTACTCGGCAGGAGAGAGGTAGGATCTGGAACCGCCGTTGCCGTTTTCAAGTCTAACATTGAGACAAAGATCTCACCGTCCTGGGAATACATACTTGCCCAAGTGTGCCTGTAACCCGCAGCGCGAACACGCCTGCCTTTGGCCTTGGCCCATTTAATAAGGTTCTTGACGCCCTCAACGGTAGTAGGGACAAATGTATAAGAGGGCGTATGCTGGACAGTCAGGCCCCAGTTCTCAAATTCCGTGCCAATATACACCTATCAATTCCCGGTTAACTCGTTCCTTCCCAGTACTTGAGGAGGCGAGCATTTACGGTCATAGGCTTAGTATTCACGCCATCCTCATAGATTACCGGGCTCGTCTCCCGCTTGCTATTCAACCACCCTCGTGAACTCGGGCTAACCCAGGATTCCTCCATCCTCTTAAAATGTTCCTTCGCCGCTGGGCTGGGAGGAATTGAGAACCCACGTTTCTTGACAATGCTCTCCGCCGAGGCACCGCCCATGAACGCTGTAAGCTTATCCTGTAGATCTTTGTCCAGCGCTCCAAACGCCTCCGTGAATTTCGGGTGCATCTGAATGCTCTTTAGGAGTTCCCGGCTGTAGCTTTCCCGGTCGACCTTCCCGTCCTTGACCAATTGCAACACCTGCCGAAGGCCTGGGAACGATGTGTCAACCTTGGGGTGCGCGTGGAGATATGCGACTATCTCGCCCAGAATCTTCTCGCTGAGAAGGTCGCTCGGGATCGGGATTGTGTCGTCAATGGGGATGTCCAGTGACTGGAGAGAACCGAGAGTCGCATCGCCCTGAGAGGAGGGAAGAGGGGATGCGAGTGGTGCTAGAACAAGCGACCAGAGAAAAGCCGAAAGTAGGTACATCTTGGATACTTTCCTCTGGCGGGTACTTTTCGCCGAACAGAAGCATTTGGGATGTGTGGTTTATGTACTTATATGGCACTTTTTTCTTCACTTTCTTTTGTCCCTATTTCCTTTACCCTCGGGAAACGCTGTCCCGTTGTGGGAAGGATAGGCCCGTGGGTGACATTGATGAATGTCTAGGACGGGGAGGAGCCGATGGCGTAGAGTAGTCAGGGGTGGACGTAAATGATGGGATGGACAGGGGGTTGAGGTCCCCATGCTCATGACGATCAGAGGGAAAAAATGATTTAATTTGGGAGGTATGATGCAAGGAAGGGTAAAAAGCTTTGACATTGCCAACCCCTGTCCGTCCCATCACTAACCTTCATACCCGAGCACAAGTACTCGTATGGCTAGGAGGGACGAAAGCTCGAGACGGCCAGATGGCGGTGGAGAGGGCTTGAATCATTAGAATAGGGGAATCACTAGCTCTCAATTATGCTTTTATTATTATCACTTGGGGAGTTTGGAAGTTTAAAGTTTTGAACTAACACACTAATCCTGTTTTGGGGGCATCCGAGTTACTCAAACATTAAAGGCCGATATTTATAACCCAGAATAGCTAGCTGGTGACTGATCTGCAGTACAACCTTTCCCGACAGAGGGGCACCCGGCACATCGAGCACTAGCTTACAAAATCCTTCAAACTGCGGCTCAAAGCCGCACAACCCAACATAGGTAGGCCAATAAATTCGGGGGCTCGCTATGTAAAGTAGGGGAACATTGTGCCTAGCTAGAAGTACTACTTGCAATCTTACTGCTTCGGAGGCCGCCCAAGCGATAAGTACTCGAGTATCATTTGATCAAGTACTCATTCCCAACGAGAAGTACGAGCACTGTACTCAAATACGGGGACTAGAGAAATAGTGTAAAAACTCGAATGGGCAGATCATGCTCCAGGTGGTCTAAAATTTCTTCTTCCGGAAAAGGGGGCGGGGGGGCCACCAAAAACCCTCCCCCCGAGACAAACGAAAAAGAAAAAAACACCAAGCCTCACCTCACCAAGAGGGGCAACTCTAACGTCCTAGCACAAGGCGCGTTTGTTCGGGTTCTTACAGATATATAGCCAATCATCAGCGGGTATCCGTGCCCGCAGACAAAATTATACACTCAATGTTCGGGAACCTCTTGCCAAGAGGGAGTGCACTGAATATTACATGAAGTCACTAACTTAGAATTGTAGACATCTGGGTACTGTAGGATTGGTCGCCAGTTCAGAAGGAGCTTCCGGACCTCTCAAAAATCGCAGTAGTAGTTCCGAAGACTTCCTCCCCCCCTTCTTTTTGGGGTCTATTAAATAGCTACGGTAGTGTCGGCGGGTTCACCCGAAACCTCGCTGGTAGGAAGCTCGTCAACTTCGTTATCCTGCTCGGCATGCTCCGAGCCTAATAGGCAAACGCTCCAGAACACCGCTTTTGTGGGCCGCTATGAATGGCCGCCAGGACGCGATGAAGCTACTACTCGGGTGATAGTACTGTGGCTAGCCTTCTAAGTCGAAGATATATCGGCCTTAACCCCGCAGGTAAAGACGGTCGGGTGCCACTTGTAATGGCTGCCTACAATAGCCAGGTTGCAATAGTCAATACCTTACTGCCCTATGACGGCCTCAATTCCAACTCTGGAAATTACTCTCCTCTCACATCACTCGCCCTCGCGGGAGATAGAAGAGATGAAGGAGTAGTAGGGATCTTGCCGGAGTTGCCGGATGCCAGCCCTGGTCCCTTAGGGAAAAGTTGCGAGATGCTACCGGTACCTACTCGGGTGGGGAGATGCCATGCGGTACGATAGCGGCATTAATACGACACTGAAGGAACGAAATCAACTAGTGATCCTATGAGTTGCTGGCGGGCTTTAAGCCACCCCAGTGTACCCCCTGAAGACTTCAACAGGCCTCATCCTTCCGTTAAATTCAGGGGTCTTCAATCACAAGATACTTCTCTAGTCCTTTCCATATTTGGACTTACAGGTCCATGTCTTGGCCACGAACTCAATGTATGCTTTAAACTACACTACGCATAGCGAATCTTTTCATGGGGGTTTTATCCCTTTTCTTTATCTCAATCTCTCTATCTATTAAGGGTCTCATATTTCCCCTACCTCCAGCTTATTTTTTGAGATTCCTACCTCATGCGGTCACTAGCACAATTTCCTGGATTCTCCTCAATCATCTTGTGTTTCCTACGACCAGAAAATTGCGGTACTGGTATTGTAAATATTCAAAACTCTGGATATTGTAGTGACGCTATTCATTGCAAGCCTTCACTTAGCTACGGTGGGTGGTACTCCCAACCGAGCCCAGATCAGTGCTAGTAGCGGGTAAGAAATATTCCAAAGTGGGTCGCGAATTTGTATGGCTCTCGAATACTCTGGGATTTTTTACCATATATTTTGTAAATCTCTACTCCGGGCACTTGCCTGCTGCGGGACCTCCGAACTACGGCCACGTAGTTTCATAGAATAAGCAAAAGTCTACCCTACGAACGAGTATCAGGTAATAACACTTACCCAACAAAGCATTCGTCAGCAGTACCACCACTGCACTCTACTTAAGAGACTCGGGGTATAACCCACATATCCGTTCTATTCAGCTAAACGCCTAACACTTGTGGATTGAACTATTAAAGAAACTAACTATTGTTAACTTTTACGGAAGTTTTTAAGGGCCCAACTCCTCGCCATGAGGTGGATATGCTAAAGATTAATGTCTCTCTCACCAAGTCCCCTAAACCAGGAATTCGGAGAATAGCGTAGAGGAGGCTATTTCTGAGAGTGTTTTACAACTAGGATTCGGCCTATTGGGCCCTCCCTTCAGGGAGGGGGATAGGGTTTCGATCCAGGCGAAATTTGGGTAACGATAGTTTGGGCGAAGAAACATATTTTGTATTCAGCAATAATCAGAGAGGTAGAAAAGAGGAACCAGGCATATTCACAATGCTAAGGCCCATAACTCAAGCCTCTTTCTCACACCCAACAAAGGCGCCCGCCCACATCATGACATTGTTACATAGAAAACCCACCCTCCCACAAAAGATACCTAGCTTTCAATCAAGCACAATAAGTCCTTTGCGTATATCCCCACTCTAAAAAGTCTTCCATAGTTTTCCCCATCCCAAGAACCATCCTATCCCAACATCCCTTTCATCCACCCTCCTCCTCTCTTCGTTGGCTGTGTACACGGCCATTCACACACAACATATATTATTCTTAGCAAGGATGTGATCTTCCAGAAGCTTTGCAACCGCCAGTGTGTACTCTGATATTAACGCGCTAACTGGTATACTCTCGTTGTCTGCTATGTCGACATCTATCCCCTCCGTTGCCAGCAGCAACTGAACAACGTCTTCGTGTCCCTCCTCCGCCGCCCGGTGGAGCGGCGTTTCGCCCTCGTTATCCATGATATTGACATCAATCCTCGGGTCTGCCACCATTAGCTCTACCAACTCTGTGTGACCCTGCCTTGCAGCCCAATGCAGCACCGTCCAGTGAAGTGCATCCTCTCGCTGGATATGGGTTCTCGGATCGGCCATAAGAAGCGTCAAAGCCTCGAGGTGTCCCTTCTGGGCTGCCCAATGTATGGGGGTCTCAAAGCATCCTTCGTGGAGATTCGGGTCGACGCCGTCATGCTCCAGCAGGAGCCTTATTATCCCGTCGTTCTCTTTCTCAACGGCTCTGTGCAAGGGTGTGCAGCCCTCCACATCCTGGAGATTAGGATCTATTCTAGGATCCTGGAGCAATAGCAGTGCTCCCGCTGTGCAGTCTTTCAGCGCAGCTAGCATTAGGGGCGTGCGTCAGATATTGTCTCCCTTGTTGATATCCACCCGTGGATCAGCCAACAGCATTGACACGGTTTCTAAACGGCCCGCAAGAATGGCAAACATCAGTGGTTGACGGCCGAGCGCTTTCTCGCAGGCCGCTGGGTCGGCTCCGCATTCTAGCATGATTTTGAAGGCGCTGTCGCTTACACACCCTACCGCCTTGCAGAGCACTGAGCCGTTGCCCACAAACTCAAATATTCTACGATCAATGAGGTTTTTGATGGTGTCTCTATCACCATTCCTGCAGGAATAATAGAGAACTCTTTTGCCGTATTCCGTGGATTGGTGGAGGAATATGTTATCGAGGAGGGAATGTGACAAGAGGCTGAAAAGACGGCGGTTTGTCTTTGAGAAGGAGCGCATGTCAGCTGGTCGTAAAAATTTGGAGATTTCGAGGATAATCTCATTTGGAATAGCTCGAATTGACATCTTGATATTTTGACATGGGGGTAGTCAATAGGTTTCGTCAGGAGCCGGTGGTAAGGAGCGGGGTTGGCTTGCTCGTCTTGTGTCCAAGACCGATGGGTCTTCTATATGTTATCCCACTCTTTGCCAAGAACTCTACTCTCTACGATACCTGATTCCGGAAGTAAGAGGTTCCTGTATGATATCAGTGTTTCACTTTCAGCAGCTGCCGTGCTGGCTAGGGTTCTTGATGTAGGGTTCTCAGGAGCCCCATCTCGATGTCCACTACTTTCCCCTTGCCTTGCTTCTCACAGCCCTCTGAGGGAATCATATTAAGTCTGGGCCTCAAAGGAGATTTTTCTGAGCGATCCTGTACTAACATGCTTGAAAAGCCACAAGGGAGAGTATCTTCACCAGAGGATTGAAGAGAGAAAAACAACCACTAGTCCCACTATTACTGGTACTACCTGTACAAGCACTGTATCCCTTACCTCGTAATCATGGCCAGCGCTAGATACTACTACTAGCTTATTTGGGTAATCGTGATAGGAAAAACATTGTTTCAAAAGTGGTGTAGTGCTCAGAATACCACATAATCAGTACTGTTCAGCATTGCCATGACGGAAACAAGAGTAGCAGCGTAGATTTGCTCCCAGATACAAAAATAGACTAACTTTCAACATCCAGAACGAGGCTAGCTAGGAGATAAACCAAATTGGTTGTGATGGGCACCGGAAAAATACCCTGCCGTGAACCGACCGCACTTCGCAGCACGCTACGCAGCCAAGAATTTCGGCCACAAGGTACAGTTCGAAGGGCCTGAGCACTAGTCTGTTGAACTTTGATGAGTCGAAACTATGCGTGTGTAACGCGAGTTATGCAGCCATACCGGCAGGCGCATTGACGCAACATTTTGGTGGGGGAGAGAAGTCTGTAGAAATCTTGGCGCAGCAGCTGGATTCAGACTGTTTTTAAGACTGTTCTGGGTGGTCGGGAAACCCCTCCAGCCAAGGAGAGGAAGGCCGACAGACCCTTGATACTAGGTGCATAAATGTTATCTACAATAGTGCAATATTTTAATAATCAAACCATCAACTAACAGTACCGGTGTCGCCGGAATGGATTCCGTATGACCTCCAGCAGAAATCAGAGACATCGGCGGCAGACCATACCTGGCGGGTTTTCTAGGGCAAGGCCAAGTCCAGAACATTGACCGCAGCGCATGATCCTCTGAGCAGACCCTAGTGATTAGGACTAGCCCACGGGAGATGCTACCGTAACGGGACCCCGCATACCAAAGAACCACCCGGTACCCAACCCAAGAGTGGGGGACCCGACAATCCATATATTTCATCTAGCTAAGTTTAAAATTATATCATCCTGAGGGGCCTCCCAAGTTCTAGGTTCGTAGGATGCACCAAACGAAGCCGAACAAAAGCTCCCTTAATAGAAAGACAGATTAGTCCAATCAGACCCATGATCTGCAATACGAATGCTGTGGGATTATGCCCAGGACATTCCACTGCATCATATCTAAATGCCCCGATCTAGCTTCTTAGAAGCTGTGTGAGGATCCAGAACCGCTCAACATAGGTGCATATTCAAGTATATGGAAGAACAAAGGGGGAGGGAAGCTAGTTAGAAAATTTTCTTCTGCCTTCACAAAAAAACAAGGTGAATTTTCCAACTAGGTTGGTGATTTTCCCTTTTACAAAAGGGTCCAATTTGGGGCCATAAATGGTTTTTCCATTTACAGTTACGATTGATGATGTTGATAACCCCGTCACCACTATTCGTCTACCCAAGAAGGTGTCCAAGTTTCCTTTTTTTCCGATTCTGGGCTTTCTAGAATTCTTGGAGGGACTCTCCCGTACTGGTGGGAATAAATCTAAGAACTTAACAAAAGAAAAAGAGAGAGAAGGGGGAAACAAACAAAGCCTCCCTCCCTCCCTCCCTCCCTCCCCCCTCGCCTAGAGATAAAGGGTGTGAAATGCTGATCATTTTAGCACATCGGACATCATCTATCATCATGGGTGCTGAAATCATTTCAGATCACTCGGCCAATGGCTCAATGCTGACCCGCAATTATTTATACTCTTTCGAAAAGAAAGTGAAAAGGGACGATACTTTAGATATCCCCAAGAGAGCAGTCAGCGCCAGGAATCACTGGCACCAAAAACTATAATGAATTCCACAATCTCAACTTAGTGCCTATGCTTAACCCCCAGCCTATTGTGCCGATTGGGCACTTTGGTACTTGGGGGCTACGGGGAGATACGGCGAAGAGAAGAAAGGAGGGCTAACACATATGGAACGATTCTGCTAAAGAGTCGCGTACTGCACTCGAGTACAACAACGATCGAGTATTTCGCCCCCATCTAAGCCCTCCCGGCATCCACCTGATGCTGCAAGAACTCGGCAAAAACTGGCCAGCATGGACTAGGCCGTTTGGAAATCCAATACACTATGAACGCAGGCTTTTGGGGTTATTAGGAAAAGAAGATATTTGAACTATTGTTAATTTTGTAAAGTCCTTATGTTTTTTGAACTGTTTAAGCCCAAATAAGGAAACTACTTGGCTATCACCGGGCTCAAAGGATTCACAAGACTGGGAGCGGGGGAATTGGCCATCAGCCAAATCTAGTACAATATTTTACCTAGGCTAGTACAGTTTGATTCACAGTTTGAAGAGGATTGGCTTCAATCGCGAAGCACCCTATTGTTATCACCTGAGGGCAATCCCGATGCCACTTCGACGTGCAAGTATGACAAATGTCTCGGTTCTAGTGCTTTACTCGCAATGTAGAAGGGTTTTTAAAAAGGACTGCAATGCAATTGCATACTACCAAAATTTGGCACCCCTTCGAACTAGGGTAGCATGCAATAGCAGTTCTTCCTAAAAACGCTTTGACGCTGCGAGTACAGTTCACCAACATCAATGACTGATTCTGCGACCTACAGCCTTAAAGTTACTGAACAACAAGCAGAGGAAGATAGAAAAAGAAAAGAAAAGACACGTATTGCAATCAGTGGCCAAGGAGAGTTTTTATACATAGGGCTCCACATGCCTAGGCCCACTGCCGGCCGCATGGCTTCGGCTCTCAATACCAACACTCACATTCGCTCAGTGACAACATTGCAACTCCCTGTGTACTTTATGGCAGGGTTTATTTCTGCGGTATGGTGCAAGAAAATTTACACATGAGTGCTCCAAATGGCTTTCCCAGCTGATTGTCCCCCGGAAGTAAGCCTACATCTAGCAACCGGTGGTGGTAGCCTAGCACACGGCCAGGCCCCAGGAGGATGAAACCTCATTCACAAGACATCCAGATACCACAAATATAACGAATGAGCCCACCCCACCGAAAAGCAGATCCGGCCGCGCCCCTAGCACAGCCAGCTCCTCCCTAATAACCCGATAGCCCAAGATTACCCAGACAATATCAGCGCAGTTTACAAAGCGGCAGTCGGACACTGGCTCACAGCTTCCTCTGAAACTCGAGAACTTGTGCCAAGAGCTCATAAACCACTCAGAACACAGTGGCATGATAGCAGCTCACAGGACATAGGGTTCAGATTCCCAAACCTGCGATACTACTAATAAGATAAGATGCCCCCCCCCCCTAGAAAACGGAGTGGTTGAACTGAAATTGCGCAGAAAAGTCCTGCGACTTTTTATGATACTGAAATGCGGTGCGAAGGTTATGTAGTGTTTTTGAACATAAAGAGTGGCCATAATGATGCGCCTGTCGACACGTAACCAGCGAGCTATGTTGTTAATAAGCCCATATACCGCACGCTCGAACGGGAGGCCGCCATTCCGTTTATTCTCCCATCTCCCCATCAACAAATGCTCAAGTAAGACCCCCAGAGATAATAGCCTCGCTCCGAACATATAAGTGAAAACTCCCTTACCCAATTTGTGGGGCTTCCAATGATTTTGTCCTTTTCGCTATCTCAAAGTTTGCGAGATGGGCCCCCCTTGAGCGTTCGGCCAGTTCCAATCCTCTGTGACGTCCCCATTATATCATTCTGAGCTGGGGCATCTTTTAGACTCATCCACTACCCCCAAGCTCCCTCAGCTCTTAGCTCAGGTTTAAGCGTCATAGAACCATAGTATTGGCAAGATTCAACTACTCATATTGAAGCCTCTAACCGGGGCTAGATCATGAGCAAACTAAGAATTCTCCCCGAGAACTCGAAGGCAGAAGAGATCGACACATATAAATTTACTCTAAACGAGCCTCTATATCATTGTGCTATGCCCAAGGCCCCCATTAAGGCGTATTTTCAATTTATATGCGCTGGACAGGAAATCTCCTGCCAAAACAGGGAAATTTGCTTCATCGTTAGGGTGGGTGCTGGTACGGAGAAGCCAGCGAAAATGGCTGGAACCCCGCTCAATTGGTGCTCAATCGTTAATTTTCCCGTCCCGCCTGAACCCCGTTTCTGGATTTAGCCTCCAGAGGCCGATAGCTGTGTTCGAGTATCGACTATGTAGACACCGCGGGGACCCCAAGGCTGGTGGAAGCGGAAAGGCAAGTTCTTCCATGTTGGCCCTTGTTCCCATGGAGATCATCTTACTGAGCCACCAATTCAGTGCCATTAAGAACTGCTGCGTTCACCCTTAGAATTTTATGGAGGACAATGCGTAGAAATTTTCCACATGGCTATTAAGGAAGGAATTACAGGCCGGCATGCCACAGTATTGAAGGCCGCAGAGGGCACATACTGGTGATCTTTTATCCGTATGTGATAATGAGGGAGAACATATGGTGCCCACAATCTTGTAGAGCATGCACGCTGTAGAAATCTGCCGTGCTTGTTGGAGTGCCTCTAGGAGACGTTCTGGGGAGTTTTGTGCTTCAGCGGCCATACTCTAAATCGGCCACTTCTATCACACATTGTTAGAATGCAGAGGAATAGGCAATTTTCTCACTTCTTTTTTGCCGTTGACAAGAGTTTAGCTTACTACAATAGCATAATGTTATTTCCATCTTGTAAATACTAGTGATCCTAGTTAATGGTGCATTACTGCTTCCGGCACTGCCAGCTGGTACTCTTGTTACCCAGAGACAATATAGGAAAAGGTAGCAGATAGTATTGCAGGAACTCTTTCCCCGGTATTAGAAGTTGGGTAAATTATCTGCTGCTCGAAGCACGCGCTCCATGCATATAGGAGTTGGGAGGCGATCTCACGAACTGACCGAGAGAGATGCACTCGGAGGGTCATTAATTCGAAACTAGAGGCTGTCAACGTAGGGATTATTTGATAGGACGACAGTGATGCCTGGGAAGAATTGCGGTGTTACAAAAGTCAAAACCGCATACCAGTTGCTTTAGAGCTACCCCAGTATGTGAAGGCAAAAGGTTTTGAGGGAATTTTCATTACTGTACAAATGATAACCCCACCTGAGATTGAGCTATTCCTGATTCTAATGGATTCTTTCTATTTGTTATAATCATCCTGTTCTTTGAACATCGTGCTCAGTAGCTACTCCGGCTTGCTGTGTCTCCAAAAAACCCTTAGCCTCCAATTTTGATGAGGTCTTGTCGCGAAGTAAACCCGGACGATCACTTTCCATGATCTTTAATGACCCCCCGACTACATAACCCGGATCTCGGATGCGTTACTCTGCTGTTTAAGATCTTCATTGATTCGGGGGATTCTCTTCGTCAATCACCATTGGCTGACTCTGAGCCTCGCGTTTCCATCGCGTTTCCTCCAACGGCCGAGTCCTGCCCGGGCGGGAACCCCACCTACCTTGTGTAACCCGGACCCCTCTTTGCCCTACTCGAACTTTTTCCGAATTTTTTTCCGAGCCCCTTCCGTCCCTCTAAGAAAATTCCCAACAAGGACAACACATCCATCCTTCTCTGCCTCCTCCCAACAGCAGCCTTCTTTCCTACTTAAAACTCCTCAATCCCAATTCCGTAAACTCTCCTCCTCTCCTCCCCTTATCCCACTAACCCAGATTCGACAGCAATTCTCTCTTACTTCAGCCAAACTCCAATCAATCAAACATGTCTGCCCCTGCTACCAAGTACAAGATTGCCGATATCGTAAGTATCGCCTGAGCTTCAATTGAAGCTGATTTATACTACCGTTACGGTGAATGCTGACTTGTTTCTCTCCTAGTCCCTTGCCGCCTTCGGTCGTCGCGAGATCGAGTTGGCTGAAAATGTGAGTACCGCTTTTTTCCCCTTTTCCTTCGTTCACGCAACATCAGTTTAATTAACTAACAATGATTACAGGAAATGCCGGTTTGTAGCTTTGGTTTCCGCGGATCAACAAACGATTCACTAATCAACACTTCCATAGGGTTTGATGCAAACTCGTACCAAGTATGCTCAGGACCAGCCTCTGGCTGGTGCTCGTAAGTCACAGAATGCAATTCTCAATAAAATCCAAGAAACCTTGCTAACACGAAACTATAGGCATTGCTGGATGTCTTCACATGAGTAATTTCCCCCTCCTATGGCTCAATTAATGTCGTTCACGTGTATTAATTATTCCAATCTTCAGCCATCCAAACTGCCGTACTTATTGAGTGAGTTTTCGCAACAGTCCAACATTTGTTGGAATTGGGCCTAACCGATTTAGGACACTCACCTCCCTTGGTGCCGAAGTCACCTGGACCTCTTGCAACATTTTCTCCACTCAGGACCATGCTGCGGCTGCCATTGCCGCAACCGGCGTCCCTGTGTAAGCCTTGCCACAGATGTTGACCTCATTTCATAAACTAATTGCTAAAATAGTTTTGCCTGGAAGGGTGAGACCGAGGAGGAATACAACTGGTGCTTGGAGCAACAACTTATCTCATTCAAGGATGGAAAGAGGTTAAACCTCATCCTCGATGATGGCGGCGATCTTACTGCTCTTGTCCACAAGAAATACCCTGAAATGCTCAATAATTGTTATGGTCTATCTGAGGAGACCACCACCGGCGTTCACCACCTTTACAAGATGTTGAAGGAGGGAACTCTCAAGGTCCCTTCGATCAATGTCAACGACTCTGTTACCAAGTCTAAGTTCGATAACCTTTACGGATGTCGCGAATCCCTCCTCGATGGCATCAAGCGTGCCACCGATGTCATGATTGCTGGAAAGACCGCTGTTGTTGCTGGTTATGGTGATGTTGGAAAGGGCTGTGCTGAGGCCCTCCGTTCGTTCGGTGCCCGTGTTATCATCACTGAGATTGATCCTATCAATGCTCTCCAGGCTGCTGTCTCCGGATACCAAGTTACCACTATGGAAGAGGCAGCTCCTCAGGGTCAGATCTTTGTCACCACCACCGGTTGCACAGACATCTTGACCGCTAAGCACTTTGAGGTCATGAAGGATGATGCTATCGTTTGCAGTATGTGTTTTCTAGGTGATTATCATATAAGCACTTTGCTAATATCTAACAGACATTGGTCACTTCGATTGCGAAATCGATGTTGCCTGGCTCAAGGCAAACGCCGTCAAGACCGTTTCTATCAAGCCACAGGTCGACCGCTTCCACATGAAGAGCGGCAGACGTATTATTCTATTAGCTGAGGGCCGTCTCGTCAACTTAGGATGTGCCACCGGTCACTCTTCCTTCGTCATGAGCTGCTCTTTCACCAATCAAACCCTTGCCCAGATCTTGCTCTACAAGTCCCAGGACACCGCATTTACCTCCAAGTATCCCGAGTTCGGTAAGGCCGCTGGCAAGCTTGAGGTTGGCGTCTACACCCTCCCCAAGATTCTTGATGAGGAAGTCGCTCGTCTTCATCTGTCTCAGTAAGTCTCCCTCTGAAATTCCCCGTGGTATGAAACCGACTAATAATTTTCGTAGCTTAAATGCCAAACTTGAGACTTTGACTCCTAAGCAGTCCGAATACCTCAGCCTCTCGGCCGACGGACCATACAAGCCCGACATGTATGAAATAGTCCTCCCTCTAATGAACGGCTTAACCTGTACTAACCTTGCCCTAGCTACCGCTACTAAACTTTGCAAAAACAGGAGCCGCGGGTATTTAATTCCGGCCGAAACGTATTTGTCCTCAACGGCATTGCTTACGGTCTGGGTTTTCTAAACAAAAACAAAAAACATCAAATTAGTTTTTCTTTTTATCTCATGGGTTTCTTCTATTTTCTCACGGTTTATGCAAGGGGGTGGGGCGTACTTGGTCTTCAACAGTTACCAGTAAAGTGAAATAAATATCACTAGATTCTTGATATAAAATTGCGTTCCCTATTGTCGTGAATTACTGTGAATGCGAATGCCCACTGCACCGATTCGTGGCCCTGAATTGGGCTGCTGACAGAGATGCGATACGGAGTTACTTACGTAACAACCCAATCCGAATAAAAACTGTGACTCCAAGTATGGCGATAATATTTCCATGCTTGGCCCTACTTGAATTGCATGGTTTATAGTGGTTTTAAGCTCAGGGCCCCGAGATGGCGCTTGATTAGCACTACACCCCACTACCAGAGTACAATTGGTCTCAAGTGCATATTATTGAGTTTCAAATGCACTTGAGAAACTAGGCGAACTCGAAAAGAAAAACTCAAGTGCCTTAGATAGTTCCTCGGACACTTCTTAACAGCTTTACGATGACATTTTGTTGGTCCCATGAGCAAAATAGGGTCTAGAAATGTCTTGACAGTCAATGAAGGCCGTGCAAATTAGCTCTTGTATTTTTTTTTTTTGTAAAATCCTGTGAGTTTATTTCGTATTTAACTACAGGAAAACTCCGGCATGCACCCTTAAGTATGGCCTAGAAAAACCTTAATATAACAAAAGAAACTTCAACACCATCTCAAACACAATATAAAATGTAGAACCAAAGTCTACGCAATAACCATAACACAAATCATAGTCATCAAGTGGTCATCTCCTCCTCGCCTTCTTCCGGCTTCTCATCCTGAGCACTCACAGGGCGGG
>Ga0307517_10001037_pt1 | contig 47162 bp, 44 predicted proteins | sample 23_EM_MG_FD_194515 | JGI IMG/M metagenome (GOLD analysis project Ga0307517, IMG submission 194515) | Populus trichocarpa ectomycorrhiza microbial communities from riparian zone in the Pacific Northwest, United States - 23_EM | ecosystem: Host-associated > Plants > Roots > Unclassified | place...
CGCTAATCCTTCGCCACTATCAGGCTGGATAGAAGACTTTCACCTCCAAGCTACCGATCATGCTCGGCACACAGCCACCGGGTCGCGCGAATGCGCGCCCGATGACAGGCTCCGCGAAGCAATCCATTCTTTCTTTGCGCGGCTAGATGGATTGCTTCGCTTCGCTCGCAATGACGGCGCGGCGGGCACTGCGTCTCACACCCTGCCCTTCAGCGCGTCGCCAATTTCCTCCAGCACTTTGGGATCCTCGATCGTGGCCGGCATGGTCCAGGCCTCGCCGTCGGCGATCTTCTTGATGGTACCGCGCAGGATTTTTCCCGAACGGGTTTTCGGCAGGCGGCCGACCGTGATCGCGAGCTTGAAGGCGGCGACCGGGCCGAGCTTGTCGCGCACCAGCGCCACGACTTCCTTCTCGACCTCCGCCGGGTTCTTCGAGACGCCGGCCTTCAGCACCAGGAAGCCGCAGGGGACCTCGCCCTTGATCGCGTCGTTGATGCCGAGCACCGCGCATTCGGCGACGTCGGGATGCGAGGCCAGAATTTCCTCCATACTGCCGGTGGAGAGCCGGTGGCCGGCGACATTGATGATGTCGTCGGTGCGGCCCATCACGAACACATAGCCGTCGGCATCCTTGTAGCCGGCGTCGGAGGTTTTGTAATAGCCGGGAAACTCGGTGAGGTAGGCTTCCCTGAACCGCGCCTCCTGCTCCCACAATGTCGGCAGGCAGGCCGGCGGCATCGGCAGTTTGATGACGATCGAGCCCATGGTGCCCGCGGGGACGGGCTTCGCCGCCTCGTCCACCACGTCGACCTGGTAGCCCGGCATCGGCACCGTCGGCGAGCCATGCTTGACCGGCAGCATGCCGAGCCCCACCGGATTGCCGGCGATGCACCAGCCGGTTTCGGTCTGCCACCAATGATCGATCACCGGCACTTTCAGCTGCGCCTCAGCCCATTCCACCGTCGGCGGATCGGCGCGCTCGCCGGCCAGAAACAGCGTGCGGAATTTCGACAGATCGTACTTCCGGATGAAGGTGCCTTCCGGGTCTTCCTTCTTGATGGCGCGGAACGCGGTTGGCGCGGTGAAGAAGGCGACCGCCTGGTGTTCGGAAATTACGCGCCAGAACGCACCGGCGTCGGGCGTGCCGACCGGTTTGCCCTCATACATGATCGAGGTCGCGCCATGGATCAGCGGTCCGTAGACGATGTAGCTGTGGCCGACCACCCAGCCGATATCGGAGCCGCACCACCAGACCTCGCCGGGCTTGACGCCGTAGAGATTGAACATCGACCATTTCAGCGCGACCAGATGCCCGCCATTGTCGCGCACCACGCCCTTGGGAATCCCCGTGGTGCCCGAGGTATAGAGGATATAGAGCGGATCGGTCGCCTTGACCGGCACGCAAGGCGCGGCCTTGCCTGCGTCGAGCGCGGCGCGGCGCAACTGGGCCCAGTCGTGATCGCGACCTTCAATGAGACCGCAGACCTGTTGCGGCCGCTGCTGGATGATGCAGGTTTGCGGCTTGACGCTCGACAGCCGGATCGCCTCGTCGAGCAGCGGCTTGTATTGCACGATGCGGCCGGGCTCGATGCCGCAGCTCGCCGAGAAGATCAGTTTCGGCTTGGCGTCCTCGATCCGGGTCGCGAGTTCCTTGGCCGCGAAGCCGCCGAACACCACCGAATGCACCGCGCCGATCCGCGCGCAGGCCAGCATCGCGAACACGGCCTCCGCCACCATCGGCATATAGAGGATGACGCGGTCGCCCTTGGTGACGCCTAAGTCCTGCATGACAGCCGCCAGCGTCTGCACTTCCTTCAGCATTTCGCCATAGGTGAATTTCGAGACGGTGTTGGTCAGCGGCGAATCATGGATCAGCGCCACCTGATCGGCGCGCCCGCCTGCGACATGGCGGTCGAGTGCGTTGTAGCAGGTGTTGACCACGCCATCCGTGAACCAGCGGCCGTAAGGTCCCATCGATGGATCGAATATCTTCTTTGGGGCTTCGATCCAGTCGATCTCGCGCGCCGCCTCGGCCCAGAAGCCTTCGGGATCGCGGAGCGAGCGGGCGTGGACCTCATGATACCGGCTGTTGTCGTGGACGTTCATGGCGCGCTCCCGATGGCCTCCCCACTCGTCATGCCCGGGCATAGTAGTCTGCTTTGTGCAGACTACGTACACTTGTCTGCACTCCCGGGCATCCACGTCTTTACTCCCGTCAGAGAAGCAAGTCGTGGATGGCCGGGACAAGCCCGGCCATGACGGCGAGGCGGCAAACATTTGCCACGCATTGTCACGGGAAGCGGCGCCAGATCAAGCCGGAACAGCTTGGCCGTCAGGTTTAAAGCCCCTACTGCCGGGCTATCGTATTGAGCTTCTCCAGCCGCTCTTCCATCGCCTCGCGCAGATCATAGCCGCGGCGGCCGAACGAGGCGTTGCGCTTGTCGACGAAATTGCGCTGTTGCCGGGTCAGCGCCAGCGCCGCGCGATGGCTGTCGGATTCCGCGCTGGCGATTACCCGCAGGAAGACATCGTTGATGTTGCGGTCGAGCTGGGCAAGGCCCGGATCGGCGCAGATCGCCTTCTCCACCTGGCGCTTGGCGGTGGCGCAATTGAAGCTCGGCAGGTTCTTCTGGTAGCTCAGTGAGCCCAGCCGTTCGATCTCCTGCGCGACCTCCTGATGGTTGGTGGCCGCGGTCTTGTCGGAGGGATTGAGCCGGACGGCCTCGGCGTAATCCTGCAAAGCGCGCGAGCGGTCGCCTTTCTTGACCCAGGCCGAGCCGCGATTGTTGTAAGCGCGCTGAAATTTCGGATCGAGTTTCAATGCCGCATCGTAATCCGCGATCGCCAGGTCATAGTCCTTGCGCGCCTGATGGGCATCGCCGCGATTGGCGAAGAATTTCGGCTGCGGCTGGATCCTGATCGCTTCATTGTAGTCGGCGATCGCGCCGGCATAATCGCCGTTGGCGGCGAGGTCCAGTCCGCGATTGTCGAAGAATTCGGGCTCCGATGGATCAATCCGGATCGCCGACGTCGAGTCCTGCAGGGCGCGGTCGGTGCGGCCGAGCTTCTTGTAGGCCGCGCCGCGATTGGTGTAGGTCCGCGCGTTGTTCGGATTGAGACGGATCGCCTCGTCGTAATCGGCGATCGCCTTCTGATACTCGCCCTTGAAATACCAGGCGGCGCCGCGATCTGAAAAGGCTTGCGCGAAATCGGGCTTCAGCCGCAGCGCCTCGTTGTAATCCTCGATGGCGCGGTCGTATTTGCGGGCGTTGTTGAAGGCGTTGGCTCGGTTCGCATAGCCATTGGGATTGTCAGGCTCGAGCCGGATCGCTTCGTTGAGCGCCTGAAAGGCCGCCTCGGTCTTGCCGGTCTGGCGCAGGATTTCGCCGCGGGCGCGGAAGGCGCGGGCGCGATTGGGATCCTTGGCGATGACGGCATCGATCTCGGCCAGCGCCTTGGCGCTCTGGCCGCCGCCATGGAGCGCGGCGGCGCGGGTAATCGTCGCATCGAGGCGGTCGGCCTCCACCGTCGCCGGATTATCGATCAGCGCGGTGCAGCTTTCGACCAGCTTGGCGGGGGCCGCATCGGTCAGCGGCGCGCAGATCACCGGCGGCTCGGCGGCGGTTTGGGCTTTGGCCCCGTTGAAGGTCAGAATGGTGATGGCAAGCGCCGCGCTGGCGGCAAAAGGCGAAACAAATGATCGCATCATCGGCTCTCAAAAAATGGCAGGGCCCGCGGCCAGGCCGCTTCCAACGCTTGGTCGGCGCCAGCCCGCCCGAGGTTCGAAAACCGGTAATTAATCCGGCTGCCGCCGGTCCCTAATAGCCGTCGACACCCACCAGCTTCTGCATCCGCTCCTTCATGGCCTTGCGCAAATCGTAACCCGGCCGGCCGAATTCGGCATTGCGAAGGGCGATAAACGCGTTCTGTTCGCGCTGCAGCGCGCGGGCGTCATCGTAATTCCTGGCCTCGCCGATGATCCTGACGTTCATCGCATTGATCTCGCGATCGAGATCGGCGAGTTCCGGATTGGCACAGATCGCCTTCTCCGCCGCGCGACGAGCCGTCTTGCAATTGAAGCTGGGCTTGCCGGCGACCGCCATCAGCGCGCCAATGCGTTCGAGCTCCAGCGCCAGCGCCTTGTAATTGGCTTTGGCGACCGCGTGTTCCGGGTTCAGCTTGATCGCCATGCCGAAATCGGCGAGCGCCTTCGGCCGGCTGCCCTTCCTGCGCCACAGCTCGCCGCGGGTATTGAAGATATCGGCTAGCGTCGGATCGAGCCGCAACACGTCGTCGTAATCGTCGATGGCACGAACGATGTTGTCCTTGCGGTCGAACGCCCCGCCGCGCGCGATCAGCGCCTTGATGCGGTCTGCCTTAGCCAGCTTGTCATGATCGAGGAGCTCGCCACACACGCTGATGATCTTGTCGTCGTCGGCTGCCGACACCGCGGCGAAGCAGGCCGTCGTATCGGTCTTTACGTCCTTGACCGGCTCGGCGCCGGTCGCGAAGGCGGCACGCACGAACGCCGCCCACAGGAGGGAAGCCACGACAATGTTGCGGATGACAGGATAACCTCGCATCGACGGACCCAGAGCACACTCACGACGAGGGACAATCCTAGCAAGCGGCGTTCGCTTACGCTGACCTTGCCGTCATCCCGCCATCGACCACCAGCTCGAGCCCGGTGACGTAGCGGGATTCGTCGGAAGCCAGAAACAGCGCCGCATTGGCGACATCCCAGGCGTCGCCCATATGTCCCATCGGCACCTGCGAGTCGCGCGCCCGCCACATCGCCGCGACGTCGCCCTTGGCATAGCTCGCCGCAAGGCCTGCAGAATGCTCGACCATCGGCGTTTTCATCAGGCCCGGCAGAATGCAGTTCACCCGGACATGATCGGGCGCGAACTGCACCGCCGTGGTGCGGGTCATCTGGTTCATCGCCGCCTTCGACGCGCCATAGCTGACATAGGAAATGCCGACGTGGCGGATCGAGGCGATCGACGAGATATTGATGATCGAGCCGCCGCCCTGCTTCTGCATCACCGGAATGACGTGCTTCATGGCGAGGAAGGCGCTCTTGAGGTTGACGGCGAACACGCGGTCCCATTCGGATTCCGTCGTCTCGACCACGCTGCCCATTTCGGCGATACCGACATTGTTGTCGAGCACGTCGATGCGGCCATAGGCCTTCAGGCACGCTGCCACCATCGCCTCGACTTCGGCGGCGCGGGAGACGTCGGCGGTGAAGGCTGCCGCCTTGCCGCCCTCACCCGTGATGAGCTTCACGGTCTCCTCGGCCGCGGCCGCGTTGCGATCGACGCAAAACACCTGCGCGCCCTCGCGCGCAAAGGTCACGGCAGTCGCCTTGCCATTGCCCCAGCCGGGTCCGATCGAACCCGCACCCACCACCATCGCCGTCTTGCCCTTGAGCCGTTCCATCGACTTCTCTCCCTTTGATTTGGATTCTTGTAGCCCGGATGAGCGTAGCGATATCCGGGAGTCGAGCCCTGGATGTCGCTTCGCTCATCCTGGCTACAGATTGCTACAGGAACTCATCGTCGTGACATTAACACCGATCGGATGCTCGAAAATCTCCGACAACGTCCGGCAAAAGCCCTTATGGCACAGCTGCCACTCGCCGGCAGCCCCGGAATTCGCAAGCACCAATTGCGGCTTTGGCCCGCCCTCGGGCCGCCATTGAAACCAGCCATTGATCAGCCGCGCACCTGGGGGCGGCTCCATGCCGGCGCCGGAACCCTTGACCCGCGCCTGCGTCAGCACGAGCCCCTTTGGCGTGACGCGCCAGTCTTCCTGCCAGTCGACCTTCTCGACCGAATGGGTCCACACCAATGTGAAAGTCGCGACCGACAGCACCTTCACCAGACCAGCCGAGGCGAGGCACAGGCTCAAGCCGCCGCCACCGCGGCGCGCGACCGCCGCCGCCATTGCCAGAGCACGACGGCGGCCGCGAGCGTGAAGCCCGCGGTATCGCTAAAGGGAAAATCGCCGAGCAGACATAATGCCGCAACCGAGGCGACGGCGAGTTCAGCGAAGGTCAGCCGCGTGAACAGGAAGCCGATCGCGACAATGCCGAACAGCCCGATCGCAACCAGCGCCTTGAAGGTCGCCAGCGCCACCGCACCATAGAACCCGAGTTTGATAGCCATGGGATCGCCGGCCTGCAGCATCAAGGCCGGCGAATACACGAAAATGAACGGGATGACGTAACCGGCGAGCGCGATGCGCATCGCCTCCCAGCCGATCTTGTCGGGATTTTCCCTGGCGATCGGTGCCGCGGCCAACGCCGCCAGCGCCACCGGCGGCGAGAGATCGGCCATGATGCCGTAATAGAATGCGAACATGTGGCTGGCGATCAGGGGCACGCCGAGTTTGGCCAGCGCGGGTGCGGCCAATGCCGCGGTGATGATGTAGGTCGGAATCGTCGGGATGCCGGTCCCGAGCAGGATCGAAAGGAACATGGTCATGACCAGCGCCAGAAACAGGCTCTTGGCGCCAAGGCCGATGATCCAGCCGCCGAAGATGGTGCCGACGCCGGTCTGCGTCATCATGCCGATGATGGTGCCGACGATGGCGCAGGCCATGCCGACGGTCAGTGCTGACTTGGCGCTGTCGGCGAGCGAATCGCGGCAGGCGGCCAGCGTTGCCCGGCCCCCGCGCGTGATCGCGGCAATCACGACCAGCCCAAAGACGACGCACGACACCGGCACGATCTCGAGCCCGCCGCGCGACACCGCAGCCACCACCAGCGCCAGCCCGATCCAGAAGACATAACGTATCGCGGTGTTGGAGAAACCGAGCGTGATGCTGGCTCCCAGGATCAGCGCGACGGTCAGCGCGAGGCCCATGCTGCCGGCATAGAGCGGCGTGAAACCCTCGAACAGCATGTAGACCAGCGCCGCCAGCGGCAACACCAGGTACCAGCGCGACACCAGCGCTTTCCAGGCGCGCGGGATTTCCGAACGCTTCATGCCGACCAGGCCGTGCTTGCCGGCTTCCAAATGCACCATCCAGAACGCGGAAGCGAAATAGAGGATCGCCGGGATCACTGCAGCCTTGACGATCTCGGAATATTGGACGCCGAGCGTCTCAGCCATGATGAAGGCGACCGCGCCCATCACTGGCGGCATGATCTGTCCGCCCATCGAGGCCGTCGCCTCAACGCCGGCAGCAAAGGCGCGGCGATAGCCGAACTTGATCATCAGGGGGATCGTGAACTGGCCGACGGTGACGACATTGGCAACGCCGGAGCCGGAGATCGTTCCCATCATGCCGGAGGCGAACACCGCGACTTTGGCCGGGCCGCCGCGGCTGCGGCCGAACAGGCCTAGCGCCACATCGGTGAACAGCTGGATCATCCCGGCGCGTTCGAGGAACGAACCGAACAGGATGAACAGGAAGATGTAGGTCGCCGAGACATAGATCGGCACGCCGTAAAATCCTTCGGTGCCAAAGGAGAGCTGGGTGATGACCTGATCGAAACCATAGCCGCGATGGTTGAGCGGCGACGGCAGATACTGGCCGAAGAACCAGTAGAGCAGACAGGCGCCGCACATCAGCGGCAGCGCCAGCCCCATCATTCGCCGCGTGCCCTCGAAAATCAGCACCGCCAACAGCGTCCCGACCGCAAGATCGGTATGGGTCGGATCGCCGTCGCGCGCGATCAGGTCGGCGTAGAAGATCCACTGGTAAAGCCCGCACAGGAAGCCGGCAGCGCCGATCAGCCAGCCGAGCGTGCGGCCGAATTCGCTTTTGGCGGTGAAGTTGCCGATCAGGCCGAAGGTCAGCAGCAGCAGGAAGCCGACATGAATGCCGCGCACCACCTGGCTCGGCAGATAATTGAAGGCGGCGACGTAGAGCTGGAATACCGCAAAAGCGATGCCGATGACATAGGCCAGATGACCCCAGGCACCCGGACCGAACCCCGCCGGAAAACCGTGCTCGAAATTGTCGAGTTCGACCTTGATGGGCGCTTGCGCACCCTCAGCTTGCAACATGCCCCTGATTCCCCGCCCGCGACGCTTATATCAACCAGGCCCGATTCCGGAAAGGCGCGTCCGGGAAAACCGCCACCGTCATTGCGAGGAGCACTTGCGACGAAGCAATCCATTCTTTCTTTTTGCGGCGCGATGGATTGCTTCGCGGAGCCTGTCATCGGGCGCGCATTCGCGCGACCCGGTGGCTCGCAATGACGGGCGATGGGAATGGACTACTTCAATAGCCCCTTTTCCCTGTAATAGCGGATCGCGCCGGGGTGTAGCGGCACCGGGCTGCCGCCCGCCGCCTTGTCGAGCTTGATCTCCTTGCCGGCCGCATGCGCGTTGCCCAGCTCCGGCAATGATTCGAAGATCAGCATGGTCATCTGGTAAGCCAGATCGTCGGAGACTGCGGAGCTGGTCACGAGGTAATTGACCACGGCCGCGGTCGGGACGTCCTTGTCCTGGCCGGCATAGGTGTTGGCCGGGATGTTCACCGAGACGAAGGGCGGGCCGATCTTGTCGACGGTCGCCCTGGGAACCGCCACCACCGTGATTTCGGTGGAGGTCGAGAGATCCTTCAAGGAGGCCACGCCGAGGCCGGCCGACTGCAGCGTCGCATTGAGCTGGCGGTTCTTCATCAGGTCGACGGATTCGGCGAATGGCAGATATTCGATCTTGCCCATGTCCTTGTAGGTCATACCTGCAGCGGCCAGGATCGCACGTGAATTGAGTTCGGTGCCGGATTTCGGCGCGCCGACCGAAAGGCTCTTGCCCTTCAGATCCGCCAGCGTCTTGATGCCGCTTTCCGCGGTCGCGACGATCTGGATGTAGTTCGGATAGATCGCCCCCAAGGTGCGCAGCTTGTCGAGCTTGATCTTGAAGCCGGCCTCCTCGTCGCCTTCCCATGCCGCCTTCAGGGAGTCGCCGAGCGCAAACGCGATCTCGCCGCGGCCCTGTTGCAGCAAGATCAGATTCTCGACCGACGCCTTGGTGGCCTGCACCTGGGTCTTCACGTTCGGAATCTTGTCGCCGTAGATCTTGCTGATCGCGACGCCGAGCGGGTAATACACGCCGGAGGTACCGCCGGTCAGAACGTTGATGAATTGCTGGGCCTGCGCGCCCGGACTAGTCGAAAAAGCGGCCACCGCGACGGCAGCCGCCAGCAACTTCAAATTCATTGGCGTAATTCTCCGCGAATATGAGTCGGAAATTGAACGGACGCGCGCCCGCGGTCAACCCGCCCTGGTAGACGCGGCCGATACGGTGTCCGCATGGATGTATTCCTCCCCAAGTCAGGCTTTATGCCCTTGCCACGCCTCGCCAAACCGGCATGAATGCGCCGCCATTAACGGCCCCGGCAATCCAGCCGGGGAGTACAAAAGCGTTCCGGGGGAAGCATGGCCGCACAGGATCGACCGACCGGCAGTTCCTTGCCCAAAGACGATGTCGTCGCCGTTTCCGACGAGGCGCTGCAGAAGGCCGAGGCCTTCATTGAGGCCGACGAAGGCGCCGCCAACCGCCTGATGGGCTGGGCGGGACGGATCTCGACCACCATTGCGGTGGTGATGAGCCTGTTTCACCTCTATGCCGCCTACGCGATCGTTCCGACCCAGGAACTGCGCTACACCCATGTCGCGTTCACGCTGGTGCTGAGCTTCCTGCTGTTTCCGCTGGCGACCCGGTTTCGCAACCGGGTGCGCTGGTGGGACGTGGTGCCGGGGATCTTTGCCGTCGCGACCATTGTCTATGCGCTGTGGGGCGGCGACGATTTCACCGACCGCGCCACCTCGCCCGAGCGCTGGGACGTCATCGTCGGCGTCGTCTTCATTGTGCTCGTGCTGGAGGCGACGCGGCGCACCACCGGGCTGATCATGCCCGTCGTGGCCGTGCTGTTCATTGCCTATGCGATGCTCGGCCCGCATCTGCCGGCGCCATGGACCCATCGCGGCTACGACCTGCCCCGGCTGGTCGGCCACCTCTTCATTACCCTGGAAGGCATTTTCGGCGTCGCCGTCGACGTGTCGGCGACCCTGATCATCCTCTTCACGATCTATGGCGCGTTCCTGGCGCAATCCGGCGCCGGCAAGTTCTTCATCGATTTCTCGCTGGCGCTGATGGGCGGCAAAGCCAACAGCGCCGGCAGGACCGTGGTGTTGTCCTCGTTCCTGCTCGGCGGCCCCTCCGGATCGGGCGTCGCCACCACCGTGATGATCGGCACCGTGGCCTCCCCGATGCTGGCCAAGGCGGGCTTTGAGAAAAACGCCGCCGGCGGATTGCTGGCGGCCGGCGGCCTCGGCGCGATCCTGTCGCCGCCGGTGCTGGGCGCCGCGGCCTTCCTGATCGCCGAGTTTCTCAAGATCAGCTATCTCGACGTGATCTGGATGGCGACGATCCCGACCTGTCTTTATTACATGTCGCTGCTGTTCATGGTCGAACTGGACGCGAAGAAGTTCGGCGCCAAGGACGTCAACTTCACGCCGGAGATGTCGCTCGGGCAGATGACCATGCGTTACGGTTTTCATTTCATCTCGCTGCTGGCCGTGGTCGTGTTCATGGTGATCGGCTATTCACCGTCGCTGTCGGTGTTCTATGCCATCGTCGTGACCTTCGCGCTGAGCTTCCTGCGCAAGGAAACCGCGCTGGTGCCGAGCAAACTGGTGAAGGCGCTCGCCGACGGCTCGATCGGCGCGCTGAATGCCGCAACCACCTGCGCCTGCGCCGGCATCGTCGTCGGCATCGTGACGCTGACCGGTCTCGGCCTCAAATTCTCGTCGATCGTGATCAGCTATGCCGGCGGCAGCCTGCTGCTGACCGCGATCTATACCTCGCTGATCGTGTGGATCATCGGCCTCGCGGTTCCCGTGACCGCCTCCTACATCATCTGCGCGGTGATCGCGGCCCCGGCACTGATCAAACTCGGCGTGCCTGATTATGCCGCCCACATGTTCATCTTCTATTATGCCGTGCTGTCGGAGGTGTCGCCGCCCACCGCGCTGTCGCCATTCGCGGCCGCCGCCATCACCGGCGGCGATCCCTACAAGACCACGCTGCAATCGTGGAAATACACACTGCCGGCGTTCCTGGTGCCGTTCGTGTTCGTGCTCGATCCGCAGGGTGTCGGCCTGTTGCTGTCGATCCCCAAGGGCGGCTCGTGGGTCGATATCCTCGAAATCACGGTCAAGACGACCCTGGGACTGCTGGCGCTGGCCTCCGTTGCCCAGAACTGGGCGCTGCGACAAAATACGCCGGTCGAGGGCGGCCTGCTTCTGCTATCCGGATTGCTGCTGGTATTTCCGAGTCTGATCGAGGCGATCGTCGAATGGATGATCGGCCGCGATATCAGCTACACTTACGTGCCCGGGCTGATCATCGGCCTCGGCGTGTTGCTGTGGCAGTCGAGAACGCGGACGCCGAAACGACCGGCGCTTACAACTTGAGTCCAAAGAAAAGTTCAAGGAAATTTCAAGGAAAAGTTCAAGGGAGTGATCGAGATGACAAAAATGAAAAAGACCGTGGCGGTGCTGGCTGTAACCGTTGCAGCCGGGCTCGCTTTCGCCGGCATCGTTCATGCGCAGCAGAAGACCATGTCGATCGGCACCGGCGGAACCGGCGGCGTTTATTATCCGCTCGGCGGCGCCGTCGCCAACGTGCTGTCCAAGAGCCTGCCCAATGTGCAGGCCACGGCCGAAGTCACCGGCGGCTCGATCGATAATCTCAAGCTGATCGGCTCCGGGCAGAGCGAGATGGGCTTCACCATGGCCGACGCGGCGCTCGATGCGATGCAGGGCCAGGACAAGTTCAAGAGCGGCAAGCTGCCGCTGCAGGCGCTGCTCGTGGTCTACCCGAACCGCATGCATGTGGTGACCGTCGAAGGCAGCGGCATCGAGACCATGGCGGATCTCAAAGGCAAGCGCGTCTCCACGGGGTCGCCGGGCGGCGCCACCGAAGTGATGGCGTTCCGCGTCATCGAGGCCGCCGGCCTCGACAAGGACAAGGACATGAAGCGCGAACGGCTCGGGGTCGCCGAATCCGTCAACGCCATCAAGGACCGCAAGATCGATGCGTTCTTCTGGGTCGGCGGCATTCCGACCGCGGCGGTCACCGATCTCGCCGCAACGCCGGGCATGAAGATGAAGCTGATCGACCACGGCAATCTGGTCGAGAAGATGAACGCCAAATACGGCAAGCTCTACACGTCCGCCAAGATCAAGGGCGGCTCCTATCCGGGCACCGACAAGGACAATTCCATCGCCGAGGTCTGGAACCTGATCGTGACCGGCGACAAGATGAGCAATGACGACGCCTATGCGATCGTCAAGACGCTGGTGGAAAAGAAGGCCGACATCGTTGCCGTGCACAAGGAAGCCGAGAGCTTCTCGCTCGACAACCAGGTGCAGGACCGCTCGCCGATCCCGTTCCATCCCGGCGCGCTGAAGTACTTCAAGGAAAAAGGCATCGGCGGCTGACAATCCCGCGCTTCGCTTGTCTGCCAGGCGGCGCCATGTGCGCCGCCTGTTTTTTTTGCCGCGACGTCGGCACGACCGCCCAAATTCGCCGGCATCAAGCCGGGGTGATGATCGCGGTCAGTGCACGTCACATGCGTCGGAGCGATTCGTTTGTCCGATAGCCGACATAAAGTGTGGCGACGTCGACAAACCACCACAGACATTAACGTGTCTCACCGATGAACAACGCGTCTTGGCGATAGCGATCGCGCAAGCGCCGCGGCGGTGGCGTTCGATCAAGCCAACCACGGTCGCCGACTACCGTTGCACGTACCGCCGCTGCCTCGATGGCGCAATTTCCTGCGGTATTCGTTACAATTTTATTCTCAGTCGCGGCTTTAACCCTACCGAGGCATTCATGGGGTCATCCAGAAAATTCCATCTTTGCGACCACTGCGCGGATGTACGACTGCAGGCACACATTCGCTGAAGAGGGGGACGCATGAATCACATCAATCCAAGAGAGAACGCGCGATACGCCGGGTTCGGTCATCGAAAGGTAATGCCGCGCGTCTGTGTCATCGACGGTAAAAAGCACCTTCGGACCTTTCTTTCCGAGGCTCTCGAGGAGCTCGGCTTCATCACCAGCGAATGCGGCAACGCCGGCGAGCTGACCGGAATCCTGGACATGCAACAGCCCGACCTTGTCGTCCTCGGCGTCTCCTTCGACGGGACCGAGGTCGGCAACATTCTCGAGATTCTCGTCAAGAAGAATTTCGACGGCAAAGTTCTCGTCATCGGGCAGCCGCAGTCGATTATGGTAAAGGCCATCCGGCAAATTGGCGATGAATACGGCATCGCGATGCTACCCGCGCTGCAGACGCCGTTCAGCGCCGGATCGCTGCGCGCCAGCGTGGCAGCGCTTTTGCCGGCAGAACCGGCGCCGAGCCCGGCGGTCGACGTCGCCGAGGCGCTGAAGGCAGGCTGGCTCGAATTATGGTATCAGCAGAAGGTCAATGTCCGCACCCTCGCGCCGAGCGGCGCGGAGGCGCTGGTGCGGATGCGACATCCCGCCTGGGGCGTGGTTCCGCCGGCCTATTTCATCCACGACGACAACGATCCGCATTTTCGCAAGCTGTCCGAATTCGTGGTCGGCCGCGCCGTCGAGGATTGGCGCTACCTTCTCGACCAGCAGGGGCCGGTCGATCTCTCGATCAATATGCCGGTTTCGTTTCTCGGCGACAGGGAAGCGGTACACAATCTGTGCCGCGCGCTGCCTGAGCATCCGGCGTTCAGCGGCTTGCTGATCGAGATCGACTGCGCCCAGGTGATCGATCATCTGGATCTCGTGGTCGATGTCGCAAGACAGGTCCGCTTGCATAATATCGCGATCGTGGTCGACAATGTCGGCGCGGACTGGCCGCCTTTGATGGGACTTCGAAACTTTCCGTTCGTCGAGCTGAAGGTCGATCATCAATTCGTCACCGGCTGCGCGGATGACCGGCTGAAGCAGGCGGTGTGCCGCCAGATCGTCGAGCTGGCCCAGGACAATGGTGCGCGGGCGGTCGCCCAGGGAGTCGAAACCCGCGCCGATTTTCTCGCCGCGCACAGCCTGGGGTTCGATCTGATGCAGGGCTATCTGTTCAGCAAGCCGACGGGGGTCAAGAAATTTGCCCGGTCGCGCCCCGTGCTGACATCCTCCTCCGGCCCAGCGGCCTGAGGGGCGTCCGGTTCGATCAGGAAGTAACCGGCGTGTGTACCAGCCGGTTACGGGCGCGCTCGTGTTCGTCGAAATTCTCGTCGGCGAGCCATGCGGTGATCGCCGCGCGGCGCGCCGGCCACTCGGCGGCGATGATTGAGTGCCAGGCCACGTCGCAGCGACGCCCCTTGCTGAAGGCCGAGCCACGCCATGTACCCTCCGGCGTAAAACCGTAGCGCGCGGCCGCGTTCAGCGACGCCTGGTTTGCAGCGTTGCAGCGCCAGACCATCCGCTGGTACCGCAATTCGTCCATCGCATATTGCATCAGCAGAAAGATCGCTTCGGTCGCAGCCCGGGTTCGTTGCAGCCGCGGCGAAAACCAGATTGCCCCGACTTCAATCGCGCCGTCGGCCGGATAGATATCGCACAGTGAAAGCCAGCCTTGAGCCACGCCGCTGCTTTTCGCTCGCACCGCCCAAAACGGCTGATCGGCCCGCCTTGCCAATTCGGTGACCAGCTCCAGCAAATCGCGCTGGTGCGCGAACGGCCCGTAACGCAAATAGGCAAATGACGCATCGGCGCCCTGCGCGGCGTGCCAGAGCTCATCAATATGTTTGCGGCCAAGCGGTTCGAGGGATACTGAGCGGCCCTCAAATGGAAGCCGTTCAGGAAACGGCCAAGGAGGGAAGCCCGGCGCGGACGGGGCGCTTGTCACGCCGGCCGTCACTCGAACTTCATGTCGAGGCATTTCGAGATATCGGAGCCGAGGCCGGACGAGATGATGATGCAGCCGCGCACCTTCCGCGCATTGTTGTCGCTGGCCCATACCGCATAGCCGCCGGGGCCGAAAAACGAATTGGTATTCGGCGGTTCGGTTTCGGTGGCGTCGAACGAATAGTTCGAATCGGTCTCGAAGATACGCGGCTTCTTGGCGCAGCTGCCGTCTGCCTGCACGTTGATGACTTCCTTGTTGTCCCGCGTCAGCGCCAGCGTGACCTGGCAGCGAAAATATTCCGAGGTCTTGATGTTGAAGACATACGCGTAGGATTTGCAGGTCGCGGTGTTGAGCTTGCCCGGGCTCAGGCCCCGGCTGCAGGAAATCCGCTGGTTGTTGCTGAGCTTGAATTCGTCGGCCTGGGCGGCGGAAACCAGCGTCATGAGCGACAGCGCAACACCGAAACCGATCTTCATGACGAGGTTCATCCGAATCATCCCTATAACGTTTCTGGCAATAGCGCATTTGTAACCGGAAATCGGAACATAGTCGCGAAGTGCACTGCGGGGAATCACAAAGTCGCAGAGAATGCGTGATGGTTGGACATCTCGTCATATTGACGGAATGACTACGTTCGTGATTTGTTCAAAGAGATGGGGCGGAAGCCAATTTGGCCGCTGGGAGGGACGACTATGACAACATTTTCAATCAAGACCTTTTTGACCGCAACCGCATTGAGCGTGCTGACGTCGTCCGCCTTCGCTCAGGCCGCCGCGCCGACGCCCTGGGAGCTGAAGTCCGACATGGCCTATGCCTACGGCAAGGACGGCAAGACGTCTGCGTACAAGTTGGGCACCAGCAATGCCGGCACGCTATTGAAGGGCGCCAAGAAGGTGCCGAAGGGCACGCTGTTCTTCGTCGGCGAGAACGGCCAGCTCTATATGCGGACCGGCCCCTATCTCGAGGATGACGGCAAATTCAAGTTCGGCGCGAATTGAGGCTGAGCTGTTCTTACCCTCCCCTGGAGGGGGAGGGTCGCTCGCGTAGCGAGCGGGGTGGGGTGATCTATCCGCGAGCGAGATGCTTATGGTCTCAACAGCAATCCGCCGTGCAGCGGCCAAGAAATTGCGGGCGAATGCGACGCCTCACGAACGCATCTTGTGGCGAGCTCTTAAGGAACTCCCCGTTGAAGGGACACACTTCCGGCGTCAGGCGCCCATCGGACCTTATGTCGTGGATTTCTTCTGCCCCGCCAAGCGGCTCATTGTCGAACTTGATGGTGGACACCATAACGACGATGAGACAGCCAAGCGCGACCGGGAACGGCAGCTTTGGCTCGAGCAAGAGGGATATAGCGTCGTTCGTTTCTGGAATTCGGATATTACCGGCGATCTACACGCCGTGCTCGAACAGATTTATATGGCGTTGTACGGTTCGCGCGAGGCGGAGATGGGACCATTGAAGCACCGGCGCATGCCGAGAAAGCTGCACCCCACCCCGCCCGCTACGCGGGCGACCCTCCCCCTCCAGGGGAGGGTGAAAGACTAAAACGCCGCCGCCAATTCCTTCGCGCCCGGCTTGGCGCTGTTCACATCCATCCGCTCGTCGGTGATCGCCAAAAGTTTCGCCACCGTGTTGTGGCGGATCGCGACCGGGTTGCGTTCGTAGCCGCCGCGCTGGAAGAAATTCGAGGTCGGCACCTGCTCGCGCATCGCCTGCGGCATCGTCACCATGTCGAGCCCGGTTGAGTCGCCGGTCAGGTTCATCATCTCGAGTTCGGCGGCGCTGAGCGGTCTGGTATAGCCCTTGGCACGCGCGAACAGCACCGAGGTCAAGAGCTTGTGGGTCTGCAGCAGCGGGCCGACGTCGATGTCCAGCACCATGGCGTGGACCCCCCAGCCCTGCGGCGTGTTGGCGAGCTTCTCGTGCTCCGACCATTGCACCGGCACCGAGCGCGTGAACGCCACCATCCGCTTCAATACCGCCAGTTTGTGATCCATCGCCTTGCGCGCCGGCCCAGACAGGCCGGCGGCCTTTTCCGCCAATGCCTTGACGATGTCATGGCCCTGTTCGGCGAGCAGCGAGACGCTGTTGGTGGTGAGCAACTGGTTGTAGCCAACCGCCGTCGAGATCGCGCGCGAGCCCGGGCGCGAGGCGCTCAATCCGGATTGCATGTCGTGATTGCCGGTGCCGCCGGTCTCGAACGAATAGACCCGCACGATCTGCTCGCGCGTCAGCCCGGAGGCCAATGCGACGCGGCCATAGGCGCGCTTGAACTCGACCTCGCTGGCGGGCCGCAGCGGCGTAAACTGGAAATTCGCCGCGGCGGCTTGCAGGAAATCGGCGACCACCGGCAGCGGCTTGCGCTCACGCGGCGTGTCGCCGGGCTCCGGATCCACCGGCCGCTTCGGCCCGTCGTAAAGCGGCGGCTGCGTCAGGACATAATCATCCAGCGTCATGGCCTGGCGCTCGCGCCGCTTGGCGTTGCGGCCGCGCCGTTTTTCGGCAATCGCGGTCCAGTAGGGTTCGGCTTCCTGCTCGAACGCGGCGCGCGCGGCCTGATATTCCGTCAGCTTGCGGCGATATTCGGCGATCGCCTGTGGCGATGCGGCCTGGGCCATCGCAGCCGCCGTCGAAGCCGGCAACGTGTCCATGGCCAAAGCCAGCGGCGCGCCCGCGGGAAGCGCGAGCGCGACAAGGCCAAAAAAGAGGCGAATCAATTGCGGGCGCATCGCGTTGTTGTAGCAAGTGTCGGGCTCAAGTCAGCCCCGAAACGGCCCCACCGTGCGTCGCTCACTCCTGCTCGACGCCGCTCGCCTTGACCAGTTGCGCCCACTTCTTTTCATCCTTGTCGATGAAATCGGCATAGTCTTCCGGCGTACCCGGCGTGATCTCGGTGCCGTCATTGCCCAATTGCTTTTTGACTTCCTCGGAAGCCAGCGCCTCGCGCAGCACCTTGTTGAGCTTGTCGATAATGGTGCGCGGCGTGCCGGCGGGGGCCGCGAGGCCGTAATACAGCGACGCGTCGAAGCCGGGCAGGCCCGCCTCCGCCATCGTCGGCACATCCGGCAACAGGCCCGAGCGGGTCGTGCTGGTCACGGCGAGTGCGCGCAATTTACCCGCTGAGACGTTGGGGTGCGAGGCCGGGATCGGCGCGAACGCCATCGGGATGTGGCCGCCCAGCAGATCGGTCAGCGCCGGGCCGGTTCCCTTGTAGGGAATATGCACCAGCGTGATCCCGGCGGTGCGGGCGAAATATTCGCCGGTGATATGGCTCGCCGTACCCGCCCCGGCCGAGCCGAAATTGACCTTGGCGGGATTGGCCTTGGCGTAGGCGATCAGTTCCGCGACGGTCTTGGCCGGGAACGACGGATTCACCACCAGCGAATTCGGCGCATTGCCGATCAATCCGATCGGCGCAAAATCCTTGCGCGGGTCGTACCCGACACTCTTGTAGAGCGAGGGCCCGATCGCCAGCGTGCCGGTGTAGCCCAGCACCAGCGTGTAGCCGTCGGGATCGCTTTTGGCGACCGCCTTGGTGCCGATCGTGCCACCCGCACCAGGACGATTATCGACCACAACCTTCTCGCCAAGCAGTTCGCTCATCTTGTCGGCGATGCCGCGGCCGACGATCGAGGTCGAGCCGCCGGGGGCGAACGGAATCACCAGCGTGATCGCCCGGTTCGGATAGTTTTGCGCGTTGGCGGGAGTGAGGGTAGCACTCAGGCCAAGAGCGGCGACGCAAAGCAATTTGTTTGGGAACCACATCCTATCCTCCTTTCGTCATTGCAATCCATTTCTTGTTTTGCCGAGCCGCGAAATGGATTGCTTCGCTTCGCTCGCAATGACGCCGTAAGCATTCGCTCCCTATTTCCACGCAAAGACCGGCTGCTCCAGTTCGACCACGCGGGTATTGCGGCCCGCCAGCACTTCGCGGAATTGATAGATCAGCGCCGCCGTCGGCGCATGAATGAACTGACCGGCCATACGAAAGCGGATCACGCGCCGTGTGCTTTCAGGGATGGTGGTAAAGCTGAACGCATCTTCCTGTTCGATATTATCGAGCGCGATGCGATGCACAGAAGCAACTTCCGCCGGGTTCGGCGCGAGCGCAGCACTCGTGTTGGCCCATACCACGACCGGCGTGATCAAATAGCCGGACCGGGTCGGATAATCGTCGAGCAGGCCCAGCACGTCGCCCTCGCCCAATTCCAGGCCGACCTCTTCGTGGAGCTCGCGCAGCGCCGCTTGCGCCGGCGTTTCGCCGGGATCGCAGCGGCCGCCCGGGAGCGCCCATTGGGCGGCATGGGACCGCAAATTTGCCGCGCGCTGGGTCAGCAAGAACGTCGAGTCCGTACCGGTCTCGCTTGCGGTGAGCGCAATGGCGACCGCGGCCCGCTTCAACGCCGGCGCCGCCTCGCCGGTCGGCGCACGCGTGAACGCGGCGCAGAGCTCTGCGATATACAACCGGGTGGCATCGTCAAATGAGCGGGCCATGGCGCTTGACTACAATACTCCGGCGTTTGATGAAATGACGTTACGGACATGACCGCCTGCAGGGAATGGAATGCATCAGATGACGACCAGGGCCGCCACGGAGAAGCTCAAATCCGATGGCTGGAAAATCGTCGAAACGACCGGCTTCATGCACCTGATCGGGCCATTATGGGAAAGGCTCGTCGATGGCGAGCTCGAATTTGCGCTGATCACCGAGGACAAGCACCACAACCGCCGCGGCCTGGTGCAGGGCGGCGTGCTGATGACCTTCGCCGACCGCAGCTGCGGTATGACCGCCCGACATGTATCCGGCAAGCCGACGATGGCGACCGTGCAGCTCGATACGCATTTTGTCGAGTCCGGCAAGATCGGCGAGGTGCTGATCTCGAAGCCCCACGTGGTGCGCACCACCCGCAGCCTGGTCTTCATCACCACCGAAGTGACCGTCGACAAGCGCTGTATCGCGATGGCGTCCGGCGTGTTTAAGATATTGAAGAGTGATACGTAGTGCTCTCGTCGTTGAGGGCGCGGCGACGAACGATAATCTTCCGTCATTCCGGGGCGATGCGAAGCATCGAACCCGGAATCTCGAGATTCCGGGTCTGGTCCTTCGGACCATCCCGGAATGACGACAACCACCAGAAGGACCCGCCCGATGCAATATCGCCAACTCGGCCGCAGCGGCCTGAAGATTTCGCCGATTTGCCTCGGCACCATGATGTTCGGCGGGCCGACCGACGAGGCGACGTCGTCGCGGATCGTGGCCAAGGCGCGCGAGGCCGGCATCAATTTCATCGACAGCGCCGACGCCTATAATGGCGGCCAGTCCGAACAGGTGGTCGGCCGCGCGATTGCCAATCGTCAGGCACAGTTGGGTGCTCGCGACAAAACTTGCCAACCAGATCGACGACGATCCCAATTGCGGTGGGCTGTCGCGGCGCTGGGTGCTTCAGGCGGCGGAAGAAAGCCTGAAGCGGCTCGGCACCGACCACATCGACATCTACTATCTGCATAAGGAAGACCATTCGACGCCGCTGGAAGAGACCGTGCGCGCGATGGGCGACCTGATGCGGCAGGGCAAGATCCGCTATTTCGGCGTTTCGAATTACCGCGCCTGGCGCGTCGCCGAGATCTGCAACATCTGCGACCGCAACGGCATCGACCGCCCGGTCGTCAGCCAGCCCTATTACAACGCGATGAACCGGATGCCGGAAGTCGAGCACTTTCCGGCCTGCGGCTATTACGGCCTCGGCATCGTGCCCTATAGCCCGCTGGCGCGCGGCGTGCTGACCGGCAAATACCTCCCCGATGCGGCGCCCGACAAGGACAGCCGTGCGGGCCGCAACGACAAGCGCATGATGCAGACCGAATGGCGCCCGGAATCCTTGCAGCTCGCACAGGAAATCAAGCAGCACGCCGAAGCCCGCGGCATCACCGCCGGGCAGTTCGCGGTGTCATGGGTACTGAATTCGTCGTTCGTCTCGGCCGTCATTGCCGGTCCTCGCACCGAGGAGCAGTGGGACGATTACCTCAAAGCCCTCGACTATCGCTTCACAGCCGAAGACGAGGCGCTGATCGACCGGCTGGTGACGAGTGGGCATCCTTCGACGCCGGGGTTCAACGATCCGGCCTATCCGATCGAGGGACGGCGGGCGCGGACGTCGGCTTGAACGAAAGTCGCATACGACTGCGGTGCACCCGAAAATAATTCCAGCTCGCCTGGAATAATTCCAGAGGTTGCCATCGACGTTCTTCACCATCCGCCGCGTCGAAGCGTCGCATCATCCCGAACAAACTTGCCAAACACCCGCGCAAGCCTTTGTCTCTACTCCAATAAAAATGGGCGCATCCTGCGTGGATCGCCGTCAAAACGGGAGAAGACGATGACGACATCCAAGAAGGACAATACATCGACGCGCCGCCGTTTCCTGAAAGTGGCTGCCGCGGGCGCTGCAGCAACGGTCGCGGCCCCCAGTGTCGTAAGCGCACAAGGCCCGACTTCCATGCGCTTTCAGAGCACCTGGCCGGCCAAGGACATCTTCCACGAATACGCGCTCGACTACGCCAAGAAGGTCAACGACATGACCGGCGGCGACCTCAAGATCGATGTGCTGCCGGCCGGCGCTGTCGTCCCCGCCTTCGGCCTGCTCGACGCGGTGTCGAAGGGCACGCTCGATGGCGGCCATGGCGTGCTGGCCTACCACTACGGCAAGAGCAACGCGCTGGCGCTGTGGGGGTCGGGTCCTGCCTATGGCATGGACGCCAACATGCTGCTCGCCTGGCACAAATATGGTGGCGGCAAGGAGCTGCTGACCAAGCTGTATGCGTCGATCGGCGCCAACGTCGTCTCGTTCCCCTACGGGCCGATGCCGACCCAGCCGCTGGGCTGGTTCAAAAAGCCGGTCACCAAGGCCGAGGACCTTCAGGGCATCAAGTTCAGGACGGTCGGCATCTCGATCGACGTGTTCACCGGCCTGGGTGCCGCCGTCAACGCGCTGTCGGGCGGCGAAATCGTCTCGGCGATGGACCGCGGCCTGCTGGACGCGGCCGAATTCAACAATGCGTCGTCAGATCGTATCCTCGGCTTCCCCGACGTTTCCAAGGTTTGCATGCTGCAGAGCTTCCACCAGAACGCCGAGCAGTTCGAGATCATGTACAACAAGGCGAAGTACGACGCTCTGCCAGAGAAGATGCGGGCAATCCTCGACAACGCCGCCGAAGCGGCGGGGCAGGATATGGCCTGGAAGGCGATCGACCGCTATTCCAAGGATTACGAGGAGATGCAGACCAAGGACAAGGTCAAGTTCTACAAGACGCCGGACTCGATCCTGCAGAAGCAGCTCGACGTTTACGACCAGATCGTGGAGAAGAAGTCTGCCGACCCGCTGTTCAAGGAAATCGTCGCCTCGCAGCTGGCGTTCGCCAAGCGGGTGACGCAGTGGGAGCAGGATACGGTGGTGAACCGCCGCATGGCCTATAATCACTATTTCGGGCCGAACGCCAAGAAGAAGACCTGACAGCATGATCCGCTGAAGTAACGCATCATCCGGGATAGCAATCCCGGATGATGCTTCGTAACTCGACGAACGATCCCGGGAACCGGCGGCAGCAACGCACATGAACGCGCAGCGCTTACTGCACACCATCGACGGCATCTCCACCTGGTTCGGCAAGGCCGCCGCGTGGCTGATCGTGGGGCTGATGGCGCTGGTCTGCGCCGAGGTGTTCAAGCGCTACATCCTCAACATGCCGACGGCGTGGATCTTCGACGCTTCGAACATGTTGTACGGCACCCTGTTCATGATCGCCGGCGCCTACACGCTGGCGCAGAACGCCCATGTCCGCGGCGACTTCCTCTACTCCTCGATGAAGCCGCGCACGCAGGCGACGCTCGATCTCGTGCTCTACATCGCCTTTTTCCTGCCCGGCATCGCCGCCCTTGCCTATGCGGGCTGGGACTATGCGTCGCAGTCCTACCGCATCAACGAGCATTCCAACGTGACCGCCGACGGGCCGCCGGTCTATCATTTCAAATTCATGATCCCGCTCGCCGGCATGCTGCTGCTGCTGCAGGGCGCGGCCGAGATCATGCGCTGCGTGATCTGCCTGAAGACCGGGGAATGGCCGAGCCGGCTCAAGGACGTCAACGAAATCGACGTGGTCGAGGAGCAGCTGGCGCACAGCGAACACGTCGATGACGAATCTCGCCGGGACGCGATCGCGCATGCGGCAAATATCGAGGAGAGCGCGCGGCAGCGCGGCATGGGCGGGGACCTGCAGCGATGAGCGATCCCGCACTCGGGCTTTTGATGCTCGGCCTCATCGTGGTCGTGATCATGATGGGGTTCCCGACGGCGTTCACGCTGATGGGCCTCGGCATGTTCTTCGGCTTCTTCGCCTATTACAAGGGCGGCGAGGCCTGGGCCGACAACCACATCTTCGACCTGATGGTCCAGCGCAGCTATGGCGCGATGACCAACGACGTCCTGATCTCGATCCCGCTGTTCGTGCTGATGGGATACGTGATGGAGCGCGGCGCGCTGGTCGACAAGATGTTCTATTCGATCCAGCTCGCGTTCCGCCGCGTCCCCGCCTCGCTCGCGGTCGCCACCCTGATCGTCTGCACCTTCTGGGGCATCGCTAGCGGCCTGGTCGGCGCCGTGGTGGTGCTGATGGGCGTCATCGCCTTCAACCCGATGCTCAAAGCCGGCTATGACGTCAAGCTCGCCGCCGGCGTCATCACGGCCGGCGGCACGCTCGGCATCCTGATCCCGCCCTCGGTGATGATCATCGTCTATGCGGCGGTGGCCGGGCAATCCGTGGTGAAGCTCTATGCCGCCGCGATGTTCCCGGGCTTCTTCCTCGCCTTCCTCTACCTCGTCTACATCATCGGCTGGGCGCTGATTAATCCGAAGATCGCACCCAAGCTGCCCGAGAGCGAGACCCGCATTCCCGTTCGGCCCTGGGTTGCCGAATTGCAGCAGGCCTATTCGCGCAAGATGCTGCCGGCGCTGTTTTCCGCGGTGCTGGCGCCGGCCAGGGCCATGAACATCACCGCCGACGGCGCGCGCATCCAATACTCGATGCTGCTGAAGAATTTCGGTTTTGCCCTCGTGCCGCTTGTGCTGACGCTGGCGACATTGTGGGCGACCTGGTGGTATGTCGTAATCCACCAGCAGCCGGATATCCCCACCCCGCCTCCGACATCGACGATGCAGAAGGTCGACGACGCGCCGCAGCCCTTGGGCGCGGGTGCTGCTCCGCAGCAACCGGCCGAAGAGAAGCTGGAAGAGCTCGGCGGCGGCAGGTCCGGCGCCGCGACCAGGAGCGAGCCCGAAACGCTGCAGCAGATGGGCAGCGCCGAATTGCGCGACAAGGTCACGTCGGCGCCTGTGGATGCCGGACCGCCGCCGGAGTTTTATACCTATTTCGCGTTCATCGCCGCCATCTTCGGCCTGGTGCTGCTGTATTATTACTGGACCATGGAGGCCGAGCAGTTCGAGGTGCTGCGGCTTTTGATCTCTTCGGTGATGCCGCTCGGCATCCTGACCGCGGTCGTGCTCGCGGTGATCCTGCTCGGCATCACCACCGCCACGGAATCCGCCGCCGTCGGTGCGGCCGGCGCCTTCCTGCTCGCGTTCCAGGCCCGCACACTGGACTGGAAGCGGACCAAGGAGGCCGTGTTCCTCACCGCCAAGACCACCTCGATGGTGTGCTGGCTGTTCGTCGGCTCGGCGCTATTCTCGGCGGTGTTCGCGATCCTCGGCGGCCAGGCGCTGCTGGAAAGCTGGGTGCTGTCGCTCAACATGACGCCGGTCCAGTTCATGATCCTGTCGCAGGCGATCATCTTCATCCTGGGCTGGCCGCTGGAATGGACCGAGATCATCGTGATCTTCGTGCCGATCTTCCTGCCTATGCTGAAGCACTTCAACATCGACCCGATCCTGTGGGGCGTCTTGGTGTTCGTAAACCTGCAGGCGGCGTTCCTGTCGCCGCCGGTGGCGATGTCGGCGTTCTACCTGAAGGGCGTCGCGCCCAAGCACGTCACCCTCAACCAGATCTTCTCCGGCATGATGCCCTACATGTTCATCGTCATCATCTGCATGGTGCTGATGTACATCTGGCCGGGCATGACGCTGTGGCTGCCGAATTATCTGTACGGCAATTGAGGCGGCAGATCAGGTAGGTTCCAGATTTGGCGGGAACAACGGCCCGAATGGGCCGTTGAGTCTCTTGACGCGCGGCGAACGCAGCCGCAGGCCAACGGAGGATTCCGATGGAACCGATCCTGGGCGTTGAACCGATCCTGATTGTTATCGTCGTGGTGCTCCTGTTTGGTGGCGGCCGCTATTGGGGCCGGCGTCACGGCCACTGGTAGAGAATGACCATGATCGATTTTCCGAACCACAGCCGCAGCTATGACCACACAAGGCACGCCGTGCGGTTTTGGGGATATGACAGCGCGATCGAGGCCTCGTTCTATGTCGACGAGGCGGCGCTGGCGCGACTCCAACCCGGCGTTCCGCTCGATGAATCCGGCTGCCTGAACGCCTTCGACGCCAACCGCGACAAAATCTGCGCCGCGGCCGCCCGCGTTTACGTGCGCGGCAGCCGGGGCTCTTACGATCTGGGCGCGGCAAACTTCTGAACCAGACGCGGCCTCAATCCGCCCGGCAGAGCCCCTCTTCAATCGCGGCCGATTGCAACTGGCTTGCATCCGTGACGCCTTGCGCCGCGGTCGCCAGGATTCGCGACGCCATCTTCACCTTGATCGCCGATGTGGCGGGCTTGCCCGACGCGGTGTCGACATGGGCCGAAGCCGCTTCCAGCACCGATCTCATCATGGAAACCAGTTCCGGCTCGAATTTGTTCGGCGAAATCTTTTTCATGCGCACTCCCGTTGGCGCGGACATAGCGCGGCAACGTGACTCCATTACGACCTTGGTGTGAACGATGGTCTTAGAGGTTAAGGAGGAACCGGGAGAGCCGCGAATGGCCCCGCCTCGACTGTCATTGCGAGCGCAGCGAAGCAATCCATTCTTTCTTGACGCGGCGCGATGGATTGCTTCGCTGCGCTCGCAATGACGGCGCTCTAGTTTCCAAATGCAATTCGCGCTCTCGCGTCGCTGCGCGGACTTCAGCCCAACTTGACACCAGCAGGAGGTCCACCTGATTGGCGCCTCACCAGATGCACTCACCGTAATTCTGCGTAATTCTCATCCCCAAAACGGGCCGGAATTCAGCACATGGTAACCCAAACTGCGGGAAGCCTACCGATTAAATTAATCCTTTAATGGCCGGCGGATAGTCATCTCTGACAACGTGCGATCCCGGCGTTCGCTGGCTTCGCGTCAATCGCGGTTAGGATGACGATGCCCCTTATGACACCGGCAGGCCAGGAAGCTGACTTTGAGGCGCGTCTGCGCATCGAGTTCCAGCGCTGGACGGCTGTTACGCCAGCCATGCTTCATTCGATCGACGAGAAGGGCCTGCTCATCTCGGTCAGCGACGCCTGGCTCGCCAAGCTGGGCTATGCGCGCGACGAGGTTCTGGGACGCCGTTCCTCGGATTTTCTGACCGTGGAATCACGCGAACATGCGATTCGTAACGTGCTGCCGGAATTCTTTCGGAGCGGCCGTTGCGATAACGTGGAGTACCAGATGGTGTGCAAGGACGGCAGTGTCATCGACGTGCTGCTGTCGGCGGTTCTCGATAGCGATCCCAAGGGGCACGGCCGCATGTCGCGCGCGGTCATTACCGATGTCACGGCATTGAAGCAGACCAAACGCCAGCTCGCCGAGACCGAAGCGCGCTACCGGGGACTGGTGGAAGACCAGTCCGAATTGATTTCTCTCGCGAGTCCCGAGGGCGAGCTGCGCTACGTCAACCACGCCTACGCGTCGTTCTTCGGCAAGCAGCCCGAGGAGATGGTTGGACAAGATCTGTTCGCGCTCGTGGCGGCGGACGGTCGTCCCGCGCTTGTGGATCACATCCGACGCGTCTGCGCTGCCAGGCACGCCATCGAGATCGAGAGCCACGTGGTCATGCCGAACGGCGAAAGGCGATGCCTGGCCTGGATCAACCGGGCGGTGACTGACGCCGATGGTCGCGTCACCGCCATCCATTCGGTTGGCCGCGACATCGAGGAGCGGGTGCGGGCGGAACGGCGCCTTCAGGAGAGCGAAAGCCGTTACCGTTTTCTGGCCGATAATTCGGCGGATTTGATCATCCTGGTGGGGCGGGATGGCAAACGTGTCTATGCGTCGCCCGCGTGCGAGAGGATGCTCGGCTTTACGCGTGAGGAAATGCTTGCGCTCAACACCCGGGATGCCATCCACCCCGAAGACGCGGCGCGGGTTTTGACGAATTTGACTTCGGATGAGAGCATACACCCGACGATCAGCTACCGCATGCGACGTAAGGACGGTAGTTATCTCTGGGTCGAGACGGCCGGGCGGTCCGTGAACATCCAGGGCGGGACGAAACAGCGGCTCGTCGTGGTCCGCGACATCGAGCAGCGCCGGCTGGCGGAGGAGCGTCTGAAAGACAGTGAAGCCCGCTACCGTCTGCTTGCCGACAACAGCAACGACATGGTGTTCCAGCTGGATCACGAATTGGTGCGCCGATATGTCTCTCCGGCTTGCCGCGAACTGCTGGGCTACGAGCCGGAAGAGATGATCGGCATCAAGCCGGTGAGCATGGCGCATCCGGAGGATGCGCCGCGGCTCGCTTTGGTGTTCGAGACATTGATGAGAGGTCACGCCGATCGCCAATCGATCATCAATCGTATCCGTCATCGCAATGGAAACTGGATCTGGGTAGAGGCGCAGTTCAGGGCGCTGAAGGATCCCGAAACCGGTGCGGGCACGGGCATTATCGGATCCCTCCGCGACATATCTGCGCGCAAGGTCGTCGAGGACGAACTCGCCGAAGCCAATCGGCGCCTGAAAGCACTAGCCGGACAAGATGGGCTCACGGGGCTCGCCAACCGCCGGGCCTTCGACGAAGCCCTCGCCAGGGAGCAGCGGCGCGCCAAACGGGAGAAAAAGGCCCTGAGCCTTGTCATGATCGACGTCGATCGCTTCAAGATCTTCAACGATCATTACGGCCATCCGGCAGGCGACGATTGTTTGAGGCGGATTGCGGCGGCGATCGCGGAGACGGCGCACCGCCCTGGTGACATCGCTGCGCGTTTTGGCGGCGAGGAATTCGCGGTGCTGCTGCCGGATACCGATGAGGCCGGCGCGGAAGCGATCGCTGCACGCGTTCTCAAAGCCGTCCGCGGACTCACTATCCGCCACGAAGGCAATGCCAACGGCCTGGTGACGATCAGCGCCGGCGTCGCTTCCCTCGTCTCGGCTGAGTTCAATGGCAACGCCGAGCCCCTGATCCAGGCCGCCGACCGGGCGCTCTATTGCGCGAAAGACAGCGGCCGCAACGCGGTGATCCGAGCGTCAGTCATAGGGACAAACCCGACGGTGACGAGCCGGCCGCGCCTGAAACGTCCGGCCACCATTCGGCGTAGATAATATCTAATTTCCTTCGCGTTGTGCAAAGCTGGGAATTGCGATGCACTTAACCGGGCGAGAATGCCTTGCGCGAGGTGATATGATGGGTTTCGCTGCTACCCCTGCGGAGACGCTGAGGTCGCAGGATAGCGCGGCGAACCGGAACAGGCACAAGGTCCCACCGACCTGTTAGGCTACGGCTTGCCGTTCTTTGTCGGAAAGGGCTTGCAGCAACAGTTCGCCGAACGGCACCGGCTTGCTGAAGAAATACCCCTGACCCAAGGTAATTCCAAGCGAGCGGATCTTTTCGAGCTGTTCGTATGTCTCGACGCCTTCAGCGACGACCGAGAGGTTCAATGTCTTTGCAAGCTGAACGATCGATCCGAGGACGGCAAGGGTCTCGAAGCGGCCGAGCCTGTCGATGAAGGACTTGTCAATCTTGACCTTGTTGAACGGAAAAGCGGTCAGATAAGACAGTGACGAATAGCCGACGCCGAAATCGTCGAGCGCAATGGAAACGCCAAGCCTCTTCAGGCGTTCGAGCGTCTTGAGATTTTCCTGGCTGTCAGCCAGAAAAACGCTCTCGGTGATCTCGAGCTCCAGCCGTGTTTCCGGAAGCCCGCTGTCGGCCAATGCGTGCATCACGGAATCGACGAGATTGCCGCTCGAAAATTGCAGAGCAGACAGGTTGACCGCAACTTTGATATCATTCGGCAGCGTCACGGCATGGCGACACGCCTTGGCGAGCACCAGATTGCCGAGCTCGACGATCAGCCCACCCGCTTCCGCAACCGGAATGAATTCAGCGGGAGGGATCAAGCCCCTGGTCTTGTGGCGCCAGCGCGCCAAGGCCTCAACCGACTTCGCGCGGCCGGTGCTGAGCTCGAACACGGGCTGATAGAAGACATCAATCTCTTCGCGCCAGATCGCCTCGCGAAGCTCGATTTCAAGGATGTTGCGCTGGTCGACTTCGGCCTTGAACTCTGGCGAGTAGAGATTGAAACAATTTCGACCAGCGTTCTTCGACTTGTAGAGCGCAAGATCGGCGTTGCGAAGAATTTCATCGATGCTCGTGCCATGGTCGGGTACCACGGCGACACCGATGCTGCATCCGATCACCACCGGGTGACCGTCTATTTCATAGGGCTCGGCAATTGCCTGGACCAATCGCGCGGCGAGTGTTGCGGCGCCGTCCTGCAGCGCGGACAGCCCCGGCGCCAGGATCAGCGCAAACTCGTCACCGCCGATCCGGGCCGCCGTATCGACGTCCCGAGCCTGCGCCCTGATTCGACCCGCGACCTGCTTGAGAAGCGCATCGCCGCAATGGTGGCCGAGAGCGTCGTTGACGGACTTGAACTTGTCGAGATCCAGGAGGAGCACGGCGAACGGCGTATTGTGCCGAGAATACTCGTCCAGCGCTTCGTCAAGGGACCCCTTGAAGAGGTTACGATTCGCAAGGCCGGTCAGGCTATCAAAGTGAGCCAGCCTCTCGATCCGGTCCTCGGAAACCTTGCGTTCGGTGATGTCTTCATGCGTCGCAACCCAGCCACCGCTCTCGCGCCGTCCATAGGAAATATAGATGACGCGCCCGTCCGGAAGCTGCACCGTGTTCGAGGTGTGTTCCGATTTGGCGAGTCGGCCCTTAAGGTCAGCCAGATAGGCGTCGAGATCAGGCACGCCCTCCTGGTTTGCAAACACCTTGCGAAAATTCATGCCGACCCGAACGTTCTCCGGCGAAAGCTCATAGGCATCGAGCCATTGTCGATTGAACGCAATCAGGCGATCGCGGCCATCGAACATGCTCAACCCTTGCGGAAGGTTTCGCAGCGCGTCCTCGAATTTGCTCACGGTGTCGCGCAATTCGCTCTGTGCGCCGTCGAGCGCCTTCTGTCTTCGCCAGTGGAGCGCGGTCGCCACCAGGATGATGAACGTGAGCAGAAGCGCTCCCCCAAGATAGATTTTCTGCCTGGCTTGAGAGCGCGAATAGATCTCCTGCTCCGAAATGCCGGCTGTAAAGATCAGCGGAAAAATGAGCGATCTGCGCGCGGTGATCAACCTGTTGCTCCGGTTCGGGCGACCTTCGTTCCCGCTCCAATTCCAATATTGGCCATAGGAGTTGTCCCGTAACTCGCCTTCAACGTGGCCGGGACTGCGCTGTCCCAGCACCGCGCCTTGGTCTATTCCCCGCGCGGCGAGCACGATGTAGTCGGCATTTCTGAGCAGAAGGGTTCCTCCGATACCGAGCTTTGCGGTGTCGTAGAACCTGCCGACCACGTCCACACTGATCGAGCCTACGACGACGCCCGCCGGACCTTTCCCGTGGTCGAACAGCTTTCTTGCGAGCTGGATGGTCCATTTGTTCGACGCCCGCCCGAACACCGGCTTTGCGACATAGAGCCGATCTTCGGCCAGCTCCATCGCCTTGATGAAGTGCTCCCGGTCCCCGAGATAGAGCGGCGGCCCGGAGTAGCCGGTCGTCGTATCGACCAAATAGCCGTTCGGTCCGATCAGCGAGAACTGAATCACGTCGCCGCTCGCCATCTGCGTTTTACCAGCCCAAAATTTCAGGCTGAAGGCGGCCGGATCCTGTGCGTAAAGCGCACGCACGACCAGCAGTGACTGATCTACCCGTTCGAATATCCGCTCGGTATTTTCCTCAAACAGTTGAGCGACACTATTTCCGTGCGCCCGCGCCTGTTGCAGCGCTTCCGCCCGTTCCGAAGACGTGATCGCAAAGTAGCCGATCCACACGAGCGGCAAAAAGAACAGCGCGATTTGCAGCGGGGCATTTCGCAAGATTCCCCTTGCAGCTTTGCGGACTAATTTGCGGGCGTGAATCACAGCGCGCAATCTCGCGCGAGCCGGAACCCCACGGGGGCGCTCTCAGAGCATGGCAACGCCGTTAAATATGACATCGACTATCTTCGTCTGAACCGCCCGAGGTCCACATGGACGCGGCCGGGCACCGCCGAGATCTTGCAATCCTCGAGCGTAGCGCCAGCAGCCTTAAGTTTTCATGTTCGTGCGGGTTTAATGTTTATGTCAAAAACCCCGTAAGATCACGGAGATAGCTGCGATCCTGTGCCTTGGCTTCCGAATTCTAATAATCCGAAATTACCGTCCTGAGCATTGGGCCCCGTTTCAGCCGGCGTGGCGCCGCACGGCGTCCAGATCGAAGGAGAAGCCCCAGCCGGGGCGATCAGGGACGATCGCGCGACCCTCGCCGTCCAGTTCGATCCGTTCCGCATAGATCGGCTCGAACCAGGGCATGTGCTCGAGGATATACGCGTTCGGCGCGGCGGCGAGCAGGGCGAGGCTCATCTCGCTGTACAAGTGCGAGGATAGCTTCACGTCGAACGCGGCGGCGAGGTGGCCCGCGCGGATGAACTCGGTCGGGCCGCCCATGCGCTGCAGATCCGGCATCAGCACGTCGGCCGACTTCATCTGCAACATCGTCAGCATCCCGCGGCTGGTGTACTCGGTCTCGCCGCTGGCGATCGGCGTGTCGAGGGCGGCAGCGATCTCGGCCTCGCCCGCATGGTTCCAGTACGGGATCGGCTCCTCGAACCAGGCGAGGCCATACTGTTCCAGCGCACGGCCGAGACGGATCGCCTCGGGCACACTGAGCGCCTGGTTCGCGTCGGCCATGAGTTGGACGTCGGGGCCGATGGCCTCGCGGACGGCACGGACCCGCTCGATGTTTTGCGCGACCGGGCGGGAATCGACGCGCATTTTTATCGCCCGGAAGCCGCGAGCGAGGAAGTCGGCCGCCTCGCGCTGCAACTCGTCGATGGAGGCGGCGAGCCAGAGCCCACCGCTCGCGTAGACCGGCACGGCAGTCGCCGCGGCGCCTATCAGGCGGGAGACATTCAGGCCGGCGGCGCGGCCGCGCAGGTCCCACAGCGCGGTGTCCACGCCGGCGAGGCCGGCGACGGTGATGCCGGCATGGCCGAGGAAGGCGATATCCGACCAGGCGCGTTTGAAAAACGACGCCGCCATCGTCGGATCGAGGCCGATCAGCAGCGGTTCGAACGAGCGGACCATGTCGCGCAGGAGTTCGAGGCGGGTGCCGTTGATCGTGCAGCACAGGCCCTCGCCCGTGACGCCCTGGTCGGTATCGATGAACACCAGAACCGCATCGATCGAACGGATCTCGAGAATCGCCGCCAGGATCGGCCGCGGCAACGGCAGGCGCACGATTTCGGTGCGAAGTGCGGTTATCTTCACGCTCCCTCCCCCACAGGCGCCTCAGCATAGGCGGTGCGCAGGTTTGGTAACGTCGCGCCACGACCAGGTCCAGACAAGTTTTCACGTTGTCGAGGTCGAAAGCGGCGGTCGAAGCCGACGCGACGCAAGTCCGGCTCCGATGGGCTACGCCGCGGCGAGGCTTCACTCGGCGGGAGCTTGGGAATGCGGCGTGATGAGATTGAAGGTGCCCTGGGACGGGATCATCACATTGATATTGTTATATATTTTATGAGACGCCCAAAATCCTACCCAGATTTCTACCCAGAAAAGTGTGGGCTGTGGTGGTGAGCTATGATGCGCCTTGGACATTCGGTCACTACGCTATCTGTCTTTGCCCTTCTGGGGAGCTTCGTATGGGGGTGAAGGACTTCTTTTTCGGTAAACCGAAGGTTTCGACCACGGCTGCGGCCGCCGGTTTCATCATGGTTCTATTCGACCGCACGGAAGTCGCGTGGCCGATGGTCAAAAAGATGATCGTCGAGCTGGGCAAGCCATTCAATCCCGACGACGATACAGGCCAGTTCAATCTGTTCCTGGCGGGGACCGCCCTACACCTCAACGCGGTCCATAACCTGTTTCCGGGCCAAGCCAAAGAAATCGAGGCCGCCGTATTTCAAGCGTTGAACACGAAGTCGAATGGCGACTATCCGCTTAGGGAAGTCCGACACTACCGCGCTCTACTCGCAAAGCCCGTCGAAGACTCGCGTGATGCGCACGCGGAAGTGGCTGTGCACCTGCTACGTCGATGGATCGACGGCGACATCTCGGATTTCGTAGGCCCGTTCGACATGATCGATGGCGTCACGCTCATGGCGATTATGAGCGCGTTGCTTGACGTGGGCGGGAACTATTGGAAGACGATCAAGGACACGCGACGGATTGTTCCTGGATAGGCGGATCCGCAATAGGGATGGCACAATGGCTGCTAATTCTGGCGGGAAATGGATTGCCCAAAGCTTCGAGCATTTTTCCTGCCCACATTTTCGCTTCGATAAGCTTCGTGCGGACCTGTTCACACTCGAAGTTTGTATATCCACCTCGGATATTTCCCGTAACCGTTTTTTGCATCGGTTCGGGCCGCGATACTCTCTGAATAAGAGCATCAACATCCTTTCGGAATTGCTTGATGAGCTGAGCTGGGAATCGAACCACCGACAATTGATGGGTAGAACGTCATGGTGCCCGGGGGCGGGATCGAACCACCGACACTGCGATTTTCAGTCGCATGCTCTACCAACTGAGCTACCCGGGCATGGTCCCGGCGCGGAGCAGGGAGCGCCGGTTTATAGTCAGGCCGGGCGGCTGTGTCCACCCGCCTTCGCCTGCGGCTACGGCGCGGCGGGCCCCGCTTTACGGCTATCCACAAGCTACTGGGAATAAACGATATTTCGTGCCGGTGTAGCCGAGATTCACCCCTCCCCGCCGGCGAGAGGTGAAGCCCCCTCAATTCTCCACCTTGATCCTGGCGTCCTTGATCACCGGGCCCCATTTGTCGATTTCCGATTTCAGGAAGGCGGCGAGCTGTTCGGGGGTGGTGCCGCGCGGGGTGGCGCCGAGGTCGTCGAAGCGGGGTTTGACGGACGGGTGCGCCAGGGCGGCGTTGGTGTCGGCGTTGAGCTTGGCGATGATCTCCGGCGACGTCTTCGCCGGCAGGAAGAAGCCGAACCAGCTCGAAACGTCGAAGCCGGGCACGCCCGATTCCGCGACCGTCGGGATGTCGGGCACCAGGGGGATGCGCTCTTTGGTCGTCACCGCGAGCGCACGCACGGCGCCGGCCCTCACGTGACCGATGATCGAGGGCATGTTGTCGAAGGAGACATCGACACGGCCGGGCAGCAGGTCGTTGATCGCCAGCGCCCCGCCGCGATAGGGGACGTGCGTCATCTCGACATTGGCCAGCCGCTTGAACAGCTCGCCACTGAGATGCAGCGTGGTGCCGTTGCCGGACGAGGCATAGGTCACGTTGCCCCTGTTGTCGTTGCAATAGGCGATGAACTCCTTGACCGATTTCGCCGGCTTCGAAAGTGGCACGCACATCACATTGGGCTGGGTGATCAAGAGCGTCACCGGCGCGAAATCGCCGACCGGATCGTAGCTCAGCGACGGATACAGGAACTGGTTGGTGGCGAGGCCAGGCCCGACGATGAAGATGGTGTAACCATCGGGATCGGAACGGGCGACCATGTCGGAGGCGATGTTGCCGCCGGCGCCGGGCTTGTTCTCGATCACCACCGTCTGGCCCCACACCTCCTGCAATCGGTTGCCGACCAGCCGCGCGGTGATATCGGTCGAGCCGCCCGGCGGGAACGGCACCACGATGCGCACGTTCCGGAGCGGCCAATTGGCGCCAAGCGCGCGCGAGGTGAGAATGGACGGGGCTGCGATGGCAGCCGCCGTGAGGCCGACAAAGCGACGGCGATTCAGCATGGGCGCACTCCTCTAAGGTGATCGCCCGATTGGCTCGGGTCGTCGTGTTGTGCGGAGTGTGGCGAGAGGCAGCGGCGAAATCAATGCGACGCAGCGCTCGCACTTACCCTTTCCTATTCCTCGTCCTCTCCCTGATTCTCGCGGCCGGGAATCACGTACCTGCCGGAGAGCCAGCGGTTCAGATCGACGTCGCGGCAGCGCGGGGAGCAGAACGGCAGGGTCTTGGGGTTCTCGGCCGGCTTGCCGCATTCCGGGCAAACCTTCGATGAGGCCGCCTCGCCGGCATCCTTGGGCGGGTCAGCTGGCATTCAGCCAGCCGAAGCGGATCGGAAAGCCTTCGCCGCCGAGCAGCGTGACCGTTTCATAGAGCGGCAGGCCGACGATGTTGGTGTAGGAACCGACCATCTTGACCACGAACGATCCGGCGATGCCCTGCACCGCATAGCCGCCGGCTTTGCCGCGCCACTCGCCGGAGCCGATATAGGCCTGGATGTCGTCGTCGTTGAGCCGCTTGAAGCGCACGCGGGTCTCAATCAGGCGCTGGCGAAAGGTTTCCTTCGGCGTCACCACGCAAATGGCCGTGTAGACGCGATGGTTGCGGCCCGACAGCAGCCGCAGGCATTGCGAGGCCTCGTCGACCAGATTGGCCTTGGGCAGGATGCGGCGGCCGACCGCGACCACGGTATCGGCGGCGAGGATGAAGGAACCGCGGAGATCGTCGTCGAGCTGCACCGATTTCAGCGCCGCATCGGCCTTGGCGCGCGCCAGCCGATTGGCGCAGGCGCGCGGCAGCTCGCCCCGCTTCGGGGTCTCGTCGACATCGGCCGGACGCAACGCGTCGGGCTCGATGCCGGCCTGGTTGAGCAGGCTGAGCCGTCGCGGCGAGCCGGAGGCAAGAACGAATTTGGGACGGCCAAGCATGCTGATTTTTAACGGTGCGGGAATCGAGGGTGAGCGCGCGCGGAACCTATCGGAAGGGCCTGGCTTTCACAACCGGGAACACCCAATCGGTCGTCCCGGCGAAGGCCGGGACCCATAACCCCAGGCCATTGTTATTGAAGCGATAATTTGCAATCGGCAGTTCCCCAAACCGCTCCGTCACGGCGTATGGGTCCCGGCCTTCGCCGGGACGACAATAAAACCGCTACCCGCTCGCAGCCGTCACCTTTGAAAACCGCTTGCGGATGCGCATCAACAGCCCATCGCAGACTTCGCGGTAGGCTTGCAGCTTCTGCTCGCGGCTGCCTTCCGTGGTGGTCGGATCCGGCGTCGGCCAGTATTCGACATCGGCGGCTAATGTGTGCGTCAGCGCCAGCGCCTTGTGATGCGCCTCGGGCGACAGCGTGATGATGAGATCGAAATTGAGCCCTTCCCAATCCTCGAGCTCCTCGAACGTCATCGGCTTGTGGCCGGAAATATCCTGGCCGAGCTCGGCCATCACGGCGACCGCGAACGGATCGAGTTCGCCCTTCTTGACGCCGGCGGATTTCACGTAAAGCGCGTGGGGAAACATCTGCTGCAGCAGGCTTTCGGCCATCGGCGAACGCACGCTGTTGAAGCCGCATGAGAACAACACGGCCTGCGGATTGCGCGCGCGGGGCGGCGCGTCCATGCGCTCAGTCTTCTCTTGTTTGGGACGCAACCTTCCCAGAGCACGGCTCGACGGTCATCATGCTTTTTGTTTTACGCATGACCTGATCCGAAAACCGCTTCGCACTTTTCGGGGTCATGCGTCCTGCCCCTTCCAGTGCAGCACGCAGATCAGCGTGAACAGCCGCCGCGCGGTTTCGAAATCGACGCGTACCTTGCCCTTCAGCCGTTCCTGCAGCGTGCGCGAGCCTTCGTCATGGATGCCGCGGCGGCCCATGTCGATGGCCTCGATCTTGTCCGTGGTCGCGGTGCGGATCGCCTGGTAGTAGCTGTCGCAGATCATGAAATAGTCCTTCACGATCCGCCGGAACGGCGTCAGCGACAGCAGATGCGCCACCACGGGCGTGCCGTCCTCGCGGCGGATGTCGAACATCAGCCGGTTGCCGGTGATGGCCAGATGCAGCGTGAACGGACCGGCTTCCGCCCCTTCAGGCGCGAACAGATTCTGCTCGATCAAATCGTAGATCGCGATCGCGCGCTCATGCTCGATATCGGGGCCGGAACGCCCGATCGATTCCTCGTCGAGCGTCACCGCGACGATGCGATTCTGCGGATCCTCGTCTGGGGGCGGCTTGGTCATGACAGGTTGAGACGCAATCCGATGGAGCGTGAATGGGCATCGAGGCCTTCGGCCTGCCCCAGGGTCATCGCGGCGGGTCCCAGCGCGCGCAACTGGTCCGGTCCGCATTTGAGAATCGAAGTCCGCTTCATGAAGTCTAGCACGCCCAGGCCCGACGAGAACCGCGCCGAGCGCGCGGTCGGCAGCACATGGTTGGAGCCGCCGACATAATCGCCGATCGCCTCCGGCGTATGCGCCCCCAAGAAGATCGCGCCGGCGTTGCGGACTTTTGCCGACAACGCTTCGGGGTCCGCTGTCATGATTTCGAGATGCTCGGCCGCGATCGCGTTCGCGAGCTCCACCGCGTCGTCGAGCTTTTTCACCATGATGATGGCGCCGAAATCGTTCCACGAGGTCCGGGCGATTTCCGCGCGGGGAAGCGTGGCGAGTTGGGATTCCACCGCCTGCTCGACCTCGGCCGCGAGGCGCGCGCTGTCGGTGATCAGGATCGACTGCGCGCTGGCGTCGTGCTCGGCCTGCGCCAGCAAATCAGCCGCGATCCAGCCGGCATTGCCGGTGTCGTCGGCGATCACGAGCACTTCGGAGGGGCCGGCGATCATGTCGATGCCGACCTTGCCGAACACCTGCCGCTTGGCGGCGGCGACATAGGCATTGCCGGGGCCGACGATTTTCGCAACTGGCGCGATCGTGGCCGTACCATAGGCCAGCGCCGCGACCGCCTGCGCGCCGCCGACGCGGTAGATTTCCGAGACGCCGCCAAGCTTTGCGGCCGCCAGCACCAGCGGGTTGAGCTTGCCGTCGGGCGACGGCACCACCATCACCACGCGCGGCACGCCCGCAACGGCGGCCGGCACCGCGTTCATCAGCACCGAGGACGGATAGGCCGCCGTGCCGCCCGGCACATAAAGGCCGACTGCATCGATCGCGCTCCAGCGCCAGCCGAGCTCGACGCCGAGCGCATCGGTGAAGCGCTCGTCCTTGGGCAGCTGGCGGCGATGGAACGCCTCGATCCGGTCGCGCGCGAATTTCAGCGCGTCGAGCGTTGGGCTGTCGCAGGCCTTGGTTGCGGCCTCGACCTCATCGGCGGTGACGCGCAGGCCGGAGGCTGCGATATCCAGCCGGTCGAACTTGCGCGTCGCCTCGATCAGGGCGGCGTCGCCGCGCGCGGCCACGTCATCGACGATGGCGCGGGTCGCCCGCTCGACATCGGCGGAGACTTCGCGCTTAGCACCGAGAAACGCGGCAAAGCGCTGGTCGAAATCGGCGCTGCTTCTGTCCAGGCGAACGGGCATGGTGGCTTTCTGTGAGGCTTGGGGTCGAAGGCTTGGGGTCGAAGGCCTGCGGTCGAAGGCCTATGCTCAATGGCGCGGCGGCTTGGGGTCGTCAACCCTTGGAGGCCCCAAATCCTCGTCGTCCCGGCGAAGGCCGGGACCCATAGCCACCGGCTTCTATTATTGAGAAGGCTGAAGCCACAGCCCGATGCAGCAGCAAACATCGGTGGTTATGGGTCCCGGCCTTCGCCGGGACGACGATAGGGAGGCGTTTTCTACACTTCCTGCCCCGACGGCGCGATGCCGGCGTCGCTGGTGCCGAGATCGTCGGCACCGAGGTCGGTCAGCTCGCATTCCAGGCATTCGACGTCCAGCCGCAGCGCCCCGCCATGGCTGAACAGCAACAGCGCGCTGCCGCCGGGCGCCTCGGCGGGGTGGAATTCGATCCCGACCAGTTCCAGCATGGCCTCCGGCCGGTCCATATCGATATTGCGCGACTTGCAGGCCAGTACCCGGTCGAACCGCAACGCCGCGATCATCCGGCGCGGGGCGGTGCCGCCGGACAGCGTCTGCTCCCAGTCCAACCGGTCGAGGCCGACCACCAGGCGTTTCTCGTCCTGGCGCCAGACGATGTCGGAGGCCTGCACGCGGGCATCCTGCACATGCGCCGAGATCACAGCGAGATCATCGGCATCGAGCGCGATCAGTCTGAGCTGTTCAGGCATTCCCATAAGCTGACTCTCAATCACTAATACGCTGGATCGAGGCGCCGCAGGCCGACAGTTTCTCCTCCAGCCGCTCGAAACCACGGTCAAGGTGATAGATCCGGTTGACCATGGTTTCGCCTTCGGCGGCAAGAGCCGCGATGACCAGCGACACCGACGCGCGCAGGTCGGTCGCCATCACAGGCGCACCGCGCAGCGTCGCGGTGCCGTCGATGGTGGCGGTCTCGCCGTCGAGCGAAATTTTCGCGCCGAACCGCGCCAGTTCCTGCACGTGCATGAAACGATTCTCGAAGATCGTTTCGGTGATTTGCGAGGAACCGCCGGCGCAGGCCATCAGCGCCATCAGCTGCGCCTGCAGATCGGTCGGGAAACCCGGGAACGGCGCGGTCGACACCGTCACCGGCCGGATGCCGGCGCCGTTGCGGGAAACCTTGATGCCTTCATTGTTGACGGTGATGACAGCGCCCGCCTCGGTCAGCACGTCGAGCGCCGATTGCAGCAGTTCCGGCCGCGCGCCGGCCAATTGCACCTCGCCGCCGGTCATCGCGACCGCCATCGCATAGGTGCCGGCCTCGATCCGGTCCGGCAGCACCGTATGCCGCGCGCCGTGCAGCTTTTCGACGCCTTCGACGACGATGCGCGGCGTGCCGGCACCCGTGATGCGCGCGCCCATCTTGTTCAGGCAGTCGGCAACGTCGGTAATTTCAGGCTCGCAGGCGGCGTTGTTGATGATGGTCGTGCCCTTGGCGAGCGTCGCCGCCATCAGCGCCACATGGGTGCCGCTTACCGTAACCTTCGGAAAATCGATGGGCGCGCCGCGCAGGCCGCCGGGCGCCTTGGCAACCACATAGCCGGCGTCGATGGTGAGGTCAGCGCCGAGCTTCTCCAGCGCCATGATCAGGAGATCAACCGGCCGGGTGCCGATCGCACAGCCGCCCGGCAATGAAACCTTGGCTTCGTGCATCCGCGCCAGCAGCGGCGCGATCACCCAGAAGCTGGCGCGCATCTTCGAGACCAGTTCATAGGGCGCTGTGGTGTCGATGATATCAGCCGCCGAAATATGCAGGGTCTGGCCCTGATATTCGCGGTCGCCGGGCCGCTTGCCCGCCGACATGATGTCGACGCCGTGGTTGCTGAGGATGCGTTGCAGCTGCGCGACATCGGCGAGCCGCGGCACGTTGTCGAGAATAAGCGTTTCCTCGGTCAACAGGCCCGCGATCATCAGCGGAAGTGCGGCATTCTTCGCGCCCGAGATGGCAATGGTGCCGTTGAGCGGGCTTCCGCCGACAATACGAATGCGGTCCATGCCAAGCCTTTTTGTTGTGCACAATGTATAGGGGCCGCGGACCCAAACACAAAATAGCGAAAACAACCCCATGCAAAGAAAGGGGCCCCGCGGCAAGAGCCTTGAAATTTGCGGCTATTTGATGGGTTGAGCAGATTTTAGGCAGGTTGCACCGCCGCTGTCCGATTTGGTAGTGTCCAGGCTGTGACGCGGGATGCCTCGTCGCGCTGCGTCGGGCTCCAGGAGCCTTCACCATCCCAGCACCAGGAATACGGTCTCCATGCTAAGTCGCGTGCTGCTGCTTGTTGTCACCATGATGGAATTGTTTGCGATGCCGGCGTTCGCTTCGGATCTGGTTCTCCTGCATGCGGCGGGCAGCCTGCGCGGCGCGCTGACCGAGGTGGCCCAGGCGTTCGAGAAATCCTCCTCCCTCAAGGTGCAGGCCAAGTTCGGCGCGTCGGGGCTGCTCAGGGACGAGATCGCCGCGGGCGCCAAGGCAGAGGTGTTTGCCTCGGCGAACATGGAGCACCCGCAGGCGCTGGCGAACGCCAAGCGTAGCAGGCCTGTGGTGCTGTTCGCCCGCAACCGGCTGTGCGCACTGGTCCGCCCGGGGCTCGCTGTGACCCGCGATACGCTGCTGGAGCGCATGCTCGACCCGAACGTCAAACTCGGTACATCGACCCCGAAGGCCGATCCGTCCGGCGATTATGCCTTCGAGGCCTTCTCCAAGGCGGAGGCGGTTCGGCCGAACGCCAGGACAACTCTGGAGAGCAAGGCGCTACAACTCACGGGAGGTGCGACAAGCGCCGCACCGCCCGCCGGACGCAGCGCGTATGGCTGGCATATTGCGGAAGGCCGGGCCGACATTTTCATCGCCTACTGCACGGCGGCGCGCGATGCCGAGAAGGAAAATCCGGGCTTGCAAACCATCGCGCTGCCGGACGCCTTCGCCGTCGGCGCGGATTACGGCCTGACGGTCATGGCCGATGCTTCGCCCGGCGGGTATCAGCTCGCGATGTTCATCCTCTCGTCCGAAGGGCAGCGTATCCTTGCTGCGTACGGATTTTCCGCTCCAACTCTTCCACAATAAAGCGGGGCTCCCGGTTGATGGCAGGTGTCGATTGATAAACCGCCGCGCGCTGCTCGCAGGCCTCTCGGCAGCGGCCCTGATCGGGCCGCGCCGCGCATCTGCCGCCACCGCCAAGGATGCCGCGGGACGCGCGGTGCCGATCCCGGCCAGGGTTGCGCGCGTGTTTCCCGCCGGACCGCCGGCGGCGATACTTCTTTACACGCTGGCGCCCGAATTGCTGATCGGCTGGCCGCGCGCCAACCGGGCTGAAGAATGCGCCTACATGCTGCCGGAGATCTGCGCGCGGCCGGAAGTCGGGCGCATTACCGGCCGCGGCAATACCGCCAATCTGGAAACGGTGCTGGCGCTGAAGCCCGATCTCATTCTCGATGTCGGCTCGACCAGCGCCACCTTCGTATCGCTGGCGGAACGGGTGCAGGAGCAGACCGGCATTCCCTACGCCTTGCTGGACGGCCGCTTCGCCGCCATCGCCGGGACCTACAGGACGCTCGGCGAACTGACCGGACGCAGCGAGGACGCCGAGAAACTCGCGCGCTATGCCGAGGACACGCTGAAAACCATTCTCGATCGCATTGCGCCGATGGCCGCTGGAGAACGTCCGCGGGTCTATTACGCGCGCGGCCCGCGCGGGCTCTCGACCGGTCTCGGCGGCTCGATCAATGTCGAGACCATCGAAATGCTCGGCCGCAACGTCGCGGGCGAAACCCAGGGCGGGCTTGCCAATGTCTCGATCGAACAGATCCTGGTGTGGAATCCCGACGTGATCGTGACCATCGACCAGGAATTCGCTGCCAATGTGCGGAGCGACTCGGCCTGGGCGTCGGTCAAGGCTATCAGCGACAACCGCGTGCATCTGTCACCCAAGATGCCGTTCGGCTGGGTGGATTTTCCGCCAAGCGTCAACCGCCTGATCGGGCTGTGGTGGCTTGCCAAGCTGCTCTACCCCGAACGTTTTCCGGAAGACCTGCGCGCGCTGACATCCGATTTCTATTCCCGCTTCTATCACGTCACCCCGACGGCGGCTCAAATCGACCATGTACTTGCGGGGCGGGATTGATACCCTCGCCCGCATGAACAGTGCCCGATCCGCCGCGCCCGGATTTGCAATCGCCATCGCGGTGCTGATTGCCGGCCTGCTGCTGGCGCTGACCGTTGGCCGCTATCCGGTGAGCCTTGGCGATCTCTTCAGCGTGCTCACTGCGAAACTGGCCGGCCACCGCGCCGACGTTCACCCTGCGGTCGAAAGCGTCATTTTCCAGGTGCGCGGCCCGCGCGTGATCGCGGCGATGCTGGTGGGTGCGGCGCTCGCGGTCGCCGGCACGGCGTTCCAGGGATTGTTTCGCAATCCTTTGGTGTCGCCGGATATTCTCGGCGCATCGTCGGGTGCAGCACTTGGCGCCGTGGTCGGCATCTATCTCTCGCTCGGCGTGTTCGCGATCCAGGCGATTGCGTTTGTCGGCGGCCTGATCGCGGTCGCCATCGTCTATATGATCGGCGCCATGGTGCGCTCGCGCGATCCGATCCTGGTGCTGGTCCTGACCGGCGTCGTGGTCGGCTCGCTGTTCGGCGCCGGTGTCGGCCTCGTGAAATATCTCGCCGATCCCTACAACCAGCTTCCGGCCATGACGTTCTGGCTGCTCGGCAGCCTGTCGGCGACCGGGATTGCCGACCTGCTGCCGCTGTTCGGCCCGGTCGCACTCGGCACCGCCGTGCTGGTCGCGCTGCGCTGGCGCATGAATGTGATGTCGCTCCCCGAGGAAGAAGCGCGCGCGCTCGGCGTCGCCACCGGGCCGCTACGCATTGCCATCGTCGCGGCCGCGACCCTGATCACCTCGGCCAGCGTCGCCACCGCCGGGATCATCGGCTGGGTCGGGCTCGTGGTGCCGCATCTGGCGCGATCGCTGGTGGGACCGGATTTCGCGCGGCTGTTGCCGGCGGCGGCAATCCTCGGCGGCGGCTATCTGCTGCTGATCGACACGCTGGCGCGCACCATGGCGCAGGTCGAAATTCCGCTGGGAATCCTGACCGCCGTGATCGGCACGCCGTTCTTCATCTGGCTGCTCGCCAGCGTGCAGAAGAACTGGTCATGATCCTCGAGGGCCATCAACTCACGATCGGCTACCCCGACCGCGTGGTCGGCGCCGGGCTCGACGTCCAATTGGAGAACGGCGAGGTGCTGGCGCTGCTGGGCCCGAACGGCGGCGGCAAGACCACACTACTGAAAACGCTGCTCGGGCTATTGGCGCCGAAAGCGGGCGAGGTGCGGCTCGATGGTGCGGCGCTGTCGTCGCGCTCGATTCGCGAACGCGCGCGCCTGATCGCCTATGTGCCGCAGACCCACGTCGCGACGTTTGCGTTCACGGTGGAAGCCGTGGTGCTGATGGGCCGCACCGCGCATGGCGATTTGTTCGCGCGGCCGACCTCAAGGGATCGCATGGTCGCGGCCACCATGCTCGACCGGCTCGGGATCGCGGCGCTGGCCGAGCGTCCCTACACCATGATTTCCGGCGGCGAGCGTCAATTGGTTCTGCTGGCGCGGGCGCTGGCGCAGGAGCCGCAATTCATCGTGCTGGACGAGCCGACCGCCAATCTCGACTTCGGCAACCAGGGCAAGGTGATGCGCGAGATCCGCAGCCTGGCCGCTTCCGGCCTCGGCGTGCTCTTCACCACCCATGATCCCAACCACGCGCTCCGCGCCGCCGACCGCGCGTACATGCTGCGCGGCGGCGAACGCATTGCGGAGGGAGCGACGAAGGAGATCCTGACGCAGGAACGGCTGGAGGCGCTGTACGACGCGCCGGTGCGGGTGATTACGGATGCCAGCGGGACGGCGTTTGTGCCGGGGTAGATGTCGTCCCGGCCTAGTGCGCAATTGCGCACGGGGGCCGGGACCCATACGCCGCGGCGCCAGTTGCTTTGCACACTGGTCGACGACTTCGCTTCAACAATAGATGACCGGGATTATGGGTCCCGGCCTTCGCCGGGACGACGGTTAAATGCTATTGATATCCTCACTCTCCAGCACCGGCTTCGGATAGCCATCTCTCGCGACCTTGATCATGGCGCGGCCGAGCTGCTCTGACGTGGTCATGTATTTCGGCGAGGTGCGCGCGAGGTAGGACCATAGCGGTGCGCCCACGACATGGATGGCTTGAATCCATGGTGTCTTCGATCTCACGCCGTGCAGCTGCTGGATGCCGGCGGGCCGGAACATGTAGGCCGCCCTGAACGGCAGCTTGAGCAGATCGTTCTCGGTCTTGCCTTTCACGCGCGCCCAGCGCAATGGGCCTTGTTCTGTCGAGTCGGTGCTGCGACCGGTCACGTAAGTGAACACCATGTTCGGATTGAGCGCGACCAGCGTCTTCGCCGCTGCCATGGTGACGTCATAGGTCAGATGCCGGTAGCGCTCGGCGTCCATGCCGACCGAGGAGACGCCGAGGCAGAAGAAGCAGGCGTCGTATCCTCCAAGCTGGGATTCGATGGCCGAGAAATCCATGAAATTATCGTGCAGGATTTCATGCAGCTTGGCGTGCTGCTTTCCGGTCGGACTGCGCCCGACCACGAGGACGCTCACGATGCCGGCGTCGAGCAGGCATTCGCGCAACACGCCCTGCCCGACCATGCCGGTGGCGCCGAACAGAATGACTTTCATGTCAGTTCCGCTCATCCCTTGATGAACTCGATTCATCCCTTGATGAACGCGAGCAGGTCGGCGTTGATCGTGGCGGCTTCCGTGGTCGGCATGCCGTGCGGAAAACCCTTGTAGGTTTTCAATATCCCGTTCTTCAGCAGCTTGGCCGATAGCGGCGCGGAATCGGCATAGGGGACGATCTGGTCGTCGTCGCCATGCATCACCAGCACCGGCACATTGATCTTCTTCAGATCCTCGGTGAAATCGGTTTGCGAGAAGGCGACGATGCCGTCATAATGCGCTTTCGCCCCGCCCATCATGCCCTGCCGCCACCAATTCTCGATCACGGCCTCTGAAGGTTTGGCGCCGGGCCGGTTGTAACCGTAGAACGGACCGGCCGCGATATCGCGATAGAATTGCGAGCGGCCGGCGGCGAGTGCGGCCTGGAATCCGTCGAAGACGTCCTTGGGCAGGCCGCCGGGATTGGCCGGCGTCTTCACCATCAGCGGCGGCACCGCACTGAGGAGCGCGGCCTTTGCCACCCGGCTCTCGCCGTGGCGGGCGATGTAGTGCACGACCTCGCCGCCGCCGGTGGAATGGCCGACGTGAACGGCATTCTTCAGATCGAGATGCGCCGTCAGCGCCGCGAGGTCGTCGGCATAATGATCCATGTCGTGGCCGTCACCGACTTGGGCAGAGCGGCCGTGGCCGCGGCGATCATGGGCGACGACGCGAAAGCCGTTGTTGAGGAAGAACAGCATTTGCGTGTCCCAGTCGTCCGACGACAGCGGCCAGCCATGCGAGAACACGATCGGCTGACCGGACCCCCAGTCCTTGTAGAAGATATCGACGCCGTCCTTTGTCGTGATCGTGGGCATGGAAGACTCCTTTTTATCTCCACCGTCATTCCGGGATGGTGCGTTAGCACCAGACCTCAGGTGCGCAATTGCGCACCGGGGAATCTCGAGATTCCGGGTTCGTGCTTCGCACGCCCCGGAATGACGAAACCCGACGTCAGGCGTAGGTCGACGCCGGCCGGTAGCGCCGGATGACGCCTGTTATCACGATCACGAAGAACACCAGCACGATGCCCTGGGCGATCGCGAACGGCGGCTCGGCCGGCGGAACGCTCGGCGCCAGCGCGTGCAGCGCGGGCACTTTGAGGAACGACTGGATCACCAGCACGAACACATTGAGATAGAGCGACACCAGCGCGGTCAGCGCATAGATCCAGCGCCAGGCCCCGCGCAGGTTCATGACATAGAGTGCGAAGCAGGCGATCACCAGCAGCACCAGCGAGAGCAGGCCGACCATGTGCGATGGCAGGGTCTTGTCGAACAGCAATGGCGGAATCAGGAAGCCGGTGGCGCTGGTCAGGATCGTGGTCAACAGGAAGATCGCGGTCAGCCCCGGCTGCCGCTTCGAGCCGAGCATTCCGAACATCACGATGAGGCCTGCGACGATTCCGATCAGACTGATGACGACATGCACTTGAACAAACATGGCTACGCTCATACCCAAAATCATGATCCGCACCCCTTTTCTTGAACCCGCCAAATCCTATGGCGCTCGACGGGCAATTGCCATTCACCAAACCGTGCCCTTGATATGCAAAACGCACACCGATCTGCTTCAAGCCCAGAGCCTCTTGCGTTTCGATTGAATCGAAACGGGGCTCTAGATTCTCTATTTTGACGCGTTTTCTTGACGCGAACCGGGACCACCCCGGATCAAGTCCGGGGCAGGCTTTCGCTGGAAAACGCTCTAGTACTACTGCGTCACAAATTCATGCGCGCGCGTCGCGCGGTTGAAGCGCGACAGCATGGGCATCGTGGCAAGCGCCCGACGAGAGCGTCGATGATGCGTCGGCGCACGGTGGCGATCGAGTTTG
>Ga0307517_10001038_pt1 | contig 47123 bp, 48 predicted proteins | sample 23_EM_MG_FD_194515 | JGI IMG/M metagenome (GOLD analysis project Ga0307517, IMG submission 194515) | Populus trichocarpa ectomycorrhiza microbial communities from riparian zone in the Pacific Northwest, United States - 23_EM | ecosystem: Host-associated > Plants > Roots > Unclassified | place...
TGCCGTGTACCAGGACATGTGATACAGGGGTATCCAGAAGAACGCTAACCGTCCCTGGTATGAGGTGAAGGAACGACCCCACCTTGCTGTTAAGCGAGGTAGCCTTGATCGATTCCATCGTGGTGAGAGTGACCGTGTTTCCCCGGATGGAGACAGTCTGGATGTAGGTAGCAGCTAGCGCTAAGTTGATGTCGTCTCTTAGGTCTAGTGCAGTGGTGGGGAGCGGCTCGCCTTCTCGTTTGATGATGAGGCGGCGTTCTCTGGCGGTGAGGCCCTTTTTGAGTTGGGGTCTATTGTTGGGATTCGGTTTCGCTGGGGCTTGGGCGGCCCTAGCAGCCATGGTGGTTTTCTCTTTCCTACCCTTCCTAGCTACCGTTGCCCACGATTTGGGCGGAGCAGCCGAGGGGAGGGTTAAAGGGTTGGCGTCGGGGGCAGATGGCCGTGAGGGGGCCGTTGTCGGGAGTGTGAAGGGTATCGGGGTGGGGGTGTCAGGCCGGGGTGTAGCATCCTTGAGCGTGCTAACTTCCTCGGTAAGGGCTTCGATCTGTTCGCTTAGCGCATCGATGGCCGTCCTGTAGTCTTTATGGATCTGATAGATCATTTCTATCATGACCACATTCTCTTTGCTGGCTGTGGTAGCCCCGATTTCCTGGTCCTGATTTATCTTGTGGAAAAGGTTCAGGAAGTAGGCGCTTGGCGGGGCGTTTCTCAAGTATCTCTCATCGATATGTGGGAGGCTTGTTATCGTGTTGCTTCTGGGTCGCTTGAGCGAGGGGGGGCCTGCTGGCATGAAGATCGGGGACAGGGTCGGGGCGCCCTCCTGAGTGGAGGAGCTCCTAGCCCCTGCTGGTGTTGGGGGGGGGTTGGTCTTTTTGCCCTTCCCTTTGTTTCGACGACTCGAACCAAAAGGTGGGACAGAGGGATCCATATGGTATTTGTGTAACCTGACAGGTCACGTTACGCGGAAATCTCGAGATAGTGTACGTGGTGTTTCTGAAAGTGCAAATTGCACTTGGAGGGAAAATAGGGGGGTTTAATCTCTTTTATTTATAACTAAACTAGCTAATGGAGCGACTACCTATCCGGGCTTGCACAACCATACGGCAGTACGTTCCAAGGAGTACGCCAGTCCCAACCCCGCCTAGCCCGCAGTACATCTGGAAAAGTACCACCCGCGCGATTCGTAGACCGAAGCCCGAGTATCCGGCCAGCACACGGGAATCACAAAAAATAAACCACCCAACTAGGGTACGAACAAAGTAAATCCACCTCCCATAGCCATCCATCAAACACTACCGTAAGCGAGGTCATAGCCACAACCAAGCCCACATTCCGGCAAACCGGTCACGCATCCCTCCAACCAAACCTAAACCCAATCAAAACACAACTTATGGACCGCCATCCATCTCGCATCCCAACAAACTATCCGCGTCTCCACACCACCTCCAACCCAATATGCAGGGCAGGGCGACCACCATCCCCGGTCCACGCCTCAAACATGGCAACGATATGTTCCAGGCACGATTGCCCGGAACGCAACCTCAAATGGCTCCCGACGACACCAGGGGAAGTCCAGTCGCAGACACAAAGGTCAGGCTGGTCCGTCCACCATTGCAAAGCAGCCCTATTCCAGTCGATCATCGGCAAATCATCCCAGTTGTGCAAAACATTATACCAAAAAGGCACAAAGTAGTGTAAAGCGCACCCAGGAAACCGACGAAGATGAGCAAGGAATATCTTGGCGCTACTGCCGCACTCTTCACAGGGACCAGTATCAGGCCACCACGTAAGCGCTACCCGTCTTCCACCCCCACCAGGGGAAACAAATTTAATGGGAAGCAAGCACTTGTCACCGCCGTTGCAGTTCTTCAAGAGGCATCTGGTACACCTGCTATCGGGGGCGCCGAGATGAAACAGGCTGAGGGTACCGTTGATCAACCGAGTGACCGTCCGCTGGAAGGGATTCCCACACACCGTGACCACACCATCATTGTCTTTGTGTTCACTCGGAATACCCATTCCCAGATTAAAATGGGACTGCCACCAGTCACGCCACTCCGGAATCCGCTTATCATTGAACAAAGTCGGAAAACTGGGGCGTTTGGCAAGATACCTATCGCAAGATACGAGGTGGAAGCGATCATCAACACCCGGACATCCCTCATGGCCAGTAGCACCAGTCCCGCTGCGAATCCTCAACAAGATATAATGATCAAGTCTGCTGAGACCGCGTAGGTGTCTGGGCTTCTTCGGGGTCCGATCATAGTACCTGTGGCCCTCCGACGTGTGCCAATGGGACCATTCAGCCGCCCGCAGTTTCCTGGCAATCATGGCATGGCCGAGGCCCAACACAACACCAGCCCAGTTCCGATTATGCATGATACCTCCGACCGCCGCTTTGGCTTTGGCATCCGACATCTCGTTGCCGGCAATCCCAAAATGACCAGGGATCCAGCAAATGCGGATCGCACGAAAGCGATTGAACAGGGGAGTCAAAACCTCCCACATCCCAGCGGACTCACCCTCAGGTTCCATCTGTGCTATACACGTAATGGCCGGGATGCAGTCAGAAAAGATGATGACCATTCCATCGAAGTCCAAGCGTACGTCTCGTAACGCAGCGACAATGGCGAAGATCTCGCATTCCACGATGCTCCACGTCGAAGGCGTAGCAAAGGCCCTCGCGCCCTCGGTCATCCCGCACTCCTCAGTCGTCCATGCCACTGCTGTACCTTTATTGCTCTTCGAACCATCAGTGTAGATCATCAGGAGGTCAGGAACTAGAACTGCATCCTCATAGGCTTCATAAAACTTTCTCGCAGCCAGTTCCTTCCTACTTGATACATTGAAGCTCGGCACAGTTGTCGCAATCTTGTCAGACAACATCGGGTAAGCCATCATACCTTCCACCTCCCAGTCACCCAGAATTGCGCCGAACCACGGATGGTCATCACAATATCGGTAGTTGATCATTCGACTGTAACACCGTCTCTGAAGGTATCGACCCTGTATATTAACTGGAGGCGTCCCGAACTCTGCAAGCAAAATATTATTGGCAAGCTTGATAGGACACCTGAACAGGGACCGAAGACAATCGTTGACGTGGACCTGAATTCGCTTCACATACGACGAAAAGTCGGTTACGAATTCAAGCCCAAAGTAGACGGTCTGTAGGTAGGCAGCCTGAAACAAACGGTAAGTGCACCATGCATCCAGCCCTCCATCACTCCCAAACCTCCTCCCCAACGCGGATATCCTCCTCCTAACACCCAAGCCCCGTTCCAACCAATAAGATACATGAGAAGACATATTAAGAAAAACATTAAACCTATAACCAAGAACCCTAAGATCCCTCACAGGCGTCAGCATTTCTCCATCAATATCCAAATCCTCCCATGCAGTTCCACCAAAACCAATCCACTTAGTCTTGATCGTGCTAAACCCCATCTTTCTACCCCTAGCTATCCTGTCACAGTCCTTGAATAGCTCAGCCATCGTGTACCTCGTGAGATCCCTGCGATCAGAAGCAACAAGGATGACCCCATCGTCCACATAACTGCTAACCACAGTGCGAACCGAAGGGGAGTATCTGAGGCGAGGCTCAAAAATGTCTGCAACGTATGCACCGAACAAAAAGGGGGATAATGGGGATCCCTGAGGGATGCCACAGTTGACGAAATATGGTTTCGACACCCGACCGTTGAACCTGAATCTGACCACGCGGTTTCCAGCCCACCTCCTAACCCAATATATCAAGTTGGTAGGGCTATCCCGGGCGGTCAAAAAATCACACAGCAGGTCAATGTCAATATTGTCAAAACCTCCTTCCACATCCATCGAAAGCATGGCACATTTGAAACCCTCATTGTGTCGCAAAAACTCAAACACAACGGACATAGCGTCATGGACACCTCGCTTGCGCCTAGACCCAAATTGAGTTTGGCCCAGTACCACATGCTCGGCAATCCTCAGCAGGACGATTCTCTCAACCACCTTTGCAATAGTCGGCAGTAAGTGAATCATGCGCCAGCTCTTGACAATGTCATAACGGGGTTTGTCCGCCTTAGGTATAAGTACAACCTCAGCAGAGTGCCAGTCAGGAATGTCGTTCGTCAAACCATAGTCGATAAGCCGTTTCAGACAGTCAGGTTTCTCCTTCCACCAATATCGTATGAAGGGGTAACCAATGTCGTCAAGACCAGGACCGGTATTCGTCGGGCTCCGCTTAATAGCAGATTCCAACTCGCAGGCAGGGTCCATCTCAACCGTAGATGGTTGCCATGATATGTCATCACCAGGGCGCAACTGGGCAGCAATAAGATCGCTAATATCGGAGTGGCGGCAAACAAGTCGACCTTCAGAGTCTCGCATAGAAGGAAGTGTCCGCCTCGATTCCAGTTGTCTGGCTAGTCTGAAGATAGCAGGATCTCCGGCCTTCTCAATCGGGTCCCGAATAAATTCCTGCCGGGATCTCAACAGCATGGCTCTGTACACTCGTCGAACAATGTTATAATCGTCCGAAGCCATCGGTAGCCGTCTTCTGATCCGTCGCATACGATTCAAATTGGAACGAATTCGTTGTAAGTCGGGGTTCCAAAACGGGCACCGGCCGACACCCTTTCCAGACCTCGGAAGTGCGTCTACACCACTCCTCAGTCTCGACCACAGCTCCTCATCACTTCCAGAATCGACTTGTTCCAGTATCTTGTCACAGTCAGATGCCGGAATGTTCCTCCAAGATGGTCGTCGTCTCGTCATATCGACTGGCTCATCCACCTCAAGCCTCGCGATAACAGCGACATGTTCAAGGCCAGCCTTCCCATCGTATGAAACCCTCGTTGCCGATTTCCCGATAAACAAATCGATGGCGCTTATATTCCGAAATGTGAACCCCATCGGAGGGTGCACACGTAAGCCATTCCGAATACAAAATTGGGTCAGCCATAAGCCATGACAGTCCGCGATATTCATACTGCCATGCTTCAGGTTAGGGTTCCACGAGTCGTGTTTGGCATTGAAGTCGCCCATGAGGAAGTCGCAATCATCCCATGTCGCTTCGCAAGCCGACCACTCTAGCCTATCCATCTTGGGAGGAACATATACACCGCCGATCCTCCTCCTCCTCCCCCCACCAACATCTCACATAATTACACAGGTCACCATGTCATGCAAGTCCACCAGGAACAAACCGGACAACGATGACCTAACAAACACCTCAACACCGGACGCCGGAACAAAAGAAAACAAATCAAAATCCACATGTTCATGTACAACACCACCCCCGTCCGCCTTCCGGGGGGGATCAACTATAAAAATCAAATCAACAAAAGAAAAAACATCCATCACCAAGGAACGGTTAGCCCTGCTCCGTCCAACATTTATCGACAGTGTTGTAATAAACATTAGGCCTGAATGGCCGACGAGGTGATATCGGAATCAGAGGCGCGCCTCTTCAAAATGGATTTAGGGGGCTCCACAAGGCCCAAGGTAAAGCCCATTGACCCATCGTCATCGATGGTGGTAATGGGAGGGTAGTCAGTAGACGGACCAGCCGAACTAGATGGCCTAAAGGCCTTTTTAACTCTGCCGGAGGGGGCCGGTTCCACAATCTCGGTAATACGGGAGGGGCCAGCCTGCTCGTAAGCATCAATAGCCTTACCCTTACCTTTCCTATCAACCTTAGGCCGAACAACCTTGGCCTTAGGTAGAGCGCTGTCAGTCATGCCCCTTCGGTGGTCAGCATGTAAGTCAGTATAGCTCATCCCTTCCACCTCAACAGTCAGTCCCTTAGCAGAGACCCCCTTTTCAACCATCACCTCCGAGGTAACCTCAACATGGGCCCCGCGGCGACGACGACGTTGACGATTCCTGGACCTGTCGGACACACCAGTAACAGACGTGTCATCCGCGACAACAGGAGAAACGGCACCGGTGGGGGCAGGGGAAGAGCCGGACGCAAAGACCACCGGGCACCTATTGTAACCGGTGAAGTGGTCGGACCTCTCGCACAGCATACACCTACGTACAGTGTGGCTGCATGATTGACCGTTCTCACCAGGGCAGTTAAGCTGTCCACATCGGTAGGACTTCGACAAATGATCCGCAAAACAAAAGCGGCATCGGGGGGGGAAAGCGCACAACATCTCAACATGGCCGACCTGCAGGCACTTGTTGCAAACCGGGGGCGAACGGTGTTCCTCAAAGAACCTCGCATTCCTGGACTTGCCAAACAAAAACACACGGCCGGAGGAAAGAACCCTATCACTGGCATCGTTCCGCTCCAGAGTGAACCGAATGCCGCAGGAGGTGGCGCCAGCCTGTTTCATAGCGTAAACAGAGCCAAGCATGTTCGGACGACCGGCAGTCACAACGCCAGGGTTCGAGCCCTCGAGGTCGGTCCGGAGGCCATCAAAAGCCCTATCACCCGTCCAGTCCTCAGGTCTCCAGATAGAGCCCCTACCAGTGGGAGCCAGAGGGACACCGGAAACTAAAATCTTAACTTTTGCCACGTCCTTGTGGAAGGCAAAGTCAGTAAGACCAGAAGGGCCAAGCTCCCTAATAAGAGTCAATCGGCACCGTTCCAGTTTATCCCAAACCTGAGTGGCTGTATGTTCCGCCAACGTCAAGTAAATGCATCCAATCTCAAGCTTGGAGCGGGCTTCCCGGATATACGGGGTCTTACCCGAAACCTTTCCAAGATTGCTCAAGGTCTGGTTAATGCGGATACGGATAGCCTCCGGTGTAACAGGAAGCTGCGTCCGCTTGCCGGCATGGAAGCGCATGGTAATATGGCGCTCTCGGGCATTGGGGGAGGGGGAGGATGTAGGAACCCTGACGCGGGACGGACCCGCGTTGACAATGGCAGGGGGAGAAGGCAAAACATGGCGCGACCGAACCTGACGACCTGGCCTAGTCATGTGTGGCACAGGGGGAGGGGGAGGGGCAGCCGCAACACGGCTATACATGGCCGCCCCGGTCAGAGGGGACGACACCGAAACAGCAACGGGAACGGGAGCGGGCTTAGGGGGGGGGGCCGAGGCAGCAGTCGATCCGGTAACCTCTGATCGTCTCCGTCTATTGGCCTTCCGACCTCTAGCATCCTTCCTGTCGACCTTGACGAAATCGGAATCGGGCGATTCCTCAAAGGCGACTCTCTTACCACCTAAAGAGGACGCAACACCAACATCAGCAGGAGGGGGAGAAGGAGTCACACCACCGTTCATGCGCTTAGCAGCTTCAGCACGAACCAATCCCCGAATAGTCTCCCGAGAGCTCCAAACAGGTTCACCCCTGCCAATCGTCAGCTCAGCCTCATGGGCAACCGTATCCCCTTCCAACCGGGCAATAACAGCCTTCAACAATTTGATCTCTCCTTTCAGAGAGATAATCTCATCCAAGCAATTGTTCTGTTGCTTGCCCAGTCGTTGCACATCGGCCGCAACTTCCTCAAAGGAGCTATACGTCTCCTTACCCCCGACCAGCGCGTAAGTTCGGTATCCATCGACCATGGAGGTATCATCCGAATCAGAGGACGATGTGACCGAACCGTGGGAGGAGGAGGGCGAAGACGACAGGGGAACCGCATTACCGGAACGGATATCCTCAAGACCACTCAACAAATCCGCATCGACCCCGGAAGGCGAACCGTAGCTCATAGTAAGGGGGAGGGCGGGCAGCGACGAAAAGGTTGGGTCGGCGAAAGGGGAAGAACTGGGGGCAGCGGAACGTGGCTGTGCATCAGTGGCGTACCTAGAGTCACCAATACCTGTGCCATCAGTGTTAGATCCTCCACCCAAGTCCATAGGGGTATCGTGAACGATAACCGCCGACGACGGAACCACTTGGCTAGTGGTCAACAAAGGGGGGGAAGCCAGGGCCCTCTTGGGTGGGGTGTTGCCCCGTCGTTCCTTGGTGTGTGCGATAAACGCATGTTGTCTTTTTGACACAGGAACAAAGGCACGGCGGCCAGAGGGAATGGTGGAATCCGGGGCGAAACCAGAACCGGCACCAGGGCGGGACCAGGGGGGGACAAAGGGGGGAGGGGACGACACCTGAGTGATCCGATCCTCAGGGCGGATGCTACCTGCAGGAGGTGCATAGTCTTCGTCCGACGATCGGTCCAATCGGAAGTTGCTATACAGCTTCCGCTCACCAGAGGAAAGTCGCTCAACAGGGGAGGGAAGATGCCGTTGGCTATCGTCGACCTCGACCACAGAAGGAACGTACATGGGGTCCTGGGATCGGTCCTCGTCAATGGACGGCCAGGATGCAGAGGGGACCATGGGATCAGACGCCATAGTCGAACGAAAATCCGAGCTCACCACCTGGGAGCTGGATGGGGCGAAGGACTGGGAGGAGCCCTCGGGGGTGTGGAATCGGGTGTAAAAACCCAAAGAAGTGGTGCGGTCGACGTGGCAACGCGCAGAGGAGGTGTCACCGGTAACGCAACAGCCGCGAGCAGCCATTATTCCGGTGCAAACAGCCTCGACAGAGTCGAAGGCACGAAGGTCGAGGTGAGCTACAATAGCTTGAACCTCAGAAGTAAAGAAAAGGGAGTCATTCCGACATCCCGAAGCGTGAACAAAGTGAAGGCCTTGGTAGGCTCCACCCGGCGCGGCGTAAGACAGCTTGCCAGCCGGGATAAGACCACGGCCATCAGAGGTATTCATCCTACCTGGGACAATCTGGGTGCCCGGAGCAGGGGAAGGGGAGCAAAGGGGAGGAGGGGGGGCAGAATCACCCATCATGAAAGTTCACCTGTAGCAAAAGGCCAGGCGAGCCACCAAAAGAGGAGGAGGAAGGGAAGTATTCACCGCCCGAGAGGGAGGCAAACAAACAACCGAAAATAACAAATTCACCGGTAATAAAAGCCCGGCGAGCCACTAAAGGATATTGCCCGAAGGCCAAAAAGCTTCAACGCCCGAAGGCAAAACCACCAGCCCGAAGGCAAAAAACCGTCAACGAAGATTCTCACGATAACAAGCGTGGTGTTGAGGGTGGCGAAACCGTGTGTTCTGATTGGTTGCAACAGATGGTTAAGAAAATAGGGGGGAGGAAGCATGTATAGAATCCGAACACTTCAGTCCGAGTCTTGTATAGACGGTCAGATACTCATAGATAATTTGCCATACAAAAGTTTTATCACTGTCCTTTCCTGTACCAAAGGATAGTTACATGGGGGATACCAATCATGGAATTCGGGGAAAATTTGTCCTCTGACAAAGAAAGCGAGTGTTTTGAAGGTAGAGCATAGATATACACCCCGGAACCCCCCCTCCGCCGCTCCTTGTTCTATCGATATCATGAGAGAGTACTACTATGATTGGATACCAATGTCCTCTTTTACCGAAGATAAAGTATCAGGCGCCTGAACTGTCTATTTTCTGAAGAAGCAGTTAAAAGATCAAGAAGAAAGAATATTATCGGCCAGTTCCTATGGTCTAATGGCTTAGGAGACTGGTCGGCTAATTTGAAACAGGGACCATCACGAGTTCGAATCCGGGGGGCAGTGGAGTAGTCGAGCATTAAAAAAAATGCTCGGCGAACCACTTTTTTGCTGGGGGGTAGGTCTAGGGTTGGTAATGAATGCCCTTGGGCCAATTCCCTCCAAATGTTGCGGTGGGACTGCTGGCTAGTTTTCGGGTACTATATGCCCGTAACTTTTAGAGCATGAGGTACCCATCCAAGCAAGGCCCTATAATCCTAAGTCTTCACCAAAATTCCGCAGAGCTCCCCACGGAGAAAGGGGGGAGGGATAAAAAAAATACTATGATATCCCAAGTCAGGGAGATACATTCTCCATATCTTTGAGATCCCACAACTATTTCACCCTAGCATTCTCTTCGGAAACACATACCGTAGCTCAGATGGTCGACAAGAGTACAGTACAGTGATCATGTCCAACCGGCACAGGAACGACGATGACATACTAAGCACCATATATATATGACACTGACTCACGAAAGCACCACTACACATACCACCCACTCACCGCCCCCCAATCCCCCCCACTGCGCCATTCTATTCACTATCACATATACCCTTCAGCCATCCCATCACACACAATCACTCACCAAACCCCCGCTCCCTAGTCCCCCCTTAAGAAAAACACCTCCATCCTACCTACCTACTTACCCACACATGATATCATACCACGATCTCTACCCCCAGCAACCCTCAAAAAGAAAAGAAAGAAGAGAAAAAAAACCAACCCCAAAACCCACTCGAGAATCCGAAGCCGCAGAGAACCATGTTAACTTACCACTGCCAGGACAAACCAAGCTAACCCACACCCAAAACGCAAAATATCAAATCGGGCAGTTTGAAGACAGCCTTCACGTGAACCCCCGCTGGATGGATATCAAAAACGGGAAAGTAAAACACACAAGGAGAAAGCGGGGTATCATGCGCGGGAGTGATGGCGATTGAGTGCGGGTGGGTGTAGTATATATAGTCTGCCCAGCGATGTGGTATATATGCCTAGGGTTTTGGATGTGGATTACGCTCAGCAGTGAAGAATCGGTAGGTATACGCTACGGGATGTACAGTACGAAGGGGTTTGTGATATTATAGTAGAGGCTAGGTGATTGGGGTACAGGATCTGCCCGAGGGAGGAGGAAAGGGGGGGGGGACTGGTCGCTGTCATGTGGGATGCTGGGGTTAGGTGGAGAGAAGAGTGATATTATGTGAATGGGATTGATAGTTTGAGTGTCATAGCCGGGCAGCTTTTCTATCATACCCAATTCGCAGCAGAGCCCGCAGAAACAACACTGCAGAGGATAGGAATTTTCAAACTATAAATCCAGAAGTTATGATCGGTATCTGTTTTACGGGCAATAACAATACAAAAATGGGCAGCAGAAAACATTGAAACCCAGATGTTAACATACAACACACAAGCTGATCTATCTGAAGAAATATACCAAATTTATGCATCCTCATGCCTTCTTCGCTCCAGCACGTGCTTAAGCCTTCCCTTTCCCCTTTCCCTTTCCCTTTCCCTTCCCTTTCCCTGCCCCGCTACCCTCGGTCAATGCATCAACGCTAACATCGCTAGCCCTCCACATATACCACATGAACAAACTTCTATAAGGTCTAAACCCTTCCGACAAGCGGAGCATATCCGCCTCGCTCATATACTTCCATTTCCCCTTCCCACTAGCCTTCGACTTCCCCACGTCCCTTCCAAAATGTGTCGCCATACCTCTCTGTATGCCTAAATCCCCCGTGGAAAAAACATCCATGCGCTTCAGCCCGAACATCAGGAACATCTCAGCAGACCAATTCCCGATACCGCGGACCTTCGTCAATTTCTCGATGACCTCTGCATCCGGTGCTGTAGAGAGGACTTCCGGCGAGAGTGTGCCGTCGATGAAGTGCTCCGCAAGAGAAACCACGTACTCAGCTTTTCTCCCGGAGAGGCCGGCGGATCGCAACCTATCGTTCGGGCATGCTACGACCATTTCCGGCGTGGGGAAGAATGGCTGCGGACATGTGGGGGTTGAAGTGAAAAGGGCTATAAAGCGGGATTTGATTGTGCGCGCGGCGGCACCCGAGACCTGTTGCGAGATTATTCCGCTCACAAGGCTTTGGAAGGGGTCAATGAGCTCTGATAAACCCTCTGCCGAGAATATCCCGCAGGGGTGGGATTCGATAAGAGGCTTTAGGCTCGAGTCCACTGAGAGTAGATGTGCGGTTGCCTGGCCGAGGATAGTGTTTGTTGTGGCGGATGCATGTCGTCTGATCTGTAGGACGGCGGTGCTGTCTGCTTGAGGAGCGACTAACGGTGCGTTGGTGCCGTGTGGCGATGCAGGTCTCTCTTCCACCACCCCTGCAGCGGGTATCTGGGTCGACTTCTTTCTAGTTGAAACGGGCTTCTTGCCACCAGCTGAGGATGATTTAGTCCGCTTCGTAACACCAGCCTTGGAAGTGCCTAGCAGCTTTGTGATAGTGCCGCTCGCTTTCGAGCGTGTAGTGGCGACCATGAGGGCGGATATTTTTATCGGGCTTGGAAAGTTTGGCAATGACTGAGGGGAAAGTTGACTTTGGAAGAGCTGGGACAGTTTGGTGCGATGTGGATTCCTGAAGCAAGAAAAAGGAGGCTGCACCAAGCTTGTCGGGTTTGTTGACCCGAGGCCAGGACCCCACGCTGGGATCGGACAACGCGTTGCACCGCGTTCAATGACAAGAGAACGTGGCAGGTGGTGTTTGAACTGGGCAGAGTAAGATCGTTTGTGAGCCTATTTAATGATGAATAACTGATTATCGTCAGCTCTCATGAGGCAAGTGCAAGGGGGCGGCTGTTTGAGCTTTGAGAACTTGCAAGAGTAGGAAGCGCCGTCCGGCATTGAGCCTAAAAATTCAGCTCAGCAGCCACTACCAGTACAGAGAAGCGAAAAATTACGGTGAATACTTTACTTGTATCGTATTCACATCGACTAATTACGGCATACTAATACTACATCGTATTCACTGGCAGTGGAACAAAGAAATAAGCACTCTGCCACGTCACACAATCCTGCATCCTATCGTATCTGAAGCACCCCGGGCAGGAAACTGTTACCACTCGTTTATACTTGTTACTGTTCTGACCCAGGCTTTTTATGTCATAACCCAGTGATTCTATGTGCTGGTAGAAGTTGTGGTATGTAGCCGCCTCTGCTAAGTTCCCTTCCAAGTATCACACCGGTACTACGAGCCCTTTCAAATGCCTTGCTAGCCCCTCCTTGCTAGTATTCGGTAAGAAACGAATTTTGATAAAGGTTTACAATATCCCTAGGAGCATGCATATCTGAAAACAGTTATCTAACGTCTAGTTGTTTCGTTAATAAGTATTGTTCTCAGGATATCGCACATGAAGGGTATGAGAACCTCACAGACGCGGCTGTACACTCAAAAAACTGAATGATCCAGCAGACCCCCCTCTTGGGCAGGAAACTACCTCACGACAGCCATCAAAGTGGCGCAGGAGGCTAACCAGCTTTTTCATGTTAGTGAGCAAGCCTCACAATGTATCACTCGCTCTGGGACTTCACTCTTTCCGCAGTGACCCGGTTCCACCCAATCCACAAAACTGCACAAACCACAGCGCCATGCTCAAGACAAGTGGAATGGTACCATCTCTGATGGCCCTTCACACGTGATATGCATATTCATAGAGCTCTCCTCAGCTCAGAGAACGAGTTGGATCTCCCCCACGCTGCCAGGGAAACTGGGGCCTCCGGCCCATAGTGACGGAATGACTCAAGTGAGGTGGGCACCCGAGTTCCATAGGGTAAGAAGAAGAAAAAATGCTGGGCACTCGACAGCGATACAAGCAGGTGAGAATCTTGTGCTGTTTTCTCAGAAACTTTCTGGCTGCACTGTGGTTATATTTATTTCGCCCTTTCCTTCGAGGCAACACTGGTATGTTAGGTTGTATCTTGGCTTTTTCCTTCGGATATTGAGGGTGGTACGAGTACCCTAGCGCCGTGAATCTGCCGGTATGTGCATGATAATTGGCGCTCGCATACCCTGTCCTTGTGCTTTTGTATCGGTATCGCAGATAAGCCTCTCCCACATCGCACCCCACCATCATGAAACGCAGATTGTGATCTACCGGTACTCGAGCACTTGTAACTTAATGGCTCAGCGTGGCAGCTAATGGATTCCCACATGCGGTTTTAAAAGTGCATCGGGATACCGTACCATACGATAGGTTTATTTGGCTTCATCATCCTCCATTCAAAGCTCATAGGGTGTGCTCGAGTAGGTAGCTAAATTCCGGATGTCTGGGCTCCGGAAAGTTGTCGTCACGATTGGTCTCTAGGATTGTTGAGGGCACCTCTCGGGACACCACTAGGGGTCATTTCTGGACTAAGGTTCGGGTTAGACACGAAGAGAGGTGTCCACGAGATTTGCCCAACGATTGCCCCTATGCTGATATAGTGTAGTTACAGCATCTCGTGAGCCCTTAGAGTGGGGTTGATTGTAAGGCAGAGCCGAGTCTGTTCGCCTGTTCCAGGTGGTAAGCTAAGAGGGTAACCACATTTTCCTAAAACAGACTTGCACTTCGCTGTGTCAAAAGGGGCAGCTTATTCCAATTGATTGTCGACGAGCAGGTGGTTGTTGGGCGAGATCACAGTGTCACTTCTCACGGGGGAGGAAAATTGATGTTCAAGGCTTTCCACTCTTTTGGGGGGACAGTTATGTCTATTGCCTATCCCTTCCTCTGCATTCGGGGCCTCGCGCTCGAGCTGAATGGGGGCGGTGGTATCACCGCTTGGGGGAAAGACAGATTAACTCTTCGGGGTCGCGGGTTCCATTAAATAGTGATAGTAAAATAATGGAATAATAAAATAATAAAATAAAAACAATCTTACGCGGCCGCTGTCACAGGCGCTCAAACGAAAGGACACTACGCCAATGTTGCTCAGGTTCTGCCCGCCGTCATGGATAGCTTGGTTTTCGTCGAAGTGCCGCAATCGCGCAGTATATTGCTTGTTTTCCGATGGGGGGCGGGGAAAACCACCTGAAACTCTGTGAGCAAGCCAGAGGTGAGGAAACGCGTCATTATTATTATTATTTTAGCCTGGACAACGACCAAACACCGGAACCATGCTTCTTTTCTTTTCAGCTGCCCACGGTATGCAGCCCACCAAGGCCGAATGAGACGCGGTAGTGTTGCTCCAGCGAGAAGTTATTCGATCAATTGGATGCCAGTGTATCAAACGGGCTGTACCAAGTCAACAGGGTGACGATGAGAGAGAAACCCTTCAGTCTAGCGAGTGGCTGCGTCAAGTGTTGCCGCCGGCCCGACAAGGCCAATTGGGGCGGGGGTGATAAAAATCGCTTGGAACAACTGGGGCTTCCGTTCCTCCCCTGTAAGAACGGCTGGATGAATGAGTAATCTTGCGGAGGGTTCTATTCGAGACGTTCTCCCATGAAAATTGTACCAAGGGTATGGTAGGAAAAAAGAGGAAGTCTTGTAGCCCCAACTGCGCTTCCTCGAAAGCATTGAGGTTCTTGATGCTTCACTGTCTCTGTTGTGAGGCCGGGGAAGTAGAATACCGGTAAGCAGGAGGGAGGAATTGAAGAGATTCAGGACGGATTTTGTTCCTTGGCTGGTTGTTGTGGAAGCGGAAGCCATTTGGAGGGGTGCAGGGATCAACGGTCTGAAGTTTCGGTGGCATCTGGATGACAATCGACGAATCGTTTTTAGCACCGGTATTTCGTCGATAAGGGTAAGGATCAGGGAAGCCTGGAACTGCTCCTGCAGCTTGGGGAGTGGTGTGCCTCCAATCGCTACTTGGGGAGTCCATTACTACAGTATTACGGTACGGAAAGCGAGCGCCAACCATCGACTACCGGTATGCTGCGCCAGTGGGCGGTGGGAAAAGCGTTTGAGCTTTCGGTTGTACCCCATGGCGACCGGGGTATCATACCTGCTACCGTGATCGAATCCCTCTGCTGTTTCGGGCTGTAGGTTTCCTCTTTCGATATCATCTCCTGACTGTTCTGATCCATCCATTGTGGGCTCTCGAAACATATTCTGGAGGAGAGCTCCTGGGCTTTGGCTATTTGTGGCAGTAGACGCCCGCGGGGGTGGTCTATGCATTCTGATATGATATCTCGGATAGAGAGAGGGAGGGCAGGCATGCCCAGCGTCGCAAGAGAATAATATCGTGCTGTGGGGTGGTGGTGAGGGACGTCTGCAACCGGAGTACTGTTCTTGGCAGAAAAAATATTGTTCATATTCAACGAATGTCTCAAGTTTTCATGGAGATATTGGGGTTTGCAGTAGAAGTACAAGTAGGCCAAAAATTTAGTATGATAGGACCACTGGAATGTTAACTACTATCAATTTCCTTGGCCAAATTGTTAACAGATATTGACCGATGCATTAACCTGCAGAAAGAGTGCTCGCTTGTCCTAGCTGTAGAGATTCCTCACCACGAGCTGCCTGGATGCCATCACTCCCATGCCACGGACACCGGCATGGTGATTTATGATATCAGTCTTTATTTTTCTTCTTCTCTTCTCTTTCCTTTCTTTTTCGTTTTTCTTTCTGTTTGCCCTCTTGCTCGGCGGCTTTCACCTGCCGGTAAGTTAGGTTTGATCGTCGTAACACATTCGCCCCTTCTCTTATTGATAATGACGGGTATCATGGGGGCTCGAAAACGGGCTTGCAAGTATCTCTAGTTTACCAGTATCATATCTTCAATTAGCATCCGTGCAGTGGTATAATTAACCACTTTGGGCTTCGAATTCCCTCCCGCCGCAGTGCAAAGTGGTTAGATTTTTTTGCTTTGAACCACCCGTTTCTGGGGTTGTGTATGGCGAACTGGTCGTGTTCACCGGCCCGTTCTAATGCTGATGTTTACTTGTTTTCTCCCTACTGTATCCACCGCTGTGATATGCCCAACAACAATGACACTGCCTACGATAGAATAGGAAGCCTAAAATATAGGTAGGGCGGTCTATTGTAGAATGGAATGAAGGGAGAAGCCGTAGGCAAAAATCTTGGGGAAGGGAAAAAAGAGAAAAAAGTATCATACATAGAGATTGAATAGAATTGAACAGGTGGAAATCACGGTCCTTCCAATAATAAACCCCTGACGTCTTTCCGGGTGCAGAACATTCCGCAACGATGGTTAGGGCATCATAACTTTTATCACTGTGAACCACCACGCTTAGCCTGTCCCGGTCCAAGCAACTCTGGCTCTCTTCCATAGAATACCCCTGCCAGCAAATCTAACCGTGTGCCCACCAAAAACCGCCCTCGCACCTGCTAATTCCGCTCGCGTCGAATCAAGCAAGTGTGCTGCGTGTTTCGCCGTCCCCACAGCTTTTTCTCTCCCGCGTTCCTCCTTTTCCTCCGCCCAGAATTCCCTTTCTTTCTTCCCTTTCCTCGTTTTCTTCCCTGCGCCGCCACTTTCTACCCAACACAAGACTTCTTCCCTTCCATTTTCTTTTCTGCATCTCTCCTCTTCCCTCCTCCTCTGCCCACCTCTTGCTTCTTTTTCAACAGTCTCTCGTTCATTCAGCCACTCGAAACCTTCCTTCATCAAATTCTCTCAGTTCGTTGAGCCGAGCAGCAGAGTAGAGTTTGTTTCTGAGTTCTCGCTGCTTTCTTACAACTTCGTAATACCTACATCGCCCTTCTACAGCTCTCTCCTTATACAATCAAATATTAATACACACACCATGATCTCTCTGAGAAGATTCGTTCTGGCGGCTGTGGCCGTTGCAGGAGCTGTTAATGGTTTGTCACACATCCATCATCCTTACCCCTATCACGTTCATTGTTTGCCCATTGTTACATTCCTTTCGGGTGGCTGTTGCCATCAATTCGATGAGCTTGCCTGCGAGATATTTTGAAGATTCGATTTTTTTTATCTGACTTTATGTTTGTTAGCTCAATGTGACAAGAGTGTCGAGATCAAGAGCGATGGTGATGCTAGTGCCTTGAATAATTGCAGCACCATCAAGGGGGATGTTACCGTCGGATCGGGTGTTACGACCATTTCTTTGCCGAGCGTCCAGACAATTGAGGGAGATCTCATCATCAAGGGGGCCGCCGGATTGACCTCGATTACTTGCCCTATGCTTAGACAAATTGAGGGTAATTTCGTCCTGCAGGGCTTGACTGTCTTGGATACCTTGTCCATGCCTGAGTTGACCAAGGTTGGCTCTATCTCGTGGACTACCCTTCCCGCTCTTAGCCAATTGACCTTCACCAAAGGCGTCACCGAGGCGTCAAGCGTCCTCATTGCCGATACCGACCTTAAAAGCCTTAGCGGTATTAGCTTGGTCACCGTAAAGACTTTTAACATTAACAACAACAACCACTTGACCTCTGTTGATGTTGCTTTGGCAAATGTTAGCGAGGCTCTTTCTGTTGAGTTCAACGGGGATTCACTCAACTGCTCCTTCCCCCAGCTCGTCTGGGCCACCAACATTACTATCCGTGAGGCTGGTGACGTTTTTTTCCCCAAGCTCGCCGCTGTCAATAGCTCTATTGCCTTTATCCAAAACAGCTTTGTGTCTGTTTCCTTCCCTGAGTTGGAGAAGGTTGGCCAGTCATTTGCTTTCAACGGCAACACCAAGTTGACCAACGTCACTGCCAACAACCTCGTATCCATCGGTGGTACCTTCCAGTTTGCCAACAACACCCAGTTCCAAAATCTCAACGGCTTCCGTTCCTTGAAAACCGTTGGTGGTTCAGTTGACTTGTCTGGTACTTTCAAAAAGTAAGATTATCTTTTATGCAGCTAATTGAATACTGCTAACTTCTAAAAGCGCTACTCTTCCTGCGCTTAGTGAAGTCCGTGGTGGATTCAACCTTCAGACCACGGAGGAATTCGACTGCACTGAGTTCGACAAGAAGAAGAACAATAGAGTAGTCAAGGGAGACGAGTATGTCTGCAAGGGAAAGCTTAGCGAGGCCAAGTCTAGTGAGGGAGGTGCTTCGACTAGTGGTGGATCCGGTTCGGGAGGAGGTCGTAAGACAAATGCTGCCACTGGACGTGCTGGTATCAGCACTTTCGCCTTGATCGCCGTCGTTGCTGTCACTTTGATCCTATAAATTCATATACCTAGATCTCCGGGCTTTCTTTGAATGGTTTTTAGTGCTTTGTCAATTACTACGAATGTTATCCTGGAGAGGTAGAGTCAAGGCTCACTAATTTTATTGTTAGTCTCCAAGGGTTTTCCGTGGAGATTGGGGAAACATGATGAAGCAATGAAGTTGGTTGGTGTTCGTCTGCTAAAAAGGGTTTCGGTTGCTTGTGTTTCTTTTTTTCTTTTTTCCCGCCTTGCCTTTATATTCATTTTCTCCAGTTATGTCGTTCAAGGCCTTCATCTGGAGGTATAAAGTGCGATGAAAAGCAGCACGCTATTTTCTGTTACTCAAAATACACGGTAATTGGGATTTTCACTTCATTCAGTAACTATTCACTCGTATTTCTTTTTATTATACTTTTTTGTGATGCATAGCTTGCTCTTGATGGCTCTTTTCTTTCCACTTCTGTACTTTTTCTCTTCATTTCAAGGATACCTTCATTTCAAGGATACCTCGCGACGATGGGATCTTTTCTTTGGCGACTCTCGGCCAAGGAAATTTACTAATTGTTCATTTGTTGTGGGATACTTGTAACACTTGAAAAATTGAGTTTCATTCCCAGTGGCTTCTTATAAGCACCGTGGTAGACCCAGCCCTAACTAATGTATTGCTTCAATTACTTGTGCCGCACTATCCAGTTAAACTAGAGCAGTCGAATAAGATACGACTCAATGGCGGGTGGGGTAAACTTCTCCGGGAAGCTCTTTCTCTTGATATAGTAAGAACTTTGGTAGAAACAGCGAGGTGTGGTAAATTATCGCCGAAAGTCTAACTCTAGGGGGCGACTTTTCTGCAAACCTCGCTCACTAATTGAACCACACTCTTTGGCAATTGTGTTTCTTGTACTACTAGCTGTCATCTACCCAAAACTGCTTCTACAAATACTCGACACTCGTCCATCGCAATCGCGGGGCACCCAGATATACACCCCGCCCAGGTCCACTGTTCGCTGCCGACTGATCGGATTTCAGTAGACTTAGCCTACGAGCCAATAAATGGGACTATGTATTGGGACGGGGTGTGCATTTGGGCTCCGCGATTGTGTTGAGACAAGAAGCCTAATTTGACAACTCCGTGATTGCCATGTTATGGAGATTAGGAACTGGCATTACCGACTTGCCTCACTCTTGGATCTTCTTCGCGCAGCAGATGGATGCTGGGTGCATTCAAAAATTGCTGTAAACATTGGGAGCTTGACTGGAGGACCCAATGGTGCCATATTGGCACCGTGGCCATCACCTACCGGTTCCGGCCCTGCGGATTGAATGCGGTGAAGAAAGGCTCCGCATGCTGCAGTCTCTATGAATTCTCGGACCACCGTGAGACCTCTGCTCGCAGCCTCGGTGCCGAGGGCTGCCCTTAATGGATGGATCATAAGGGCCATCCAGCCATCTGCGGTTGACCGCCAAATTCTCCATTAAGCTGAACCAGGCTGAGCATCGATGCACGCTGCGGGTACCCATCTTAGCCGCTATAATACGACGTACCGGAGATTTCTTACCGAAACCTAATTCATGCGAGAAAATTGCAGTATGAACCGGGCGAATCAAGAGGCGTTTTATCTCGTTGGTGGGGGAAAGAGGAGAGTGACTTTTCTGTGTGAGGTGTTTTCTTCGAATGAATAACCACGGAAATCCGGAGAGCTATGGGAAGGATGATGAGGAAAGGGAGGGGGAAAGCGAGAGGAAGGGGGCGACCGAAGACACTTGGGGTTAGCTGTGTGTGCTTTGGCCACCATGATACCTTACCCTACTTTTTTCCACCACTGCTCATCTCCAAGTCTGCGTGCTCATCATTTCCCCCACCGTGATCTGTGGGCTGGATTCCAAATTCTCGGTGTCTGTCAGATCATTGGCCTGTGTGTCACCACGGGAGATAACTTGGTTGGCTACCGCTTTCTGCCAGGTACGGACAAGCACTCAAATGCACATCAGACACTATCGTGCCCCCTCCACCCCCTCCACCCCCTCCACCAACCTAGCTATACATATAAATGTATATATCTACCTCATGAAAGACATACCCACACACACGCACACAAACATGCACAATGCCCCCGCATGTACGCACTTGGACTATGGTTGTGCTCGCTTGCTAACCTTCTAACTCACTAGCCTCACCCCCTCCTATCGCCCTCACATGAGCCGCGAGATTGTTACTGGGTATCTGACAAATCTCACGAAATACAGCATTTGCATCTTGTCCACAGTTGCCACCCCCCCTCGCACTTGCAGTTGCCTTGTGCCGGCCGGCGGCCAGGGGCGTGAATTATGTACAATAATGTCCATAAACGAGATCTCTTGATGACCTTTGAATCTTTGTACCACAACCGGCAGTCATGAATGGGATTGCCACTATTTTCGTTGTCGTCACGGTCCCACCAGTTCGTCTCTTCGATCTTAAGGTTGTGACTATCTATGGCAGTCTCGGGAGGATGCATATTCACATTCGTTGAGCTCAGAAGTGGAAAAGGAGAGCGAAAATAAAATAAAATAGAAACTAAGGCCAAGGGATGGGCAATTGGAGTGGTGATTGGAGGGAGGGGGAGAACTAGAGGGGTGGGTAAACAGAAATGTTTCTCCATTGGTCGTCTGCGTGAGAAACAAGACTTGTCCTCAGCTTCTCTCGGTTTCAAATGGGAGTTTTTCTTTCTTTCTCGACAGTGGGATGAGCTTCGGTGAGTCTTATGTTACCAACTGTTTTAAGAACGGCACCAGTGATGTCTCAATTGGAAGAGAAAGAAAGAGGGAGAAACAAATCAAAAAAAAAAAACGCCCCACCCCACTACCCCCCACCAACCACCCCTTCCTCCCACAGACCCGCTAGAGGCCCGAGGGAGCAGGAAAATTTGGCAATTTTCGGAATTTAAAACAAAATCATCATCTCTCTCCATAGGGCAGACAATGGGCACCGGGCTGAACGGATTTGTCCCTCAGTCCCCTTGCTCCATCCACCTTGTGGAAGGTTGGAAAAAAAAGGGCGGTAGCAGGGAAGAGGGCCAAAAGCAAGATACTCGAGTAGAGGAGAGGGATGAGGTTCAAGAGGGATTTTCACTTCATCCCTTTTGGTTTCACCTAGAATTGCCCACTCACGGTTCAGAAGAACGGCCAGACTAACTTTCTGCCTTGTATACAGTATGGATAGGCAGGGTTGAATTTTTCTTCTTCCTCTCATCCAACCACGAGATGCGGTCATGTTGGCTCGCTGTCTATCCTGTCTTATCATGTCCTGTCCGTCCCATTCGACAATGCAATATGCAAGGGGCACTACCAGGTCCTCCCCGTCGGAGAATAGTCACAGTATGTGAAACCCCGGGGACTCCCAAATGATATATTACATGTCGCTTTCGATGCATTGAAAGAGGAGAGGGTGATGGGAATAGGAATCAAAATGGGGGTGCCTGGGTGATACTGGTCGGCCTAACTATGCGCGGTGGAAACAAGAAAAATAGCAAGTAAGTTTTTGTGCTTAAGCCTCTATTCTGGGACCATATGTATGTTATTATGCTCCTACCTTATTACGATACACCCGCTGCTCTCCGATCGGCCTATGCATAAAATCGAAGCTGATCCGATTGCAGTTGCGATTTGACCAGATGAACACAATGGGGGGGAGGTGGCGGCAGAGGAGAACAAGATCAACACCCGTTCTATCCCATTTGCAAATAAAACACCGAGAACAAGCTTGATCTAGGACCTGTTATACTCATACGGAAGCTCTTCCCTTCAATGTATTCTTTGTTTTTTAATTGGGGAGAGTGGAGGGAGTGGTTGATGTATTGTGCTTGCTGAGAGCCAATTGAAATGGGGCAGGTATCATAGAGTATCACGCGAGGATCACACATAAGCTATCACTCATGTACCGAAAGGAATGGGAAGTAAATGAGGTCTTTTTTTTTCCTTCTTTTCCTTCTTCCTACTGGCACGGTAAATGATAAGACATTTGTAGTCCACCCCTCTCTCTATCAACTCCCCCCTCTCCCCCCTATGTGGAACTGTTGGTGCCAGAAGGTGTGGGGCACGGTCAATCTCTCGTGTTTTACGGATGATGATCTCCCCAGGGTTCCCCGCTGCTGCTGGGCGTGAGATACGCATTTGTAACTTTATTTTTATTTCTTTTCCCTTCCCATTTGTTTTTTCATACCTCTTTCCTGACTTGCTTCCTATGCCCTTGTCTAGCAAAGAGTTCCCAAGAGGTGGTGGTGGATGGATGGATGGAAGGGATATATGGGAGGGAGAGAGAGGCGTAAATAAGGGAAGATCATCTGCGGAAAAGGTTTGGATTCGAAAGAGAGAAAAAACTATATCAAGAGTGGGATTCCCCCATATGCAATTTTTCACTCATTTTTTTCTCCTACTCATCCTCTGAATAACCGTCACTTTTGTTTTCCTTTTTCCTTACTTTCTTTCTTCTATCACATCATCCATTCTCACACTCCCTTTTCGTGAGGTTCAGCAGGCGCTTGCGTGCTTGCCTGTGTTGCGCAGAGTAGCTGTCGGTCTGTCCATCTGCCCGCCTTGTGGTTATTGGTTCAGTCCTTTTTGAGGAGGGTGTTGATTGTCTTTTTATCGTCGTCGTCGTCGGAATAAGGGAGATTTTTCCCTCCCTCTTATTTCTTGCTTTCTCTCTTTTTTGAACAGAAAGGGAAAACGGGAGAGTTGCTTTTTCTTACTCCTCTTAAAAAAAAAACCTACAACTTGTCATGGATTCCAAGTTTTCTGCCATGAGTTCTAAAGCCTCTTCCTCAGATTCTCTCCCGTGAGCTTCCTCCCCTTTCTATTTCCTCCTTCTATCTATCTATCCATCCATTCTCGCCGCCTTCTGCTCTCTCCCACACTTTCTCCTACACGAGTTATCACTCCCCTAGAAAAAATAATAGTAAGTCCAAGAAAGCTAAAAATCAGTTCCCTATACAGACCAATAAGCTCTCTAATGCAGCACATTATGCATCCACGGGAGCACACCAGCAAGTCCCCGGAAGACCCATACGCAGCAAAAGCTCACCCCTCCAGCGAGTCACCAAAGCTCCAACACCACCACCAACAACAACACAACCCACTTCCCTCACTGGCAATCCCATCCTCGCAAGCCCCACTCTTCACAGAGCCGAACTTCCACAACATCCCGGAGATGGAATCCCTCTCGTATAGCCCCGTCTCACCGAGGACGCGCTGCCCATCGTTATCAGAATCTCTCTTATCAAGCGGGAGCTGCCCCTCTCCGCACACCCACGGTCTCGTAACACCCAACTCTGACTGTGGGGGCAGTGGCGGTGGTGGAATCGGCCTCGGCAGCGCAATGCCAGTCTACGACGGGCCGAAGCGGTACGAAGCCCGGCATGTTCATCGTGCAGGTATCAGCAAAAATTATAATAACAATAATAGTAATAATAGTAATAGTAATAATAACAATAATCCAAATAATAATAACCCAATTCGTCACTCGCTATCCTCCTCTTCCTCCGCCTCATCGTCTTCCGCTCCCCACCACTACCATCGCCATCACCATCGCGGCCACCACCACCACCACCACCACCAGCACCCTCTCCTCCTCCGCGGTCGTTCCCCGTCGCTGAGGACTTCCTCCTCCTCGCCTCACGACCACCCAAAGGACAAACTGGCCAAGCATGAGAAGAGGCGCATAAGCCACTTGAACTCTGAAAAGAAGAGGCGTGAGAGTATCAAGGGTGGCATGGACGCCTTGCTGGAGTTGGTCCCCGGCTGTAGGGATGTGAGGCTGAGCAAGGCGAATGTACTTAGGGAGGCTAGGGAGTACATACTCGAGCTTAGGGGTGGGTGGAGGGAGTTGCAGGCTGAGATTGAGCGGCAGAGGAGGGAGAATGAGGAACTTAGGAGGGCAATTCATGTTGGACATGCGCAAGATCATCGGGGGTTTGTTTGCAGGCTTTAGGTAGCCTTTATTTATTCACACCTTCTCCTAGCCTTGTGAATGTTCCCCCCCCTCTTTTCTCCCTATCCCTTCGTTTACCAGGCTGGTTTCAATTAGGGGTTTTTCCTCTCTCTTTCCCTATTTCCTATTTAGTATTCTTCTCTGGATTGTTCCGTCTCTTCCCTCTCACTTAACTTACCTGTCATGCGGGGAAATGGATCTCGGTTTTTAGCTCATTTCATCATTTCCTTCCTTTCCGATCATTGAAACAAACAACCTCTCTCTCTCTCTCTCTCGGGGAGAGAAGGGGAAAAAAAAGGAAACTACTAATATCATGTACTCTCACTCGCAGTTTTTTTTTTTAGTTGAAAGTGTATTAGTAAGGACTTAGTCGTCGGGCGTTACCTGGGAGAATAAGGGTCAGTTTTTTTTCTTTCCTTTCTCATTTCTCGTTTTCTCTTCATTCCCTTTTCGAAACATGTACTTTTTATATAATAATTATGATATATATATTATTTTATTTAACCCCTCGGTTCTATTTCTTCCCTATAAAAAATAAAAATAAAAACAGACTACCCCTGCTTTATAATTTATAATTTATAATTTTCTTTCAAAAAAAGGGGGGGAAAAAAGTTCCTCTCGTGCCAATTGACTACCTACGCTTATAATACTATCATACTAAGTGTATTGTATGACTACATACCGCTAACCCCCCCAAACAAGCGAGTGTCACCCAACCCAACCAACCAACCAACCAAACAAAACCCGACCAGCCGTCACGCGAAACAAAAACCGAGGGGGAGGAAAAAAGGAAAAAAAGAGAGAGAGAGAGAGAGAACCACTCACTCACTGATCCACTCCCCCGTCACGCAAAAACCAGATCTGATACCGGTATTACTCTTACATGCTGCCCTACGCCCTGTGCAAAAAAACCTCCTGAACCCACCGCCACCCTCCTCCCTCCTCCCCCGAATCCAATCAATCAATCGCGATAAGATGGGGGAATAAATAAAGCAAAACTAACTAACTTGGCTTCCGCTCACTGCCCCCCCCTCTCCCCTCCTCAACGAAAACCTCCGAAAGCCCCGCTTTCGGCTTTGGGGGCGGATTTGGGAAACGGCTGCACGAAATTTAATCTTTTTTCCAAATTTTCCCCAATTTTCTTTTTCTTTTGCTTCTTTCGCAAGGTTTATGCGGGTTCGGTTGGCCTCCTGGTTGGTTGGTGTGGTATGTTGGGAGGCCCAGGAGAAAGAAGGATGGATGGAAGGAAGGAAGCAAGGAAAGAAAGAAGGAAGGAAGGAAGACAGGGATGAGTGGATGGATGGATGTATGTAGGTGGTAGGGTGGGGAAGGTAATTTATCGTAGCTTTTTTTCTCAAAATTTAATACTCTGATTCGCACACCCGTCCTGTTGTTCCACGACAGAACAGAGAAGATGGGTGCTTCGTATAATGCTTCGTTGAGGGATGGCTGGAGCGTCGTTAGTTGGGAATTTACCTCATGTTTGGAGTTATTATATTATCCTAATATTAGATAGCCAAGGCCAAGCTGCGCTACGTGCATATTAGACTATCACAGAGTGCATAGGTAAACGGAAGGTGTGAGGAGAAATGATCGCCAGGGATGTTAACAGTGTTACTGTACTTTGCGCCAAGGTGTGGAATATTGCGCCATATGTTAAGCTCTCGGTAACCTTATCTTTTTTGTTGGTTGTTACCTTCTGGGATACCGGTGCCATGATAGTATTATGGTGGTTTTTTGGTGGTTACAACGCATTATTTTATTTTTCCCACTGCGGGGGCGCATTGTTGATCGGGGGTTTTTTTCCTCCTCACTCTTCGCAGGAGGTTTTCCTCTCCGCCGCACGAAAGAGGGATCCGCCTGCTGGTAACTCGGATTGCTGCTCATGTTTTTTTTTAATGGTCAATTTTAATGTAGCTTCTTTGGTTAGATTAAGAACACCCAGGTATATATTCGCCCTATTTACTTTACTCGAGACCATTGGTCGATTTCCGTCGATGTACATTTCCAGGCCTGTGTAGGGAAATTCTGCGCAACACAGCCTTATGCGAGAGTACCGAGTCCTCGACGAATAGGGCCCAACGAGCAGTTTGATCACACCAAGATATTGGTTTAGACTTCTTTCGAGGTATCAAGGCCCACCATATCTCCGCAGCAATGGGGGTAACGCCCAGGGACGCCAACGTATTATCATTCTCTCCGACAAAAGGAAGAATAGGAAAATATTAGGGATATTGGAGTTTATAATAATTCCTTCCCCTAAGTGGCCCATTTATGATTTTAAGCTGACCTCGTCAACCTTCCCTCTAGCCATACTGATGCCGGGGACAATCCAGTCCCCGCAAGAACACTTCAAACCTTGCCATGCATATGCCCCCACCTTCGACTTGCATTTTGGACACTCCAACTTTCCAGAAATTTCGCCTTTCGAAAGTTCCGTTTTCATCCAAAGGAGAGGCTCAACGAAATGATGTGCACAGGGCGGCTGGGGTGCCTCGCTGTGAGGTGGCTGCGCAGGTTTGGGTATATGAGGTGTAAAGGAGGCAGAGTTTGCTAGCACGATCCTATAGGGAAACGTTTGTATGTAAGGATGGGCATACCATGACAAAAAAAACAGAAGGGGGCGGAGAAGGAGGAACGATATACATACCGGCACTTTTTGCACCTCAGCTGCGTCACACTTTTTTCTTCGGGAGTTTCATCTTCTTTAACCCCGGTTATTCTTCCGATCTCGGCCCCAGCATCCCGGAAGTGGATTCTCTCAGGAGCACGACCGGCTGCGTTGCTCATCTCTACATCCCGCAGATATACCCAACGTTGATAGATGGGGTGATCCTCAATATTTTCAGCAAACTCCATCTGATAGTAGAGCTCCAGTTGCTGCATAAAGCCCGAATTGGGCTCGACGAAAGGCCGAACTCGCTTTATAATACCAAGGGCAAGGTGTGGCGCAAGGCGGCGTGAAGCCATCAAGTAAGCCGTGAGTGCTGTCGCTGACCGTGACTTACCCATTGCACTGTTAGGCAACTATGTCAACAAGACTCATCAATCACAGGACAGTGAAACCGGTGGCCCAAAGTCGAGAAAGCCGGCGTGGGGAATGTATTACGAACCAGTGAATGAGGACAGCACCCCCACTCTTCAATGCATCGGAGATGAACCTGTTAGTATCTGCGAAGTGCTCTAGCAAGTTTTCATCTTCGACATCGTCCACTTCAACGATCTTGTGCTGGTACTGGACGAATAATTCTTTATCCAGCGGTAACCGCAAGACAGAGACAACATGGGTAATCCCCGCTTCTTTGAGAGCTTCACGCCGACGCAAGGCGTACATTCTATATGGGAAGTAAGTGAAAAGTTAATATGTATGGTCATTGGTAGCTAATAAGCCGCATGGCAACCACTACAAACAACCAACCACCATCACGGGGACCGATAAAAAAATGTAGCGGACGGGGAGGGGGTAGTTAATAGGGAACACACCCACTAATATAGAGATTTTCACCCCCCACTTTCTCCATATTTGGTACCGTGTACTTGTATATCGGGGGTTGTTTGTTTAAGAGGGAGAAATGATGAACCGGCAAGTGGTAGGGGGAACAAGCGAGGATAGTTGGTCAGGTGGGCTGTAGGATGAGGTTGAAGATACCGGGATGATAAAGCTCGGATGGTTGATGGCAAGTACCTACACTCTTCCTAGATAGGAGTTCTAGGACAAAGTATAATATAAGAAGGACCGACAACGGGGATAAGTGAGCGAGTAGGTTCGATGGTGGTTGAGGGGGGGGAGGCATCGTAGGTGGATGAGCGCACCGGTAGTACGAGAACAGGTGTGTGTGGGTGTGGGTGTGTGTTAACATGAGAAATGCGGGGCAAAAGAACCCGGTCATTGCTGGCTTGCGCTAAACTACCGATAGTCTATTCCGTAGGGCTAGGGGTCGGGAGCTTGCGTTACCGCACCGGCAGACTGGCCGTCCGCCGTCCAAAGGGGGCTGGCGTCTAAAAGCGGTGCCTCGGATAGCTCTTTCGGGTGCTTTAAGCCTCCTTCGATCCCTTTGAACAGTTGCCACTTCTCCACCAGAGGTGCTATCGCACAGTAGTTGTGGCAATGCAATGGACCTAGAGCCGAACGAGGTGAATTGTAGCTGGCACTCATGGAAATCGTGCCTAAAGAAGCCCCCCAGCCTGGCGAAAGATATTTCCTGGGAGAAGGATGCACATGAGGCGAATCTGTTCTGATTGGCCTAAACATCACACAGAATACCACTTAGAAAGTCGGACATCCTGAAGCTATTATTGATGGGGGTAATTGAAGGCTCACCTAGCGGTCGGCCATTTAGGCGAACACTATATCCAAGAATTCAGGGCAGCCTTATATGACATGCATGCCGTACAGACAAGTGTCCGTGATTTGTTTCCAGGCTTAAATGAACTCCCAATTACTCCTCCACAATTAAGAATCTGAGCCTCGCCCCCTTACATCGCGCCCGATCATTGGCACCGAGGGGTAACTTCTCAGCCCCCAGCACCTACAAGACACAGCACAGGCATCCTCCCTTTCCCCACCCTTCTGGCACTCCGCCCGCCGTTGTCTGGTGCTAGGGCTTGGCCTACCTCACGCCCCGAAATTAGTCCACATTGCCCTGTTCAACATATTAACCCTTTGTCATCTGTTCTGCAAGGCTCCCTTCATTGCATTTTAAGTTACTCTCCTATCATACTAAATTTACTTTAAATCCGGGCTATTGACGGTATTACGGTATTCTAAAGCTTTCCTATTAATACTTTACTAGATAACTTTTGCTGGCACACGCCCATCACTTATAGCTTTGTCCCTTAAGATGTGAGCTCGAGGACTTTGGCCAATGAACTCGATCCGCACCAGCTAGACGTCCTGGTGGATCACTCGTGATCACCCATAGGCAACACCATGCCGTTCGACCGTTAGGCCATACCGGTACATCTTCTCATAAACCCAAATACGGTACCATCACGATACAAATTTTGGCACCTTCTCCTTAAAGCCACTCCCAGTACCCCGATCTCATCTGCCCGAACTGCCCCACAATTAAACTCTCGAAAGTGAGGAATCCGCCTAATGACCGCTGAGGGCCAAGAGGTTGATGGCCTTGCCAAACATCTCGCAAATATATAGAGGTGCCCGCAAGTGTTATTAGAAGAGACACAAGGCAGGGAACAGGGAACCAGGCAGTGCCAGGGAGAAGCCACTGAAGGTGCCCAAAACGTGGCCTACCCTTTGAGGTCAAGACGCGCGGCGGAAATCTCAATACTACTTAAAATTAACGAGGTGTGGTTTTAGCCTTAATGTTTTCGTGGAGGAGCTATCGGTAGTTGAGTTCACTCCGGGCAAAACCCTAGTCTACATGGCATTCGAAAAAACCTGCAGACCATCTATAGAAAGGCGAAATAACGAAACCCATGCAGCCAAGAATTGCGCAATTGAGTGTAGTTTTGCCACAGGATCAGCGAGCCCTAGAGGCACTTTGCAACCAAGAAAGTGGCAAAGTCACTTTGGATGGCCCAATTATTGGCTGCGCCGAACTTCGTTGGTTCACTTCTTAGGGACAATCTGTGGCGGAGACACTCACAGGTGATGATGAGAACGCGCACTCCCAGCAAGGAGATGGAGCGGTGGCATTGGGCAAATTGTGCTTGAGAGTCAGCACCAGTAATGGCTGATTTTAAGCACTCACAACTTGCCTGAAAGCATTATAGAATTAACAAAACCAACGCCATAGTGCAGGCAATTGCCCAGACTTCCTGGACAGAAATTATGAGAATTTTCCCACTCCACCATGAGGGTTGAGAGCTTGGGATCAAGATTGCATACTATCACAACGTGCCCCTTGTATAGGAAACTCATATGATTAGAGGTGCCTTTCGCCCACCGGTCATCATCTCCGGCACTGCACCATGGGTACTAACAAAGCTCACCACTTATGAACAGTAACGCCCACATGGCTCCAAAGGCTCTGGCAGATTTCGAAATTTTCCACAGTCGGCGGGGGCTGAGATTTTGTGAAGTGAAAATGTCCATTCCTGGTGTAAAATGGGACGGGGGGGGGGGTCGACGAATTTTGTCGCCAAGATCGTACAGCGAGAGGCAAAGATACGTCGACATTTTAGCAAACTCCAATTCTCCTCGCCTCCGGCCCGCCCTGCAATGCCCCATGTCCGCGGGTTGCCCTGGGGCAGGCTCGCATAGCAGAACTATCATACCAACATTGTGAGGCGGGAAGTGGGTCCATTTCGGAGGCCGCATATGCCTACCGATAGCAAAAACAGGGGCAAAACAGGCAAAATTGCTCCTACGAAGGTCTTCGTTAGAGAAATGCCCGTGCCTGGTCTATTGCAAACATGGGCTTACGGTATTCAGTACCGTCAAATAAATCCCGTGAAATCCACAATCGCCCCCAGTCCCGTAATCTCCAGACTCGGAGACAAGAGCTCAGGGGAAGGATTAGCATTCCCCCGACAAAGTATAAGATCAGCCCTACTCGTAAGAACATGTTGGATCCCCTTAACCGATATTCGCAACCCTGTTAACCTGTAACACTAGGCCCATCCTAGGCTAAAGCCTTTCAACAAGCCGAGGAAGTGGCATTTGTATACCACAGAGGCTTGCATGGTGAATGATGTTGGCCTTCGGGGGTGCCCACACTGGAAAAGTTCTTTGGGGAAGGTTGCAGCAAGAAGGGTTCCTGGTGGATACATCGGATCGGGCATTGGATACCGTAGCCGTAGGACTAAATGCGACCAGCCACAAATAGCTCCGACCCCCCTCGCCGCCGGTGGGGGCACAATCCAATGTAAGACCTAAGGAGGGGGGAAAAATTATGTAATTTCTGAGGTTGGCGCAGCGCAAATGGAATTTAGAAGCGACATCTCGGGGTTTTGAAGTCCTAAGGCCGAGCCCGGAAGTGGTGAGATGATATATCAAGGGGAGATACCGATATTGCTATTCCCTTATGGTTATGATTACCCCAGCTCCGGAAAATAGAGGCTGTCGTTTCTTTTTTTTCATTTCGTTTTTCAGAATAAGTGCTGTCTTTCTCTTGACGTAATCTCAAGCGAATTGCAAGGCGGCTCCGAGAAACTGGGGCCTCGTCAAATTTCAATGAAATGGCAAAATGGAAAAAACGGCCCCACTGCAAGAGCCTACGGCAAGACATATATCATTGTAAGGCAACTGAAATATAATAAGGTAGGTGTGCCGGCAAAACAAAACAAAAAAAGGAATAACGTCTCTTGAGCAACTTTGGTTGGTGTAATTTGACTGATCTTGAGACACATACAGTAGCCAACAGGGCTCCACCCTTTTTAAATACATTGCTTCCAATTTACGCAGCTCCCGAAGCAACGCAGAAGCAATCAAGAAGGATCGACAGTGACAGTTCAAGTTTGTTCAAACTCCGCTTTGCCCCTTCCTTCGACAGAGGTCGTGCAGCCAGCAGTGTGGGCTTGCCTCCACCGTAATTCCCTCAATTAAACATCAGTTTCCTTGAGAGGCCACGCCGACTATTTTGCACATCTCTCAAGACGTCAATCACGCTCTAGCATGCGGCCAAACAAACTTGTTAAAACTGGTAGGCGCTAGCGTGCCGAAACGGGACCTTGACCCACGTTTTGCCAGGGAGCCCCGACAAAGACGAGGTCCCAAGTCTCTGTATCATATTACTGTATGTCATCGCCAGGGTTAGGCTCCTCGGGCCTCTAATTTTGACATATGATACTAGCCAACATGTGTGCGGCTCCCGCCGCCGTCCCCGTTCCCCTCAATTACATGGCTTATAGGAAAACAGTATTTGCACGTTTCCATAGACAAGCCAGGGTTGATTTGCTGAAGAGATAGAATAAGTTCGATTTGTAGGTGTTGTCGCAAGCTGAATTATTATTTTTGTCTACTGTAGTACACTGCTAGGATGGGGCCATATAGTATTAGTGCCTGTCGGCTATCCGCAGTTAATGCGGTAACATCCCATCGCCGGTTGCCGACATTCTATATACTGTTTTGAGGTACTTTAGTATCGCCCCGGATCTGTCGAGTGATCTGGTGTGAGAGCGACTACGGTATAGTACCTCAAGCGAATCGAGAGATATCTCCGAACCTAAAGAGCAGGAGCGGCATAACGGCAACGGGCGCACACCGAGAAATAAATCGACAAAGTTTAGCATAAAGTGGGCCTTGCCGATGCCCTATCAAAGGCTAAGTGAAATATGGTATAAATGGGTATATCATACTCACTCGTCTGGTGGAGGTCTGGAAAAGTATTGCAGCCGTTGGTTCAGACTTGGATAACAAAGTGACACATTTTTTTCCTCTTCCCTTTTTATATGGGAAGAAGAAGTCGGTCCTGCAGATGGGATAAGCAGGATATCCGCACTTGCAAAGAGCCGGTCACATCGCCGACAGATTACCACGTACCAGAGCGTGAACTCGCTCGGGATGACAGGCAGCACTTCAGTAAAGTTCAGGCTCCAAATTAATAAAAAATGCGATGATCCTTCCTTTTTTTCCCCCCCTTCTTTCCCTTTCCCTTTCCCTTCCCTTTCCCTTTCCTTTCTTTCTTTCATTCCTCCTCCTCCTCCCACGCTTCTCTGCTCGCTACGGGACACATGTCCTGATTTACCAATAGATTAAGGCATTCACTCGATTGCTGTGCAGCCACAACCTGCGTCCGACAGGGAATAAAAAGGGAAAAAAAAGAAAGGAAGGAAAAAAAAAAGATAGACATCCGGGACTGACCTGCCCTACAGCAAGGCTGCTTGCCACTTTCGCCTTCCCGCAGGCTTGGCAGCACACGCTTGAGTGCTACCCCAGGTCACTTCGTCCTTTGACTTTTTCCTTGAAGCCTGTCAGGCGTGGAGTCTGGCACAACAGAAAAACAAAGAGAGGAAGACTAAAAGCTCCCCCCCCCCCCTAACGGTTTCACTTCAGCCCAGTCCCCCCACAAAGGTGCGGGAGGTTCGGATCCTGCCCTATCATTTCTCAGCCTTATAAGCCACTGACCGAAACGCAAAACTTGCCTTACGATAGACCAGCTACCGTACCGGTATTTAGAACCTTTTATCGCTAGCTAACCAAAGCAGGCATATCCGGGGAATGAAAGAGAAAAAAATAAAAAATAAAAAAACCCTAAGTGCGTAAATTTCGGACAAAAAAAATAGGAGATACTCCCGGATCATAAGAATAGGGCGTGTGCGCCGCTGACGAAATGTGCACTCCGAAAAGCCCTAAACTTTCTCCCTCTTCCTCCTCCTCTGTCCTACTGTCATGCTTCTCTGTCATCCTCCTTCTCCTCATCACCGCTTCTTAGCGATAATGATGCTGATGAGGATGATGATGATGCATGATATTTGAAGAGAACATAACAAGAAAGACTGTGAACCGTGGCATCTCGCCTTTTGGCGCGTAAGTGTGAGGCATTCAGTCCAGCACAATCCCATCTACGGAATTGTGACTGGCCTGCTTCACCTGCCCCGCTTACTTCTCATCTTCAGTGACACACTTTGTGTCGCCTCTCTTATCCCCTGGTCCGTATCCCTGTCGTAAAATATCGGTTCGCATCACAACTACGGTAAGTATAGAAAAGGACGGTGCTGTGGTTGGTGCTGGAGGTGGTGAAAAAAAAAAAGAGAGAAAAAGAAAGCAAACCAGTCTACGCTCCCTACCATCGACTAACCTGCAAATAGAGACGCCTGAGAATAGTTGCAAGGAAATCAAGAGAGGGGTTGGTGGCCTACATATAGATAAAACGGTGGGCGCGCGCGTGATCGTTGTAACTCCGGTTTTTACGTTCGGGTGACTGGATTGTGATGATGATGATAAGTATAGTGGAGATGTTTCTTGGGGGAATGGCGGCCGCCTTCTGAAAGCAAGATGTCCATTCCGTATAGGTAGGTAGGTGTATAGGGAGGTGGGTAAGTCGGAAGGTATAAGTAGATATTCCTGTATGCACAAGTACAAGTATTATACCACATAGTCAGATTTGTTACTAAAGCGTGATCATAACTCTGTATTCACTCGCTCAAGCGACGCCGCTTGGGAAATAACTCTTGGATTAAGTCGAGTTCTTCACACCAGCATCCGTCGTTCGCTTCTGATCTGCTTGTGCCTCCCTCTCTCCCTCTCCCCTTCTCCCTCTCCCTCTCCCTCTATCTTTTTCTTTTTTTCCCATTTCCCATTTCCCCACGCCTCAATCCATTTAGTCTCATATTATCTGGTAATTAGAATGATTCTTCTGTCTCTGCGTGACAGCTGACTGTAATGGTGATATGAGCATCAATGTGGCATAGGTGCAGAAAGTCAGGCAAAGGCAAGCAAGTCCATTTGCATGTAGACGCACCATGCATCAAGGTCGTGGCTCCAAGCCAGATTGAGAAGTCAAAGGTATGGCCTGTCAGACGGTGCAACAATGAAATCAAGAGTGAAATACGGTGCCCTCTAGAGTGATCTTTCCAAGGGGTGTCTTCCTTCGCGTTACAAATTTCTCGAGTGCATGGAGAGGTGTTTCCTATTTGTTTTTAAAAGTGCATGACTGGGCTCCACTGGTGCAGTCGAACCTAAATTAACCGTTGAATCAAGACAATCGCAATAACATGGGCCTTTGCTTTCTTTTCTTTGCTTTTGCACGAGCAACCATCTCCCTACTAATGGGGACATCACGGAGATAGCGATCTGGAAAGTGTGGCTCACAAACCTTCCTGTCCAGTGGGCTGCGCTTGCTGTAATCCAAGCCGGTGGATCGGGGCAGGGTTATGAGAAACCTAGAGAGAGCCAATCCCGGCTTGGATGGCTCTTACCTCACCGAATTGAGTGTTTTTCTTTTCTTTTTTCCTCCTCAATCCCTCATTCTCTCAGTCCCTGGCCATGGCTTTTACCATTCCCTTTCCTTCGTTTTCTTTTATCCTTCCATCACACGGTGGCTACGGTGAAGGTTCCTTGTCAAATGACCTTGGTGTATCGTCTCGGACTCGAGGGGTTACGCTCGAATCGTGCAGCAGCGCCCTACTAGTCGCTAGGGATAAGTACTCGTACAGTACTCGTACTATTCATACTGAGACAGCGACTGATGCTTGGCTACGAACCGCCGAGTGTGTATCTGGCCCTCCCAATCTGGTGATAGTATAGATTGCTAGCAGCGGGTGTCTATCTCGTTGTGCAGGTGGCGAGCAAGTTAATGTGACAGCGCAATTAAGATAATACGTGAAACGAACCAGAATTTCTTGGGAGCCAAAGGGTTTGAAGTTTTGTGTGCCTGTCAAGAACAGGCACAGGAGCAGAGAAGGCGCTACTCCGTGTGGACAACAAAGTATCAACATCATCACGGGCAGGAGAAGGGTAAACAACCAAACGGCTTTCTCGATTTCTAGCAAGGCTAAGAAGTCCCGAAGGAGGGGACCGACATTCGTATCGTCTCCTTGTGAGGCTGAACCTGCATCTGGATATTCTGCCTACCTGCTTGTAACCTTACGCTTCCTTCTTGTTTTGCTCCCGGGCCTTCACATCTACTGTACCCCCCCCCTTCTCCCTCCCTCCGTTGCCTACCCCCCCCCCCCTTTGCTCCCTATATACATACACACATCTACCATCACCACCATAAGTAGTATCATTATAATACCCAGTGGCCGCACGAGCTACATATACTTCATACATAAGGTCGTTTTGTCCCACCCCTCCCCCACGTCTCTGTCTCTGCTTGGCTCGTTCTTCTAGGCGGCTTCCATTTACCCTTCCAACCAACTATCACCTCGCCGACCGTTGAGAGTGTTTCCTCTCTGTTCTTGAGGCGTGCTGCTTGGAGTTTGGTACAATTTAAGAGATTGAGGGAAAGAGAAAAGGGAGAAGGAGGAGAATAGGAAAAAGAAAAAAAAGAAGGAAGGGAGGAAGAGAAACCGGCAGCTTATTCTAGCTCTTGACCCGCCTGCCTTACCCACCTTGCCTACCTTTCGAACTAGCACCTACACCTGCACACAGCGGTTCACAGTACGCCTCCTTCCCCTACACACTCTCCTCATAACAACAGTGTCCGCTCCTTTCGGTTGCCCTCTGTTGCCTCATCCTTTTCCCTCCTTCGGAAAGAGTGTTCGCTACCCCCATCAATTACTCGGTCGATAATTCCCTTGTGTCTGTATGTTGCGAGGCCCGGTTGGGAGTGAATTCGATTCAGCAGGAAGGATCTCCGAGATCCCTAGGCGGGCAATAGGGTTGAGGCTTGTGTGAAACCACCGAGAAACCAGACGAAACCGGTGCTCTCACTACCACTTATTGAGAACAACACCACCAGAAAAAAAAAGGTTGACCTGGTTGGTCTGTGCTTAGAGTATTGTCACGACAGACAGAGGGCAAATAGGGCTTGAAATGAAATAGCGGGTTTAGCACTTCTCGGGTATTTTATTTCCTAGTTAGTTAACCCCGCCGCTGCTCGTCTGCTTTTCAGCTGAAGCTGTTGCGGATAGCTGATCGTGCGGGAATCGCCTTCAGACGAGCTCACGCCCACAGGTTCAGGATTTAACGCTTTACTTCTCCGACCTGCCAGACCCCTCAAGAGATCCTTGTCCCCCCAATATATATATTGCCGAGATAGCATATTCTTCCAGGTACTCAATTGGGTGGATTAGTTCAGGCCCTGGCCCTAAAGCTATGTCCAATGAATCTAATCGTCAATAAGATAGAGAATTAGTGCCCCGTCGCTTGGTTTCGGATCGAGTTTATTTTGCTCGCCAGTCGTCTTTCGTGATGACACTCCGCCGGATAACAACAACAACAACAGCAACAACAAACCTCCCGTTCATCAGGGTACATGATCACCACATCCACAACATGGATATGAGCAGTGAAAGTTATAGATCTAGGCCACTTGCCATACCTGCGCCTAGGAACATTTCTCCGACGTCAAGTCGCGCCAGCTCTTTTCATGACCAGCCCCCTCCTCCGCCGCCATTACTTTCTTTACTCCCATGTCCGCCCTCCAATCCTCCCGAGGAACGGCAGGCGAGTTGGAAGGACAGCGATGATGGGGAGGAAAGTCTGTCGCACCGCTGGTTTGATGTAAGAGACCGGCAGCCCTCTAGTCACCCGATTTCGTCTCCGAGAGGCTGGGGAAGTTTTGGCAGAAGATCTCGGGGCCCACGTCATGCTTCGCCTGGAAGCATTGAAGAGCTGAATATTAAAAGAGAGCCTAGTCAATCTTGGCCGGATAATTTCCGTGGGAGGCAGAAGCCTCCGAGTCAGTTGAATAAGGAGTTGAGTAGACCCGCGTTGCTGAAATCAATTTTGTTTGTAACATCTTCGGCCTATACCTGTCATAAAAATTGGCATCTGATATCCCTTTCCACATGAACCCCCAAATTTTGCCATCTATTACCCTAGATTAGATGGAGCAAAATTGTTGACTTGTGCAATGACGCTCTGCGCATTGAGTATAGCAGACTTCAGGGTGAAGATTCTATGCGTGTCGCCATGCAAAGGTCTGTTCGAGCATACGACGAAGGCCTTATTGGGAAACTTAACGACAGCGCAAGATCGGCTCCTTCGCCATTACCGAGGCAGCGGATTACACCCCCCCGCGATTCTCGGCCAGCGACTGTTGGTTCTGTAGGTGACGATTTGCCATTACCGCTGGCAACACGCTGGGATATTCCAAAAAGTCAGCCACGGGGTGACTCAATTTCGAACCCTATACCGATTCCGGGGCCTGGCTCGCTCAATACTCCATTTCAGAGGTGGCAGCATACCCCCTCGGTCGGCGATAAACCGGGGTTGGGGACGGCACCGGAACAGCATCCTCCCGTGTTTCCATCATTTTCAGATATTCGAAACTCTGGCGACAATGCAAGTGTATCGTCATTTGTGACAGATAATGAGGGTTATTCGAATGCAGATTCACGGATGCGTCGGTCGAGGAGTGCTTCTATACTTTCTCCTGGCTATGACGATGCCCCATCAAGTGGTTACGATTTATATCAGGAAGACACTGACTCACAAATGGACGATGCGCCTTCTCAAATGAAGCGACTTACGCTTGGAGCAAGGACACCGCCCAAGTCACATTCTTATCCCACTAACCATCACCATCAAAGAGCTGGTTCGAAAAGGCGGGCTTCGTCACCCCCAAATGAGGATAGGCAAATCGGAAGTTCGGAACCGACTAGAAAGGGCCTACATTTGGAAGGCTATGGGAACAACGATATTTACGATCATAGTCGGAGAACATCACCCATACATCAAGGTTTAAGACACTCGCCAAAATATCAGCATTTTAATAATTCGCCAATCCCCAGGTCAGCATCAGGATCATTTGCATCTACTTCCATATCATCTGTGACAACATGGTCTACGTCCCATGGCCAATTTTCTGCTGCAAGTAGCTTTACTACGGCCGGGGGGGTCTCACCAGCACCCTCATTTTCCCCACCATTGGAGATGGAGATTGCTTGTGACCCACCGTTTCGGCAACCGCTGCCCCCAGCAAGTGCAAAAGGGCCTAGCAGTAGTAGACACAGACAAATCCCAGAGGCGTCCTCGGCACTTGACGGGAGAGAGAGGGAGGGTGTTGCTTCAAAGCACCATTCAGCCCCGAAAATAGGTGTATTCATGTGCGAATGCTGCCCGAAAAAGCCGAAAAAATTTGACACCCAAATGGACTTGCAGTACGTCCTATCTTTGAACTTTGGATTTTGGTGTTTTCTGACAGATGTGTAGATTGCATGAAATGGAGAAGCAGTACAGTTGCCAGTATTGCAACAATCGGTTCAAGAATAAGAATGAAGCAGAAAGGCACCAGAATTCACTCCATCTGCGGAAACACTCGTGGTCGTGTGCGGCACTCTCAAGCAATTACCCGGCAGCATTCCACGCTTCCCCTCAACATCCGTCTACTTTTGAGATATGCGGTTATTGTGGGAAAGAATTTCCAATGCCGCCGCAATGGGAGCAGCGAATTGAACATTTGACTGGGGAGCACAAATTTGGAGAATGCAATCAGTCCAAGAAGTTCTACAGGGCGGATCACTTTAGGCAGCATCTAAAACACAGTCACAGTGGGACCAGTGGGAAATGGACAAACGTCTTGGAAAACGCTTGTATGAAAGACGAGATGCCACCAACCGCTATCAATCATCATGGTAGTATGGGGTCTGGCACCACAATGGCTATTTCAGAGGAGGGTTCGGAGTAAAAAGAAATTATGGATAAAGCTTTCTTCTCTCATTTTTTGTTTTCCTTAGGGATTGCTGCTTTCTTCCCTGTCTCATTTCCTCATTCTTCCCGGGGTTTCATGTCTTTTTTGTTTTGTTTAAAAAAAGGCACTTTGATTCGTCATTTATGGCCACGCATGTCAGACCGGGGAATAGGACGCGGAGAATGGTTGGCAAAAGGATTCCCAAAAAGAGTTCTTGCAATGCTGACTGCGTGCGAAACTGCACCTTGACGCGCGCTGACATCATCAACACGACCGCTGCGGCTATGGCGGATTTCGGGGGCAAGCGATAGACGCGTCGAACCTGGTTGTGAAAGGCTTATTTTATTTTACGATTTCCGATTTTATTTCATTTGGAACGTTCCCCCCGCTGGGTCTGTGGCGATGGTGCTTGCTTTGCGGACTTAGCGGCAAATTGACCTCCCCGGATGGGGTCGGGACGGGGGAAGGAATGAGGAGGAATAATGCGGTTTTCAAACGACATTTACGACACTTCTACGAATGAACAGCATCTCGATTGTTACCAAGCGGAGGTTTTTTGTTTTATTTTTATCTCTTTGGGCGTTTTATGTTTGTTTCATGAGCCTTTTTATATATTTTTTCTGCTATTTCTTTTGGAAATCATTGTTTCGTCTCATGCTTTCAACTCCGGTGGCACGACACGCGATGGGGGCTCCTCGCTTTTTCCTGCATTCTTGCTTTATCTATCTCCTTTCTTATAAATCTTTTTGTCGTGTTCCCTTTCCCTTCATCTTTAAGCTCTAATTTTCCGGAGTTAACGGTTTGGCGGAATCTTTTATCCCGAAGCATTTACCGGTATTACCCCCCCCCCTTCCCTCTTGATTGTGTACTAAACCACAATGCGGCCGAATATCCGTTTATCAGCCCATTTTCTTTCCATCCTGCCCCCTCTCCTCCTACCTTGATGAGTTTAATAACCAAGCCACTAGAGATGGGAACCCCGCTCCGCTCACCGGCTCTGGCGAGGAGAGGGGAAGAGAAAGAGATATCACACCTCCCACCTGGCCATTTTTTCCCCATTTTTCATACCACCTATCCTATCAATCTACCTATTTCTTACTAGTCCCTATTATCATTTCCTCATTTCCTTACAGGCGTTCACGAAGGCACTGTTTTTCATAGAGGGGGAGTTGGGTTGGTCGGAGGAGTTTGCGTTGTCGTTTGATCTGGGGAGTCGGTTGAGCGTCATGCATGCAATGGGTTCATGAAGGAAAAAGTCGAAGAGGAGGAAGGAAAAATGGTAATAGGGAGGGAAGGAAGTGAGGAAGGTCAGTTTCGTTTGTACATTCCATTTTTTCCCTTTCTCCGACATGGCGGGTTCTTGTTTTCTACACATACATACTTTGGCCCGGGTTGCCGTCTCCACGCCATATCCATCGTATCGTACCATATACCATCATCACCGTCATCACATTTTGGAGAAACTGTATGGGAGCGGGAGTGGAGATTTCGGCCTGTATATATCTTCTTTTTTCCTCTTTATATGTCCACTTCCCCTCAGTTTTTGTCGCCTTCGGTTTTTTCCTCTTTTTGTTTTTTTTCGGTCTTCGCTCAATCAGACGGGAGTAAGATGCGGTAAGATAAGATAAATTACGATAGGACGAATGATTAAGACGTTATTCGAAGAAGGAAGGAGAGAAAGAGAGAAATGATTTCTTGAACGGGTTATTTTGACGCATGGAGCAGCACTCGGCAGGGTAGACCTACCGTGTCTGGTCGTTAAGGTTGTTTTTGTGGTGAACTTTGGTGATGACATGGCTGCCTAGGGAGTGAGTGTGCATGGGTGAGAAGTTCCGTTAACCGGGAGGGCATTGGATACGAGTATGTGCACAGGGCTAGGGTATGTATGTATGTCTGTATCATACTCGAGTACCGGTACAGTACTGTACCAGTATAGCGGTCTGATGAGCCGGTCTGGTGAGTTGCTGACTGTGTCCGGAATAGGATTTTCTGGAAAGGGGAAAGAAAAAAAAAGAGAATTTCATCCCAAATGGTGGAAAGAAACCCCATTGAAGGCCTCGCTAGCTCAATCGGTAGAGCGTGAGACTCTTACAGTACTTGGAGGTTCATCTCAAGGTTGCGGGTTCGACCCCCGCGTGGGGCTCTATCTTTTTTTTTTTCCTTCTCAGGGTTTTTTTCTCTCTCGGTGGCGTTTTGATTTATTTTCTTCATTTGACATGAGGGACACTGCATGTATCCGAGGTCTGTCTGTACTGTACTTGTACTCGTTTATGTACCTCGTTTGAGGTAATTAACCTAGTAATCAATTCTCACCCATCCGAAGCCTCAGCTCGTCACGCATCCTCCTCGGTGCCGATTGTATGCATCCTTACCATACATACTCGTACATACCCACCTGAGCTTTTTTTCTCTCTTTCCCCTCTTTCCCCTTCTAGAGATTTGCCCGACGCCTGACATCTACTAATCACCAAACCTATAAGCACTTGGCCATATACGAGCACCCAGGTATCATACGGTGTGATGCCGGACGGAGAAAAGCGAAACCCGCCCCCCCCTACTCCACCACCTAATTACTATAACTTACCTCCCCCCCCCAATCGGGAGTTCCCAGAAAATCCAATCAGTACGGTACAGTATCATCATACTTACAAATCCGTAATACCTGCCCTCAGCAAAAATAATAATGATAATCTTCCTCCCCCAAGTTTTACACAAAAAAGTCATATCGCAAGGCGATGACCACCGTACTAGTAATGGTTTTCTCTAATAATCAGCCCTGAGTCGGAAAGAGATATCATATGTATATTATCGCCGCGGTTAGTGCTGTAAGGTATTGATTATTTGGGTAGATAATATGATGATACCGGTATGGGTAAGGAGGGGCTGGTGTGTGTGTAGCATAACGTCTTTAACTTGAATTTCGACGTCAGCCAAGATACGATAACGGGATTAGAGGGAGGGGCCTTTGGGGGTGTTGAGGGGGAGGGGAAGGTGGGGGTATGCATGAGCTCTAACTTGATCCTCTTTTTTTCTTCTCAATCGTCGTGTTGGAGGGGGGGGGTTCAAGAGTGGCTTGTATTATCTATTCCCTGCGGAAATTTTGTATCGAGTTGGGTGGGTGGGTTTGAGTGGTACTGTATTATAAGTATGATAGTATTATAGGTTTTTGGTTTTGGTTTTGTGCTGGTCTCTCGGAGGCCATCCGACTTAGACGCCTTCATATAGTTTATTTCGGAACTATTTTCATGGCCTCGCTAGCTCAATCGGTAGAGCGTGAGACTCTTAATCTCAAGGTTGCGGGTTCGACCCCCGCGTGGGGCTTCATGGGAAGCATTTTTTTGGTCTAGATCGGTGTCCTTTTTTTTCCAAGCCCAGCACCACGGTGATGTCACGCGTTTTTTGTTTTTTGCTGTTGTCTCGTGATCACGGTTTTCATTTGTAGGGAGGGGGGTCGCTGCAGCGTACATAGTACTCGGAGTTTGGCGGAAATGGCTTACTGGAACTTACGATATGGTAGGACACGGCACTCTACGGCACCCTAGCTCTGTTGACAGGTTTTTTCAGGAATTTGTTTGGGCAGCGCTATGTACGGGTACATACATGCAAGGCCAGGAGGCATTCTGTTTGGCCTGTCTGCCTGCGGTGGAGGTGCGCACTCCCGAATGTCAGCAAGTACCGAGTTTATTCACGAGTAGGGTAGAAATCAGGTTCTTCTTCCTCTTCTTTTTTTGGCTGTTCGGAATCACTGACTCTGTAGTAGAGAAGGATATAGCAGCCGATATAGTTTCCTAATTCAGTGTTGAAAGTTTTTTATACACTCCATCCATGGTTGTTGTCTGCCTTATCATCACTAAAGCCCATGACTCTAGGATCCGGAGGAGACTCCGGGCGAAGTACGACGCTCGGACACATGAGATTGGCGTTCGAGAAAATACTCCTCCGTCGTTGCCTTACTAGCTTCACCGGTAGAGAGCAAGACTCTCAGACATCCTTCAGGGTCCATCTCAAGGCTACGGGTCTGACCCTCCACGTGGCCACGTGGGGCTGCTCCTAGCACAGTTATCTCTCTCACACAGATACAATCCTCTTTTCCCTCTGTTTTCCCACTCACTTCTTCCTCCTCCAACTTTTTCTTCCCTTTTCATTTTCTTAAAGAGGCAGAGCATGTTTCCACGCTCCGATAGAACTGGTTAGTGCCTTGAACCAAGTAACCCGTATTTCTAGGATTCCAAATATTCAAAGTCCGAGTAAAATCACGAACCACGAGCCAGAAGGAAAAATAAGATAACGACACAGTAAGGCGTGCGAGAAGCATGTGGCGTTGGTGTTGTCATTGTTCATATGGCTGTAACCCTCGAATGCCTCCTTGGTTTTTCCTTGCCCTAGTTTAGGGCGTGCTGGGAGGACCGGAAAGAATGAAGGAAAGGCGGGGGGGAGAAAGGAATAGGTATTTGGAAGAGAGAGCGAGCGAAATCAATTGCTGACATCCTCTACCGCCTCTTAGTAGCTCCGCCGCCGCTAGATTTGGGGCTACCAGGCTGTGCTCCTCGGGCCGTGGACCAAGTTCTGGGACGCTGCCGGGGGTTCCGAAAGGCGTGAAGCGATGCCCGCTATCCAAGACAGAACGATTAAAGCCGTACTTCACATAAGATCACTCGAGTGCGATGAAAACCTCCATAGCTTTTCCGAGCCAATCGGATTCCAAGACGACCGAGAAGAAAAGGAAGTTTGATGCCCGTCTAGTCTGCATCTGCATTAGGGAGCTAGTTGTTCTGATTGGTGTGCTTAAAATTCCAAATTTGAATGGATGAACGCGCACCAAGGCTACCGCTGGAACCCCATCAGATATATCAGTCGAAACTGAAATGGTCTGTTCCGGTGCTGCACGGTAGTTACGTATCGCGGTATTTACCGGCCGGTTGCTGTAGGGCTGGATAGGTTTGAGAGGAAAGGAAAAGAAAAGAAATATTACCGTTTCTTTCCCTGCGGCATGCAGAATGGCGTGTGTGGGTGGGCGGGCGATGCGGAACTTCCCTTTGGCCGAATGAAGGGAGGATGGAAGGCTGGTCGAACACCAGTGCGAGAAAACAGCTGTACGTGTATGTGCGCTTGTGCTTGTGCGGTATCGGTATGAATTCACGGATGTGGTGGGGGCTTCGACGGCTCCGAGTGATCCGCTCTGCAAGCTCATGCGGTCAGATATTATCCGAAATGCCCCTTTGGAACAGTGGTTATCAGGCGGATGCCAAGTCGCGTTTAAGCTTAAATTAGCGTAGCCCTAAATACCGTACAAGCGTATCCGTCCGGTTAATAACACGGCAGTGAAAAAAGGTTCTCGTATCATAACGGAAACTCGAGGAATTGTGCTCTCACAGTAGTGTGCCTGGGTGCGGATTCGTCAAATTATGTGCGGATGTTTGCCTGGCGATCGTATAGAGCTGTGAGAAGACTTGAGCCACCATCTTTCTTTCCGTGAGATCGAGATAGGGCACCGGTATTCGCAATAGCCCGTTCTCTCGGAAAACAGTGAGATTAAGGTGCAATAATGCCAACACCACGTATTTGTGCGGCTATGACCCAGAACACAGTGCCTATGATAGGCTAGAATCCAATGAAAATATCCGAAAGATTGGACCGAAGTGTGGTTTACCGGGCGTACTCTTGTCTAGCGATTTAGAAGAGAGGGGTAGGACAACAGTCCCTCTTCCGGAAAGCCAGATACTGGCACTAATGGCATCCCCCGTTAATACACCATATCGAGCCGCGGTGGGCCCTAAGACTCGTGTCTCCGAAGAGGTGTCAAACTAAAGATCTGCATTCTCAAGTGCTGTCAGTGGGGAACCCTACGACACCAATCTCAGATACTTGTTCGCCGGATCAAAACAAATTAAATTCCCCTCTAACACAGAACCCCACACTGTAAGTGTGGTATCCGGAAGATTCCCCGGTAGGTAAGTGCAGTGCCTCCAGAACTGAAGGAGGGGCAATTGGAGTGATGGAGGTGCGGTCACGGGGTGGCGAGAAGAAGTGCCTTGGACGAAACCCGGATTCTATTCTTGGTAGATTTCTCAACAAACTCCCACCTAGGTATGGTGTCATCGGCGGGCCAACGTATCCCATAGCACAGAGAGCTGGGCATATGCAGGTTCGAGTAGCACCTGTCCAGTGAGTTGAACATTGGTCAAGATTGAAACGATTGCTGCACGGCCGGCACTATTGGGGTGGTAGGTCTCACTATGCCACGGAATGACCTAATGCCCCTCTAAAAGCACTAGCTTTATCCCATTTCGGGAGGAGAGGGCAGTTATCCAAGCCTATCATAATGTTGGCGGGGGAGGGGTAACCGGTTTGGCAAAGCGAAGGGCTTATGTGTTGGTAGTGGCGAACACTACCTCGCAAAATCGCTCTAATCAACTCAACCTCCCACCAACACCATACCAACTCGATCTCGAGATTTCACACCATACCGGGGATACAATGTAGTGGATACCGTGAAACCGCCCCAAACATATAAGTCACGAGGAAACATCCAGACCCCGAAGAACATTCTAGGCAGAACCGCCTACACCAATACTTGATCATAAGATACCGAGCTCCCCCTACCCTAGTTGAGGAGGGGTCCATAAACACATCATTACACGCGACTTTGTAGTAGCACCACTTCAAAAAAAAACACCTCAAACCCAACCTTTCGGTACGCAGCTATCGCGGGAAAGACCGGCTTCATGCACACTTTTTGGGCACCGGAAACACCGGAAAGCGTTACATTCCCTCCGACACATCCTATTCGTCCTTACAACAATAGCGCCCAGACATTAGGGCATGCGTGCCTCGTGAGCACTCTCAATGGATGCTGGTTGCTCATATGCAGCTACCTTGAGCCTTCTGATTGCGAAGGATAAGGGATTCAACGAAGGCCTTGTATTTCTCTCATTTGCCAAGGGGGACATCTGATATCCGTGGCCATTCGACCTATCAATACGACAACGACGACGACGACGATGCTCACGAGCTAATCACGACACTTGGGCATGCCTTTTCCCGATCTTTAGAACTGCCAATTCTGTGGTCTGATATGATAGATTAGTAGTCTGCACAGCTGCCGATAGGCTACCGCTAGTTCATAATTACGATGAGACATGGCGCAGCCCCGTACTGCGGATGCAAGCCGGTAGATAAGAGCACTCCTAACCACACTCGAGTGATGCTTTATGAACACTCCCAGACCGACCTCCCGCACCGGTTCATGATGAAGCGTTGTGCGCCAATAATTAGGAACTGATGGGTGATACGGGAAAGTCACTTGCTCATCAGATAAGATCGTTTATCCCAGATCAGCCATCGGACAACTAAACGTTCCAAATAGGGTTGCGAACAGAGGGCGAGCCGTAAAATCTCCAGCCCCCCCC
>Ga0307517_10001039_pt1 | contig 47085 bp, 53 predicted proteins | sample 23_EM_MG_FD_194515 | JGI IMG/M metagenome (GOLD analysis project Ga0307517, IMG submission 194515) | Populus trichocarpa ectomycorrhiza microbial communities from riparian zone in the Pacific Northwest, United States - 23_EM | ecosystem: Host-associated > Plants > Roots > Unclassified | place...
ATGAAGATATTGCAGCCGCTCTGTCATCACGCAAAGGGAGGATATCAATTTCATATTAATGCAACACCATACAACAAATTCACAACATTACGGCTAGGATATTAATCGGAGGGCGGAATATCTAGCAAGATCTGGCATTGTGACTTGACCTATAATATGTTAACCTGTTCATAACGCCGACAACGATCGGTAATGCATTTTGGGTGTTCATATTACCTGATAGGAATTTTCTTAATTCTCTGATGAAGGACGTCAAGAAAGAGGGATTTCCTACCTCCTTCGGTCAGTTTCACGACGCTGTGGCCACAAGCCTTATGCTGGAGGTTGTGGTATTGCCATGCCTTCCTGTTGGGCATTCATTATTCCCTGTATTTCCTACGAGAAATCGTTTCGGCCTTTGGGCGGCTCACCCCTTTTCGGAAGCTCACCAGACTACTCCGCCGTGCATTTCTTTGGACTACAAAAACGATATCGCGCCAATTTGGTGATTTCAATACACTGATGTGGGCCGAAAGAGCTCTTAGTCTTGTTACCCGAATTTGTCCGTGTTTCAAGGCTGTCATTTGGTTTCCTGCTAATCCCACCTTCTTAGTCCAATTTGTGAGACGCTTCGGAGCTCATATGCTCGTTTTCATGGTCGCCGCTGTCGCATGCGCTATTGTGGCATTCTATTTTCTTGGTTATCTAATTCGGCTGTTCCATAACCGTGACCCCAATGACACCGAACTTGGACTCTTTGGGTTTTTACTCTTTTTATTGGGTTTCTATGGGGCGGCTGCCTGTTTTGGCACCGTTCTCTGTATTCGTCAAGTGCTCCGCCCGTTTTCGCAGGATTTGCATGATCTCTCCCGTGATAAATTGGTGTTGGAATTTTAGAACGTAAGTATGGCGCTTATTTCCTCTCATCCTTTGTGTATGTTAATATATTTTTCTGATAGAATTACACAGTGTATTGTAAGGTTCCGAATGAAAACTCTGCTCTTTCACCATGCAGTTAAATAAACCTTCATTGAATCGTCTATGCAAATTTCAATGCTTCGCCAAGCTGGGAATGAAGTATTGAAATGATCTGCTACCAAAACAACAAGTCGAGAATATTTTCCAGCAAAAAAGGTCCATAAAAAACAGTCGTAAAGACCTTTATACTCTGAACCTTGGCAGCTGAATGCAAAATTCCAGACATGGTTCTGAAAATTCCTCCCTGTGCCATGGTTGCGCCAAACAACAAATTCTGGCTCAATCTCATGTCATAGAGGCTTGAAAATCCCTCTTGGCTCTTGATCAATGAGCCCAAGCAGTAATTTTATTGTTGAGTGTCCTTACAGTCTCTGGCTAGGCTTGAACATGGTGCCCAAGTCATCAGCTCGGAGATGCGTTGAGTCACTGATGGCCATCTTTACAGACTCTATGAACCCCCGTGGAATTTTCCTGGAGTTTTCAATTCCTATTTGCTCTACTTGGCTTAAGGAGTCGATCATTCCTATTTCCTATTTTTTCTGTCATTCTCGCAGAGTGTCACTGGGACCTTTCTCAAAAATACTGATGGAAAGATGAACGCGCTGGAAATGGCAGTGGAAAGCTGGCAGCCCGTGCACTGACCGAACACATTTTCCCTTTTCAACTTGGACGTTTGAGGACGCAGGTTACCCTTTTAAATAACCATCATCGACATAAATTGGATGTCCTCATAGTCAGGAATTTCTGCCCGTTTCAATGAGTGTAACACCTCAATGTGCAGAGGAAAAAACCGCTCACCCAAAAGCACCAATGATGACGCGGACAGTTTAGTGATTAGGACAGCGGATTAGCAACAAAGGAGCTCTGGCGACGCAGAGGCCAGCCAGGCCCAAAAAAATTACTTATATTAGGAACTCAGGTTCTGAGTTTTTTCCGGGGGGAGATTGTTCAAGGTGAAATGTTTTATAAGGTCTCTATAATAGGCGCTGAGGCCTTGACCGAATGTTAGATGCCTTGCGCATCACGTGTCGTCCGCTGGTTGCCGTTCATTGAACTTGCGTAAATCTCCGCTTTAAACTCGGTACAAATTACAATGTACAGTCATCCACCGGCTAATGATACACCACCCCCCAGTGATACACTTTTGTTACATTAATAACTTTCTTTAAAATGCATATTTTTTTATGAAATAAATTTCCTTCAGAACCTTTACATTTTATCTATCTATAGTCAAAATTTCAAGAGCATTGAATGAGTTCCAGGCATTGCCACATCTTGTTCAAAAGCGGGATTTTTACGGAATTAGCCGAGAACTGTCCCACCACCCAATGATACACCCGTGTTTTGACAATTTCTCAACGGGAACATCTCCAAATACCCTGAAATTTGGAGTACGTATGTTACTTATATTATGTATATTTACTATGTATTTATCCTGGCAAAAAAAAGTTCCATTAAATTTAAATTCAATATTTAAGATTTCAGTGTATCATTAGCCGGTGGATGACTGTACATTACATAAGTAATTCGGGTAACCGTAGCGACCTCGCTAGCTATTTACTGGGAGATAGAATGGGAGTTACGAAAAAGTGAGAGAGAAGGAAGGATAGACGAGAGTATCGCTTGCGGGGGAATGTTCAGTGCCACGTGGATCCTACTACCTACATCTTCAGACGCTTTTGCTCGGAGAGCTCGCGACGTCAACGCCTGATGTCATCCTTGGACCCCACCGTTCCTCAGCCAATACCGTTTGGTGATTTATCCATTTTCAGGAACACTCCAGCAGCAGAAGTTACAAATTTAGATCCTCGTTGGCACCCGAAGATCACAGCTTACCGCCTCCTTGTCATTTCCACCACGATTTCTCTTGGATCTGCAAAAGCTGCTGCGACGTTTTACGGGAAAGCGTATGTTTCGACAACGATTGAGTGGATTGCAGGAGTCACAGTGTTTACATTGTTGAGTTGGCTCGTCTCACATATGTCGTTCGTGTAATTGATTATGCTTCTTGTCAATAGGCTCTTCGTGGTGGGGTGGTTCGAAGACAATCCTTCGAGGTATCCCAAATTAGCGTGGTTGGTCGATTCCGACTTGGTTCGGTTAATCTGGAGCCCAAAGTACACATCTGAAGAGCGACAACGAACCGATGGGACATACCCCCATATTACAAGTTACCGCCTTCTTGTTAGTGGAAGTGTGTTTTTGTTTGGGATGGTGAAGGCCTATCTTTCCTATGTTGGTCTTGGGGGTGCTGCCAACGTGCTCGATTGGATCTTCGGGGTGATCGTTACATCGATGTAAGTAGTTTTTTTTATTTAGCCAGATTCACCTAACATGTGGACTCAAAAGATTGTATGTGCTGGGACTTTATGAATATAATCCGGTGAATATGGTGCCGTACTTGTTCGATAGGCATTATGATAGTCAATTCTATTCTGGTGGGTCTCCACTGGATTTTGAAACATGATCATTGCTAACCAAAGTGGAACAGCGAGATCGTTTTTCGCTGGTATCGTTCTGTTCCTCATAGGGTTGGGGTTTACCGTTTGGTTCTCCTTCTTTTGCAGTGGCTTATTGCATCAACTAAACACCGACATCTACGAAGTCATCCAGAAAGAAGGACTTCCTACCTCCTTTGGTCAGATTCACGAAATTAGCCAGATTCTTATGTTGGAGGGTATAGTATCGCTGTACCTCCTGTTGAGCATTGGTTGTTCCCTGTATTTCCTACGAAAGATCGTTTCGGCATTTGGGAGCCTCACCCCTTTTCGGAAGCTCACCAAACTACTCCGCCGTGCCATTCTTTGGATTCCAAAAACGATATCATGCCAATTTGGTGATTTCAACACACCAGCGTGGGCCAAAAGAGCTCTTAGTCTTGTTACCCAAATTTGTCCGTGTTTCAAGGCTGTCATTTGGTTTCCTGTTAATCCCACCTTTTTAGTCCGATTTTTGAGACACTTCGGAGCTCATATCCTCGTTTTTATGGCCGCCGCTATCGGATGCGCTGTTGTGGCATTCTTTTTTCTTGGTCTTATATTTCGGGTTTTCGATGACCATGACCCCAAAGACACCAAACTTGGACTCGTTAGATTAATATTGCACACGATTGCCTATGTGTCTGTACCGGCTCTCTATGGGGTGGTTGGCATGGTTCTCTGTATTCGTCAAGTGCTCCTCCCATTTTCCCAGGATTTGGATAATCTCTCCCGTTATAAATTGGCGTTGGAATTTTAGAATGTAAGTATGGCGCTTATTCCCTCTTATTCCTTTGTATGTTTTTTTTTCGTATAGAATTAGATGGTGTATTGTAAAGTTCTGAATGAAAACTCTGCTCTTTCACCATGCAGTTAAATAAGCCTTCATTGGATTGGCTTTGTAAATTTCATTGTTTCGCGACAGTGGCAATGATGTCTTGGAATGATTAGCTAACAAAACAACAAAGGTCTCCCTCCAGTTTGATTAGCAAATGTTATGAATCATTGTTTTAAGACTGAGAGTAGATCTTTTTTAGCGCCGGAATAGAAGGGAAACGGAAACTATCCAGGAGTCCATATTTTTCATGAAGCCCGCCCACAACCCGCCCAATGTTGCCTGCGTGGATAGGTTTTGGGGTATTTTACAGCGCTCTTTTAGCTCGAGGGAGGGGAAATAATGAGGGGATCATAGCACATTAGTAGTTGAACCACCCTTTCATAGTGGCCATCAGGAAATCGCAGAAAGTCCGATTTAGCAATATGACGTTCACGAACCCATCACAATATTATAACACCCAGATAACAGTCTATAACCGTATATCTGCGACATGTAGGATTATGGTAACAACATAAATTAGGTACAATATTCTTTCTCCAATGTAAAACAAATATAATGTGGTAACGACTTTGTAGCTAGATTAATTTGTGAGGTGGCTGCCAGGTTTGCAAAAAAAATCATAATATTAGTATGCATGCCAGATGTTAGATCATAGACGGCTCATAGCTCACTATCATCCTTCGGTAGGATTGTAGGCTGGATATGAGATATGAATAATATGACATCAAAATTACATTTATAATGATTACCCCCACGGAATATCCGTTGGGCAGGTACTCTTTATCTGCTTGAAGCCCCTAGTAAACCAACATGTGACCTACATTCCGAAACTGGCAACTTTTCGAGCCTATCGCTTTCTTTCCTTCCACCCTCATTGTCGCCTAGGACTACTCCCCATAGCACACTATCGCCTTCGATAACGACGCAGGTACATCACGTCCTCAAGAGACCTATGAAGACTCCCGCAGTGCAGTGCACCCACCAGGCTAATCCTCTAATCCAACAGAAATGACCGCGGGGTTCAAGGTCTATGCAAGATTCTGGGTTCGAGGTCAACGCATCAAGACGTGGTAGTTAGGACAGCATCAGGAGGAAGAGGCCCTAGGTACCCTCACAACCTGCCATCTACGATGCTGCTAACCGACCCCCCTTTGTTCCATGCAGAATAGTGCGAGCGCGTTCTTCACATATGCAGATGCCCTCACCTAGTTTATGAGGACGTTGCCACCACAATGCCTCCCTTCCCTCGTCGTCCCACAAGCCGGTGGCAGTGATGATGGCCCCGTGACTACCCTCGTCCCTCGTACCCACACGTTTTCTAGATACCTTATCGCGAACATGATTGATGCAGCCCCCCAAGTCCGCCTCCTCGACCGCCGCAGATGCAGTCGACGCCGCTCTATTGCCTCCACCTCAGACAGCGCCAACGACGTGGCGGATACTGTCTATGCCATGCTGCTGCCTCCCGTCCTCGAATAGCATCAACGTTAGTAAGATCGCCACACCGCATTCACACCTCCAACGTCGTCAAGTGACTGACGCCGTCCCATTGTTTTCTCTGCCCACGTTGACAGGCACCCTTTCCCCTGTACTGTGATACGGCACCCATCGCGGTATGAGCTGCCCATACCACTGCCATTACCTACCACTGATCACCCCACCTCGCAGTAAAACGGCGAGTGGCGCTCTACCACCGCCTCCATCTCCTCGACCAGCTTCGACATTGCTATCCTCTAGCAACGTCGACTTGGCTGAAGCACCCCCACATCTGCCTCCTCCGTCGCTTTTAGTACGATTGACGTAGCCCCTCCCTCCTTCCACCTCTTCGAATGGCGCTGAGGCAGCCCTCCACTTCGTACGTCCCTTGTCAACCAGTTTCCCCTTCCTTGATTGTTGTTGATACCACTTCCAGGTCTTCCTATGACATCGACACGGCTAACGCATCTCTACGTCCACCTCAGTACTATAGAATAAGGTTGACGCTCTTCCGCCACCTCCAACGATAGGGTGGGTGCACCCTACCACTGCCTTCATCGCTGGTTTGGGATCTCCAGTTATATAGTAGTTGTGTATATACTTGAAATACATCAATTTGGCTTTCTTTTTGGTGTAAAAACCTGATGCTGTGCTCGAAATTGTATTGTATCCAGCTTGTGGACAGCTAGCTGGTTTATGAGTCTCTGAGAATCTGATACCTGGTTGACAATTGACAGTAATATTGCAGCCGCTCTGTCATCATGCATCATGCAGAGGGACGATATCAATTTCATAGTAATACAACATTATTACAACAAACTCACGACGCCACGGGTAGGAGGTCGACCATTCCTTTTTCCTATTTTTTTCCCGTCGTCCAGCGCCGTCCTCACGGAATGGTCACCGCTGGCGGCCCGGGCACTGGCAGAACACATTTTCTTGGCATTTCTCTTTTCAACTTGGACATGTGGGGACGCAGGATACCCTTTTAAATAACCATCATCGACATAACTTGGTCATGCTCAGGAACTTCTGCCCGTTTCAATGAGTGTAACACCCCGACGTGCAGAGGAACGAACCGCTCACCCAAAAACAGTTGCTTGCGGGTGAATGTTCGGGGACACATGGATACATCCTTTCATTACAACTTACATCTTCAGACGCTTTTGGAGAACTCGTGCCGCCGATGTCTGAATGGCAGATTTGGACCCCACTCATCCTCTGTCGAGACCCTTCGGGAACCCTCCAGCAGTAGAAGTTTCGAATTCAGATTCTCGCTGGCACCCAAAGGTCACAGTCTACCGCCTCCTTGTCATTTCCACCACGATTTCTCTTGGATCTGCAAAAGCTGCTGCGACGTTTTACGGAAAGTCGTATGTTTCGACGACGATTGAGTGGATTGCAGGAGTCGCGGTGTTTACATTGTTGAGTTGGCTCGTCTCACATATCTTCGTGTAATTGAATATTCTTCTCGTCAATAGGCTCTTCGTGGCCGGGTGGTTCGAAGACGATCCTTCGAGGTATCCAAAATTAACATGGTTGGTGGATTCCGACTTGGTTCGGTTAATCTGGAGCCCAAAGTACACATCTGAAGAGCGACCACGAACCGATGGACCGTACCTTCTTATTACAGGCTACCGCCTTCTTGTTAGCGGAAGTGTGTTTTTGTTTGGGATGGTGAAGGCCTATCTTTCCTATCTTGGTCTTGGGGGTCCTGCGAATGTGCTTGACTGGAGCTTCGGGGTGGTCGTTACATCGATGTAAGTAGTGTTTTTAGGTTGAGCCAGACTCGTCTAACATGTTGACTCAAAAGATTATATGTGCTGGGACTCTATGAGTATAACCCGGTGAATATAATGCCATACTTGTTCGAGAAGCATTATGGTAGTCAGTGCTATTCCGGTGGGTCTCCAGTCAGTTTGGAAAGGTGATCATTGCTAACCACAGAGGATCAGCGATATCGTTTTTCGCCGGTATCGTTCTGTACTTCATAGGGTTGGGGTTTACCGTTGGGTTCTCCTTTCTTTGCAGTGGCTTTTTGTATCGACTAAACACCGATATTTACGAAGTCATGAAGGAAGAGGGATTTCCTACCTCCTTCGGTCAGCTTCACGATATTAGCCCGATATTTATGATCGAGGGTGTGGTACTGCCGTTCCTCCTGGCGAGCATTGGTTGTTCCCTGTATTTCCTACGAGAGATCATCTCGGCATTTGGGAGCCTCTCCCCTCTTCGGAAGCTCACCAAACTACTCCACCATGCCTTTCTTTGGATTCCAAAAACGATATCACGCCAATTTGGCGATTTCAAAACACCAGCGTGGGCCAAAAGAGCTCTTAGTCTTGTTACCCGAATTTGTGCGTGTTTCTAGGCTGTCATTTGGTTTCCGGCTAATCCCACCTTCTTAGTCAGATTTGTGAGACAGTTTGGAGCTCATATCCTCGTCTTTATGGCTGCCGCTGCCGGATGCGCTGTTGTGGCATTCCTTTTTCTCGGTTTTTTGTTTCGGGTTTTCTATGACCGTAACCCCAAAGACGGACCCGTTAGGTTTATATTACGCATGATATTCTATGTGCCTACATCATCTCTCTATGGGGTAACTGCTTGTATTGGCATCGTTCTCTGTATTCGTCAAGCGCTCCGCCCGTTTTTCCAGGATTTGGATGATCTCTCCCGTGATAAATTAGTGTTTGAATTTTAGAACATCAGTATGGTGCTTATTTTCTCTTATCCTTTGTGCATCTTAATATTTTTTCCTATAGAATTAGACGATGTGTTGTAAAGTTCCGAATGAAACCTGTTTTTTTTTCTTTATGCAGTCAAATAAACCTTCATTGAATTGTCTAGTGTTTCGCCATGATTCGAAAGTTTCTTAGAGGTTTTTCAAGGAGGGTGCGATTGGGAATTTTAAAGAGATTTAAATGCCTGACATCCCTCCGTTGGCTTTTGAATGAAGTATAAGTAGCCTTTCGTTCAACAGTTCACTGGGAACCCTGATTGCTCCAAGAATAATTCCCGACAGCAATGCACGTGATCGTGTAACCCTAACCTCACGCGACTGCGAATGACTTGAACCACATTCCCTTTGTTCTCTTATGCTCAAATACCCTTAATTTATACTCCACAGGGGGGTCACAAAGGACTTTAATATCTTACGGCTTTTTGGAACCAAACCAGACGACGAATGTCTCTGAAATCGAAACCACGAACAAAAGTCCAACAAACCCCGGAGAGAATGCTTGATAAAGCGTCGGGGTCCTCATCAAAGCCAGTGGTGTCCAGGAATGGAGGATCGAAAAGGGCTGAAGCCTACCTTGTGGATCTGGCGAAGAGACGAAAAGAACTGGCTCGTAACGTTTCAGAAATCCCACCCTCTCCACCTCACCCATCTCAAGACGAAGACGAAGCTGTGCGAGAAGAAAGGATCAACTCTCTTCGTCGCCGAGTGGATGAGGCTTGGGCCAATGCAGATGGTAATCCAGCGGACGGTAAATGGGTCTTTTTGACTCACCTTCTACGCATGGGTGCAACGAGCGGTCGCGGTGGGCGCTGGGTCGGGGCGAGGGCAGACCTGAAAGTCCCTGAACCAATCGAGGGCTGGGTCAACGCGGAAACAGAAGCCGAGTGGAACGAATGGGAGAAGAAGGACAGAGCGGAGAGGGCGATCAAGGAGAAGGTCGAAAATTGGAAGAGAAACGTCGAACCGCCTGCGCCAACACGTTCTACAGCACCCATCGTCAACGCCCCGGTGACAAAGCCCCCTCCGTCAAAGGTTTCAGATCGCACAGAAACCACCACGAAGGTTCCCAGCGTCGTCGAGGAAGCGAAAGGCTCTCAGGCGAAAGCGAAGGTTTCCGTTGTGAAAGCTGCATCCAACCCATTGAAGGACGCTGCGCCATTCGGATTCTCGGTTGTCAAGAAGCCGACCCAAGTCAAGGGCAAACCCACCGGCTCGGGAAAGCAGAAGGCTGTGGATTCGGATACTGGCTCTGGTCTCGGGGTCAAAGGCTCGGGACAGAATCCTGACGTCGAGGATGCTCAACCACTCGTATCACAGAGAATTAATCCGGACGTTGAGGCTGGTCTTCACGCCAAAGACTCCGGGAAAAACTCTGAAGCCCTAGATGATCAAGCACCCCCACCACCGAACGTCCGTCATATTTCAGATGTTTCAGAATTGGTAAGTCTCGTCAATGAATTATTCGGCCATGTCATTAATTTATCAATAACCCAGTCCTTCTTACCACCATCATTCCCTTCTTCTGTAATACAAACCTCTACACCGAAACCCGATGCGAAACCCCCCTCCAAACCACGGAAGCCATCACCGATACCCCACGTCACCTCAGCACCTCCTACCCCCGTCGCCTTTCTCCTGCGGCCGATGCCTGTGTTTCCGCCTCCCTCTCCGCGCGTTACGAAAACCTATGGACGTCACAATTCGTCCCCTAATCAACCCCTTGAAGTTTCGGCTTCTTTACCTGCGATACCTCTTACTCCGACGCGAGATACCTCTACTAATGCCAACAACAAACGTGCGGCCCTTGAACCCCCTGCGAGTCCGAGCGACGGTCGTGCTTTGAAGAAAACACGTACGATGCCGGCTGTTGCTCTTCAAGCGTTACCTCCGAGCCCCCACACACCTCCTCGTCCTGTTGTACAACCGAGCTCGAGCCCACCGAGCCCCATGTGTGTAACACCCAAGAAACATACTATACCAACTCTCACTGACCTCCTCGCGAGCGCGAAGAAGGGCAAAGGTTCGCCTAAAAGAGCGAGCACGAAACCCCGAAGTCGAATCGCAGAGGCCCCTGTCTCTCAGAAGGCACCTTTTCCTTCAATCGCTTCTTATGACGAGGATAACCCGTACATGCTCGACCCCTACGCTATCAGCGCGCAGGACATCAATCCCGATCTGCCCGTCGATATTGACCTTCAATCGCCCACGAAATCGCTCTCCTCTCTTGCTGGCTCAGATTCAGAAGACGATATTGACGAACTTGAGGATCCAGGCGACATCTCCTTCAACCCCGTGGCTACATCGACTCAACATCCATTCGTTGGGCACAAGTCAGGCGCTAGTCAACCCACCGGAGACAGCTGGGCGAGCGTCTACGGGGATGTCGGCCCTCGTCAGGTGCCTGCCTCGTCTGCGAACAGTTTTCCGTACGCGTACAACTCGCAGTTCGAGTCGGATGTTGCGAAGCAGGTGGATAGGGTGGATAAGCTGTTGGAGAAAGATGTGGATTATGATGGGTGGTTGAAGGATCCTGAGGAGGAAGAAGATGTCAGTGAAGATGTGGTTGGCGCCAGTGAAGGTGTGGGTGGGTTTGGTCAGAATTCGTTGGGGGTGGGGAGTGGTTCTTGATCAAGAGCTCGACTTCGGAATTTTTCTGGTTTAGGGCCAGGACGCTCGTTGTCGTTGTCGTTGTCGTATCCTCGTTGTGTTGCTCTGGCGTAGTGTATCTATTTAGCCCCCAAAGCTGTTGTTTTTTTACTAAATTGCTAGTAGTATTTAGTTACTCACTTTTGAATATATTATCACAATGGAAGGAATTCTTTTTCTTCTTTACCTGAATCCGAGGTCCTTCGCGAGAGTTCACTCGAATTAATCCGCCAGCAAGGTTCTTTGGACCAACTTCTCGGGCTGCAGATCGATGATCACTGCAGACAAAGAGGATCTCATGTTAACGAGAAAACAATGATGTTTTCCACTCGGACTGGAGGAATGAAAATGGAGGATAAAAAAACATGATGCGAGTCTTCGGATACCGTGGGGAAGTAGTTTCACTTTCTTTTGCAAGCCAGGAGTGTACGAAAAGGCAAAAAGTATGGATTTTCTTCGAACCCATCACCTTATGTGTAAACAAGAGCTGTGTCAATGACCCAGAAACGGCCTCTGATACCCTGCACAAGTCTCCTCGTCCAATTGTGGTATTCGAGCTCCATTGCGAGGATAGTCTCTGAAAACGACGGAACTACAGGTTCTTGAACCCACGTTCTCAGCCTTGCTTACCGCTTTCCATGAAAAAGTCAGGCGAATGATTGAATCATCCGTGTGGTGAAAAAATGCCTTCTCGAATCCAATAGCACACATCGGAAATATCGATAAGTTAAACTCCATCAATAGGTGAAAGTGAGGTACTCGGTGCTCGTCGTGTAGAACAATGAGGCCATAGATCTATAGAGGGGTCTAGCATTGATAACGAATAATGTGGCAGTCTCATTTGAAAGCCCTTGGGACAAAGCACCGAAATCTATTCGAGTTCCGGTGGAAGGTAGCTTCCAAAGTGGTTCCGTGACATGTGGGGCAACAACGCGGGGAGGTGCAACCCCTGCTTCTCCAGCGGTGACGAAGCTATATATCAGCATGTGGTCCTTGGAAAATGCCAAAAGTCGATCACCGGGAAGGAAACGGATGGCGTCCTGAAGAGGTGCCATAGAATTCAATGCAAAAAAAAAAAAAAAAAGAATAAAAGAAGAGCAGAATGCTCGACGGGCCGGCATTCAGCGGCATGTACTTATAATGAATTTTTTGGTTAAAGCTGTATTCTCGCATGCGAATTTAAGTAGAATTATCGAATCTGGCACCAATCTGATACTTTTGGCAATAGATTTCACTGGTCGTGGCGGCTCGGTATGTCTGAAAATGATCATGTGACTTGGCGCGGGTGTCATTCAAAACCGGAATAGTGATTCCACATTTTGAAGTTATCTTTATTTGAATGCAGTGAATTCAATATGATGGTTTTCCGTTAGTTATTAGCTACTGAGAGGTATCCCATGACCTGAGTATGAATGCATTAAGGCCCACAAATTGACATTTACTTAATTTTCTCTGTGCATTTTGCTTTTCTATCTACAACTCATGTAGACCTTTCTTCGATACTTGATATCATGTTACAGTGCCTTGCAAATGAAACTGCCAACCAAATTTATTCACAATGGTGACAGATTTGATGGGACCTGACGGCAGGTTTCGGCTTTCCCGAATCGAGTTCTACGTCCCACGCCTGCGACGCGAATTCCATTGCCAAATTTGCTCTGAGGAATTCATTGGATGAATAAACTGGAATATCGCCTAAAAAGTGGTGAAAAAAAAGGGGCGGAGGAAGGTGTTTGGAAGAGAGGAAGTTTCGGCAATGATCCGGCGCTGATGGGCCACACAAAACCAAACACGTTTTTACAAAAATCGGTTGGCACTGGTTTCATTTGCAAGGCACTGTAGATTCAATAAATGTTTTTGTAAGGAGAAATATGGCCGTCGACGGCCGTTGGTACCTGTTTTACACCCGGCCCGACCCGTTTGGGATTGCCCAATTGGATGCCCGTCCCGTTTTCGTTAGAATTTCACCCGTCTGACCCGTATTCATGACGGCCGTACCCGTAATACGGACGGTGCGCAGCCCTAGGACAGATCCCGCCGCATGCGAATTTGTGCAAATATATTCTTACATATTGCAATGCCTCGGACGTTGCCAAAATCGTGCATTTGAATTGAGGAAAGGTAAGTTGCCATTAACCTTGCCTCGGTGCTGTGGCTCGTTAAAACAACCTGCCAGAAATGAAAATTAAGAGCAACTGAAGAGGCTGGTGAAGTTCAGTTATGTTCAAGCATAATTCCTGCACGGCTTACTAAAAAGCGCAGCTGGCGATAGAGCCATGGTAAATGTAAGATTGGGAGATTGTTTTGGTGAGTCAATGTCGATAGCTATGTGATATATGGGCTCAGCTGTGGTTCATCCTGGTCATCTCGCATTATCAAAGATCGTCCCGTCATGGTTGGTCACGGTGAGTCGAGGTCGTATGTGGTCATGCCAGCGCCCTCGTCACCACCAACGAGAAGCCAAATTCCCAATTTTGAGAGAGGAATACCCAATACTAGTGCTACAAATGCGAAAATACTGTGAAAAGTTACCTTCCCGGAGCGTGCCGGGCAGATAAACACCCAGTGCATCCAGTGGTAAACCCAAACGAAAATCAGGGTGTTTTATGCAAACGGCAGTAATCGAGTGAACCATTTGTTGTTCCTGTTTGCTCATCCAACGGCCTGTATCCATCGTACCTTATCCATCGTACCTGTGTATATAGATGGATCAATAGTTTACTCGATCACAAATCTCGCAGTATTCTCATCATCACGACCTCATTCTTCTCCCAAGTCTTCCGCTTACATTCCTCAAATCCCTCTGTCGTCCTCACCCACCCTTTTACCATCATCTCCTCAACAGCTTTCCGAATCTCTTGATGATCGCCAAACCTAATACCCGAGTTCACAGGATCGCTAGCGAGAAACGGTGAAGCGTCTCCCGTACGTAGGGCTTTAATAGCTTGCATCTCGCTCATCGCAGCTGGTCGAGTGATTGTAATCCTATCATCGTCGATGTGGATATACGCTTTTCGCAGCTCCCGGACCCCCAAAATCGGGACCTGATCAAAAAAAAAAAAAAAGAAGAGAAATTCGTTAATTACACTTCGCCTTTCCGTAGCAAGGAAGAAACGAAAGAATCAATCCAAGTCAACGCACATTATTTTCCATACACATCGCAACAGTCGAGCTCGCCTGATTAACGTAGTTCATATCCGAATCCCTAGCGAAAGCCGGTACACAAACGTCCATCCTACTCATAAGCGCGTAGAACTCTGTATAATCCAAGTCGTTATGAAGAATTACGATGCTCTGGAGCTCAGGGGGGATATCCAGATGTCCGTGGCCCACTAGATGGAGTTGAAAAGGCGGTGAATGATTGGAAGTGGTGTCGAGTAACGGGACGAGTGTAGAATTCCCTCCATCGACATGAAGGCGCGAGTACCCCCATGATTCGGGGTCAACTGCCAATGAAATACATAAATAAGTCAGGGCATTTCCTATAGCTTAAATCTATAGGCGCACCGTAAAGAGACGCGTTGAGCTGAGAAAATATCCTTGCATAATCCCGCCGGCCCATCTGGAACGAACCTTGTATGACAACATTGGATAAAACGCGATTCGGAGAGAGCACAGTGGGACTCTGAATATCCAATATCGGTATGTGAAAGTCAACGGGGATGTGTTCGTATCCTGCAGAGCTAAGTCGGAGATCAGAACTACGAGCAAGGCTTTGGAATTTCTTGCGGAATGTTCTTGCAACACTGTATAAGTACACCCCATCAACGGTCCACTCAGACATAGTTAAACGGTGACACGAGAAACCTACTGTTCTGAGATGGGAAGAAGACGAATAGCATTCCGTCGAGACCACTCCGGAATGGCAGATTGCCAACTCCTATCGTCGGCATTATGAACAATACAAACGATCTCGAACTTATGTGCAGCATCGCGAGCATCCCATGCAACAAGGAGCTCCTCGTTCCAATGTCGCATACTGTGAGACAAAAAGAGATATTGGGAGGATGTACGCGGAATGAGAAGCCGAAAAAACGTACTCAATCTCGCATGTTCCCAATATCACCAGGTCGATTCTCCCATCATCCCCGCCGCTCTTGATATCTCCTAATAGGTCGTTGGGATCTTTAACTTCTCCTTTATACAGCCCGTACCGGTCCACCACCTCCTGGAATTTGTATCCAAATGGCGTTCGGGCGTACACTTGCAGGTTCCCTGGCTCCTTAAGCATAATTCGCTGCAGCGTCCACACAACCGCCATGTAAACATCAAAATGTGCCCCAAATGTCGATGCCACCACCACATTCTTGTGGGTTTGAGCGATCGACTGCAATTTCGGTAAATTTGCCGAAGGAACTTCGTCCCCCAGGACAAAACGCGGTCGACTGAACGGCCTGTCCGTGAACAACTCATAAAAAATCCAGAGGGAAGATAGAGCGAAAGCCCCAGCGACTGCGAGGCGGATAAAGGAAGGTCTCGAGAACCCACTGAGCCAAAGCCGAACCCTCTGAGCTGAGGATACGTCAACCATGGTATGGTCCTGAGGGATAATTGTGGTTTGCAAAAAGGAGGAAGCGGGAGGGAGTGGAAAACCATTGACAACTGGCAGCGTGTGAAGTGATTTCTGTTGTGGCTGACCCCCAGTGAAAAAAGACTCTGCATCATTCTGCTTGTAGCTGCAAATATAAGGAGCGCTGGAGCGTGGGAGCACTACTACATCAGCCTGCGGTTGCAATCATGTGTCAACACGTATAGCCTCATGATCTTTACGAGGGCTATCTTATATCTCATCTTGTCTCATGTTACTTGCTCCATCACTTGTTCCCATTCCTACATGATACATCTTCCTCCCCTTTCCATATCTGACTAGACCTCAACTTTGATCACGCTCACCGACCTTCTACTTGCAGCCTGATACCTGCATCATAATGAGCGACTCGGAAGTCGACTCCAACCCATTTGAACCCCTACCGAGTTATGATCAGAACCAACTCCCCCAGAGTCCTTTTGACGCGGTCCTGACGAGAATAGCCATCTCTACGAGGGATCCCGATGCTCGCGTGACCCTTGAACGCTTTATCGAGAGCCAGAAGGCTCCGGCTTATAGTGGGTCACAGCAAGCCGAGGCGCCCAAACCCATCGAGGAGTATCCAATAGGTACAGAGCTATTGACGCGCGTCAAACAACAAATCGTCATGGAATTATTCTGTGCCATCAGGAGGGAAGACAGCGAAAGCATTTCCCTCTTAATCCAGAACAACCTCGTCTCCGCGAACACAAGGAACGAAGCAGGCCTTACGCCATTGTTAGAAGCAATATCAACAAAAATCACCCACCTAGTCAAGGAACTGCTTGACTTTGGCGCAGACCCTAACGCATTCGCTGTCGTTGTAAGATTTTTGTCTTCTACCTAAACCCTATCTGACGGGCTAATCCTAATTGGCTTCAAGGACCAAACCACCCGTACTCCCTTAATGCTCGCCGCAAGCACTGGCTCTCTCCCGATCGTCAAGCTCCTCTTCGAACCTCCTTATTCCGCTAACGACGCTCTCGTTGCCCCAGACGGTCAAATAGCCCTCCGCCTCGCCTCTGCCGCTGACCATCGCATAATAGTCGAGTACCTGCCCTCTCGCCGCGCAGGCGGCTTCCTCCGCTGGAAAACGCAAAATGCGCTAGCCATTGCGCGGATGAAGGCTGCATTGCGACAAATTGGCTCCTTCATCAAGTTTTTCGTCTGGGATCTGCCAAAATTTTTCGTTTGGAGTGTCCCCAAGCATTTGGTCGTCCTCCCCGTCGTAAGATGCTGTAAATGGTGTTGGGCGAATCGAAAGAAATTCGGGGGCTGGTGTAAGCATCATCTTACTGAGATGCCCAAGCGAGTCGTCCGGGCTGGAAAGTGGGTATGGAAGGGTGTCAAGAAGATCCCGAAAGCGATCAAGAAGACGGGGAAAGAGCTATGGAAGTTTGGGACCCAGACGCTACCGAGGTGGATTAAGAAACTGGCCCTCTGGTTTTGGAACTTGATCACCGTGCGCATCCCTAAAGCAATTGGTGTTGTGGCCAAGTGGATTTGGCACTTATTCACCGTGCGCATCCCCAAAGCAATTGGTGTTGTGGCCAAGTGGATTTGGCACTTGATCACCGTGCGCATCCATAAAGCGATTGGTGTTGTGGCCAAGTGGATTTGGCGTCTCATTACCGTCCGCATCCCTAAAGCAATTGGTTTTGTGGCCAAGTGGATTTGGCGCTCCATTACCGTCCGCATCCCTAAAGCAATTGGTGTTGTGGCCAAGTGGATTTGGCGTTTCATTACCATCCGCATCCCTAAAGCAATTGGTGTTGTTGCCAAGTGGATTTGGGACTTAATCGCCGTGCGCATCCCTAAAGCAATTGGTGTTGTGGCCAAGTGGATTTGGCACTTAATCACCGTGCGTATCTCTAGAGCAGTTGTTGCTGTGGCCAAGTGGATTTGGGCCGGAATCAGCTCGCTCAGCAAAGCAGCTTGGGATGTCATTCTGAAGATCGTGTCACTCCTGCACACCGTCCTCCTGGCCATTGTTACATTCTTGCGTAATTTGACGCTGAGAGATATCTGGAATGGATTTTGTGATGTCCTTCGGGCAATATTCATTACTTTCCCTACGACTCTTTGGTCCTGGATACAGAGGTTTGGAGTAGTATCTTTCGAGGTTATGACTTCCCTCTTTGGTTGGTTCGGTGAATGGTTATGGTGGACTGCTGTTGGGCTGAAAAGGCTGGTGTTTTACATCCCCTCCAAGCTATGGATTGTTCTGCAAAGTCTTGGAGATTCCATTGCTAGAGGATGGGCTGAATTAATGGTTTGGATCTATCCGAAGTTGTGATAGTATTGCTAAGTAGGCTGGTACCTATTTATATTGTTGTTTCTCATCCTCGACGATAATACGATTATTGAGTCTTGACAAGTCTTGGGTTGTCTCCAAGGGGTTGCTACCTTCAGAAAGGCCCGATCCTCAACCTTCATCCGCATCGCACTCGCGAAATTCGGGGTAATCGTACTAGACAAGCCTGATCACAAACGAGAAGCCAGAACATCATTCGGCCATTGGCATCGTGGACATGGATACTTTGACGCGACCCAGAACTTACTCAAAGGCTAAAGTATAGGTCCTCTTTGGAGCTCGTCACTTTCCGCGTAAACAAAGGCTGTATCGATGATCCGGAAATCATCTCGCAAAACCTGCACAATACGATCCATCTCCTCATCCAATGGTGGTATCTGAGCACCATTGCACGTGGTAGGATAGTCTCTGAAAAAAGGGGTATCACAAGTGTTCTCATTCTCCCTCGCCGCTTCCCATGAACAGTTCAGGCGTGTGATTGATCGATCCTCGTGCTGAATGAATGCCCTCTCAAATCCAATGGTACAAGTTGGACACCTCGATGAGTCATGCTCCATCAATAGCCTTCAAGAGTGGCGAAGCTATATGTCATCATGTGTTCCTCAGAAAATGCCAAAAGTCGATCACCTGGAAGAAGGGCTATTCCATCCTGATGATTTGTGTATCAGTAACGAATAGAGGTGCAACAATAGGAAAACAAACAATCGTCATGCCCGGAAATATAATGGCTTTATAATGTGACGAACATGTTGACAGCTTCCAATCGAAAACTTCAATATACGAGTTTTTCCGTTGGTCAATTCGTGCAAATATATTCCTACGCATTGCACCTCGAGTGTAACCTGGATCATGGGCCTGAATTGAGCATAAGTGATCCGCCGTTAACTGGGCCTCGGTACTGTGGCCCGTGAGAGTGACCCGCCAGAAGTGAATGTTGAGAGGGTTTGAAGACGCTAATGAAGATCAGTCATATTTTTAACCGCAAGTATTACGGGGCTTACTGTACTGCATGCATGCCAATACAACCATATTAAATGTGCGATTAGGAGACTGTTTCGGCAGGTCAATGTCGATGGCTATATAGCGTACAGACTCATCCTGCTCATCTCGCGGTATCAAGTATGTTGTCATGGAGCCATCCTCACCACCAATGAGAAACCATCGACCTCCTGGAACAAGATATCCAGTGCTACTATTTCACCGCTTTGTCCACCGATTCAAACGGTACTTCATGTTCTCGCATCTCCAGCCTATGTCAGCGCTTCTTCAAACCAATACACACCGTTCCAATTCTGGTGCAGAGTACGACTGCAGTGGTTCCTCTAAACGCGCCGACTGCCTGCGCCGAGCCACGTACTGATGATATTGGCCGATCCACACAGCACGGACCCTCGTAATTCATTGAGCAAATTGCACGTCTAAAAACAATAGGATGAAGCTTGGGGTAGAGGGCAAAGCTTGTTCTTAAACAAATAAACCAACGTCATATACTTAAGAAATATTTTGCACACCCCTTGGTCTGCAAGAAGGGGTGGATGAGTAAGAAATTGTGGAACTTCAGATCGCCTAACTTTTGTTTTGCTTCCCTACCTCAATGGTATCCGTTTCGAAATGAATTCCAGGATTGTACCGATGAATGACAGTGCGATGCGTGTCCAGCTGCGTAAGTCGCCTCAGTGACATTTCCCAATGGCTTAAGCCTGGCTAAACAAACATGTCCCCTAACGCAACATATACCTGTATTCTTGGACCCCTACAAGGCATGGTGTACAGATAAACTTCAAAAGTACTGAAAAGTTCGTCGCAAGCTGAGGCCAGCTCAAAAGTAGGCCTGTGCAATTTTGTGAGTATCCTGTTAGGGAGTAAAAAACAGATGCCTTCTGCTCACAGCAGCATTTGGTGGACTCGCACAGCCTCCAATACTACGGAAAACCGAATAGTCGGTTATTTCAAGCATTCGGAGAAGGATTGAACACCTACATATGAAGCGGCCATGATGAAAAGAAGAATGTATATCTACCCGTCTCAGCACACGTCTGAGATAGCTTTTCGAGGTCAAATAACTCCCCTACGCGAGACAGGTCTATTAGTCAAAATACAGCCGGTCCAATCAAGCGATCGAACAATGAATGGAGCGCTTACCAAGTGGCATTCCCCAAAGACTAGTCAGGAATGTGCAACTGGACTCAGTCGATAAATCTATTGTTTGAGGGTATATGACCTACCCAAGAATAGTCTATTAATATGTTAGATGTTTCGCTAAATCTAAAACGTTGAAAAGCAAACCTGATGCAACAATTTGCCACACGATGGCCATCGCTATGTCTGGATCAGGAACCTAAGTGTCGACGGGCTTGGTGAGCTTCTCACCTCCAAAGCCGGCTGATCAGAGGCTATAGCAGCAAAATGATTATTCCTAATAAAAAAAAGAAGTTCACCATTGTTGTCAACGGGAACCAACACTCCTTAAAGGTACCGAACATACCAAAGAAACCGTTTCATATCCTCGCTCTGCTCGATTCCAGCACTGCAATTACCGTGATGCGCGTTCACGTGGAATACCCAAAAAAAAAAAAAAAAATTTGCAAAAAATGCTCACAATGCTTCAGGGCGTCCTTGCAACGCTGTCCTGTCTTCTTCACTAACCGCGTGATATTTCTGAATGAACCCAACGCGGATGAGCAGGATATCTCCCCGTTGGAACCGCACATTTTGGTGCTTAGCAACCGCCTCGAGATCCGCGACGGAAATGGGATGGGAGGACCATGGGTCATAGGGCAGCGTACCCCCGTCCTTGGTGTGATAACCGACGAGATCAAGAAGGACACCACGTCCACAGATACCGTGCGTAGCCCAATCTATTGTAAGAGAAAAAAATAGAAGAGTGGGTCCATCAGCGAGTTAATCCGCCATACCCGAGACGAAGAAATAAAAGGGATTAGGTCAAGATGGATATTGGGAAAACGACTCATCGCCTATACCACCGGATCTAAGACCAGCATGTGGGAATCTATTTGGTCATTTGGAATGGGATCGTCGGGTAGTGTGAAGCCCTTGTGGCAATGCAAGTATGGGCGATGACCCAAAGGTATAGATAGGTACCCAAGACGGTACACGCTTGAACTTACTTTGTATCCCAATCTTCGCGTGGTTCGGATTGATCTCATTAGGGTTCGGGATTGATAGAATGCCTGCAGGCAGTGACTTCACGTCCGTGCTAAAAGGGCAAATATCAAACGACATCTCTGTTGAAAAGCTGGGGAATATGAATATGAATGTCATTGGCTCACTTATTATAGAATACCCCATGTTCAACGATTCCATAGTGTCTCAACCCATCCCATTGCGATCCTGATTGAGAATTCTATATGCGGGAAGGATCATTATTTAATTCAATTCTTTTATGGCCAGCACAGGATGAGGGGCTCAAAAACAACTTACTATATGGATTTCATCGTCTCTGACCCCGCCTTCGGCTTTCGTGATCATTTTGATTTCAGGGCTTCGTCGTTTGAATAAGGGCTTGTAATAGGATATTGAATAAGCATATCTACCCATTCACCAAAGGCTCACTTTGGCTGGAAAGTTGATGGGCCTAGAAAAAATAATAAAATAAAAATCCAAGAAAACGAGACGAGACTGATCAACATCGAACTCATCGAGAGAGACGATAGAAAGGAACAAAAACTATCTTGGCAGGTTTCACCGACAGATTTGGGTTGCAAATCCAAGGAGGTCAAAAAAAAGTCCGGCATCTTACCAATTCAACGAAACAGACTTTCCCAATCTACACAAAAGCGCCGGGACAGGCCAAATTTAAGTTTCCAAATGCCTCTGTTCCAATCAACGAAAGGGCGATCCCCACTACTTTATTTCCTCTGCCGCAGCGCGCTGTACCACTTCCTCAGTCAACAGATTCACTGTGCCTAATTGATCTTCGGGTCCCCATACACCCCACGCACATCCGGGAAAGTTTTTGAACCACGGTAACTCATCGAAACTGGGTAGGGGTGTCTCAGTTGATGACTTGACGCCGGGTAGGAGTTGAGCTGCGATATTTTCAAGGCGGTTCGACATTGTGGCTTTCGTTTTGAGACGAGTTGATGGTGGTAAGGGCGAAGGTCCGGATACTAGATAGGTCAACAACGGGCCCACCCCACATTCTAATCTCGTCCCCAGCCGCTTTCGGTATTTCACCGTGTGAAGGTACTCTGATCACTAAAATTGGAATTGGGTGATTCTCACGGAGGTTTGCCTTATATATCACCACAACGACATTTATCGCTTATCATGCCTCGTTGAATTGGGTTGTCGGGCCGTCGGCAGTATGTGAAGTATCAGATGACACAGGAGGCGAGACAGTGCGAAAAGAACCCCCAAAATGAGGGATTGATACTGAAGAGACCTTGTGGGATTACTGAGATAAAATAATTTGGTCAACCTAATGAGAAACTAAAGGATTCATCTCCCCTCAATTGAAACTCGATAACAATACATCTCGTCTAGAATATACACTCAGCCTCGAATAAAAGGATGAGCCAGCCCCTCACGCGGCGTAATCCTTCGGCTGGGATCCAGCGACAAACACTTGTCGAGAAGATCGACGAACGACATAAGCATCTTGTTCTCCTCGTCGTTAACTTTCGCCGAGGCCGGTGGCATTAACCGAGCTCTTAGATCGCGGGTAGGTTTGGAGATATGAACCTTCCTCACGACATCCTGTAAAAGGTAGCAATGTCAGAATAAACACAGAAACATAAAATGGGTTATTGACATTGCCAGTAACTCGGTCCTTTTCCACACTCTCGAACCCACCCATCTCATCGAAGTAAACATCTCCAAACTTCGCCCTCTTGATCATTTTGCTGTTGAACCTTCCTTTGAGCTCCATCATCAAAAGAATCATTTGGTTATTCGACCGTCCGGGGAAGAGGATTTTCCCCGTGTACAATTCGTAAAGCGTGCATCCAATGGACCAGATATCCAACGAGGGATCGTATGGAACGCCGAGAACTACAAAACGGTCAGGTCACTAGGGCTATGTATCTAGAAAATTCACCTACTAATTTCAGGAGCCCGGTAGAAACGGCTAACGAGGTATGGAGTGATGTCGTTTTCTGATACGTCAGAGGCGGAGCCGAGATCGCACAATTTCAGGACCGTCTTGTGTTCGTTGACCTAGAGCAAGATAAAATGAGATAAGCCCCAGATCCTAGACGAAATGGACACACCAAAATATTATCTGGTTTAATATCTGCATGCATGATGTTCGTTTTTCGCAGTAAACTCAACGCCAGGAATAATTGATGGGCGTATGCACGAACGGCTCGAATATTCAAACCGACATCCTTTCCGAAGCGCTTTACGACGTCACGGAGATTCATACTGGATTCAAAATCAGGGAGAGAATAATGGAAGGGAAAGGAGCAAGTACCTCATAGATTCAAAGACGATACATAAGTGCCCACGGTGCTCAAAGGTTCGTTCGAGGCGGACGATATGTTTTTTGTCATCGGGGTCGGCTTGTTTCAGTTTATTGAGAATTTGAACTTCCTTCAACCCAGCGCGATACCTATAAAAAAAGAAGTTAGGCGAAGCATAAAAATCGGAGAACGAGTGCTTACATTGAGTCCTGACACCTGATGATTTTGATCGCTACTTCTCGCCCAACGTCACCAACTTCCCCTTGCAAGACACGGGCTCGAACGACGTTTGCGAACATCCCTTTACCGAGAGACGAAAAGACCTGATAACGGCCGCCATCAAGTTGTTCCCCAAGGATCACGCTGTAATAACCTTCAGGGTCAGCAGCACTGTCAAGTGTGGCAGTCGTTATCAGCGCGGGAGCACTCGGTTTCTGTGAGGATACGCGTTATTATGCCATTTAAGGGGAAATAACGTGAGCATGAATAAACTCACTGCGATCTTTTTCTTGACTTTCTTCACCTTCGGCTTGTCCGAAAATGCGACGGAGAACATATCATCTAAATCTTCTTCCTCTTCGACTTCCTCTTCGACATCTTCTACTGTATGGATGGTTTGGGCTTGATCCCCAAAGCGTTTCCGTTCATCTTCTCGTCGATCAAGGCTAGGATCATAATCTGCTGCTAAGACTTGTTCAGTTCCGGTATGTTCAGTAGGAGCCTCCCTGTCTTCTTCGTCCTTAGCCAGGGCAAAATCTTGGGGTGTAGGGGAGACTGAAGCAGAGTCGCGTCGACCTACAACGAAAAAGCGAAAATTTTGAATAAAGCGAGGAAATCAAAAAACTGAAATCAAATTCCACGTACTTTCCGGTTCGCCGATCCTCGGCCTTTCGGGCTCGGTAACGGTTCCTGTTGCAATGACACGTTGGGTCTGCGATACAGGATTAGATATAGATGATGAAGTGGTAGGCGGTTGGACCGCACTGCTGGGCCCTGGGCTGGGGCTGACACTGGTGGAGACGCTTGCAATGCCCGCATATTTAGCTAGGATAGCTTGACGCTTAGCACGGCGCGCGGCAAGAATATCCTCTACCGGAGGTGGCGAACTCGGCAGATCCAGTTCTATCTCAGCGGCCTCAGCAGGCGGTTGTTGCGGAATTTCGGGAGGCTTGGAAAATCGATCCTCTTTCACAGATGGAGTTGGGGATTGTGTATAGCGAGGAGAGATTCTAGATAGAGAAATTTAGTGAATGCATGAGATGAGAAAATTTATGGCCTTACGACACTCACTCTCCTTCCTCTTTTTCTTCGTCAGGACTTCGATCGCGACGTGGTGGCGATCTTGAACGACCATGATCTCTTCGCCGTCGGTCATCTCGACCTGCATATAGTTCGTCCCTCGAATGGCTGTAATCGCTGGAACGACGGTAGTTCAGGTCCCGCCTGCGTCGTCCACTGGAATGAGCTCCTCTTCTGCTGCCTCCGTCGTGTCTGTCAGGACTTCGTCTACCGTTCTGCTGCCTAGAATTTGGAGGTTTTCGAGCTGGAGACCTCAGGTGCACATCCCGCCAATCCTTCGGTTCCTCCCGCTCCCTTGGTCTTTTCGTCTCATGCTCCACCCCATCCCAGGAACGCTTTTGTCCTGCTGATATGTTAGTCATCTTTCACAAATATATTTGGTTTACGGGGCACCGCACGATGAAAAGATAAGAGGAAGAAAAGAAGAGCTGCTGGTAGTCCAAGATCAAAACAAGCTCCATGCTAGTCATGACCTTTCTATTTTTCCCTGTTTGTGCTGCGGCACGTGCGATGGTTTCCAACACGGACCCTCAAGTCGTTGACAGTCAAGATTATAGAATTCGAATGTATAACCGGTTTGGAAAACTCTGAACCTGAGCTTTGACTTTTTCGCTTCTGAACTAAGCTAGGTTTTTTTATGCACTTAGGTAAGTCTGGCAGGCAGGCAGGCAAGGCAAATCCCGGACCCCATTCGTATCATACTTATTTTGCCTGTAGATAGGTGGCTGAATGCCATCTTGCTCCATGATGGACATATCGCCGACATTTCATTACAGTGTCTAAAGACCGTGCATTCTCCTGAAAGCGACGCCAGCCGCGTGTCATTGATCACAATGAACGCAGTGAAGACTGAGCTTCTTATCAGGTACTAATATTAAGCCCGAAGATTTTGTCCATCTGGTCGGTGAAAGTGTGCCGAATATGTTCGGCCTTATATCGCGTTGTGCACTTTAACACAATCCCGCCATAACTTGGCGTGCAGAGTAATGCAGGGATGAAAAAGCTCTCTGGACAAACATGTATTCCTTGTCAAAGCATTTGTCATATCTGAGCGGGGGTGCTTGTTCGTTTGATCGCAAAAGACTTGCTTGATAAATTGCTAGAGTGCGATCTGAAGGTCCGGTGCGGTGTGTTCTGACGGGAGGTATGCGCAAATCGCAACCCACGTCGATGTTCTTATTGACGATAACGATAACAATATTGACAGAAAGACTAAGCCACGATAGGAATCGATAGGTTCGTGTAGCCGCAGTGGCGTACAAGCAGTCTGTATCCTTTTCCAGATTGTTTTTCTCATTGCGTTTAATCTGGCCATATTGCCTCACAGGATATCATCCTCATGTTCCGCCGATTTTCCGTCCTTTTTTCAAGATTTTTTTTGTCATTGCGTTTCATATGGTCATATTGCCTCTCAGGATCTCATCCTCGCGTTCCGCCGATTGTCCATTATGCTAGTTCAGACCGTTTTCTTCCCGTCGAACCCGATCAGGCATAGAATCGCGAGGTCCGGGCAACCAATTCAAGTGGTGACATTGACATTAATTTCAAGGGCCCGCTGGTGATTGGCGAGCACCCGTTCAGGGTTCCGATGAAGATAATATCGCACGTCAACAATTGAACGTTTGAGGCTGGTTGGCAGAGTTTTACTGGGGTCCCTAACCGGAACAGCCCGCAGTTCATGGAACCCTTTCCCATAAGAAGGTCGGGAAGGTCGGGAAAGTAGGTATGGAGCACGAGTTACAAAGCATTCACAAATCGATTCGAATACCCCCAGTCATATAGCCTGTTTCGTGTAAAAGCCGATGTTTGGCATCGGGTTCATTGAATAGAATTAATATGAGAATCCACTGAGGAATCCGATCCAAAAAATAGTCGGGTAACCAGAAAGATTGCCTCACCGGGATGACGAAGCTATTTGCCTTGTTTTGAACCAGTATAAAATCGTTACAATATCGTTTAAACGTTCTGGATGAGATCTAGAATCGACCGGCATGGAGTTTCCTTCTGTCCGAGAAACCTGAAAGACAGACTACTTCTGAAAAACTTCAAATAGAATAGTATAAACGTATGAGTAGCGGGTCCAGGTGTAGGCAAAAATGCAGGCAACTCGAAGAAGGTTAAACGACGGAAGAATGAGCGAGCCCAGAAAGGCTGATTCCTGATTTCCGAAGTTTTCGCGAGCGCCTCAGTTCCTCGTATCTTCTGCGAGCTGATCGTCAACTGAGAGGCAGTAATGGAGAACGGGTTTGGACCATTGCTTGATGAGAGAGTAAATATCGAATAACGGTATGCAGTGATATCTGAGATGCGACCGAAATTATCATGCTCCCTAATGTCAAGAAGTACCTAAGTAAAATATTCTCCATGCTTGTAAGAAATGTAATGGCACACCTTCATCTGGAGATTCCGACATCGGAGTTGGAGCATTTCATGATAATAAATAGGCCTTCCGACATCCCCCCAGCGCTTCGAATGGATGATTTCAGGTCAAACCGTACTATCAAGAGAGCTGTGATTCATACCAGACCAGCTAGAACAAATTATGCGAAGGACACCCTCTTGACTCGCGGTTTCTCTGGTTCGGTCCCGGCTTTAGGAAGGCTCGAAGGGTCACCCTGAGAACGCGCCGCTTTGAAGCGTTCTTTTCGTAGTTTAGACCTCTCTTTTTTGGCCTGCGCCTTCTTAGCCAAAAGGAGGGATTTGGCGTCCTTCTAAAAGGCGTGTCAACACATCAGGACAAGAGAACAAAAATATCTGCTGCTGACTAGCTTAGCCTTTGAACTTGAAGCGTGTTTATGTTCGGGCGGCAGTTGATCAAGCTGGGTATCTGGGTAAGCGTTTGGTGTCGTAACCTGAGGGTGATTGCAACACCATACCTGGAACAACTTGTGATGTTTCTCCTTTTTGGTGACAATTTTTTCTTCTTCGATCTCAGCTATGGAGGCTGCGAGTGATAGTGCATCCTAGATAAGCAGATGGGGTTCGATGACCGTTTGTCAAAGGGCGGCGTTCTAAGCCGAAAGCCAGAAGAAAAAATAGTTACATTCTTTTCCAAAAACCGCTTTGGCCGTTTTTTCCTTGCAAACACCACTGGTACCTTCTGAATGGAAGCAGACTGAGTACCCATATGCGAAAGACGATAGTCGTAGATCACATAGAGCGCTGATGTGTTGATCGGTTGACGTTCGATTTGTCCATATTTGGCACTATTTCTTTTCCATGTCTACGCATTTATGTCCCACCCTCACCGCGGCCGGATGTAAATCAATCTAACGCCAAGAGACATTTTTGAGGATGATTCTTAAATGTTGGTCGTGATCGCTCAAACTGGCAATCAAAGGGGCACAGAGACCCTTTAATAATATCCATGTTCCAAGTTGCAGTCACCATGCCTCTAAGTTGCTCGAACCTACCCTGGGTTTGAGGTGTGTACTCACCTCTCCGCATCTAGGCGTCTCAGATTACGGAACAAATTTGATTTGATATGGTCTACGAGACTGGGCGCAACCAAAAATTCAAGGTGTTGATTATTCAGCCAAGACTCCTCGCAATTAACCCATTTATGACTACGTTCAGTGTAACCTGGAAGGGCTGCCATGCCTGGAGACGAATACCTGTATTCTGATAAAACTCTCCCGAAGCCATGTTTGATTTCGAATGGAGAATACGTCAATGACAAGTTTGGCGACAAAGTGCCATCGGAGTATCTAATTCTAGAAATGCAATACAACGGAACATACATTCTGGGACGATGCCTATGCAGTTTATCTCCGTTCCTTCAATGAAGGAACCCGAGTCGGCATCGCCAATAGCGATGGGTTGACCCGAAGATCATCAACCGCTCGTAGGCCCTCCGCATATAAAAGCAGACATGAATATCGAAGTTGAAAGCCAGAACAGCACCTCGATTTCTTTCACCAGCCAACAATCCAAACACTCAATAATCTCTACCACCAGTCAATCCAGAGAAAATGTGCCGCTTCCGTCGGTAAGTCGAAATTTTTTGCCTTGCATCATATGCCTGACTATTGTCTTCAACAGCGTTTGCAACACCTATCTCTGCGGCCACCAGGAGCAGTTGGTATGTACTTGATACTCTCTTCGTGCTGAAGCGGTTTCCTTACAAAGCGGTGATTGAATAGCCTGACGAACTTGTTCGTGAAATCAAATTTCTCGAAATTCGAGGATTAATGGCTTTTTAGATATACTGCTACAGAACCAATTGCAAATTCAGCCCCAACCATGATCCCAATTGTGTTTTCCCCCAGTGTCGAAACACCTGCGCCCAAACGTCAGTTGTTCTTGTACCTATTTACCACCACGCCACTAATTTATCTGCCACCGATGCTCCAGCCGTGGATACCCCGAGCAGTATTGTGAGTCCCTCTTCTTGCTTAACATTTGATCCGTGCTCACCAATTCACAAGCCCCGCATGTTCAGAGCGTGTGCCGCTCTTGCAAATAAATTCCTGCGACTTCCAACATAGCTATAATGCCGCCCAGGAAGCAGGTCTGAGACCTAATTGTTTTCGTTCATCGTACAAATTGTTATCTAGCTATCGTCGTTTACATGTGCTTTGATTATCCACTTCTGATTCGTAATAAATACCCGACTGGTTTTCGGGATTGATGCCCTTCTCCATGCAGGGAACTCTAGGAACCCGAAGCGAATGTCAAGTGAGGAATAACAGGATCGCCTGAAGTCCCTGAATTTTCGACGTCGATCTGTCCCTGTCCTGACTGAGTGGGGGCGAGAGTGTTTTGAATTCATCGCAATGGACGACAATCGGTTCTAGGATGTCCTCTTGCGACGACAGCGAAGACCAATTGTGAGCCCCAGGATACATACCAGGACACCCTTTCAAGTTTGTTTTGCTTGTTGGTTTATCGTACCACACCCAGTGCAGTACACGACAGACTGAATTGCCGTGATACCGGCGTAAAGCTTCCGAACTGAAGTCGATTTATTCAGATCTGTCAGACAGCATTAGTAATAATTAACCGTACTCGAGTGCCATATAATTAAATCAAGGAAAGCTGAGGTCGACAAACTGAGGGGCATCCCTTTGAATTTTGTATAGACAGGGTGCTTGCAGGGTCAAAAATTCTAATAAGAACGTCCGCCGCAGTCCCCCAAACAAGTTAGCTTGCTGTCTGGTCTGTGAAGTCGTAAATTAGAAATTGAGAGCGAAAACAAACTTCTGCCATTTGAAGTGGGAGATAACCTCACATCAAAGTGCTTGTCACAGATGAAGGCCTATGCTGCACAGTTTCATACGTATTCCGTCAGAGTATGGTCGTGAATCGTTGTGGGGCTGGTTCGGTATTAATAGTGAAGTTATGAAAATAGAGGGCCAAAATCATACATGGGAAGCTCAATTATGCAGATTCAGAGTCAACACTCACCAGTCTGTGTTCTTCCGGCCGATGAATGGCCGTTCTTTGGTTTAGTCGAAGGTATGAGTTGGTTAATTGGAAGCTATTAGAAGTTAATTTGAGGAGACCTCCCGACAAGGACCTCCCGACAAGGACCAGACCAGGTGAGAAGAGGCAGAAATCTGCAAGAATAAAACATAAACTCGAGGTTGCGAGGAACGACGGGGAGCAAATTTCGAGTTCAAACCTACCCGTAAAATGTGAGTACTTACTTGTCAGGAGGGTTTCCTCAATAAACCTCTTCTGTGAGAACTCATCATCATCCTTCACTAGCCAAATATGTAGGCAAGTTAAACCTTATCGGATTTGCGCGTTGCCAGTGCCGTTGCGAGGAGCTATTAAAAGATTGACATATTGACAATAGATACCAAAGCGACCGATTTTAGGACTTTTGGCCCGGAGACTGGAGTTGGTTGCCCAACATTCAGTGATCGGCCTGGCAGCGATTTTTTGGTTCACGCTTACTGGCTTTTGTATCTGTTTTTTTTCCCCAATTTTGCCTCCTTCTGACGTCACTTGGTCGCGTGACTCGCTTTCCGGACACGCTTAAACTCTTAGCAGCTTCTTAAATCCTACCATCACTCTTTCTGAAGTCCATACATTGACCGGAGGATTCCTTATAGCTTTCTACCTCGAACTTCGGAGGAATGTCAGAAAGTGACCCACTGCTCCCAGGACCAGACTCAGCCACAACGCCAACAAGTACGAAAGACAAAGAAATAAACCGAACAGGTCCTTTGGACATTTCTCGATCAAGACGATATGGTATTCTCGCCGGATTATGGTCGGCGACTTTCCTCTCGGTGAGCTCTTGGGTACCTTGAAGAATTAGGCTATCGATATTGACATTGATAGGCAATGAACCGTAACATTTTCCTTTACCTTTTCCTATGGAAGCCGTTCTCATTCCTTATACCATTCCAGAAACTTTAGTTCCGACGAGTATGTTTTCTTTCTGGCTTGGCACTGCGAGCTACTCAATACAGTTTCTCGCTAAGTGCTCCCGTCGATATCCTCCGAATTCAATAAATTCAACCAAGCAAGCTGGCTTGGGACATCGTGAGTGTTCAAGTTTACGGGAATACCTCTCACCTACCTGTTCTAGGTATCTCCTTGCGACATGTACATTTACCCCGCTGTATGGCCGCCTGTGTAATGTTTTAGGACGAAAAAGAGCCAACCATACCGCACTCCTATTCGCAACTGTTGGCGTATTGATGTGTGGTTTATCGACTAGCATGGAGATGCTGATACTGGCAAGATTTGTATGTCTTATTTTCGCCTCGATGGGTTTTTTTTTAACTGTATTACTCCATAGTTTTCTGGAATTGGTGGAGGTGGTTTGATGACAACTTCATCGTAAGTTCGTCGCTCTCCACATCACCAAGACTATTACTTACGCACTACTGTTTTTCTAGTATCGTTATCAGTGACATGTACAGCATGCGGGTGAGAATTGTATGTTCCCTGATGCTCACAAAATCTAACTTTCAAGATTGCCTTTAGCGTAGAGGGCTTACCCAAGGTGTCGCCAGCGCTTTCAATGGCGTGAGTCTGCCGCCTCTCATTTCGCCTACCCTGTCTTTAATGGATGTCGTTCTAGCTCGGATTGGGGTTAGGAGGTCCTTTAGGTGGCTTTCTGACTGATCGGTGGGTGAAGTATCGAACCCATCTTGTTAAGCTAACAAACCCATCTATCAGGCTTGGGTGGAGATGGGCATTTCTTATTCAAATGCCTCTCTTCGTGCTGTCCTACATTCTGACATCCTGGAATCTTAATTATGTTACAGAGGTACGGATTTTAGCTTGCCAATATCTTGATCAAACTCATGATGTGCAGGGCACCGGAAAAAGTACGAGAGAGATCCTGAAACGAATCGATTATCTTGGAAGCGGCAGCCTTATGATGGCCGTGAATAACTTCCCTTTTTCATCTCTAAATTCCCTGTTTGACACACCCGTCAGGTTGGCTCAACGCTTGCGTTCCTTAGTGTGCGGTACAATGCAAGCCTACCCGTGCGTACCTTGCAAATAAAAGAACTCCTATTTGCCAATTTCATCCCTTCTACAGTGGTCCGACCCTACAGTGATAATCTCTGTAATAATGGCTGTTATATTCTCTATTGCATTTATCTTCGTGGAGATTTTTGTTGCTCCCGAACCAATGTTGGCTCCCTTCCTCTTGCGTCGCAAGATTCCCGTATTGGTTGGAATCTCAAACTTCCTTGTCGCCATTTGCAATTTCTCCATCATGTATTTCTTCCCTATGTGGTTCCAAACGGTCGCTATGACCAACGCGTCTATTGCGGGTAAGCCGATCGAAACTCCCTTTCTGCTGTCACTGACCCGTTGAATAGGGATGCATCTTATGCCAAACAGTATATCGATGTCAGTAGGATCGGTGTTTGCGGGATGGGTCGTGCACGCCACCGGAAGATACAAAACCCTTAACCTCATCCTTGGGGCTTGTCCCTTCATCGGAGCCGTTCTAATATACCACATTCAAGAAGATTCGGACCCAATTCAGTCGTGGCTTAGTATTGTGGGTCCCATTTTTGCCTTTCTCTGTTTTTTTTTTCACCTAGCGTATGACCCAGATTCCCCTGGGGTTCGGAAATGCGGTCGTTTTGCAGACGATGCTTCGTAAGTGCTTTCTTCGAAATTTCAAATAATACACATGCCTAATTTTTTTTTTTTACAAAAAATAGTTGCATTACTCGCTAATGTCCCGGGTGAGATAGTGACCAAGCAATCCCAAATTCTGAGTTAAATTTAACACGGATTTGTGCCACAGACGACTCTATGGCCGTCGCCACCGGTTTCGGGCAGTTATTCAGGGGCGTGGGTTAGCATCCGTTCCGACTCTTAACCCTGCATATCCGCCTCACTCAACCTTCTAGGTCAAGTCGGTGGAGTAGCTGTGTCTTCAGCCATATTCCAGTCGAACCTTGAATCTGAACTCCGGAAACGGATACATACTCCTGATGCCGACGAGGTCAGAATTTTCTTGGTCCTCTATTCGGTATACTTTCATTAATAACAACGCTATCTTTTCTTAGCTTATCACGAAAATCCGACAATCGGTGCAGTCGGTTGGAAAACTCCCACCCGATCTTCAGCGAATCGCTCGAGATTCATATGACGTCAGTATCAAATCGGTCTTTTTCTTCGCGGCATGCGCGACACTGTTGTCTTATATCGTCCGCCTCCCCGTAAGTCTGTTTCCCTATCTGGGTAGGGTGATATCTTACCGCGCGTTGTAGATCCCTGACAAATTCTTGGAAGACCGTCCGAGACATAAGAAACGAGTGTCGCAATTAGAGCCATCAGCAAGCAGTTCTGCAACTCCTCCTTCCTACGCATCTCCTTTTGAGAGTGAAGCTGAGGATGAAGACGATAGCGTGGACCAAACCATCGCGCAAGAGAGAAAGAAACACCAACGTCTTCGACGCTTGTCGACCCTTGGTGGTGCAGAAGAAATTTTGGCGGATTTGGAGGGTAATCGTGTGGATCGTGCGGATAATACCGCGAGGATCGGTAAGGCGAATGCCCAGCGTTGAGCGTTTTACGTGAGTTTGAGCTTTAGACTTATCGGATATTTTCGGGATACCTTTGGTATCTCACATTGGCTGCGGTCGTCATTACATTTGTCTTGTTACCTCGCAGCATTTTGTCAAGAAAGCGTTTAATTAAATAAATACCTGACTTGACATGGCAAACAGCACTACGTTTTAGGATAGGAGTTAACCTTTTCTCCTACTTACAAGACAATTGACCAGAGTGAGTCCCAATTCGGCGTTGTGGGCGTTTGATTATTCCGCTCAAAAACGGCCTCTGCTTATCATATCGATTCCCTTGACTCGACACAATACGCTTTATGAGTGTTTTTTGAGACGACGCCTTACTACTGTCAAATACACTCAAGATTCATATTTGTCTCCTTGGAAAAGATGGAGGGAATAGAGAGTACTGTTACAAGCTGAGTGCTGAGATTTTACAGCTATATTAGTAGATTTCTGTTCGATTATTTGAGTTAAAATTTGATAACGATCCGCCCAGCAACCTTTCCTGCCTCCAGGTCCTCGAATATCCTGGAAAGAGGTTTTGTCAGACATGCAATTTCGCGGTATCCGGTGACTACCTCACCCATTAAGGTCTTCCAGAGTTTTCACTTCGTGTTGGCAGGTCACTTTGCCTAAGGCAGCAATCCGAAGGGCTTCCGCGATGTCTTGTTGATTTCTGGCAGAATTGAATATTGAGCAAGACCGTTGTAAAAATGTAGGAAAGGATGGCAGTATACCCAATGGAAGACCCAACGATTGTTAACGACTAACTCATATGAGCGGAGGTACTCGCATGGAGATTCATTAGAAACGTACTTGGGCAATTAAAAGCGTCAGTGGGACATGCAACAGGGCTGTTCCACCAGGCATCCCCACGCAAACCAAAGTGGCTTTGGAGCGAAGGAACATCAACGCTTGGTTGAATGGCCTTGCCTGAAAACGTGGGAGTAGTAGTATTGAAAAAAATTGAAACCTCCTGTGTCAGATTATAACTCACATCGCCAGCAGCAACAACAGCACCTTCCACACCTAGTCCGTCGGATGCAGCGATCACATCGGCAACAACATCTTTGCTCTCCCTAAAGTCTACCCACTTATGAGCCCCGAGATCATGACACAATTTCTTCTTGGCTTCGCCGGTATCTAGATAGGAGAGGGAAGTTTAAACAGACTATCTATTAAGCCAGAACAATGATGGCCTACCGATTGCCACGACGCGGAGACCCATTGATACAGCATACTGGACAGCTAATATACCGACGGCATGTCAAAGCTGATGCGGGGTATGAAGACAGATCGACGCCACCTAAATGACCAAGCCCTCCCCCTGCTCCAGAAATAGCGACCCATTGACCAACGGTTAGCCCAGTCTGCTTAAGTGCTTTGTAGACGGTCAATCCCTACAGCGGTGTGAATATAGCACATTATAGCCACTGTATGGATACCTACAGCACATAGAATAGGGGTAGCGGAGGCCCCGTCAAGTTCCTCTGGGATGGGAGTGACATAGTTGGTAAAAGATACCTGGTTAAGCCGGGGGCCTGAGCCAGGAGGTTGGATATAATTTCTCGAAAATGAGACGTACCACATATTCTTGAAAGGTGCCATCGAGGGTAAAACCATGACTGTTCGTGCGTGAAAGGAGGCACGCTGAGGAAACTTAATCCACAGTGGTATGGTTTAGAATATCAACTACTCACAGGATTCGAAACCTCTCCAACACATTTCACACCTGGGTAATTCAGAATAGGCCACCAGGATTTAAAATGGGATTGACCCACTTTCCACATACGTTGGCAATCCACTTTATACCGACACGGTCCCCAACTTTGACATTGCCGGCACTGTGTTCACCAATGGCAACAACGCGGCCGATACCTTCATGGCCTCCCACAAGGGGCAGTTTCGCTTTGGTCGGCCAGTCTGCATTACGAACATGCAAGTCCGAGTGGCAGACGCCGGTATATTCCAATTTAATGAGACATTCTCCTGGACCAAGCTCGGAGGGTTGCTTGACAGGGTGGTTTGTCTTTATAGCGTAAGGCGATGCAAAATCCTCGAGCACGGCGGCTTTCTGAGTTTTGGGGATATCAATTGCAGTGGTATTCGCAGTCATTATAATGGTGGACAGAGTGTGTTGGAACAGATTGAAACTTCTAACATACCCTGGGGCTACATCATGTAGTACTACTTATCGGATTCGTCCATCAAAGAAGCCGAGCTTTTGATGATGATAAACATGTGTTGCTGGTGACTAACCGGTGACTTCCATTTGCCGGCGTTCGTTTTACATATCTTATGTAAGATTCTTTTGAACTTTGTAGTTACGTCTCCAGGGCAAGCCGAATCCACTTGAAAATTGGGCAGAATTGATTCAATATCATCTTACATGAAAGACGTTCCTTCTTTGCTACTGTCTCACTGGCACTTCATCAGTCAAATGCTACACCAACCCAGCACCAACTCCCTCCACCGAGGGTATAACGACACTACCACAACACCTAATGCAAGAGTCCACCAAATTTGCACACGACGTTTTTGCCGAAGAAGCCGCCTTTCCAGCCATCTGCCATTGGGGCTAACTTTGTAATGATTCCAATTGGGCTTGCGAAGCCACAGCCAAAATACGGAAGCCGCTCTAATTATGGACCAAGGTAAGTAACGAACTAGCCAAAAGAATTGACATACGCAGGAAATGCATTGATCTTTCCTTTCCCACCGACGCGGTACCACGACATACACTGCGTCCAAACTGACTTCTCCAACCGAGAGTGTATCTTTTCATTATAGGCATCCGTGGGTTCCACGCCTACCTCGACGGAAGAAATGTGGTTTTCGAGTATCGGTTGGATGAGTTGAAGAATGTAATTGCTCTGCGAATCGCCTTCATATCAACTTGGCGTATCTGGCTGCGGACGGGTATGGCACAAACCTGCACTTCGTTCGTAAAGATGACGGACGTATGGGCGGTAGCGGTATTAGGCCCTATGCAAAAAGTATCATGAAACAGCTTTCTTCACGCTGGTTGGACTAACCAAATATAGTAAAGAAATTAGGGAAGCCCGGGATTGCTGTGCCTAAATAGGCCTTTGGACCTTTCTCCTCGTCAAAGTATTCCTGGATACTTTTGTTTCTCCCGTAGACCGGCAGAGAGAAGACGTCCTGAGTCAGGTAGTTCATACTGGCTCTATCGGAGGATATTGGAAAGAACCTACCGCAGCAAAACCAGTTGCGAAAATCAAAACGTCCAAATGGATATGTTCTTCTGAACGTCAATTATTATGTGTCACTTACAGAATTTCTCAGATGTGCTTCCTGGTCACCTTTTTGTGTCAAGATCCCGGTGTTTGAAATTGCTGTAATACCGTCGTAATTAATCTCAAGATTGGGCTGGTGGAGAGCCTTCAAATAATTCGTGTCAAATACGACACGTTGGCAACCGAGGGCTAGAATGTCAGTAACATCAGTCTCATTTGTCCTTGTGGTCTCGAAGAAACGAATATTCACGAAATGTAGGGATAAGTTTGTCGTGGTATTTTTCGGGGGCGGTGGCCTTAATGTACCGGACAGCCCTCTATAAGCCAGGGCGGAAAGAGTATCAGAATGGGTTTTTTCCCGAGAAGAGGAAAACGAGCCCTTTTACATTCGTTCCGGAGGAACCTATTCGCATAAATTCCGAAACACAGTAGCTCGAACTACATTATGGTGAACGCCGGTGCTCGACAAGCGTAACGGACGAAACGCACCCGGATATAAACGAGCCATCGTGAAAAACGCTTCAAAATCGGAATCATATCAACAAGTCTAAGTCTAAGTGGCGAGTAGGTTTCCCGGTCCTGCACATATGTCAGTTATCATCCATGATGAAGGTATCACGTCAGGATATATCCACGCACAGGTGCAAACATCCACTTTGGAGTTCGACAAAACTGGATGACCTGAACGGTGGGGTCTTCCGTAATGCAAGGTACAAACTGTGTCCTAGAACGGAGAAGGGAATTTTGGAAAAATCGAAAGACACCAGGGACTGGAGACACTCACGCAGATGCGGCATTCCCCACCACTCCCACTCGCTTCCCTCTCAAATCAACATCTGGATTCCATCTCGCAGAATGGAACATCTCCCCTTTGAAACTTTCTAATCCAGGGATACTCGGAAGCCGTGGAGTTTCCAGCACTCCGATTGCCGATATAAGGATATGTGCAGTGCTTCGACTCCGTTCGCCTGTTATTGTGTCTTCCGCAACAATTTCATACTCTTGAGCTATGTCGTCCCATGTCGCCGAGATGACTTTTCTATTGAGGATAATATGGTCGTAAAGCCTGTATTTCTTCGCCAGGGAGATCCAGTATTCGTAAATATCTTTCTGAGATCCGTGTGTTTCTTTCCAGTTGCGAAGATCAGTGGACAAGGAGTAAAATGCGATCGGAATGTCGGAAAAACAGCCCTTCAAAGATATTATTTTTTAACAATACAAATGCTTCATGGCAAAGAGACTCACTGGATATATATTATCCTAAATGCCCGGAAGTTAATACAATCGTTTGCTACTTGCTTATAAGAGGTCCACGGAAGCCTTACTCGCCAGGTTCCGCCCACTTCGTGGCCTTTCTCGAATAGCTACAACACATTTGGATGAATTTATTATGAGAAAAGGAAAGTTCGTGGTGGCTCACAGTGAAATCCACAGATCCGAACTTCCGCTTCAACGCGATAGCGCATGAAATTCCACCAGTGCTACGTCCACGGATTCAAGGTCGACTCGAGAGAGATGCAGAAAAGAATGACGCACTCACCCTGCTCCAATAATAGTAATTCGTTTGTTTTTGCCAGCCATGCAGGAGGATACTTATGTTGGGAACAATCACTGGAAAGGATATTTTAAAGAATTTGGGCCCGAGTTTGTTCTTATACGTTGGAACACCTCCCACAGTCTGTCAGCAGTTTGCGACAAGTGTTGCCGAACTTCGCACGAAGCATTTTTAGGAAGGGGGATACAAGGGTCGACCCTCAATGCATCTCATTGATGCGGTTAGTGAGGAGGGGTGTGATCAAGCGATTAATTGGGATAATGGTCCGCATGAAGTTGATCGATTTGTTATCACCGTTATCGTGGCATCAGGAGACAAGGAAAACCACTGCCCAAGCTGAATCGGTCAAATGCTACACCAACCCAGTACCGACTCCCTCCAATGGGGACGTAATGTCACTATCATAACACCTATTGCAAAAGTCCACCAAACTTGCTGACGACGTCTTTGCCAAAGAAGTTGTCTTTCCAGCCATCTGTCGGGGCTAACGGCGTTGTAGTGATTCCAATTGGGCTTGCGGAGCCAAAGCCAAAATATGGAGGCTGGCCTAATGATGGACCAATGACTCGGAGGGACCAACAAACCAAGAGGAAAATAACGTACAAAGGGAAGCCATTTGTGATCTTGCCTGTCCCACCGACGCGGTACCATGACATACACTGCGCGAAAACGGACTTGGCCAGGCTGGAGTGTAGCATCTTGTTATAGGCGTCTGTGGGTCCCACGTCTACTTCGACAGAGGAAATGTGGTTTTCAAGTATCGGTTGGACGACTTGAACAATATAATTTATCTGCGAAGCACCTTCATTTTCAACTTGCCGTACCTGGCCCCTTGAAAAGGACAAACCTGAACTTCGTTGGTAAACATGACGGAAGTATAGCCAGTGAGGGAATTGGGCCCTAGGCATGGTATAAGGAAAAGTACTCCTCGCGGCGCAGGTTAGACTCACCCAATATTGTAAAGAAGTTAGGGAAACCTGGGATTACTGTGCCTAAGTAGGCTTGTGGACCTTTCTCCTCGTCGAAGTATTGCTGGATACTTTTGCTTCTGCCGTAGACCGGCAAAGAGAAGACATCCTGGGTCAGTTGGTTTGAACCATTTCTCTGTCGGGGGATAATTGGAGAGCGTACCGCAGCGAAACCAGTTGCAAAAATCAAAATGTCAAAAGGGATTTGTTCGTCTGAGCATCAATCAATACCATATGTCACGTCCAGAACTTCTCAGATGTGGATGCTCACCTTTTTGTGTCAAAATACCGGTATCTGAAATTGTAGCAATGCCGTCGTAATTGATTTCAAGATTGGGTCGGTGGAGAGCTTTCAAATAATTTGTATCCAAGGTGACACGTTTGCACCCAAGAGCTAGAATTTAACGACATCCGTCATTATTGTATCCTTGGAGTATCAAGGAAGTGATTATGCACGAAAAGTAGGAATGATTTTATCGTGATATTTTTCAGGAGCATTGGTCTTGATGTACCTCGTTAGTATCTATGGGGTGTCAAATGTCTTTTTTGGGATCGAGAAGAGGAAGACAAGCCTTCATTACTTGGTTCCGAATGAACCCATTCGCGAAGGTCCTACAGTATAGCAGCTCGAACTATATTATAATGAGAGCAATTCTTCGGGAGTCGAAACAACGAAACGCACCCGAAAATAAATAAGCCATCGGAAAAGGTGTTTCAGAACCGGAATCAAGTCAAAAAGCCTACGTCGAAGTGGGGAATAACTTTTCCGGATCTGTATATATGTCGGCTATCAATATTTCGCCAATGATGCACCATGTTAAAATATCTCCACGCACGGATGGAACCAGCCAACTTGGAGTTCGACAAAACTGGATAACCTGGACAGTGGGATCCTCGGTAATGCAAGGTACAAACTGTGTCCTGAAACCGAGAAGGAAATTCTGGAACGCTTCAAGGGACGCCAGGAACTTGAGACACTCACGCAGATGCACCATTCCCTACGACTCCCACTCGCTTCCCTCTCAGATTAACATCTGGATTCCACCTCGCAGAATGGAACATCTCCCCTTTGAACCTTTCTAACCCAGGGATACTCGGAAACCGTGGAGTCTCCAACACACCAATCGCCGAAATGAGGATGTGTGCAGTGCTGCGACTCTGTTCACCTGTTACCGTATCTTCCGAAAGGATTTCATACTCTTGAGTTACGTCGTCCCATTTTGCCGAGGTCACTTTTCTATTGAGGATAATATGGTCGTAAAGCCTGTATTTATTCGCCAGGGAGATCCAGTATTGGTAAATATCTTCCTGAGACCCGTGTGACTTTTTCCAGTTACGGAGCTCGGTGGACAAGGAGAAAAATGCCATCGGAACGTCGGAAGAGCATCCCTACAAAAATATTAATTTTATAAGACGAAATAAAGGCAGAGACTCACTGGATATATATTATCCTAAACGCCCGGATGTTAGTGGGATCGATCTTTTACGAAGAGATACTCGACCTTACTCGCCAGGTTCCGCCCACGTCGTGGCCTTTCTCGAAGATCTACAACAGATATGGATGAGATTAAGACGAGAAAGGCATTCGCGGCGGCTCACAGTGAAATCAACCAATCCGAACTTGCGTTTCAATGCAATAGCACATGAAATACCACCAGAGCTGCGTCCAACTTCAAAGGGAGGAAGGTGCGAAGAAAGAATAGAGTGCCTACCCTGCTCCAATAATAGTGATTCGCCTGGAAGAGGACATTTCCAAACGGGATATTGGCCCCGGGTTCATTCTTATAGGACAATCGAACACCTCCCACGGTTCGTCAATAGTTCAGGAAGTGCTACCGAACTTCGCAAGAAGCATTATAGATAGAGGAGATAGGTGGGCGCTCGAAACTTCTGATAATCCTTATTGATACTAGCGGGGTTGGGTAATAGTCAGATATGAGAAGCAGATGGGTATGAATACATAGCTCGCCGGAGATGGAGTATGGCTAATAGATAGATTAGATTCTCACAAAGATCACATCAATGCCGTCTGCAATTGCGATTCCTCAAGCGAGGGAGACTGTCCAGGGTGATTCTAAACTGGCAGCGCGGTTTAAACGGGTTTGTAATGACTGGTTAGGTCAGCCCACTTCCACGTTGTCGACTTTTACGATAACCTTGAAGGGGAACGGGGAGATGGTGTTGGCGTCTGTGATGGGAGGAACCGCAGCACGACCCTTCTCAGAAGAGGTATGTGTAATCATGGTGTGAATAGCCCTCGTCAGAGTCGCTGCTAAGGCGGTGCGAGCCTTTTCACGATCTATATACCGGAATAAGTTAGATGGTACTCTCGTAGGTCGTATGTGTGCAGGTAACTCGCCTTTTTCAGTCTTGGGTTGTCGCAATTCCGCGTTTATGATCCTAAGTACTCCATTATTGAAGTCGTTGGGGCAAACAAAAAAGGCAGGCACACCATTGTTCCCAAGGAACTTCTTCCTCGCCAATGGAGAACCAGTTTTTCTTCGGTTTCTTTTCAGAGATTTTTACGATGATCTTCTAACAAGTCAATAACTTTGCAAGTTTAGAAGCTTGTTTCACTTGCCTGACCCCGTTTACTAAAACCGCCTTCGATTCCTTTCCAAAACGTGTCGACCTTTTCGTCTACAAGTTGCTCCGTTTCTGGGTCCGAAACGGCAGGCTGATAGCGTGTTAGCAATTGGCGATATTCCAAGCTAATGCCTCACACACCATTGTCACATCGAGAACTTCGAAAGTTTGCGGTTTGATTGGGCCAAAAAGACGATGGAAGAAGATGGCATGGAGCATGCCTTTGAGAACATCTTTGGCCGTCTGACGATCTAATACCTGCGTATGCGTAGTAGGAACTTGATTAGCACATGAAAACGATAAAAACCGACCAAATCGATCGTTATTGTTGGAAGTCCAGAGTTGTTCATCACTTCAAAGCGTTGAGCACGGCGATTCAAGCGTTGAAGGGCCTTGAATTTAAATATTACATAATACACACGTGGCGTCGATCTCCTCTTCAATGTTCTTCTAGATGCAACGTAGTTAGCTAATAAATAATTCCAATTCCTAGATGCCTCACAAGCATGGCATCTTTCGTATATTGCGGCTCAGTTTTCTTCTCTTGAGTGGACCTATCTTTTTTTACTTAGGACTCAAGTGGCCTGTTCAACGCCAACTTGAAGTCGTTTCTTCCTCGTGTCGGACGACTACTTAAATGACCTGGTAAGAATATAGTATGTTCATACTTAACTATGTGTTTACCATTATCTGACTGCTTAGTACTTACACTTATCAGTCCAATTAATATGGGTCGCTACACCCCCTTTACAACGGTGCCTCTCGAGATTATCGTAGAGATCATGAATCAGCTTGACTGGCACTCGTTATTGAATATCCGTCAGGTGAGCCTCTGCCGTCTGTTATTTTTACTTCAAGGCTCATCCTGTTGTTGTTCAGACATGCAATTTTCTCAATGGTATTTCGAAGGTCCGCGCTCTATGAATAAGCCAATATCATCAATACGTGGCACAGCGCATGCGGGTGGCGCATTTGGAAGAACTTCTGGACTCGTACTCGGCGCAGGAATTGGAGCAGTTGGTGTTAGGAGGAGTGCTGACATTGGTTGGAAATGCCAGAACAAGAAGTTCAGCTGGAATCGATGGATACGGCAGAAGGATGCTACAGCCACTTATCTTTTTCCAGGAAGCCGATGGCGCCGTGACCGTATATGACCTAGACGCGTCAACCATAACGGCAAGACTTCTGATACCACGAGATGACCAGAACGAGCCGCAGGCCATACACCACATAGTCATCGAGGTTGACCCGCCAAAACAATCTCCTAGTCTCACATTTACTATGGTTCTGTCGACAGTTGTGCATCATAGTAAGCCCTGCAATTCTTGGGGTTGATCTTTATCGGGATCTTCAAGTCCTCTCAATATTTGCTTCTCGCGGTTCACTCATGGGCCACAGTACCGATGCCCAATTAACCTACGCTCAATTCAGGTTCACGATACTGGTTACATCCGAGGCATCGCAATGCATTGGAATATATTTGCACGAATTCGTGAAGGACCTGACTGGCCGTATATTGAAGTTTTTGATTGGGAGCGGACAACACCCTCGTCACATTTATTTCCGGGCGTGAAGACCTTTCGTATTCTCATTCTTACTCCTCTAGCTGTTGATTGACATACCAATGTTCAGGATGCTGTCCGTCTCCTTCCAGGTGATCGACTTTTGGTGTTTTCCAAGGAGCACGATGATATATAGCTACGTCACTCTCGAAGGAGTCCAGGTTACTCCACCCATTTTTGTTCCGCAGAATACAGAACCACGCAGGAAGCTACCCTTTACCGGAACGCGAACAGATCGCGGTGCATTGTCCGAAGGGTTCTCGAACGAGACTGCCACATATTTCGTTGTCAAAGCGAAGAATATGCATGGGCTCATTGTTCCACACGGTGAGCACCAAGCACCCGAATTTCATTTGCTGATGGAGCTCGAGGAGCTCGACTCATCAGATTGCCCAACCTGTGCCATTGGATTCGAGGAGGCATTCATTCAGCACATGGATCGGTCAATCACACGCCTAAGCTTTTCATGGGAAGCGGGAGAGGTTGAGAAGTTAGTTTCGCCCCCCGAATGCACCTGTGATATCGTCATTTCCAGAGACTATCCTACCACATGTAATGGAGCTCGAATACCACAATTGGATGAGGAGACAGGGCGCATAGCGCAGGATTTGAGAGACGGTGTCCGAATCATCGATACTGCCACTCTTTACAAGGAGAGTGATGAGCTCTTGGATGGTTTCTTTTGTGGTTGTACGTTGGAGTTTATTAGTTTTCTGAGTAAATTGCATTCCATCGGATGAGCGTAAGAGTAACCCTAACCCTAAACGTATCCTGTTCGCAACTAAACTTCCAATCACACCACCACGTTGAATATGCTTCATCCTGGTACGGCCCCCAGCCTTTTTCCTCTTAGGGCATCTTGTTGCAAAGCCGCAACTCCGAGAAATCCTACATTTAGGACAAAAGCATTCTCGACAACATGCCGTCGTAGAACGCATTACGAGACCTTGGGTTTGAGCCCAGGAGCCTCGAAATCACAAATCAAAGTAATCATTTCTGGAGTGCTCGCCGCAAATCAAGACTCATTTATCAGTACATCTAGTCCCATTTCTACAAGGTAGCCAAGTCCCTGTTCAATATCTGAGAATTCTAACGCTAGGCGATGACGACAGCTGAGCAAACTGCACCACCCAGACGTGTCTGATGACCCTCAGTCCAAAGCCATGTTCCGGAAAGCCAGCGAAGCTTACGCGGTGCTTTCGAACGACAGAGATAGGTGCGCAATAACTTTCTTGTGCTTTTTTTTGCTCAACTGAGTGAATCTATGGCTTCAGGCGTGCGTATGACCGGAGTCTTCTTCATCGTGCCCAACCTCCGGGTTCTCAAACCACCCAACCATTCTATCCCCGCGCACCCCCGAAAAGATCTGCCCGGGCCAGCCACGCATGGGAAACTCGTCCAAGAGGACCTCAGCGAAAACCGCCGTTCGATTATGTCCACCCGTCTACCGCACGACCCCAACAAACATCGTCGTCGACATCTGCTCATGGGACGCCATTCACTCATCCCATTCATGAGGATATATTGAAGGGAACTCGAAAGAAAAATGAGGAAATGGAACAAGACCTTGATAGAATTCGTAACGAATCGCCGTTTGTAAGGGCTCTGCAGGTCGTCAGTTTGTTGGTAGTAAGTGCTGGGGTCTTCAAGTTGTTCAGCCATTAGTGTATGGAAAGAGAATATATTTGGCTGTCCAGACACCGCCCGAGACTTTCGACAATGAGCATCTGGGTTGAGATGGTAAGTTAATTGAATATGACGAGCGTCACGGAATTTATTAGAAAGCCCCAGGGGCAGCAATGCAAACAATTTTGAGTTGGTCAGATTGCCGGTTTCGAAAGCTCCAGGTCGAAACGTGATCGCAATAACGTGCGACGTATATATAACGCGGTAAGGCCGACCGCAGTCGGCATGGCCCACTACCTTCTATGTGGCAAGAAATAACTGTTATTTCGAATAAAGGACGCTTAAAGTTGTACAAGGGAGGCTCGACTACTGTTATTAGGTTGAACAAGGGAGCCTATTAACATGGCATATTAATACTCGCAGACATTACAAAACTATACTTCGTCAACATATATGATACATCAGACTGGATGTGCAAGGTAGAAACGAGTTGCGTGCACGCATCAGCTTCAGATTCACATTCACCAGTTGACAAGTGGGATACAACAAAAGTGCGCAACGCCTCAAGATTGATTCGCAAAGGAAGTTGCACATTGTAACGTTTCACAATATCAATCAATACAAGCTTAGTCGCATATTCAATCATTGAAAGAAAACCGCTCAACGCAGAGGCGGGCAACTGGGGTAATGATGAACGACGATGGGAATGTGTATTTTCGCCAGTAACATCAACATCCATATCAACATGCATACTATTGTTATTCAATGCGGCACCAGAGCCTACAACATCAGCGTCGCATGTAAGCAGAGGATCGGAGACGTCAGACATCTCCTGATCATGCACATTATCAAACTGAGAAGTAGTAACTTAAAATAACAGAAGTTAGAAATGTATGGCCCTATGATAACAGGAACTCACCGGTATGATGAGGGCGCACAGCCAACAACGGAGACGATGAAAACATGAGGCACATATCATCCGAGAGAAGTATTTGGGTATGGGGAACAGTGGTGGTGCAGTAACTGAACCAGTCCCTCCTGAGCCTCACATCATAAACATTGTCAGCAGCACCAGGTTGGAGCTCGAAAAGACACCAGTCATCATGACGACGGCAACCGGAATACCAACTTTTCGACGTCGAATATTGGGCTGAAGGCTGAAGGAGGAGGAAACAGTGGAGACAGAAAACTGGGGATCAAATAAGCAGCTTGCGCAGTATCCGTTGACGGTAGAGGGGAAAGTAAGTAGCCATGTTGAGGGTTGCAGAACGAGAGGAGCGTCGAATGGGAAAGAATGAAATGGAGGCATGGTTATCATGTTTGTGGGCGCTGACAAATAATGTCCAAAAAAGGAAAGAAGAAAGAAAGGAAAAGGGAGGCTTTTCCAATTTTATTATAACTCTGTCATTTCTGGTTCAATTCACATGAAATAAATTGTGATATGTTCAGAAAATTCCCTGATTCAATTACATGGATGAATATTTTTCAAATTTATTAATTAAGGGCCTATTTTTAATGTCATATACTATCTTCCACTTTGATTTTTGCATGGTTCATTAGCCCCATATCAGCTATTCTTTCAGAGACTTTGATATTGTATAAGACACATGCATTAAGACAGTATTTTTTGATTGTTCCTCCAGGGCAGTCAATTCAAGGAATTGATAGTTGGGTAGGACCTACAATATTAACAACTGGATTGCTAGATGTTAGAATATGAGGTTCAGGACTAGTTTTTGGAACTTAGGTTGTTAAACCAGAAATTAACTGGACCTAGCCACAAAAGGACCAGATT
>Ga0307517_10001040_pt1 | contig 47076 bp, 70 predicted proteins | sample 23_EM_MG_FD_194515 | JGI IMG/M metagenome (GOLD analysis project Ga0307517, IMG submission 194515) | Populus trichocarpa ectomycorrhiza microbial communities from riparian zone in the Pacific Northwest, United States - 23_EM | ecosystem: Host-associated > Plants > Roots > Unclassified | place...
TACGCAAGCAGGGGATACAAGGAGAGAAAGGGGAAGGTATATAGATGCAAGTACCATGGGATTGCAGTTTGTAGAGTTGCCCAGGATATTTCTGGCGACCGGATGTCGACGCGAACCCTAGAAAGCGACGGTGAGGAGTGTTCAGCGGGGGAAGAAGCTGAGGCTGACATTATGAGACTGATATTACAGCCCACGTCAGCGATTCGTCATGACGAGCGCAAAGGGAAGGGACGCACTTCGTATGGGAAATTAAGCTGAGATATGCCTCAGTATGTCATGGAATTCGAGTTTGCCTCGACTCTCTCTAAGGTTGTCGTGGAGGTTCGGTTCGATCTAATGCGGTTTTCGATTCGAAAACACAGAAGGGTGGGAGGAGACAGTCGGATCCACCACGTGACAAGACCTTCAACCCATTCCGCGGGCCGGCAGCTGCCGCCAGGAATTTCAATCTTCAAAGGTTGACGTCGACGGCATTCCTGGCCAGATCTTGGTCTGGCTCACACAACATTTCGACTCAGCCTTTCTTGCGCCTCAGCCAAGGATGATTTCCAATGACGAACACGCTATTTGCCACTTGGTGCGGTACGGACTATTCAAATGGCCCGGCTGGCCCTCCGACATCACGGCGGTCTCCCACTAGTGACGGCAGTCGACCGCCGTGAACCATGCGAAAACCTGCATCCATCGGAGCCCGTTTTTTCCACCACACCCACCACGCGCAAAACGCCGGCGCGACCGGGAGCGTTCCCTTGTTTAGCGGTGGCCACTGACAAGTGATAAGAGTGTACGACTGAGAAAACGAAGGCGGTAACCGTTTCTGGCTGCCTCGCGGTCGCGGCGATGCAGATTCCACTCGGGAACGAGGCATGAATCACGACGTGTTTTTACCCACACCACTCAACGTGATTGTTCTGATTTTGTGCGGCCACCAGGGTAAGAACAAAGTTACCTTCCCTCACTCGAGAGTTACGTTGTGCTGTAGAGAGCTCAAAGGTGCCCAAAAGACGCCAGGGGTAAACGCGTCGCGCACCCGACGCTTCCATGACCGACGGGGCAACGTCCCTGAAACGCTTGGCCCTGCGTTGACGTCCAGGCACAGGGCGCGCATCGTGTGCGGACACGCCAATGGTTTCCGTCCCGATCGGCCTGATCGGCACGTCCGCGCCCCCAGATATTTAACCCACGAAAGAGGTTCCCTCTGCGCCGTCCGTCACCTCCCTAATCATGACTGGCCACCTCCTGCTCACTGTTCTCTCCCTCATTGTATATTTCCATGCCGCCTACTCCATAACAGCGCAGAAAATGCTGATGGCAGTCTCCAACTTCTCCGCGGACTTCAGCTGGCCCCGTATAAACGAGGTCGCGTACGTGCTCAGTCGTTGCCACTCAGCAGCCTCATGTTTGACCGAAAAATAGTGCCCAGATCAACTACACTGGATTTACGCCTGATGGTATGTCTACCCACATTGTCTACATGAAGCTCAACGATTCCCTCAACACCAACGTCCGCAGTCGTAGGGAGGGTGGACGGTGTGTTGATATCTGACTTGATACGTGGTCGTAATATTGACTCCGAAAATCAGTCACAAACTCATATCAAGGCAACGAGTTGAATACTGAGGTTCACACTCATCATCCGTCATTTACGTTGCGCGTTCTCACGCCGTCACACAGTACATCTTTGGGTTATTCTCCTCCGTGGGGAGTGGCAACACTACGAGGCTCCTCGGGATTCCAAGGAACACAACGGTCACGTTCGTTTTTCACATCTTATGCATCCCTCGGTAGTGATTGATTTGTACACTCAATGCAGGGAATTAGCAATCAACCCTCCAGTCATCTCGTTCAGCAGTCTCCGTAACTTTGATTGGGGTCCTGTCACAATCCCTATTCAGATTGATGGTGCGGTGCGGTTTCGGAGAACAAATTCGACTTTTTTCTCACCTCGAGACTACAGTGTGGTTTTTGTTTGATGAGTCTGGATTGATCTCGCAGTATGACATCACCTTCCGGCGCCTCGCGTGGGCGATCGACTACCTTAAACCATTCCTCAAACCGCAACTGGTTGAGGAACTTGGGTCGATGGGTGACAACTGCAAGGACGTCGACGAGCTCATGCACCTTAGGGCAGCTATAGACGTTTGCCGAGAGCACGAGCTTCACTGCCGCGGTGCTGACCAGCAGTATGAATCTACTCAGGCGTGTATCGATTATATCTACCGCAAAACACCAATGGGGAAGATCTATGAGTGGGGCGGTGATAGTGGTGAGTCATCTTTCCTCACCCCGGCGACTCTCGGTACTCATAAAACTACTATGCATACATAGCCATGTGTAGATACATTCACAAAGGTGATTCCTAGCACTGGTTGTCGGCATTTCGTGTTCAGCGCTCATCCTCCCTCAGGCATGATCAAATACCGTCCCACCGTCCACTGTCCGCACATTGGGTATGCTATTCCCAACGCGCTCAGTCCCTATACTAATCCCGATGACAGCCCCTCAGGAGGCGGAATGTGCGTCAAGCGCGATGTATGTATTCCTTCTCGCTCACAGCCATTTATCGCACTAATATATTTCATCAGTATATCGCCGAAACAACCCAAAAGTTGTACCCAAGGCCCTTCTTGCCGTTGGCATTGGGTTAGACGCTCGCGAAACCCCCAACCGCCCTCCCTGCACCCCGTGACACTTTGGACACTTTTCTTTATGATTTCTCACGAACCTTTCCATGAACCCTGGACGCTCACGAGTAATTCTACGATCTTCGACAACTCGTGTACATTGCAATATCCTTAATTTTTCCTGTACTTGCGATCACGTTTTACGTTCTACTTAATGCAATCTAATAAACGGGGACCCTAAGCAGGTACTTGTCTCGTCTCCAGGAGAGCGTTACAGGTTGTCTGGGGTGCTCGTGATTAGTTTGACTCGACCCGAAGGCGGCGCCACGTACATCAAGCCGATGACTGTTCCGTCTGATGAAATCCGACGGTCGACGTTGGCGGGAACAGCTGTCAACCTCTACGATGGTCGTGCAGTCATGCAGCCGTAGTCGTAGCCGAAGCCGTAGCTGTGGTCGTAACAGTAGCGGTCGCCATGGTTCTAGCTGTGACCGTGGCCACCAATCCCCTACCGCCTTCTGCTGCCGCTACACAACTGCGAGTTATTTCATACTTACCCTGGCACTCAGCCCCTTTTCGAGCCCCTGGGCTGCCACTTTTCCTGATCCACCCCAACCCCTGTCGCTCCAGCGATCGGTCGGTAGGGTGACGTTGGAATGACGAATCGCTGCCATGACTCCTTACGAAGAATTCGGGTAACCTCGCTGGATGAGCACAACACCCGTTAGGAAGTCTTCTGTCTCGCCCCGTTTCGCCCCGTTCTGGCGCCGTCGCGCGACCTTGGCGATCCACCGGCGGCGTTGATGGCGCCAATATTGCGGTCCGTGAGGTCGAGAGGTCCGACGGTTTCACTCGCTGAGGATACACCGGAATATTGATTGCGTTTTATAGAGCGCGACCTGACCAACAAACGCAATGACGAAACCCGTACGATGCGGATGTCTCATGTTTCAGTGTTTCTGGATGACATGCATAGAGAAGTACGGCTATGGCGCGCGTCGCTATTAATATGCTCGCTGCAACGGACCGGGGGTATACTTCACCAGGTTATAAAGAACGTGGATCCGGGGGTGCACCGCATATTTGTCGAGGATACGATGATTGACGGGTGTTTGAGACGATGATGTGGGCTATAAAATTTAACCCAAGCGACAGGCCCCGCCACCGGTGGCGTACCGCGGATTCTTTCAGATTCATTCTGGCCTGCTTGCCCCAGCGCTTGCTGCATTTCCATGAGAACCACGCAGGGCAATACAAATTCCTTGGATTTATCTCCGGATAATCTGCTCGGCCCCAACCGTAGTAAGCGCCGTAAAAAGCGAAAACAGGCTTTATGTGGAGAGTCGCGCCCATTGAACCGCCGAGCTCGGATGGGCATCCCATCCTCCAGTCTCTCCTCTCGCCTTGGAGACCCACTAGTCGCGGGTTAATCTAAGCTTCTCCACCTGGCCTCGATCGGAGCATCAGGTTTCTGTCAGGCGTCGGAAATACGCCTATAGGAAGCGCAACGTGATTACGTGGGATCTCGTATAATGTTTCAATTTGGCTGTTGGTTATCAGAGGGAATGATTCCCGCCCAAACCTCATAGGGGCCAAGTTCACGTACTCGAAGGCAGAGATGAAGTTTGTAACCAGGGAGGCGAAGCGAAAGGTAACGGAGAAGTGATCCTCGGAAGATGCGCCTTTGACAGCCGAGAGTCGATCGGGGGTGCATCGTGCGGTTCGGAAGCCGCATCGATAGTTTATGGACGTTGGGAGGGGGATCGACGCCTTTCTCTTGCAGCTGATAGTGCTATAGTCACGATAAGAGTGGAAAAAACCGTGCCATTGAAGATCCCGAAGAGGATTGTTAAAGGGAACGTGATCGGAGCCACGTGGATCAGCATTTCTTCTCGAGGACCATCTCTGACCAACAATGGCCTGCGACATGATGCATGACGACGGGGACACTGCTCGGACCCTATGCCCATTGTTTATTGTTGTTTTCCTTGGTTCTTACTCATCACTCTTTTGTCTTCTCGCTCCGCCCATACTTAATTGTCCGTTACGTCCTCGCGACTGTATATAATAACCCTCAGCCTTTCACCGACCATCTTTCCGTGCAAGCTTTGCTTCCTCCCCTTTGCTCTCTCACAGTAAGTCATCACTCCCTTTCCAATCCATCCTCAGTCCCTCTCATCCGCTTTCCGCCTTCAGCTCTAGAAAATGGCTGCTACCATGAACTTGGGTTACCTCCCGCCACCGCCCACATCAAACTACCTCGACTTCGACCAAAAGTCTAGGTTGATGAAATCCACCAGAAAACTGGGGCAGGTCCTTGGTACCACTCCCTATCTGCTCGAAACTTCCTCCGAGCTTCCAATCACCCTCCTCCCTATTGGATCGCGCACCAGCTCTCCGACTCCTTCAACTTCCTCCACTTCCTCCACTGAATCGACCAGGTCAATCAAGAGGTCCCGCCACCAAGGCTCGATCTTCGAATATTCCCCGGTCGTTCGCTCTGCCTCATCCTCTGCCTCATCCCTCCCACTCACAGGCAATATGTCTTCATCCTCTGTGGATCTGCCCTCCACCCACTCCGTGCCGGTGTCTCGCCGTTCTAAGGACAACAACCATCCCCATCCCCTCGTCCTTCACCTCAATCCTGTCGTGGTCTCCTCGGATGACCATCGTATCAGGAAGCCCCAACTCAGCCAAGTTCCCACTCATCTGCCTCCGGTTGTTGATGACTTTCCCATGAGTCCAACGACCCCAACCTCCAACGCCTTCTACCACCAGAAGAAGGAAGCGGACGCAAAACGTAAGAAGATGAACAAGGTCAACCGCACCTTCGGCGAAAACGTCCCAACCGAACTCATATTCCCTACCCTGACAAACCCTTCCCCTTCGTTCAATTCTCGACCAGCTGCTGCTACCAGGAACCGCCGCAGCATGTCCGTCAGCGGCACCCAAGTGTGGCGCACCGGTACCCAGGCCTGGGCCGGAGAATGGAACAGAGGAAATATCCGGGAAGTCCAGGCACGGTTGAGGCAACTCAAGGCGCGCTAGCGCCCCCTTGTCAGGTCCCAACCATCATGACCATCATGCCTGCTATGCCCCCATCCTCGTTTTGGTCAGGCAGCGCCTGCCATTTACCATGATCGTGCCCTTAATACCTTGAATATCCTTATTGTCACTTGTAATCTAATTGCTCTGTAAGAATCGTAAGATAGGGAACAACCGTCGGTGCTAATTTGTATGTATCTACTGTGTGGTCAATGCTGAGTATCGCTTCATTAATAATACAGAGGCATGTGGTGTCTACACATCAGTCCATCGGCGTCGAGGTCGTATCTCACTATCAGCCGCCCGGCATGATCCATTGGGCTTCATCGGCGGTGGTGTCTTTACGTTGTGAATGTTCGCATTGGGTATCTTTTTGCCAAACTTCCAGAACAGTACGGGGCTAGTTGTCTCAAGATAAGGAATAGTTAATGGGAGGAATAGCAGGGACACCAATCACAATGGCAATCACCGCCAATACCGTGTTGCCTAGACCGTAGCCCAGGGACTTGGACATACCTGGCGCAAATATGGAGAACCCGAAACTAGCGATTGACCGAAGGAAAGATACTGCGGCTGAAGCTGCAGGGACCGGCGGGTGGGTCGGCGGTTGTTCGAGCGAATGAGGGAACTGGCTTGCTGGAAGCGCCATCCAAAGAGTACGGGCCAATAGCGTATATTTGAACGCCTTGGAATGCGGGGTAACCCCAGCTCCGACGAGGGTAAGCTCCTACACCGTCCGGGTTCAGTAAATTTGACAGATCAAGCTCGAGATTGGAATCACCTACAATATCCGCACGAATCAAATGCGCCTCACACTCAACCGTCCATCCACTGATGAGCAGCCAAACTGGCACCAGGACAACCGAAGGGCAGAAGGCCACTTGCTTATCAGACAGATCGCGCCAGTTAGGCGTCAAGATTCGGCGGAGAATGGAAGTCGGAGCGAACTCACATACCCGGTACTCTGGTTTCCCTGTTTCGTACTTCTGCCTCGGTTTGGTGTACAGCTTATCCGTAACAACCGAGGAGGTCTGTGATGCCCCGATTATGCCGATGCCCAGAGCGGTGCAATTCAGTCCAGCGATTTCAGGTTTCTCTTGGTACACTCCCTGGAAGATAGCTGGCGGATCCGTGAGGGAATATGTAAAGCAGTCCGTATATGAGCATCATGTGGAGTCCGGCCACCCGAACGATTGACTCCCGAGAACAGAAGAACGTGCGAGTGCGTTTTTGAAAATTGCTTTCCAACTGTGGCGCCGCGACTATACCCCAACAAACCTAAGAAAACGTTCGATCGATTTGAGCACTTGCGTAAATCACCCTGGTTTCCTGTATTCTGTTTCCAAGTCACCGAGGGTTCTCCTAATCGCCTTCGCCTTGCGTTCTGATAGAACCGGTGCATGCGCTACGACCAAGGACGGTTAGTGACTTTGTATATGGCGAAGTCGAATACTTTCTTTCAAATAGAGGAAGCCCAAGATTTGGACAAGGCCGTCGAAATTACTAGTCAACCAGAAGACCCATCGCCACCTCGATTTTTCTGCTATCCAAGTACCTGCCGTCGGTCCAATTACATGTCCCAGAAACGGGGCGAGGGTATACAGGTCCACCGCGATCCCCCGCTCCTCTGGGTGTCATGTGTACCAAATCACGCCGCCACAGGCCCAGCATTCAAGTCAACGGGTGCTGGACAGGCCAAGTCGCACACGTGAAGCAATACGTACAGAAATCGCAGCGCTGTCACCTAAACCCGTGAGGAGCCGGAAAGCAGTCGTCTGTTCCGTTTTTTGGGGCACAACCACACCCCAGATTCCACGCTGTCAAACGCGAGCGAGTTAGTCGACCATGTTCCACAATGTCGAAAGCGAACTTGGGAAATAAAATAAAATAAAACGCCCACCGCGTTGCCACATATTAGCCATTTGGGGGACACGGGACCTCAGCGTTTGAATTGTCGATCAGGATACGTCTAGGGATTGTCGGGTCAGGCCGTAACTCATTGACTCGCGTTTCGTAAAACTTGAAATATATGTGCGAAATCGGGGGTAGGTAAGCGTTGATTATTGGGTAATGAACGTACGAGGGTGCCTTTACCTCAGTCAATGGATCCGAAAGGTAGTGGGCCGAGAGCGAGTCGATGAAATTGCATCAATTTTTTCCAAGAGACCAACCAGAAGACGCGATTTACCGTGCGCCAAAATGAATACAGATATCGTCATTGCGACAACCGTCTCGCTGGTTATTGTGAAATCTGCGGCGACTCGATTACTTGCTGGGACCACCGTGGAGCATGAAACGGGGCTGATAAACGCAAGGCTGACACAGCGACGGTCGCCCCCCATATGTTTGAAGGACCGGCTGCGATGGACCCAACGGTTAGCTATCATTTGCTCCGCGGCTATGACAACGTTCTGACGTCGTGCTCGCTGTCGGAAATCAACAGGACTTACTTACTTCTTGGGGTTAGATGGGCTGTCTGGGCCATTCCAGTCTATGATAAGCACGCCGCTATCTGGGTTTATAGCCGTTTGCATATAAGAGTAAATCAGAACGCGGCCTCTCGTCTCTCGTCCACTTTGATCTACACTATACCTGATCGGACCGGTTTAGTCAGACCGGTGTATTCATCTGGCCCGCACAAAGAGTGCGATTTTGCGCTCAGGGAGTTTTTTCTGCCGATCATAAAGGGGAGACAGTTGCGTTTGACTTTTGACGACGTCGGACGATCCGAACATTCCCGCACCGGTCGAGGAATCGGTTCTACGACCATACACCAGGCATCGGTCGCATGCATGTTGGCACCGCATCGAATAAAGCACCGCGTCAAATCCAGACAGCCGTCAGTGCAAGTGAACCTGTCCACTGGGGCGACGTCGGATATCGTTCGACGACCGCCGATCGTCGAAGAGGTCGTATGCCAAAGAGCCCTCATTCTACAGGTCACCAGCCGCTTCGACAGAAGGTGGAGCCCTTTTGCTGCGTTGCGCGTGGTCGGGCATGAGCAGAGGGTCTTTTAAGAGGGATGGGGGGCAGCTGGAGAACCCTATCTTCGTTCTGACCTGGACCAAGATATGTGAAGATAGTTGATAATCGGCCTGGAGTTTCGACCAACGAGAAAAGCGACCTGTACGGAAGTTTCGAGGAGTACGCTCTAATCTTCCTGACGTTCGGATCTTCCGCCAACATGAGCTCACCATATTGTCCGAGAGGGGATTTACCGATTCACCACAAAGCCGAAGTTTTCCAACCACCACATACCAACGAGACCCTTGTGCCCCGTTCAAGTTCAGGATCCAGAGGCGACACCGGGGTTTTGCTCTATGGGGACCCACTTCGACATCGAGGACTCTGCCGAGCCTTGCACGTAAACCGATCGGGGGTCGAAATCTGTAGCCGCATTCCCGGCCGCTACCCCCAGGCCGTTGTTGTTCGGTATCCCCCTGCTGATTTCATGATCCTGCGGCGACGCCCGTAAATACGAAGCGACCAACGGCATTTAATTTCAACTGGGTGGTCCCGGTCAGCTTTCACCTCTGGTACCCGATAGCCGGAGGCATCCTATTGGAAATTCCGGGTGGTACCGCGCTCTCAGCTTAGTACAAACCAGACGGTGTCTAGGTGCTCGGAACTGTCCCTTGTGGTTGCGGCAGGGGTGTGCTTGCTTATCACTGCGTAACGGGGGGTGGTTTGGGGATGGTATTGAGTGACCTCGGGGGCAGTTGTGCACCAACTGGTGCCGGTGCCTTTCGCCCTCCTGGTGATGCAGGTCACAGCCTTACAGAAACAGCGAGGTCACAGTATCAGACGTTTCAAGGCGATTACTGATATCGTCAAATCTAGGGGTTTGGCACTCAAGGCGATTGCCGACACAGGGGTATTTTGGTTTTTATCAATGATAAACACCAGTCACCCGACACTTCGTGGTTCTAAATGGGGTATGACATGTCTCAGCTGTGTTTGGCTGGAATGAAAGGGAAAGAATGGGTTATGGCATGCCTGAAAAAGTTTTACCTCGCATTGGATCCATGCTGTTGGCGCGGACAGACCCAAGGGGGCTCGTGAGACCGCGTCGGACTGGAAATGAATCCGTTCCCGATGTGGTCCACGAGGAGAACCGATCACTGGCGATGCAAGCCATTTGCTCGGGGTGAAATGGTCATTGATGACGCATTGGAGAGGGAGGGCTGGATCCACACTGCCGGACATGACGTTTCCGAGGTTTGGTGAAACACGTTGGAAGTCGGGCGGGGAAAAAAAAGGCATGAGGATGCAAACGATGCAACACCGGCAGAAGCCTAAAAGAGTCTAAACAGGCAAGCACAGTATGATCTTCGCAACGATGAGAGGGGGGAAACACGTCTGGGGTAGAGTAAATGAGCGAAGATCAGACTCGGCGTCGCAAGGCTTCCTCAGTAACATGTTGCATGAAGCATCTCTCTCGTTGACGCGAGTTACGGGAAAGCGGTGGTGGGAGAAGAATGAGATCAGCGGGTCGGAGGGAGGCGTCTTTGGAGGATCTCCTTTCCAATGCCACCGCGCATATCATATTTGCAAATCAAAAAGACATCGCCGAACGGAACATCTGAGGCGAAAAGTTCCGGAAGAGGAACAGTTCCGGCATGGAGGAAATCAGACAAGTGCATCAGAGGGGCGTCTGGCTGCCTCGACATCCGGATGCGACCGCGGTTTCACACTCGGCAAACGTGAATTCACTTGTCCACATTTTTTCTGCGCACGCTGGTGTGGTCTCCGTTCGGCCGGACCCGCCCGGTGAGATTGATGGGCTGGGATGCGCTAGGCGACTCCATCTTGTCCTCGATATAAATCCCTCGATTATGTTTTCCTTCCCTCACCATCTCTCCTCCTCACAATGTCCAAAGGGTCAGTCCCCTTTACCCGGGCCTCTTCCACTGCTGACAACTTCTCCCCTGCCCACTTCCTTAGAAACGTATTCGTACGTTTTCACCCCACATCCACATTGGCCTTCCTGAGCTAACGCTGTCCCGCTAACAGTTCGACATCACAATCGACTCCAAACCCGCCGGACGAATCGTCCTCAAGCTCTTCGATGAAGTCTGTCCGATGACCTCTCGCAACTTCCGCGAGCTCGCGACTGGAAAACCCGGATTCGGCTACAAGGGTAGCAAGTTCCATCGTATCGTCCCTGAAGTTCGTGTGCCACTCATCTCCTCGCCCTCGTTTTCCACTGCTCACGTTTGATTCCCTTCGCTTCAGATGATGATTCAGGGTGGGGATATCAGTCCGGAGGCGGACGGCAGCGGTGGTCATTCAATTTATGGACCTAGCTTTCCAGGTCGGGAAACCTCTTCCCATGATCATCTGGACTTTATTGATCCCGTTGTTCCAGACGAGGCGTTCCGTTTCTCACACAATCGCGGCGGACTGCTCTCCATGGCCAATAGGGGTCCCGATACGAACTCCTCCCAAGTACGTGTCACTCCACATTTCTCTGCTTGACTCATCGCTCACTCGTCTCCTCGACCTAGTTCTTCATCACCACCAATCCCTGTACATGGTGCGATCGACGTAATGTCATTTTCGGCGAGTGTGTCGAGGGGATGGATGTCGTGAAACGGATTCAAAGTCACGCCGGCGATGACATGCGCCGACGCCCAAGCGTCCCTTGCGTGATTGATCGTTGCGGAGTCCTTCCTGAGTGACCCCACGATTTGTAGACCTCGTTATAATATTTGAGCCGATTAACTTGCCACTTGTATCTATTCCGTATTCTGTAACCCCAGGGTACCAGCACAAAGCCGAGCGTTGTCGTTGGTCTGACGCGATCCGTTGCCCGAGTTTTCTCCTTCCGGCCGATTGGCGAACATCGTGCCTCTCGACTGACGCGGGCGGAGAGTTTGGCGCATCTATAGGCTACGACAACGTACTCGGACATTCTATCGAACAAGCTAGGATGAACATTCGGGCCGCGTCGCTGACGATGGTGGTCTGGTCGCGAGAGCCATACAGCTGGAACTCTTACCGATAAGGATTTTTGGCCAAAATCACAACTGACTTTTCCTCATCAGGTTCCGACGAACCCTTCTCCTCCCTCCACCCAGTCCTTCCGTTTTACCCCACCGAAGGTACGGAACCTTTGGTTTTTCGACACCCGCAACGTTGTCATCGTTTTCTGCACGGAAATCCAGCATTCCCCAAACCGGCATCTCAATCTCCCCCTTGGTCAAGACCCGACAGCGACCTAAAAGTGCCGGTGGGACTGGTGTGATCATCTGCATCTGTGTGGCCGAAAGCGACCGAATGAGCGCGAGCCCGAAGCAATTCGATGAGAAAGGGGATAGGGGAGGGGTCCCTTGTTTGTACAGAGAATCCAAACCTCCGCCGACCTCTGGCGGGTGATCGGATGCAATGATCGATTCATCGTGAGACTCGACGAGGGCGACCACGGCTCCGTTGAGAACGCTCTGGATCTCTGACACCACTACATCTTCCATTCCAGGCATAGTCAGGGTAATCCTATCAAACGCGAGCGACGTACAAACGTCGTACGGGACTTTGGCGCAAAGTGGGGTCTCTGTATCCCATAATGTAGTCGCTTGGTGATCACTCTGGATCGGGAGTCGCACTGTGTGGAAATAGGATAGAAGGGAGAGTGCTCTGAGTTCGGCTGGCGTGTGAGAAGTTCCGGTAAAGGTCTGCGCAGGCGGAAGATGACGACGACGTCTCTCAGGAATAGGCGTTGGTGGGAATGATCCGAAGGTGGAGTTGTGATTAGGATTTTCCAATTCGAAAACGTCAGAAGGTTCAACCATGTCCTCGATCTTCCTGTTCAGGTCAGCTCCGAGGCCCTTCGTCCACCCCATGGTGTTTACTACAAGCGGGATGACTTCAACAATACGGGAGTCACCGGTCGGCGGAGCACTGGGAAACTCGAGGTCTTGTTTGTACGTTTGGACCAACGCTTGAATTGCATTCAGGTAGAGCGTGGGAGAATTCCGTGGTGTGGGGGAGCCGATGAAATGTGCTGCGTGTGGGGTAATTGGATGAGTGAATGAAGGACCTGGAGGAGGTTAATAATTTGGAACCAACTCATGGTGGAAACTTTACATACCGAAGAGGGGTTTCGAGATGACAGCTAGTGTCACCATTCCGCTGGGTGAAAACTCCGATTGACCGGGGTCGCAGTCAATAACTGCGACCTGAGCATAGCTAAAGCGTATGCATCTCAGCGCTTGTGTCGATCGCGCTGCGTAAAAAAACCATACCGCATCGCCAACCTGTTCGACAACATCCTTGCAAAAGTACTTTTCCCAGAAGATTTTGGGCCGGTAATTTGGCACACGATTGGCCGCAGAACTGCGGAGTTGCCCCCGTCTGGGCGAGAGTGCACATCAAGGAGATCAGAAGCTTCCTGGTCCCAAGTCGTTGGGAGAACGAATCCCTCAAGGTTTCGTTCTTCTCGTGTCCACTGATGGGTCAATAAGATTTTGCTATTAGGAGAGACTGAATAAAGTACATACCATGTGAACTTGGACACCAGGGATCTCGAGATCAACGGTAGAACTGCTCGGCTGAGAGGGTTGGAACGCGCTTTCGAACGTCCGCATGACGCGTCCAAGGCCTTCTATTCCGGTGGAGTGAGAGCGGAGAAGAATCACAGCACATTCTGGGGAAATCCAGCATCGGAGTCTGTCGGGCACATGGTTGATCAGCGGAGAGGCAGGGCCGGTGTTCCCAAGCGACTCAATGCGAGGTAGAGGGGAGAGTTTCGGGGCGAAGACGGCGTGCGAGATGTCCGAAGACATCAAAGTTACTCCCAGAAGCACGACAGTCCCCTGTAGCACCGTCAGCTGATACACTCCAGTAAGTGTGATGCTGGAGTGTGTGGGGATAATCATGGCGGTGGCTGGTTCTTCGAGGCTGATCAGCGCGGAACATTCTTCGGGGGTCAGACGAAAGGTGTTGACATCAAGCTGCGCAGAGAACGATGCAGCAGATGCGACAATAGAAGGGTCAGTGGCCTGGACACCACTGTCTTCTGTTTCCATTTCCTCATCTGAGGAGTCGAGGAGAGGTTGGCTGGGTGACCACGCCCGTTGTGGCTGCGCGTGTGATTGCGAGAGAATTTCCTGGTCCGATATCGAAATGTCCTCATCTGTTAACGAGCGCAAGTCGGGTTCTGATACGTCGACTGGGGCATCGAAATATCGAACTTTGCCCTCGACGTTTCGATCGTCCGTCTTTTTTCGCCGTTGTGGCTGGTGCGTTTCATGTCTGGCAACAGAATCTGGTTTTCGTTTACGTGATGGCCGTCTGGGCGTGGAATCCTGCGCAGGATATTGAGGATCAGGGCTGGCAGCCGCCAGGGATGAGGCAGTCGGCTCTTGCACGCCAGGGGTGGCCGCCAACCGCGCTCTCCGGGCTTGAAACGCGCTCAACATGAGGTGGGTGGGCACGTGACTGGTTGGCGGCCCTCCTTCCTTCCGCACCACCACCTGTGTCCCGGGATGTCGGCTCTGCTCCCTTTCCACGTTTCAATAACGGATAAACTCTGCGACCCCGCGAACAACGATATTCTCTTACTTGCGCACGGCCTTGGTTTGCGCCGGATCGTCTGTAAATTGTTGCAGATCTACCATTCCTCCCAATCATTGGTGTGTCTCGTGAACGCCTCCCCAGAAGAAGAGAATGGCATCGGAGAAGAGCTTAACCTTCTGGGATGTCGAAGTCCTGGCTTCATGGTCCTCGGGTTCGAAATAGACAAAAAGGCGAGGTAAGAAGGACGCTTGCCCTAATGAACAACGCCAACAACCGGGAAGGCAGGAACTGTATCGCCGGGGTGGTATCTTCTCCGTCACGTCACAGATATTAATAGTGGACATGCTGCAATCGACACTCCCTACAGAGATGATAACCGGGATCATGATATTGCATGCGGAGAGGTTCGGCCTCAGTTTACCTCGCGGCAGTTGGTAATCTAACAAGGATATTAGAGTGTCAGCTTTATCGCAGGAAGCTTTCATCGTCCGTTTGCTGCGCGAAAAAAGCGAGGTGGCTTTTGTGAAAGCCTTTTCTGACCAGCCGGAGCATATCACCAGTGGATTGGCCCCATTAAGGAGCATCGTGAGGGAGTTGAGGGTACAACACGTGCACATCTATCCTAGGTACTTTCTCCTCCCTGGTAGTACGCCGTTTCTCATGGCCGATAGATTTCACGATGAAGTCAAGCAGACCTTGGAGAAGAAACGGATCGATATTATTCAACTGTTACAAGGTCTCACGGAGTCGATGAAGGAGATCCACGGTGCCATTATCCAGTGCATCAACTCGACAATGTCGGAGCTCAAGAGATCTCACACGAATGTAAGCATTATCTCCATGTATATCAGAAACATACCTATTCAATCACAGCTCGACCTTGACGATCTCAATGTAGATAACGCGTACTTCCGATCCTTCGATGCTATCGTGCGCAGACAACTTGATCCAGTGTGGCATAAGGTCGGGCCAAGGACAAAGCAACTTGTTGCTGACCTTGCCACCCTTCGACGCCTGTTGACGTGAGTTTGGTGACCCCGCGATCGAACTCGGGTTGATGATGCCTTCCAAGGTACCTGCTGACTTACGACGCTGTGACATTTCTGGGGTACCTTGACACAATCCAAGCCGCAAACTCGATAACAACAGCGAAAGGTGCCGCAAATTACCAATCCCCCTGGCTCCTCACAGACCAAGCCGGTATCATATTTCGCGAGGGGAAGAGGCGCTGTTATTCCCTGTCCACTACGAAGCAGCTCCAAAATGCGCCAGTAGATGAGGACGAAGAGGCATGGGAGGCCCTAGATGAGATCGAAGGTATCGTCGGTGGTAGGATCGCTGGTCAAGGAAACAAGCAGTCGGCGTGGCCCAAAGGCTTGGAACCTATTTTGGAGGAACAACCCAAGTGGGCTAGGTTAGTTGACATTCTCAACGAGATTGAGGAGGAGATTCGATCCCAGCAGATTTCCGGTGGCTGGGCACGTGAGGCCTTTCGTACCCGTCCCATACAACCCTGTTAACCGTGACCTCCAGATACCCCTGGAACAAATACGGTTCTGGTCATGACAGCCACATCTCAGTCGGCCGCCACTGTCAGCGAGTACCTTTCAACTTGTGATCGAAACCTTCAACCTGGTGAGCGGGGTCGGGCTATGATGGAGCGGAAACTCCGGGGATATCTGTCGTGGAGAGCCAATCTCGCAGAGATCCAAGGTTCCAACAAACAAAATGACCGAACAGATGCGAGCAAAGGCACTCAAGGGACAACTGCCATCAGTGCAGCTCTACTGAAAAAGGACCAAGAGAAGGCAAAGCGAGCGGCGAATAGGCGTAGGGTGCGCGGAGGCGCTCCTGGCACACCTGGGTCGAGCAGAACAGGTACAACACCTACGGCCACTGTGGAGGAGGATGTGGTGAACGAAGTTACAAACATAGCCGAGTTGTGAGAATCACCCGCGTCCATCTTTCACCGACCTGATCGCCTCTAGTCTTGCAACACAGATAGTTGGTAACGACGAACGGTCATCTGCCACGGGGGAGACCCTGGTAACAATACCGGACGTTGAGTTCATAGGACTGCTGTCGCGTGGCCAAGGTTTCGACGTGAATTACGGCCTCGTGGAGCCGGAGGAAATTGTCATTGTCCGCGCCTACTCTGACGACTCTGACGATATGATCCTGATGGAACTTCGTCCGCGTTTTGTGGTGATGTTTGACCCTAGCCTGGAATTTCTCAGGAGAATGGAGGTATTTGACCGACTTCTCTCCCCGCACATCCCTCCTGAGTATTTACTAGGTTTATCGGAGCTCGAACCCCGGGCTGCCCATACGGATTTACTTCCTGATATACGAGGAGTGCAGTGAAGAACATAAGTACTTGTTGGGGTTGCGAAGGGAGAAAAACGCGTTCACACGACTGATTGAGGAGCACGCGGTACGCTAATCTTTGCCTGATTGGGACCATCGTCTGACGCCCATCCCACAGAAAATGCCGATATATCTTGGCGATGCTCTGGCGGAATCGACGTCCGCAGATGCCATGATCAAGACCATTAGCACCCGGTTTGCAGGCGGTAGGAGGGAGATAAGCCAGGTGCCATCCAGGGTAACCCAGCCAATAAATTACACCTTGGTGAATCAATTACCCAGACCCCATGTCTCCTCTTAGGTCATCGTGGACATGCGGGAGTTCCGCTCTAGTCTTCCGTCGATTCTGCACGCGTCGAGGCTGCAGCTTTTTCCCACAACGTTAACCGTTGCCGACTACGTCTTGACCCCCGACATTTGCGTGGAACGGAAGAGCATTCCCGATCTCGTTTCATCATTCAATAGTGGTCGATTGTGCATCCGTCTTGGCATCACGGTTGACCATGCTGCTAATCACTGAGCTCCACAGATACACCCAGTGCGAGCTGATGTCTGTGCACTACAAACATCCGCTCTTGCTTATCGAATTTGAGGAGCACAAGTCTTTTTCACTGGAGGTGAGCGAGGTTGGCACTGGCAAGAGCGTCAGAAAAATGACCTCTCCAGGTCCACGTCACTGAAGCAAGATCTCACGTGAAGGGAAAAGGGAAGTTCCCGTCCAAGGCTCCTACCAATATTTCGGAATATGTACCGACCCTCCAGGAGAAAATCGTGATGCTGACGTTGGCGTTCCCGCGATTGCGCATCGTCTGGTCATCCTCCCCACACGCAACGGCAGAGATATTTAACGATCTAAAGTTAAACAACTCCGAACCCGACCCCGAAAGAGCTGTCCTGTTAGGTGCGGAAGACAATCCCGAAGTGGATGGAGGAACAAATGCCGCAGCTGAAGAGCTTTTGCGATCACTTCCCGGGATCACAGACAAGAACGTCAAGCATGTCATGAGCAAGGTCCCTTCCGTCAAGGCGTTTTGTCAGCTCGAACTGGCCCAGGTCCAAGAAATCATCGGGGTAGGCCCCGGGAAGTCGTGTTACGAGTTCATGCACCATGGTGACAGGCGTAGAACGGGTACCACACGGTGACACGAATACATTTCCACGGGGGTTTTCTTTGGGGTGTACTATCGTACAATGGTTTACAACATAGGAAATTTACTGCATTCAGAACCCACCAAATTCGGGTTGTGACTTACTCGTCAAGCTTCCCCTCGGCTCCCAAGCTTTCAGATGAGAAAGGTCCTCTGCGTCGAGGTGTTCTGGGCCAACGGTGTGCCCCCACGCTCCCGCTCCAGGAGTTTCAATAAGTAACCGATCCCCCTTCCCCATGAAGATCGTTGCCTTTCCACCTATGTTGACCTTGCGAGGTTCAAGCTCGCCTTGCACGTCTTCTGGATAGTCTCCATCCTCCTTCCGAGCTTTCTTAACCCATGTGTTCCTACCCATCGCGCCGGGTTCCCCGCCATCCATACCATATGGTTGTCTCGTTCTCCTCTGCGGAGCGCACTTAATGAGGGACCGTGTAGGCAATCGCGATGGCTTACCTCGGAGAGCATGGAAACTTGTAGTGGTTGTAATACTTCAATCTCTCGGATCACACCATCCCCTCCCTTCCACCGGCCCTTTCCTCCAGAATCCGGTCTGATACTGAATTGGTGAAGCATGATGGGATACCTCCGTTCCATGATTTCCACATCGCCGATTCTGGTATTTGTGATGTGGGTGTGTACACCAGACGTTCCGTGCCATCCTGGGCCCGCTCCAGAGCCTCCAGCAATCGTTTCGTAATATCCCCAACCAGCGGTGGTCTTTCCATCCTTGTCTTTTCCTCCGACGCCAAACGTGAGGTTACTGGAAGGTACCCCCCGTGAGTGTAGTTCCAGATTCACGTTACTTCTGGGACGTACTTGGTGCAACCTTGGCTGGCGGCACAGGCGTGGAATGCCTTGAGCACGACATCAACGATTCTCTGAGAGGTCAACACGTTCCCGCCGCAGACCGCAGCTGTCTTCGATGGTGAAAGCAGTGATCCTTTGGGGATATTTACTGAACGAAATATCAGACATTCGCCTGCGAGAAATTGCATGGGAACGCACTTTGAAGAGGAGCCAGACAGCCCGCGTTCAACGGAATGTCCGTATCCAGCATTGATCTCATACAGTAGATTATAGCAGAATGGACCACCGATTCAGGCGCATTGAGGTTGCCACGGATCTCGCACCCTGTCCCAGTGAAATCCATGATGGCGGATCCTTCCTTCTCGTCAATATCGATTTTAAGCTCTATCTATATCGCTGTCAATATCAGTGTGGGAGTGGTCATTTCATTTCGCTTACTGGAGAGCCGTCGTCCAGATAATCAACCGCGCGGAGTGTGTTCTTGCCTGTTTCCCGCACCACTTGTCGGAGCAAGTTACGTACCGATCTCTCCGCATTCGAGCGGATATGATACATGTACTCTTGAACCCTCTCTAGACCGTAATCGTCGATAACTAATGGGGTTCAGCTAAAAACCGACACCGCGGACATCCCAATGCTGACTTGCATGAATTAACTGGACCCCCTTATGGTTCGCCGCGATTTGCTGTCGAACAAATAAGTTTTGGCATGGCGTATGTGGTGAGAGGACACACAGCCTTCAGGTCGCTCTCCACATCACGGATATTCCGACACCCAGAGCTACCGGGGTAGCTGGCTGGGATTTCAATCATGTACCTGTCCAGCCCCTTCTTATCGAAGATCCCGTCGCTGACGATCTTGAAACTCTCGACATTCGCTCCTTCCTCAAAGATCGTGGTTGAGGTGGGCGGCATGGATCCGGGAAGTATCCCTCCGATATCTGCGTGGTGACCACGAGAAGCGGTGAAGAAGATGATTTCGTTGGTTTTTATGTCGAATACTGGGGTGATGATAGTGATGTCAGGGAGATGTCTGGGGAGGAGGTTAGATTCAGAAAGGGGGCAGAACAACACTTGGCACTCACGATCCGCCCGCCTGAGGGGAATTAGACATGAAGACATCCCCGGCTGTCAAAGTTCCCGCGTGCAGTCTCATCTGATATTTGATGGCGCTGCGGATGGTTGTCTATGGTGATACGAGGAAACTGTGTCGAAATCTCTCACAAACTCATCGCTCCCAAGTGAATGGGAATGAACGGCGCATTAGCGACCAGGTCTCCGTCAGGGCCAAACAGTGCGCATGAGAAGTCGAGTCGTTCCTTGATATTGGTGCTGATGGAAGTCTGTTGGAGACTACGACCCATAGCCTCCGCGACACTCATGAACCGGTTGGCGAAGAGTGTCAACAAAATGGGATCCACTCCCTTTGGTTCGCCCATCGTTGCAGTCGTACGAGTGGAAACGATAGTCGAAGTGATCACCTCGCGTGACGATCCCGCGCGCACCCAGTTCCCACGATTGCAACGCTTCCGCGGCGCTTATGTTTCCAACAGTGGGTATAGACACTTATGATAAATACAAATAGGATGTATTGGGGTTGTGACAGTTAAGACCTAATGTCGCCGTAGAAGATTCCGCGTCCATTGGTCCCAACGTATACCCTGCGCAGTCTGATTAGAAGGCTGCCGTGCCAGAGGGGAGGGATTGGACACACCGGCCATACTGCCTTGGATCAGCAGTGAGAATGACAAGGTTGTAGTTCGAAAAACCGTGCTGGTCGTCGTTGATTTTGACCCACGAAGCCTAAGAAGGGGTGTGTGAGAATATCGTCCCCATGAGTGGAGGTAGACTGACCCCAGTATCGTCGGAGCGGTAGATCCCCTCTGTCCCATAAACCTTCGAGACGGCGAAGATAGCGGAATAACTGTCGGAACTGTAAGGAGCGCCAAGTGCTATGTCCCATGCCTGAGAGACGCTCGGGATGGCTTTGAAGGTTGCCCCAAAGTTGGTGGAGTGGAAAAGTCCAGTGTTGGTGGAAACCCAGACATCACCGGCGATTTTCGGGTGGACCACAATCTTGTATGGGAGAGAGTTGCTGCCCAGAGTTCCGCTACTAGAGAACTTCCGGCCGGCGTCTCTGGAAATATAAAATGAAGAGCCAGATGCACCGTAGAAGATGCGAGCATCCTTCTTGTCGGCAGCAATAATTGACTCCCCAGGAAGGCTGCTAACGTCCGTAAACGCCGCGGCGGTTCCAGAAACCAAGATGCGGCCGGTTCCCGTTCTCCATAAAATAGAAGTTCCGTCCGCAGAGACAGCCACCTTTCCTCCTGCTACACCATCTGGAGCACCGGGATGTGGGGACCAGGTAGTGCCGGAGTCCATCGAAAGCGCTAATTGTTTTGACGACCTGGGGATGGTCAGGTACCATTCGACTGGGAAATTTTGGATCGAGACAGACCTTCCGGTGTCTGTGCCGATCCTAACGATGACATTAGATTTAGCGCCGGCAAAATCCAGGTCGGCGGTCGTAGCCCATGTCGGGTTTGAGAATGGGGTACGCGCTGGAGCAGCAAAGTCGTTGTGAACGAACCCTGCGAGTGACGTTTAAGTGGCCGTAGGAGTAACGTGGAGCGGATTCTACATACCACAGATATCACCGACACCGGAAATGAGACGGGGACCAGTTGGTGGAGAAATTAAACCCAATATTGCGGTCTCCTCGATTCCATCTGCCATCGATTGCAGTGTGATGTTACGAGTTGTATCCCACTTGAGTAAGTCTCGGCCCCCTTGAATGGTCGCACCAGTGCCATACATCCATCGATTCGAGTCGAAGGGGTCGATCACCAACGTTTCCATCATCCACCTGTTGGACAAGCGTTCAGTGTCCGAGTAGTGAGGGGCATGCAATGTACCCACCCAATCTGCTTCAGATCGGGAGTAGTGACCGTATGGTTCGGGCTCAGCCAGGGGACTATGGCATTATTGAAGGTATAGAACCTCTTGGTGGAGACCCGCGGTTTGTCCCAATCCCAGAGTGTGGTCCAAGTCGCGCCACCGTCGGTTGAACGGAAGATGTTCCCATCTGGCCACCAGATATTCAACGCGGCGACCATAAGTGTACCGGGTTTCTGGTAATCAACCGCGAGTCCTCCAAATCCGTAGGTTTGGCTTCCAATGACGTTGGGTGGGGGCGTTATGTCCGTGACCTTTTTTGTAGTTAAGTCATATTTCCATACAGCACCTGGAATGGACCTTAGTCGTCGACAAGGGAACGCCGGAGGAGTCACCATACCATTGTTTCCATCGAAGGGACCCGCGCCATCATTTGCTGAGATATACAAAACCTTGGTGAGAGGATCAATCACGCCCTTATGGGTCATAAACGCGTTTTTGAGCCCCGCAATTGGTTTCCCTACAAGATTGCGTTATTCGCGGGACGCCGGATGAGGAAGGAGGTCAATCTCACACGTTGCACCAGCATCCTCCGATACGAAGACGTTGTCTTGTCCAACACTGGCTACTCCCACGAAAATGCGCGGAGTTACGGATCCCCTGGTGGCAGTGGTCTGATCAAACGTCACCCACGAGATACCAATGCGGTCACTTGTGCACGGTAAGCTATGATTCAGGGGGGAATGGTCAAAAAAATTACCTTCCAAACCCCGATGAATCGCCCGGACCAGGGATATATGTGCCTGGACGGTGTGTCAGGCCCGTAATTCGTCGAACGGTGTGGACGACCTACCAACGTTTGTGAAAGACGTCACCTTTTTCCACGTCTTCCCGAAATCCATGGACTTCCAAAGACCGTTTCCGCTCCGGGCACCAAAGTAGACTATCGAGTTTTTGTTGGGGTCAACGGCGAGACGCTGACAGATCCTATTGGAACGATCGTCGCGTTTGAAAAATCACGGTAACACTCACCTCCCCCATACCGCGTCCCAGCATGTTTCCACCAACCTTGAACGGTAGAGGCGAATTGGTCCAAGTTGCACCGTAGTCGGCGGATATCAAAATCTGACCGTTGTTCGGGTCCCAGGAATTTGTGTACATTCCGGTGGCGAGGTAAAGTCTATTTGGTTCTACAGGGTCGGTCGCCAACGCGTCCACTCCCCAGTAGTTCCATCGGGCATTGTCAACGAAGTCCAGCAGCGGACTCCAGGTTCCATCCAGGTTCAGCCTATATGCACCGCCGATGTCAGTCCTAGCATAAGCAAGATCCTTCCTGGAAGGGTTGAAGACAATCCCAGGAACGAAGCCGCCGCCACCACCGATCTTTACATTCTTCCAGTTGTATGCCTGGGTGTTCAGAGCCCGACACACGGATCCGGACGACGCTACGAGGATGCCAAGGAAGAGTGAACCCCTCATCCTAAGCTACAGACAGAGACGTGGGGGCGTTGGTGGACATCAGTGGGGGGACTGGTCTCGTGCTTTTATACCGGCAGTTCGTTCCCGAAGGAAAGCGACCATGCGGCGGATAAACGTTTGGGCGTTGGAGACGGGTTCTTGGTAACCACATTTCCCGAGGTCTGACCGAAGTAGTACCATCAAACTTCATGAGTGATGTCCGACGCAAAGTAAATTTGCCGCTGTTGTGCGTGGTCATGACATCCGGAGGCCGACCGCTGACGACTCTGAAGATGGATGGGTAGCATCGAAACCGTTTGACCGTAAAATGCACGAATATTCGATTTCATCAGCGCATAAACGTTTGAACGTTGATGCGATATGTGCATCATGGGGCGGGGATTAATGCAAATGCATGGGCGAAATGTTGCTGACTGGTGTTGTGGACTTGCAGGGGTCGTGGGAAGAAATTTAACTCAAGAGAGCGTCATCGATCGCGTTGCGGTTTGAACCCAACGCTCGTCGACGCGTCAAGTTTGAGATAACAACGCGCCGGAACGCGCCAGATACCTCGTTGTCTTCGATATGCCTTTGGTGAGGATTGAAGTTTGCGATTTCAAGTCCTACAGGTAGATCATCCAGTTACCCCATATGTCTGCCGGCTGACGATGTCACAAGGGGCCACCAGACGATAGGACCGTTCCGAAACTTCACCTCGGTTATTGGTCCTAATGGGGCTGGGAAGTCCAACCTCATGGACGCTATTTCCTTCGTTCTCGGAGTCAAGAGTGCCCAATTGCGAAGTAGCCAACTGAAAGACCTTGTCTATCGTGGAGGGAAACTGGCCGCACCTCCAGAAGAACCCTCCGAGCAAATCGACGAGGACGAGGAGCCCGAATCCTCGGCCAAGAGGGCATGGGTACTGGCTGTCTTCCACGACGGAGAGAAGGAGTGGCTTTTCCAACGAATGTGAGAAATACTGCGTTGTGTTCAACATTTGGCCCGCTCAAAGGTATATCCACCCAGAATTTCCACTTCCGGAACGTCCGAATACAAACTCAATGCCAGGACCGTCACTTACTCCGCCTATAATGCCGCTCTTGTCTCCCACAACATCCTCGTCAGGGCGAAGAACTTCCTGGTTTTCCAAGGAGATGTTGAATCCGTCGCCTCACAATCCCCAAAAGAGCTCACACGGCTAATTGAGCAGATTGGCGGCTCCCTTGAACTGGCCCCAGAGTACGAGAAAGCAAAGGAGGCTCAGGAACGTGCTACTGAGAACGCTACTTTCAACTTCACGAAACGGCGAGGTATCACCGGAGAAATCAGGCAGTACAAGGAACAGAAGAATGAAGTTGATAGGTACGAGAAATTGTGCCAGCAGAAGGTTAGATCCGAAATTTCGGTTGCATTCCGTCCCACTACTCATGTTTTTTTCTTTCACCAAGGATGAATTGATCTTGCGGCGCGCTCTATACAAACTGTACCACATCGAAGAATCTCTCAGAGCGAACGCGTCGGAGATTCAAAGGCAGAGCCGGGCTCTCGATGGCCTTCGGGGGGACCAACACCGGCAACAGCAAGCCCTCGATCGTACCCGCGCAGAGCAAGCAAAGTCTAAAACTGAGGTGTCTCGGGAGGAAAGAAAACTGAAACGTGCCGAAAAGGCTTTGGAAGCCAAGGTATGTGCAGCACCCCACTACAGACCCACCTTGGAGATTTATTGATGAGTATGCAACAGAGACCGGAGCTTGTAACCACGGAAGCTCAGATCTCCCATGCGACTCGCAAGAAGGCCAACTCCGCCAAACTCAAGGAACAAGTTGCCAAGGACGTTGAAAAGAAACAGGAGAAGATCGCATCTTACTATCGGGATCTAGGAATAGTGCGCCAAGAGGCAGAGAGGGCGCAAGGTGAAATTTCCTTCTCGGTCGTTTCATTCATCCCCTAACCGCATATTAGAGGAACAACGTAAAGCTACTGAGGGTAGTGCATCACTTAGTGAAGAGGACCTGGAGGAATATCGGAGACTGTAGGTCCGATGGCTTAAACATTCCAGCTCCCACCTGATTCTGCAACAGGAAAGCTAATGCCAATGTCCTCGCTGTTGATGAGCGACAGTCTTTGAAGACGTTGGATCGTGAATTCAAGACCACAACCCGTTCTTTGGATCAACTGAAAGAGAGGGTCAGCACATTCGGAGAACAGAGGAACAAACTCGACCGAGACGCGGATGAGGTTCAACAGAAGTCCGATGATGTGAGCTACAGAGATTGATAGGCATATACCTGACTTACCACTCCTTGTAGCTGGGGGGGAAGGTTAAGGACATGGAGGCGGATCTTAAGAAGACGAAACAAGAGTTGGAAAAACAGCATTCCGAACGTGCGCGGATCAAGTGCGTTTCACACCAACGTATATCGTTCCCATTGATCTTACTCCCCGATAGCCAACTCGAGAAAGAGGTAAACGAGAAGTTGGGCCAGATCTATCAGCAACTCCTGCAAGCCAGTGTCGATCGTCAAGAATCTGAAAAAGAGGCCAAACTCAAAGAAACACTAGCCAACCTATCAAGAATCTTCCCTGGTATGCACCTTTTTCTAGTCTGTGATTCTGTGACTGACCTCGGTCGCAGGTGTCCGCGGACGTGTTGTTGACTTATGCAAACCAACCCAGAGGAAGTACGAATTGGCGGTTGCAGTCGTCCTGGGTAGAAACATGGATGCGGTTGTTGTAGAAGAGGAAAGGACCGCCATTGACTGTATCGAGGTATGTGATCATCATCCCTCGGGATACAGGTGCTGAGGGGAGTCGCTTCTAGTATATGCGCAACCACCGCGCGGGTCACGCAACGTTCATCCCTCTTGATAGCATCCAGGTGAAACCCATCAATGACAAGTACCGGTCTTTCGCCAAAGGGGCAAGGCTCGCAGTGGATGTAATTCAGTACGAACCTGCTGTTGAACGTGCCATTCAGCACGCCTGTGGTAATGCTCTTGTTTGCGATACCATGGAAGTCGCTCGTTATGTCGTGTTTGACAAGGGTCAGGAGGTGAAGGGTACGTGAATCCCTCTGACTCATCCCGTCGCATCCTAACTCTGGCATAGCTGTGACTCTGGACGGCACTGTGATCCACAAGAGTGGTTTGATTACCGGCGGCCGTAGCACCCGTGACAGCACGAAGAAGTGGGATGAGACAGATGTCAAGGGTATGTTTACCTTGGTCTTAACGAGAGTCCTGCCTGAAACGGATCGACCAAGGCTTGAATCGTGTTAAGCAAAACCTCCTCGATCAGTTGGCCGATCTTCAGAGTAAAAAGCCAAGGGGGAAAGCAGATGAAGCTCTCCTCCTCGAGATCGAGCGTTTGGAATCCTCCCTGATAATCGCTAGAGACGATCTGGTAGGTGGTCGGGACCCATGCGAGTGTTTGCGGTTCTGAGCCTCCCCAGAACGCTGCCCGTCTCCATAGAACTGGCATCCTGCAGCAATTGGAGCACGTCAGAGACCAACTGAATGTGTTGGCACCTCAAGTCAACGCTGCTGCTGCTGCCCATGATCAATTGCGCGAACAAGTTGAAACGCTTCAGGCAGTTATCAGCGAAGCTGACGAGAGCGTATTCGGGGATTTCTGCCGAAGAATCGGGGTTGGCAGTATTCGCGACTATGAGGAGCGCCAGCTGAAGGTCGCCCAAGCAGTAAACGAAGCACGGCATCGGTTCGATACCCAAATTGCTCGCCTCACGACACAGTGTGTATTCCACCTCAACGCTCGGTCTGTCGCCTGACCTGTCATAGGGTGAATTTTGAGGAAGAACAACTCCGAGCTACCCAGGCGAGGCTGACCGATCTTGACAACGTCATCCGAACTGAGGACGAAGCGCTGGTTCGCCATGAACAAACAAAACTACAGATCGAGGCGGAAATTCGGGACGCCGAAGCCAGTATCGAAGAACTCAGGGAAGATCTGGCTAAAGCAAACGAAGATCTGGAGAACCGCACAACCGAGGTCGAACAGGCAAAGAGGGCCTTCAACAAGGCCACCAAGGCAGTGGACCAGGTTCTCAAAGACATCGCAACCAAGGTATGTGATTTGATGCGTTTCAAAGACACGCTCACTGATCCCCATTTAGAACGGCGAAATCGAGAAGTTCGGTTTGGAGCGCTCGTCTATCTACAGGCGCTGCCGGATGGACGAAATCAAGATTCCGTTACTGAAGGGGAACCTCAGAAATGTTCCCATGGATGAGAACCTGCGTGATGAGGTGGCTATGCAACTGGAAGGAGATGAAGACGAGAGCGAGGGCCCACGACAAGTTCAAGACTACGGTATCGAGGTCGATTATTCGGAACTCGAGGATGAAGAAATGGAGGATTACTCGCCGGAAGCTGCATCCCGCTATGACGAAGAGATGGCGAAGGTTACCGCGGAGATTGAACGCATGGCCCCAAACCTCAAGGCCGTCGAGCGGTTGGACGATGTCGAAGCCAAACTCGTGGAGACTGAGAAGGAGGCCGAGAAGGCCCGAAAGGACTCCAAGAACGCTCGTGATCAATTCAACGACGTGAAACAGAGAAGGTGACACACCTAACGAATCTACACGCCGAATCAGTCTAAGTCTGACGTTGACGATCTCCTTCCCCTTCTAGGTATGAACTCTTTATGAAGGCTTACAACCACGTCTCGGAGAGGATCGACACGGTATACAAGGATCTCACCCGCGGAAAAGCAGCGCCGATGGGAGGGGTGGCATATCTCAGTTTGGAAGACAGCGAGGTGCGTGGGTGACGCCTCCCTGTTTTCTTCTTTTCATTTCGGTTTCCGACGGGATTGACGCCACCTGTAGGAGCCCTACGTTGCAGGTATCAAGTATCATGCTATGCCGCCGATGAAACGGTTCCGTGACATGGAACAGTTGTCTGGTGGCGAGAAGACGATTGCAGCGCTGGCTCTTCTTTTTGCCATTCATAGGTACGAAACGTCTTCTATATCCCTGCGCCCAGAACCCCATTTCTGACTCTAAACGACCTCAAGTTTCCAGCCATCGCCTTTCTTCGTATTGGACGAGGTTGATGCTGCGCTGGATAACACCAACGTCGCGAAGATCGCGAACTACATTCGGACACACGCATCGGACACCTTCCAGTTCATTGTGATCAGTTTGAAGGGATCACTGTACGAACGCAGCAACTCCCTTGTTGGGATTTACCGTGACCAAGATGTGAACAGTTCCCAGACGTTGACCCTTGATGTAAGTCCCCCCTTCCTTCGTTAATCCCTCCCTGCTTGGTCCGTCCGAGAACACGCGCTGACCTCACCGCTCCTACCTTGATAGCTGACTCAGTATGACGAATAATTCACATATACATTACCCTCTGTATCTAGATGTTTCTGAGATGATGTCGGTTTTTATTCATACCCTCGAGGCTTTGCCCCACAAACCTGTTGCGAACAACGTGTTTGAGGTGACTGGCACCCACGTGACCCGGGTTCGATGGATCGGGCTGTAGCGCAGCCCTTGCGATCCTCCACCCCATCCGTCACCCCCTCAGCTTTCGACCATAACCGAAGACAATGTCCTTACCACGAGCTGATTACGACCCGCGCAGGGTGTGTGTTAACCCATGTCCTAACTTTACGTTTGGGCTCGGAAAACAGAAGCGTACTGTCGGTGTATACCTCGCCGGTGCATTGGTACGTCCCTCTCTCTCACCCCGTCCTCTTCCGATTCGCAAATGGATTCCGAACCCAAAACTCATCGCGTATCTCTCCTTATTTGCATGTCTGTGGGTGATCTTGCGGGATGAATCTTGTGATTATTATCTTGCGTGTGTATGCCTCGTGGGTCTCGTATGTACCGCGCGGTGTGTGTGTAGTTCACCATCGCCAATTGGACCTTCCTCGATGCTGCGATCCTCTCCGCGCACGCCCAACCTCCACACGAGACGGAACCGGTGTTGGTGCACGTCACGTTCGTCGATTGGATCCCAGGAATTTGCTCTCTCCTCGGAATGCTCGTCGTCAACTTGATCGACAAGGACAGGGTACGCGGGGAGGATGGGTTCGGCGATTCGAGGGCGGTCTGGAGGGCCAGGCTGTTTTTGTTTATTAGTTTTGCCTTGATGGCGGGTGGTCTCGCTGGGAGCGTTGTGAGTGTCTTCTTGTTGCGCATTTCTTCTTCGAAACACCCTCCCACCTCGTGTCCGATACATGCGTCTAACGCGTGGCCCGTTCCGTCCAGAGCGTCCTGATCCTCAAGTACATTTTAAACGACTATCCCGAGATGTACAAGTACTACGGCTACTGCAACGTGTCGCAGAACATTGGGTTAATGCTCTCCGCGATTGTGCTTTGGATATCTCAGAGCAGTAGTGGGGAGTACGAGTACAACCTCACTATCTAACAATCTCCCTTTCGCTTAGCCACGGTTAAGGCCCGCCCTTGGAGCCTTAGAGTGGGTCCATTTGTCCCGTTCTTGTTCCCGTGTTTTCGATAACCGCTGTATGTTGTATTGGCCGCGAGATGGGTCTATTCATATCCTCCGGAACATGTCTCCGAGCACTAGATCGGTCATTTACATATGAACGCCTTGAGTGGTTTCCACGCGTACAGAATCTAGTTCGCCAGGTCGTGTCCGAGGTCGAGACGCTCCTCGAGCGGCTCCGAAGTGGAACGGGATGATCAGAGGAGAAGACGAAAACGGAATTAGAATTACGGGATTACAGCGATGGGACACAAAGCATGTGTAAAAACTCTAAACACTAAGCACTAGGATGCGCGAGAGAGAACAGCGGAGACGGAAATGCTGCAGATCTAGTATGTATCGGAAACGTTCGAGGTAGGAAACAGGAGGATGATGGTAAGATGGCATAGGGTGATTGCATCGCCCCATATGAGAAATTATAAATTATAAATCTAAAGTAAAGCGTTCCTGGGCGCACGCGCCTGCGTTTTGTTTCTAGCGGAGTCGTGGGAAGTGGGAGTGGAAGCAAGGAGCAGGGGACGTGGGGTGGGGTGGTGCCTGGGCGTTACGGGAAGAAGACGACGGGGTTACCAGTCGAGGACGGGAGGGAAGAACTTGGAGATCAACCCTTGGTAATACGGTTTGAGTTTCTTGGGATCAACGAGTTGGTCGGATTTGGAGTACAGGTCGTAAGGGTTGAAGGCCCTGACGGCAACCAACGCCTTCTTATCTGCCTCGTTGCACAAATGGCTGTACGCGCCCTCTCTATGCCATCTGGAAACACACACACACGAACCAATGACATAAGGAACGGTGTCAAACCAAAAGGAGAGTATGGAAAAGAGACGCACGGGTAGAAGCTGTGGTACCGAATCATATGGAGACCAGCTTCGGGAAGGCTGCACTGGTTCTTCAACACGTTGTACAGGTACTGCAAATGAAAAAGGGGAGGGGGGAAAGGGCAACCGATCAGCATCAGGAGAGCATTGAATAATCGACGATCAGGGGTGCGAGAGGGAGAGCGCATGGTGCTCTAGCCACTTATCACACCCAACCATGGGTGGATCGGTGATGGCCAGGGGGGGAGAGGGAGAGAGAGAGAGAAGGAGATATGAATGTTTCTCCACTCACTTCGTCATGTCCCCAACTCAATAGAACGTTGTCCAATCCGCAGTGTGGCTTGTACACCCCGTACTCGGTCGAGTAAACGGGGTCCTTGGAGTCCGGGTTGTTCTCGAACGTGTCTGGATAAATGATCTTGCTCGAAAACTTGCACCCCACGACAAAAGTGTCCCCAACGACGTCCCACTGGCCCTGAGATCCAAAGAAGAAGAGAAGTTTTCCCAGGTCGTGAACGAGTCCGGTGACTTGCATCCATTCCGGTTTCCCATCTTGTCGAATGGCCTCCGCGGTTTGCAACAAGTGCTCGATCTGAGAGACGGTCGTCTAGGAGAGTGAGGAGAAAGCATGTGAGATCAAAATCCCGACCCGGACGGAGGTGTGGTGGGTAGAAACGCCCGGTAACATTGTCGGATACCAAGGTTGCTAATGCGACGGAGATACTCCGAGGGGAAGAAAATGATGCGCACAAGCGCGACGACCGCGCGCGCAGCGAACGCAATTGTAAAAATCGGAAAACACTTACATCAGGATCCGAATCATCGACAAGCTCGCTAAGCTTCTCCATGGCATCCCAAATGCCCATTCGGGCTCTGACGGTCCGCTTGAACTCCTCGCGAACGCGAAGGTTATACGCGACGGTTTGCTTCTCTGTTCGTTCACCCGTCCAAACGCGGAAGGAAGTGAGCGATCAGTGAGACAGGAGACAAAAGCATCGGAGATGCGTACCGTGCTGCTCGCGATAAAACTCTCTGACGCGGTCGCAAGCGTGGTCGTACTGACGGAAACCGTCCTTCTCCTTCCCTTTGTCAAAGGTGGAGTCGTCGTCCCAAGTGGGAGCGGGTTGGGTGTGGGCACCAGTGTTGTTAACTTTGCCCTTCAAAACGTTGACTGCACGCGAAACGACGAAAGGGCATCAGATACCACAGCCACAAGGACGCGCCAGAGCTTAGTGTGCACCTTCGTCAACAGCGTCGGACACGACGTCGAAAGCTCTAGCCTCGGCGATAGAAGGCATTGCGAAGAGAAAGGTTCTGCCCGGAACGAGAGAGAAAGGGAGCAAAAGCTTGTTGTTGTTGTTATTGTTGTTGGGTGTGGCGTTGGGTACTAGAGGCGAGCCCCGGTGAGGATGGGTTGGATGAGGAGTGCATTCCAGCGCAGCTATGGAGGTTTTATATATAAGTATATCGGAAAGGAAACGCCAATAGGTCGCAGGGTTTTGGGTGGTGAGCCTGGGAAAACGCGACAACGTACAAGATATCGAGAGAGAGAGAAGTCGGAAGGTATTCGAGAGCCACAGCCTGACCCGTTCCGTTATCGATTTCGAATTCGTCGACGAATATCAAAATCCCTGAGGCATCTGCTTAACATCTGCCCAGAATGAATCCAAAAACGGGAGACGACGGAGGGATGTGTGCTGTTTCAGGATGGGGGGAGCCTCGCTCGGGGCCCTCGAAATCACCGATGATGGTGGGAAAAGGATCCCGGGCGGTAGACGCCGACTGTCTGCAATGATTGTTGGATAACTAATTCTGTTTCGGACCGTACGGTCGATATCAAGCTGTGGCTGTAGCGGCAACCTACCACACACACAAGGGTCAGTTCGGAAGTCGCGACATGATGTTTATTCACTCGGTTCTGCCCGGATCCAAGAGTCCCGCACCCTCCAAGCACGAACTGGAGAACACAAATCAAATTACGGGTATTAAGATTACAATGCAAAACACAGCAGGCGACAGACGAGGAGAATTGTGCGTGGTCCGGTCCCAGGGGATGCAAAAACAAGAAAATCGAAAATGCGGAAGATCACCACCGCTGCGGGGAGGAGAACGACGAGCATTTTGGAGCTTTTAGAGCACGAGCTGCTTGGGCTTCTCCCACGTGTATTCGGGGTTTCCTAAAGTGGGTAGTATGGTTAATTCCCGTCGTGGGATGCAGGGAAAAGACGCGAAGAGGGACACACCGAAGTGACCGTACGAAGCAGTCTTACGGTACACGGGCTTCTGCAGATCAAGTTGACGAACTGGAGGGATAACGCCTTGAGTAAATCGCGATAACGAATCCTTTGTGAGGCATAAGCACATACCAATCACACCAGGTCGGAGATCGAAGTTCTTGCGGATAATTTCGACAAGTTCCTGGTCACTCTTCGTTCCGGTTCCATACGTGTCAGCGAAGATGGAAAGTGGCTCAGCGACACCGATAGCATATGACAGCTGGACAAGAACACGTTGAGCGAGCCCTGCGGAGACGAGGGACTTGGCTAATGAAGACCGATCAGCCGTTTAATCAAGAAATCACACAACCGAATTCAACTGACCGATCCAACGAGCGGTGTATGCGGCGGACCTGTCGACTTTTGAAAAGTCTTTTCCGGAGAAGGCGCCTCCACCATGCGCTCCCCATCCGCCATACGTGTCGACGATGATCTTTCGACCGGTTAAACCGGCATCACCCTGGGGTCCGCCGATAACGAACCGTCCTGATGGTTGGATCTATCATGATCGTTATTGTTCCGGCAAACAAAAACATGAGAGTTGGGAATCACTAACGTGATAGACGGTGTGTTCGTCGAGAAGGTCCGGGGAGATTACTTGTTTGACGACCTTTTCGAGGATCTCCTTTCTCAAGTCCTCGGTGCTGATGTCGTCGGAGTGCTGGGTAGAAACGACGACGGTGTCGACTCGGAGGGGGATAACGGCACCACCGTCACGCTTGTACTCGACGGTCACCTGGGTCTTGGTGTCCGGTCGGAGCCAGGGGAGGGCACCGGTCCGTCGGGCCACGGACAAAGCCTTGTTGAGTTTGTGGGCGAGAACGATGGTGAGCGGCATTAATTCCGGGGTTTCGGAGGTGGCATATCCGAACATGAGACCCTGATCACCGGCACCATGGTTCTCGAGAGAACCCCCGTCAAGGCCCTGAGCAATATCAGGGGATTGCTGTTCAATGGCAACGAGGATGTTGCAGGTCTTGTAGTCGAAACCCTTGGAAGAGTCGTCGTATCCAATGTCCTTGATGGTTTCTCGGATGATCTTCTGGTAGTCTAGTTGGGCCTTGGTGGAGATTTCACCGAAAACCATGATCATTCCGGTCTTGGTAGCGGTCTCGCAAGCGACCTTGGAGGATGGGTCCTGCTCCAAGCAGGCATCGAGCTGTGCAAGCATTGTCAAAGAAACCGAGGGTGGCAAAGGTACCGGGGGATACGCACAATAGCGTCAGAGACTTGATCACAGATCTTGTCTGGGTGACCTTCACCGACTGACTCGGAGGTGAAGAGGAAGTGGCCAGGGGCGAGAGGTGGGCGGGTGAGAGCGTTACCGTTGGCAGACATTTTGGAGTAGGTTGGGAGTAGGAGGAGGGTTTGTTGCAGAACCGACGCTGGGTCCGAGGCTTTTTGAGAGGCGGGACTCTGGTAAGACCATGAGTAGGCTTACCTAATCGTCACGCCATCTTACCCCAGTTCGCGTAGTGCGGAGAAAGAAATAAAGTGCAAGAGTCGTACGCTGAACTCAGGGTCAGCGTAGTCCTTGCGAGTATCGACGGCGTTCCTGGCTGCTCACAATCCGGATGTTCGGTAACACTCATCCGAAACCACGATGCTCATCTGCCTCGACCGAATGGTAGGATTTTTCGTGCGCGGCCGTAAAACGCGGCGAAGGGCAGCGACCACCGCTTTCCAATGTTCCCTCCGCGATGTCGCGGTTTACGCGGTGGTGCTTACCCGGGTCTCGGGTCCCTGTCGACCCATCGCGGTTCGCGTGCCACAGAGCGAGGGATGCCAAGGCCTCCCATTCACTCACCGTTCCCGCACGACCAACACGACCTACACCGGTTGCTTGGAGATGAAACCCTCCTCTCGCTGCCGACGAACACTGAAAAATCTCAGCCACAACCCTCCACGCGGTCCCCCCGGTTCCCGCAACGATTTGCATACTTTGGAGAGGCTGTTCTACTTCATATGAGCCAGAAAGGTCATCGTTCACCGATGGCTCGGTTGGCTTTTCATAACAAGGTACATGCACTGATACCCGATGTCTCGTCTTTCAATTGCCAGCGCAGCATTTTGGAAAACAAGCCTGACAGATATCAGCACTGGAAGATGTTGATGCAGATATTTGGATTTGCTCCGACTGGGATAACGGCGGTTCTATTGGGGTTGAGACTGGTCCTTGGCCTGCTGCGGCCACTCACTGTCGTTACGTTGAGCTCTTTGTGTGTACGGCACCAAGTGGCTTTGTCACGAGCCGAGGAAAGATGTGAATATGCATCAGTAGTAACGTCCTTCATCCGACCTGTAGGACCGTTTGTCGGTTTCCGCAAAACGTCAACAGTGAATTGATCCGAGCGGAACATCTCATCGCCCCGTCCGAGTCCCCCGAAACTTGTCCGTCCTCCATCTGAGCCACGATAGATGTGGTCACTGGGTCAGTTCGAAATGCTTCCGCCAAGATCGAATGTAGAATGGAGTTCAGTCTTCGAAGATTTCAGGCCGAGAAGCGTCGACAATCCGTGGATCTCGGGCACAGGATGACTCTATGAAACAAAGTGGATGATAGAGGCACGTTTTCCAGTGGAAAGTCCATCTGTCCGTCTTGGAACCTCGAGGCCGATTCTGTTGGACGTTCCTTGCCCCTCGCACTGCCTCTAATTGTCTTTTGCTCAAAACCATCCAGCCCCCGTGATCAATTGAGCGACTGGCAGAATTGGTGAACACGGTTTGTTCACGCATTGCCGCTCGCAGGCGTACCCTCCTTCTACACCGCCAATCGCCCCTTGTCCGACCCAAACGAGGCCCTTCACCATCCCGCCCATCTATCCAGATTCTCGTGCGCATGTACTCCAATTTTAGGGTCTCCCTTTTGGGCAAGTGCTAGACGTGCGGACACTGTGTATATAACCTGGGCGGTGTTTAGTCGACCACCCCCTCCCTTCCACATCCATCGCCCTCCTTCACTCTCCCTCTCCCAAATGCCTTGCGATAACAGTAAACCCACCCGTGGCCGCTCCACCAAGAAGAAAGCCTTGCTCGTTGGAATCGGTTACCACAATGGTGAAGGACAAGATGGAGAACAGTTGGAGCCCATCCCCACATCGGTCCCCAACGTTAAGAAGTTTGCGGCATTCCTCAAAGGTACATGCTCCCTCCCGCCCCTCGCCCTCTCTCTCTCGCTTACACAAACCCTTCACGTCTTCCAGAGTTTCACGGGTATACGAACATCACCGTGATGACTGACGAGGATGGAGTCGAAGAAAGATACCAGCCAACAGAGAACAATTTGGTTCGCCACTTGCCACAATCTCACCCTTGATCCACCTATCCTAACGATTCCTTCCTCCAGAAGCGTGAAATAGAGTCCCTCCGTCGCGGGGTGAAGCCAGGAGATCGCCGCGTCTTCTATTGTATGAACCTTCCGTCCCGCCACCCACCGCCACCAACGCTGATACTATTCCAAACAATTAGTCGCCGGTCATTCGGACCAGATACCTTGCAGGTCGGGTAGCGAAGAAGACGGAATGGACGAGGGTATGTACCCTCAACCCTCTCATCTACCTATGTACATTGAGCGCTCTGTCATGTCAGTCGTCGTCGCGGCCAACGGGGTCAAAATTAACGACAACGTCCGTCTCCTGCGTCACTCCACCCGCCGTGGCGTTGAAACCTTAACTTTTTTCTTCCAGACGCTTAACAGTTGGCTGGTGAAGGGCCTTCCAAAGGGTTCCGCGCTCACCGCGATCTTTGATTCTTGCACTTCTGGTACCCTCCTAGGTAATGTCTCCTCTATACACATCCGCTATCGCTCACACCCAGAAAGATCTCGAGCACCACAAGTGCAATAGTGTATATCGGCCTTGGGTCAACAAGGGAGGTCGTAGGAGCAACACCCTTCGAAACGCTGTTGGTACGTCCGCACCATACGCCCCTCACCTGTCTTTGCTCGTCGTCTTATCCTCTGGTACAGTTAGGAAGAATTGCAAATACACTCATCCTCCGCTCCCTAGCAGACCCAGTTCCACACATAGGAAGGGGAGCGGCGAGGCGAACGTCCATTACCCTGGCATGACCCAGCAGCTCAATCAGCCGGTGGTCATATGTCCAACCCCTGTACCGATGAGATGGATCGAGGATTCCGACAAGCACTGTGGGGAAAGGACTACATCCCCAGAACGCCAGTTTGTATGCGAGGGGTGGTGTCGCACGACGATGCCGAAGAAGGCAACTCTTGAACATGCTGACGTGGTGCGTTGGATCTTGAATCATCCCTCTATCCCATCGTATTTACCCCCTTGTTTCTTGCAGATATCTATCTCGTCTTCGAATGACGGTCAAATTTCTTGGGATGCAAGTACGCGTAATGGCGACAGCATCTCAATGACTACCGTGCGTTGGTCCTGTCTGTCGGTTGTCGCTCAACGATCGCTCACTGTTCACTTCACAGTTTTTAATTGATATCCTCAGTAGGTTGTTTTCACCATCCCAGTTTGACGTTCCTCTGAACAAAAACCCCATTAGAAACACACCCGCAAATAACTTACTCTAAATTGATGACGCGCCTCAAGTGAGTCCCCCTTTAACTCGGTGGAGATTATCGGTTTTGAAAGTTCTGCTTTTCCGTTCCGACAGCCACGCAATGCATTCCTTTACGAGGAAAATGCATGACGCCGAGAGAGAGAGGCATGCCCGTCGTAAAGCCGATGGGAAGAATACCGATTCCGAAGATACCGAACCGGAGGAGGAATGTAGGGGTGAGATGAATAACTTTCAGGACCTCCAATTAGGGAGTATAACCCCGGTCGTACGTCACCAAGACAATTCGCCCTCACCTTCTCTCATCTGACCGCTTCTCGGCAGGACATGGACCGACCTTTCAGACTCTGACGTCCGACCCGCCTCCCCCCATGCGTGTATCCCAACACAAGGGCAACCCGGAAATATACCACCCATGCAACCCGCTATCTATGTATATGGCATTTATCATCTTTCTGTTATACCCCGCACAATTTTTATCTCTGACGAAGGAGTAGTCATCACCACATGCACACGATATGTATTAACTTCTGCGTATATGTACCACCATGTCGCCTCTTGCTCGTGTAATCGTAAAATGTAGTTTCATTGTAATCGGGTTGTCTTCCCGATTTTTTGTCTGTGTTCCAGCCCAGATGCTTGCCCTTGGGTCTTTGGGCGGACCGGGCGGACCGGATCATGGACTCCATCGACTGAGTAGACTCGCGACCATGAGTGGTCATAACGGTGCGGGGATTCGTCCTCGACGAGTGCTCTGTGTCTATCTCCTCGAGCCACCATGTCTGCCCCTCTCATCACCCTTAACGACGGGAACAAGATCCCTGCTCTGGGGTTGGGTAGGTCTGCTTCCATTACTCGCACCTCTGTATGGAGCGCACTGACCGATCGCCTGGGATTTTTGTGGGTCTGCATTGGTTTGTGTAGGTACTTGGCAATCCAAGACTGAAGATGCCGTCAATGCCGTCGCGCATGCGCTTAAGAACGGGTATAGACACATCGATTGTGCTTGGTGAGGACTGCCATCCATCGTTTTCGCGCAATCGGACAGGAAAGGGTGACGAGAGTTCCGTTTGGCAAGGGTGTATCACAACGAAGAATACGTTGGAGAGGGTATACGTCAGTCTGGTGTACCGCGGTCTGAGATCTTCGTAAGTTGACCGGACAAGCAAGCGCACTGGAAATTCGCCTCTGATCGCCCATACTATGATATTGATAACACGATGGGTCGTTTTTTTTTTTTTTTGGTAGATCACGAGCAAGGTCTGGAGCACCTTCCATCAGCGCGTTCGAGAGTGTCTCGATTCCACTCTGGAGAACCTCGGTGTTGACTATGTCGATCTTTACTTGGTCCATTGGCCGGTAAGCCACCACCACCGCACACCCACCAAAACCTTCCCCCCCAATCATCCATTCCACCCGACGAAAAGTTGACGTTTCGCCATTTAGGTCGCCCTCAACCCAAACGGGAACCACCCAGATTTCCCCACCCTCCCAGATGGTTCCGGCCGCGACGTCCTGTTCGACTGGAAACTCAAAGATACCTGGAACCAAATGGAGGACCTGCTCAAGACCGGAAAAGCAAAAAGCATAGGCGTCTCGAACTTCTCCCAGAAAAAGTTGGAGGAAGAGATCCTGCCTTTTGCCACCGTCGTTCCTGCTGTTGATCAGGTCTGGTGCCTTTTTTTTTTGTTTTTCCCTTTCGCCGAGGTTTGTGCTCGGGAACTAATGGGCTCATACTTTTTTTTTTGCGTTGTCTGTTAGCTTGAGCTTCACTTGTATAATCCCGACCATAAGCTCGTAGAATACCTCAAATCCAAGGGGATCGTCCCAGAGGCTTACTCTCCCCTCGGATCCGTTGGAAGTCCACTTCTCAACGACGAGGTCGCGGTAGAAATCGCGTCCAAGCACTCCGTTAAACCCGCTGATATTCTACTGGCTTGGTTGTGTGCGTCCTTTGCTCATCCCATTCCCACTCAGAATCCTGGTCCCAACCATGATATCTTCTTTTCCGCCTCTTAGATAAAAAAGGATGCGTGGTTCTTCCCAAATCTGCCACACCCTCCCGTATCGACGCCAACTTGACCGGATTCGTCGATGCCCTCGGGAAATTAGACGACTCAGACATCGAGAAGCTCGACAGTGTCGCTGCGAGTGGCAAGCAGAAGCGTTTCACCATGCCACCTTGGGGTTAGTCTTCGTATTCCACTCATTTCTCGCAGCATACCGACAATCTTCGTTGCAGGACCGCGGGTTCAGTTCGGATTCGATAACTGGACTCGCAAGAACTGAAGGAACCGGAATTCGTTGTGCTGATTGTTAGTTGTCCGTACGTGAAGGGTGTATGGAATAGGCCAGATATAAGAGAGAAAGATTGATTTCGTTCCGTTTGCGATTCCACCCATCATGACCTTCCGGCCGTCAAAGTCCCTCGAAGGCAGAATTCAAGACCCTCTCCTGTTGAGCCTTATGCGTGGCTCCGGTCCCAGTCGCCGGAACAGCGTCCTCCTCTCTCCCCCTATACCCAATCCTCACCTTCGTCTTCAACTTCTGAGCCAGTAGATTATTCACCCTCGGCTCGACATACGTAAACGCCCCTTGGTTCCTAGGCTCCTCTTGCACCCAAATGAGCTCCCTAGCCTTCGCGTACCTCTTCAACACAGCCTGGAGTTCATCAAAGGGGAAGGGTGAAATTTCCTCCAAGCGGATGAGCACAACCCTGTCGGAGAGCCCCCTGGTTTGACGCTCTTTAACGAGGTCGTAGTAGAGTTTCCCGGTGAGGAGAATGACACGGTCGACTTTTGATATGTCGGAAATCGGGTCGTCCAGGATAGGTTTGAACCGGGTGTTGGGAGACATTTCCTCGAGTGAGGACGTCGCAGCCTTTGGAGAATCAAACAGGTTAAACCCCGGTAGTGGTTAAAACCGGGGGAGGGGTGACTCACCGGCAGGCGAAGCAATCCCTTGGGAGATGCAACCACAAGCGGCTTCCGATAGTTCCTCTTCATCTGCCTTCTCAACAGATGGAAGTACTGCGCGGGCGTGGTCGGGAAGGTGATATGCATATTGACGTTCGGTTCTTTCTGATCAGGACTGTATCGGTCATTTGACAACTACGGAGGTATAATCGTCAGCGCCAACGGTTCGGTAGTAGTCCGAGCACCCTCACTTGTAATATGCGCTCCAATCGGGAGGAAGAGTGTTCCGGCCCCGCGCCGTCTAGGCCGTGGGGAAGGAGCAGCACAATACCGCTCTGACGAAGCCATTTCGCTGTGAATACTTTGTTAACGCATTCAACGAAACAGGTCAAAAATGCTGGGCTTTACTCTCAGCGGAGGAGATGAAAGTATCGATCACCACTTGTGCGCCATTGAAGAAGTCTCCGAACTAGACAAAGGGAAAGAAGGTAAGGAGCCGGAAGCCCATGTTATCATTCTCTCCCCACCTGTGCTTCCCAGATTGGTAGGATTGTCGGGCGTTCCCAGCTGACACCATACTCGAACTGGCCACATACCGCGTCAGTCACACCTGTTTCTTCCACATCAGTTAACGGAAGGCTCACGGCCATGACAGCGAATTCGCTCAGAGAACTATTCGCGAGCTCCAACTTCGCATCGCACTTCAACTCGGCATTCAAGGGTACAACGACAGATTCATTCTGTTGGCTCACAAACATCGCATGTCTTCGTGGTTGTGAGTCACCCATATATCAGGCAAGTGTCACAGATGCGGACCTTTGCGAAAAAGTTCCCCTTCCCACGTCTTGTCCAGATATCCTGACATCGTAGCCCTCCAACATGAGGGATCCAAATGCCATGGCTTCCGCGGCGGCCCAATCCAGACCCCTCCCAGCCTCGACTTTCTCCAGGCGAGCGTTAACGTGGCGTTTTAGACGAGGGTGGATTTCCTGGGTCGGGGGCGTATGAGAATACTGAGGCAGGGTGATTGAGAGAGAAATCGTACAAAGCCTTCGGATGAGATCGTAACACTAGCTTTCCCAACATCCCTGAGAGTTTCCTCAGAAACGCCGGTGTCGGGGTTCTTGTTAGCCTTCCCACTAGCAGGCCAGACCATTGCACGCCATTGTTCGCTGGGAGTCGGGACAGTGGGTTCGAAAGACGCGACCGCTGCAAGCTTTTCTTCAAGTAATTCCTTGTGAGACTTTCGAACCTCGGCAATTTCCTCGGCAGTCATAATGTTGTCGGCCTTTATGGCACAGGTGGAGTGAGGTCAGTTCCTCCTACTATGACGTCGTGATAGGACATTCCAGACTCACAACTAACTGGTCCTCGTACAACTCCGGAACAGACCTTCGAGACCGGATCTTCGAGTACATAAGGGGTTGCGTAAATGCCGGCTCATCCAATTCGTTATGCCCCCTGCGTAGGTCAAATTTCAGCCGGAAAACGATAATATCTGGAACCCACTGACCAACGGCGATATACGATCAAATCCACGATTACATCCTTCCTGAAATGGTTCCTATACGCAAACGCGGCCTCGATCGCCTGGGCAACGTCTGAGATACAGATAATACCGTTAGGGTTAGCCCGGCATGACGTTAGCGGTGATATATATATAAAAAGAGAGTTTAAGCTTTAAAGGTTATTTTTTATACCTTCTGGATGATCGCCGTTGGCATGAAGCACCGGCGCGTTGATCATCTTCCCCACGTCTGAGCTGTAGAGCGATGATCGTGTACCCGTCGCTGGAGTCGTGTAGCCAATGCTGGGCATCTGTGGTTAGCCAACATTCACGGGACCCCCCCACGAACCCCACCTGTTGCTACAAGCACGAGCGGTTCAGTACTCGGTCCAAATGTCAGATTAACACCGCAAGAACTCACTTGACCACGATATGGACGGTTCCGCCGGTGGTGTAGTGAGGAAGGTTACTCAGTCCGAGACCTTCCATGACAACACCCTGACCGGCAAACGAAGCATCTCCATGGAGCTGTACGCACATGACCCTATCACCGAGTTTGCAATCGTTAGGAGATGTCTTTAGGAGCGAGTATTGTTTCGCTCTGGTCTTCCCGAGAGCCACGGGATTCACCGCCTCTATTCGTGACCGTTTAAATCGTGCCATCGAGTAAAGCAGGCAAACCCACCTAGGTGCGAAGGGTTCGGGAGAAGCGAAACTTTTATCGGTTCTGAGGACCCTCCGTAACTTAGATGAGGTGAAGCAACTACGTTACCCCTACGTGAGATTCTTGGAAGGAAGGATACCCAGTGGAGCCCCACAAACTCACCCAAATGGCTGACAGCATCCCCCGAGGCCTCCAAATCCGCTGGGAATTCGCAGTTTCCTTTGATTTTATGGAACAGTGCGGTATGAGAATACCCGAGCAGTTCGGTGAGAATGTTCAGCCTCCCACGATGAGCACTCCCCAATATGATATTGCGGATACCAGCTAAAAAGGTGTAGGCGGGATGTCAAGTGCACACATATCATGCAAAACAACGTACCTTGGGCCGCAACAGAGAACAACGTATCCAAAGCGGGCAAAAGCGACTCTCCACCTTCCAACCCGTACCTCTTCAAGTTAGGGAACTTCGCCTGCATGAAATGATCAAAGGATTCGCTCCTCGAAATCAAATCATGTATCCGCCTCTTTCTCTCCGACGGGAGTTCACACCTGCCACCTTCGCATTTCCTTGACTCGAGGTAATGAGCGAACCAAAGTGCTTCGGTGTGGGAAGACGAATGATTGAATTCGTACGCCAATCCCCCAACATACGTCGCATGGAGGTGTTGAGTAATCCTGGAGAGCGTCCACAACTCGTCTTGTTCCTCGTTTGATCCGACGGGTTTCGTCCAAATGATCCCATTCACGTTGTACTCCTTATTGGGATCCGTGAGGTTATACCGCGCAGGATCCAACGCGGGGACGCGTTCTCGGCGTAACAACTCAAGTGGGTCGATCTTCGCAGCTGCATGACCAAAGGTCCGGAACGCCTCGACATATTGCAACAACGGAGCGTTTTCGACGCGGTTTTGCAACTGCTTCTCACTGTCTATTTCCGAAGGCGCAGAGTTAATGGCCGCTCGTGAGTCCGGGTATTATTTCGTAAGTTCCTGAGGGTCGGGAAGGGACTCACAGTCGGCGTGGGTAAAAATCCGAGGTTTCCGGAACCCAAAAGACTCGTCGTGGTACGAACGAAGTGGGCCATATTTCCTGCAGACGAAACCGGAGGAAGACCTTGAGATGCCGACGTGTCTCAGCATGTGTGGTGGGTGAAGGAACGGAGAGTTTCGCCGAGCGACAGACGGAGAGGATCCGGGGGGCCGACATAATAAGCGGTTACGAACTCTTGCCGAGTGCGGGGAAGGTTAATCGGATCGGGCACTCGGCGCTACAATCGACCGACCTGATGCTGCTTTTCCCCGACGAGGGAGTCACGCTACAGTTATCTACTTCGTGTGTATGTATATCCTATCTCCATCTAGACTTTACCAGCGCTCAGCACCTCATCCACACTCTTCTCACCCTTTACCACAGACTGGACAATGGGCAATGCTTCCGAGAAACTAGTGAACAGGATGTGTCGAATCCCCAGCTTGGTGCAATGCGTCGCCAGATCGTTCTCCCCGTCAGCCTTTTGCTTCACAAAAAGGACGTCGGCGTGCTCCGCCGCGGACATGTCTGATTTGATCATTTGTAAAACATCCTGTTCCAAACGAAAAGGGCGATCGCAGCACACATACCTGATACACCATCTCCGAAGAAGAACAGAGTCGGTGGGTTAGGAAGTTCCCTGTATGGCAAGATTGCCCTGGACTTGTCGTGGCCGTATCCACTATAGGGAGGGTCGATTTCCATGCCACTAGAAAAACAACACCCCGACACACCTCGATGGATGACGGTACTTGATTTGCCACTTCCCATCAGGTTGGATCTCGACATCGTTTGAAATGATCTCGATTTCCTTCGCCTCTTCATCCCCAATGTGCTTGGACAACACGGCCCGAATAAACGGTGCCATTCCACTGCATGCGAGCTCAGCGATCCGATCCAGCACTCGAAGAAAATTGAACATGCCTCGACACGACGATAACTGGCACATCGTTGGCCTTACACCAGTAATAGAACTCCCAAAAACTCTCGTCCAGCGTTATAGCTAGTTGTTGTCAATAAGACCTCCGGTTCCCCGTCTCCAAGAAAGGCATCGATGAACGTACACTTCTTCAATAGTTCCTTACACTCATCGAACGTGTGCCCATTCGCAACTACGCTGTCCAACATCTCACGGAAAGCATCCCTACGGTAACACTCAGAATCATGCTTTCACCACGTACGGTTCTACATGAAACCGTGTACCTGAAGGTTTGTTCTCCGGCCAACGACCTCAAGTTGCCTTCCCTCCGCTTCTTCTTCCCATACCCAATATTGTCGGTCATGTCTGTCCATCGGAATTAGAACCGTAGAACCGCAGGAGATGTTTCGGGATGATCTACAATCGTTCGAGTCATAGTTGGTGATAGTTCCATCCCTAAGGTGCGAGTATCGAATAGCCACGTCGAGAGCGAGTGGAAAGAGTCAGATCAATGAAATCATAAGCGAGCCTGGACCGACCAATCAGTCAATACCACAAAATTTTTGTCCGTGTGGATAGGTGGGTAAGGCAGCGTGCTCTCTGGTATATCAGACATCTTCGTCGTCGTCAGTGACCCGGGTTGCCCAAACACTGAACGGACATCACCGATCGTGCATCATGCATCATGGAGCGCTGAGAGAAATCATACCGAGAAGCAAAAACCCGAACGTGTATCTCTGTATACTACAAACGTACTCACTACAGCGACCAGGGGTATAAGTAATCAGGATGCGGCGGAGGGGGGAATGCTACTGAACATATTACGCAGTGCAAGTTGCACCAGGACTAGAGTATCGCCGTAAAAATAACATAATATAACAACCAGAAGCTGCTTATCGTGTACGCGCTTCTGGTGACACCGAAATTCCAGGCAGTGGGATACGCAGCATCGACGAGAGGAACAGCAAAACCGATCGTCTCGTTCAGACACGTCAGGAGGTTCGTATCGATGTTGGTGGGGAGAGGGGTGTCCGGTAGACTCGTATTATCTGAGAGTTGAGCTGTGTTGTTGTATCCTTCCAACATCAACGCAACACTACTAGCCCGATAGTACTGAACGGCCTCCTCGGGTTTAGGGGAGTTGGGATCACTGGCGTTGTAAGGTAGAGGCGCGTTGGAGACTCCCGAATTCAAGACCGACGAGCAATTCTGCTGGAGGATCGGGACCATAGCGGTCGCCGTGTCGTTGTCTGTGACCAGGTAGAACATCGTAGTGTTCGATGCGTATGTCGAGGTGACCATAGGGCCTCCGGGCCGACTCGAGTTGTCTGGACTGCCGTACTAACGAAACATCGTTAGCGTTCACAAAGTGCGGGAGAGAAACTGGAAATAAGCAAGCCACGCTCACCTCGTTGTTGTCGTAATGTGCACCGTAGAGTCCGGCAAATGCCAAAGGCCAAAAGAAGAATGGGAATCCGTACCCAGCCACCCCGATGGGATACCCAGGATACCCACTTCCATATTTTCTGTTTTCAAAAAAAATATTCGCTCGCAAAGACGCTCATCGGGTGGCAAAAAAACAACTCGGACGGACCTGTTTCCGAAGACATCACTTCTATATCCACCACCGACGGTCCTTCCCGTGAAGATGCCCGACTGGATGGTTGAGACTGAGCCTCCACCATTGCCGTACGTTGTTGCCGAGGACTTTCCCATCGGGAGACCCTTGATCCCAGATGAGGTGCCAGACTTGGGGCCGCTGCTGCTGCTGCCGCCGCCTCCGCCTCCCTTTCCTCCACCTTTGCGACGGTAATGGGTCTTTGTTATGCCGGGAATGTAGACCATGAAAAAGTGGGAGAAGTGGGAACAGCGATGTCGACCTTTCTCGGCGAGATATAAGGGGGCGATGAGGTGTGCGGTTGACACAGAAGGTGCAACTGAACAGCCTCGTTACCCCGACCGGGTCACCGCAGGGTGCCAAGAAGATCCACGTGCTGGGGAGCTTTGCTCCATCAGCGTTCGATGTCATCGATTCATCTGTCAATTTCCACCGATCCCTCAATGAGCTGATGTATTTTATTATTATCAATTCCTGGTGCACTCCTCATCCCACCAACAGAGGTCGCCACCGCTGATTTTCTCCCTCGCTGTGGCATGTTACATACCACGAAACGACCCCGTTCCCACGGTTCCGGATTGAAGTCAACACCGGGCTTGGCATCCGAAAATCTTACCAATCCCTTCCATAGTCGGCCGCGGGCTGTGTGTGAGATTGCGGAGTGCGGATTACAATTACTCACACCGTGCAGAGAAAGTTGCGAAGGGCTCGGGAGTTATTGGAAAGTTTTGTTTCCGAAGTAACAGTTGCGAGAACTTATCCAGTACTACTTGGAAAAGCTCGTCCCACTCTTAACCAACTTTCGTAAAGGGTAAGGCGTCTACTGAGACTACAAGTCCCAAGAAATCTGACTTTTGCCCACAGACTCCAAAAGCTTTACCTATTTAGTTCTTCCATAGTGTTACGTACCTCATGTGACGCTCATCCTGCCGTCCGGGCAGCGGGTTTGCCCGGGTGACTTTTGGTAACGACGAAGGCTGGACCATACGAGAGCACGACCCCGCCGCGAGCGGACATCAGGAGGACCGCATGATGACGGCACCCCCAGCTTGCCGAACGGGTGCTCAGGGTGAATTCGCAACATCTGCCCGGAGAAACCCGCCTCTTTCCCTTTCTCTCATCCCTGACGTCGTCTCAAATCTTCACCCGGACAAACACCTTTCATTCGTCCGTGATGTTCGGGGTGATCGAATGAATAACCTTTACTACCACTTGAACGGGTCATACAGATATCACAGTGAGGGATGCGAACAACATCGCCTCGGTCTAGCTACCTTCAACCCGCCGCTTGACGTCAGGCCCCTGACCGTCGACGGCGGCGGACTGGGACCTCACAGCCTCTTGGTCGCCAGGCATGATCAAGTCCTCTTGCGGATTGGGCACGACCTTTTTACCCTCAATAGCGTTGTGGGTGTCACCCAGGAAGAAGTTCTTCGTAAAGAAGGCAGTG
>Ga0307517_10001041_pt1 | contig 47073 bp, 43 predicted proteins | sample 23_EM_MG_FD_194515 | JGI IMG/M metagenome (GOLD analysis project Ga0307517, IMG submission 194515) | Populus trichocarpa ectomycorrhiza microbial communities from riparian zone in the Pacific Northwest, United States - 23_EM | ecosystem: Host-associated > Plants > Roots > Unclassified | place...
GGTGTGAGGCCCGCCCCCCCGAGCGGCTCCTCTCACTCCGCGTCCAATCGAGCTAGCGCTCGGTTCAAACCCAACCAATGATAGTGTGCTACGTTTCCTATAGGCTGAACCTCGAATCGACGTTGGAGGGACCTGCCGGGTCGCGTTCACACCATATCTTCACCTTATCACGTGATATTCACATGCGAAGGCTGGGTACAGACTCGAGCTCTTGACGAATGTAAGTACTCGAAGAACGTCCGCATTGGGTGGTTATTCCACTAGCGACTAGCGAACGGTCAGCGTTCCGTTTTGATATCCGTATTTCCAGGTACTTGACACGGAGCATAGTAATTATCTTCCTGTTTACTACTTTTGACGCATCACACGTCCGTGTCAGTGCTCAAACGTTCGCATGCTCTATCCTACTGGGGGATTTTTTCGGGTCCTGCCTCAATTTACGCCATAACAGGGGGGGAGGGGGGCAGGGCTGGGATCGAAAGCGTTCGGACAACCCAACCGACATAGGTATCGGCGGGGTCCAAATTCGATCGGATCCCGACAGACCTCGGGCAAAATCCGAGCAAAACTCGTTCGGACGGCCCACCAGACCTCCCCACCCATTTTCAGTGGTCCTTCCACGCCTTAAAATCAGGGGCTTCGTAAGTGTGCCACGTGAGTGGCCACAAACGCAAGTACCTCTGATAGCTTCGTAGAATATCAGCAGGGTCCCAGACCCCAGGTTGCTCAGCCCGATCGTGAACCGTTGGTTCCTCCCTCGCAAGTTGGGGAGTGACCCCTTTCCGTATTGCGTCAATCTCTTCGAGATTGTACATCTCGTAAAGTCGCGCGGTAGGAGGGGGAGTTTCACCAGGAAGCAGCCTGACTTGCTGCTGGACCGTGTCTTGAGCTTGAGGATCAGATGGTCTCAGCTGAAACCGATCGAATTCAGCTTTCTTGTAGGAAACTTCGTTGTCGTCGGCATCGTCGTCTCCCACGACATGAAGATTCAATGGTGTTCCGAGCTCATTGATGGGAGTGGACGAAAGGGGCACCACGTTTAGTTGCGAGCCGCTGCAATGCCTCCTTCCGAACAGGTTCTGGGGCACTAGGACACTGGTCAGGTTTGGAGAGGTGTTCTGTGCATCTCACTTCGCGGTGTTCGACGACGGCGTCCGGTTTGCAGTAATTACATTTCATTTTCCACCTGTTCGTCCGAGGGTTCTTCTCCCCTGTTTTCGAAAAGTATAGGGTGACGAATTCATCGAGTTTTTGGCCGCCTGCCATCTGGCGTGCGTACGTAGCGTAGTGGAGGGATGTGAGTTATAAAATACGGACACTAGCTTAGAAGCCCTGACATAGCCGGACCGGCGCTTAACGGATGCTGCCACCATCTGCCAACCCCCGTTTTCACATGTGCCGGCAATACACCAGGCACGTGCCATTTTGGCAGTTCGGCAGTTCGCTGCCAACAACACTACCCGCCATCCTCCTCTCGCAACGTGCATAGTATACATACCGAACGCGAACGAAAATGCTCTTTGGACTTGTTAACTCTTCCACCGCATCCATAGTGGTTCGGCCAATAACCACCATGTCTACATTCGCCCTTCCCACCATTTACTGACTCGGACTTCTCCCTCCGACCACTCATGCGTTTCTAATGGAGCCTTTGAAACCATCGACCTGCTGCCACACATTGACTTTATTAACCTTCACCTGGTCACTCCTTCATGTCCCGGTACGGTGCCTCCCCTCGTTGACGTCTAGGACTTAATCTCCGTGGTGACCCGCGTTCCTCTATGGCCTCACTCTTTTCGCCGACTTTAAAAACCCTATCGACCGCTTCGGATGTAGGTTCTCCTGCACTTAGAAAATACCAAGGCATTCTTCGAACCTCGATCCCGGGTGCAGGCAACTCCCTGGTCTTTCAACGAACCCTCAGCGGCCCAGTTTGGACAGAGTTCAGCAAGTTCGGTGCCGACGTGTCCTCGTCAACAGGTCGTCCCTGGATGCTGGGGGAAGTAGAACAATCGGTGGTCCAAGCCAGGATCAGTGTTTATAGACACTTTCGTAAGGTGTCTCTGTTTGGTCGGGCCGTCCTTCGGTGTATCCCTAGTCTCCTCAAGCAGACTACTTGCCACCACTGATGATCACCGATGTCGATGAGGGATTGGTGCGGCCCGGAGTGAGTCATAGGGCTTACTGCAATCGCGGGAGAAATCGCAGTTGTTGATTGACCCTTTGTCATTGCAACGAGAGCCTCCTTCACGTCCCCTTCCCTCGCTCTCCCAGTGTTGGCGGTGTTGCTGGGGTCCAGCCCGGAAGGGGTTGTGCGTCCCTCCTGGGTATTTTATCTAGTTGGCGAGGGTAAGTTCCAGGAAACGTTGAGATGGAGTTGACGGCGCGCTGAAATACTCCAGGTGACCGTTGAGTCAATCTGCCTTACTCCGGTGTCATGTGACAGAACCCGCGTTTCAGTATGAGTATGCCCCCTTTTATTCACCGAAGGACCACTACGGACACCATTTTCGGGATTATATACGTTGATGGACTACGAAGGTTATCCCCCACACTTCCAGTGCGACCGGGACAGATGGCCGGTGGCCGTGCGGCGGGAATCTGCCTGGCCATTTGAATCGTGTCATTTTTTCTTCTCAACCCATGAGGTGTCCAGGTTCCCCTGGCCGCTTCTACCAATAACATAATCACATCGTAGATGATAATACGACGGTTTTGACTGAACAAAAATGAATGGCTCGCCTTGGTTAACACACATTTCGAAGTAACGCTACATGATCCAACTAAAATCCCTCAGATGCCTTCCACGCGGCGTAGTAAGTTTCCATTCCATCAACCAATCCAGGCTTCCGGGGGCTCCAATTGAGGAGCGTGCGGGCGAGGTAAGGTCTGATCCTCGTAGTAGTACAAGCCGCTTCCTCGAAAGCTACGGAAAATCAATCAGCCACGAGGTCAGGTAGACATCACATCCTTGGAAAAGACTCACGATTGGTAGGCTCCCGATATTTGTACCCCTTAGCCCCACTAACCTTGCATAGCGTGGCAAGGATATCATCAACGCTCTCCATAAACTCGTTGGTGATATCAAAGATCGATCCACGGACGATACTTCCCCGCTCAACAGTCCTCACGTACGCGTCAGCCAAATCGTCTTGGTGAATGATCGAGAACCTCGCTCCAGGGGTTCCAACGAACACCACTTCCCCGTCGTGCGCGCCAGAGAACAGCGCTCTTCCGAGATGAGAACCGGAACGACCAATTACCCAGCCGGGTCGAATGACGATACCGTTGAGGATGGTGCTACCGACTACGTTGCGTTCGTGTACCGCCCGCCAAGCCGCATATGGGTGAGGTGTTTCCGTGGGAGTGGTGTCGGTGACGATTTCGTCACGGTTATCGCCGTGAACCCAAACCCCAGAGGTTTCGACGTAAGTTAGCTTCGCGGCATAGTGAGGGCGAACGGCTTCCACGGCCTCGGTTACCAAGTTGAAGATTTTGACTCCATCCTCAGGAGTGTATGCTGGAGTGACATTGATGACTGCTTCTGCGGTGGCTAACAGGAGTTTCCACTTTTCTACTTCTGCAGGCTGGCAAACGATAGGGGTGACTAACGACCCATCGTGAGCAGATCGGACAAAGGGGGAAGATGAGACACGTACTCTCTTCGGTTGCGAGCTGTTTACTTTTTGATTCAGAGCGAGTCTGTCCGTAGACGATGTGTCCGGCGCGAAGGAAAGCCCGAGCGACAGAGAAGCCAATATCCCCAGTTGCACTAAAAGGTCGCAGTCAGGTAATCGCTGAGTCAACAGAACAGAGTTGCTCTACCCGAGAATGATAACCTTCATGCTGGATAGCCCTTGGTGAAGGGAACGGCGGGCGAGATAGACGGGCCATTAGCCCGCGGCGCGGCACCCTTGCGTGAAACCAGACGAGGGCAATCGTGTCATCAGAATGAATCACCATCGGAGCCACCGTGGGTCTCCGGAGAAAACATGGGAACGAGACGCCACGCAGCGTATTGCAATCGCGCGAGGGGTACGCACGATCTTGGTCAGCCATTGAATGCGACCCACAAAAACTTTCGTGGCGCAGTCGTATTGACTGGATAGGATCTTTTATATGGGTGAGAATAGGATAGCGGCTCAGTCAACGAAATCATAGATTGTAGGGTGGGGAGAGTGTTTGTGGGTCTGTCCAAGCCGAAGAACAGAGCTTTCCGCTCAAATAAAACCGCGTTTTGTGTTTGTTGAGGGGGGTCGTTTGGCCCGGGTTTTGGTACCCTGACGAGTTTCTGCCTTATTCATCGCAAAATCATGATCTCAGGACTTCGTTTCCAGCTTTTCGAGAGTCGATACAAAGGCTATGGGCCTAGGGGAGCTCAGGGAAGTACCTCAATTGTGAGACCACGGGTGACGAGGTGAAAGCCCACCGTCCGGCACCTACCAGCGCGGTCTACGCACGACCGACCGAAGGAGGTAGTCGATTTGGAAAGATCTCCCACGAGCGTATGCACCTGTGGAGAAAGTGTGGGTCCCGAAACCCTGCTTATGACACTTCGGAATTGAGAAGACGAGGGTAGGATCCCATCTGGCCGCGCGAGCTCGCATAATTTGTTCTAGGCCTCAGACCCCATTTTACACAACCACCTCTACAACCCCACTACGATTTAGAGGAATCTATCGAGGAATAAGGTGAACTCCTCAAGCCTTAGTAGTCAATATCTTCAGATCGCACATTTATTCTCGTTACCCACGGATGAACTGGGAACGCTCTAATGAAGACCGGCCAAACAGGTGGAGATTGTGTACAGCCACGTACACACACACGTATTGCACATGCTCGAACCGGTATCCAGCACACTTTAAGATGAGGGCTGTGCCACCGTAGTTTACAGAGGTTCTCCCAATGAATCACCGACTCCTGACGGTCTACCACTCCCTCGACATACTCCAGTAAAAACACAGCAATTGCCGGGTATGACCCTTGTTCATGAGCATCAAGACTCCGCGTCCATATATAACCGAACGTTACCAGTGATGCGGGAACCAGTGGTTGCCGGTCCCAGCGGTCGGTCCCAGGAATTTCAATGAGGGGAAGCGGGTGCGGTTGGTACATCACGCCAGCGAACGGGGTAACTGTTTTTTTGGAATCCAAATACCGTCCAAGAAACCGGACGCGACGAAGCCTATAGCGTGAGCACTAACTGCAGGAGGAACTGTGATTGGCTCTTCGAGGGCGAGAGCCAGCCTAAATGTCACGGTGAAACGTAGCACGGGGCTGTTGTGACTAACGCCATGCCCAAAATATGCGCAGTGAATGTCATCAACGAGGATCAATGAGGCCCCGGGGGGGTTTTCAGGAACCCAAAGAAACCTGCAGCTTGTTTGGAACACGTGACCGTTTGTAGGATTCCGCGGAAACCATATTCGTGCCTGTTTGAAAAACATGGGGCGCAAGAAGTACTGTTACACTTGTATCTGGTCTGCAGAACCTCTACATCGTGGGATCCACAACCCAAATCTCGGGCTGGAAGGATCCTCTGGAGACAGATTCCAGCCGGACCAAAAACATATTTTCGAGTTTCATGAACCCCTGGCCAATTTTCCATCGCTTGTTTGTGGATCCGTCTATGGTGTGTGACTTCTGCGGTTCGGTTTTCAGTGACGCCAGAAATGCAACTTTCACGGCAATAGAAACTCACGGCCATCGAGTTCAAGTACCGCTCGACTTTCCTGGCAACCTGTTGTGCGAGCTTGCTGCGTTTTATTGGATCACGTCTCTTGCCCCAGTACAGCGTAGAAATCTGTCATCACAGTAAATATGCGGTAACATGAACGAGACGAGCATCCATACCTGGGATGATTTATTGGGCGGATATCCGGGAAACTTGAGATGGGGTCAACTCGAAGGCAAGGCGGAAGTTGCAACGACGAACGAACCGACAAACGACACGAAATAGCGCTACCCGGCGCGTTTTGGAGCACTGGCTCGTCCCGCCCGTCGAGATCCGTAAAGTTTCCGTTGAGCGCATCTCTCAGATTCACGCCTGGGAAACCGTTCACGGTGAAGAATATGGGTGCCGAGGCTCTGAAATCCCACTGCTTCTGCCCGTGGTCATAAGACTTCTGGGGTATTTGACGCCAGTTGAGTGGGGGGAACGTTGAAACCTGGGATTGAGATGTGGAAGTCGAAGTAGAACAGGCGGTGCAGAGGCTTGTTCCTTCGTCGACTGGGGTGACAGCTTGAGGCGAAAAGTTCGATGGTTCGGGGACATCATGGAGAGAGCGGGATGAACTTGGTGGGATTCCCTGTGCTGATCCCGTGTCCGACGGACTCTCCAGGAAGAGTCCATACAGATATTCGAGGTCGAGCAGAGCAGGGGATAAAGACGGTTCAGGGGTGTTCTGGGGGAAAAGCAACTCCTCGGAGGTGACAAAGTCCATGTTGAGGGACGAAACACCCGAATTCTGAATTCTGAGAACGAGAGTCGAGCAGATAAACGGTCGAGACACTCACCCCGCACCACTCGTCGAGAACAGAGTCGTTGAAACTTGGATAATCTTGTCCGGTAGCCATACCAATATACCCAGCTTTGTGGTGGTAATGTTCACTCGACAGGACGGGATTTTATACCTTCCAATCCCAGGCCTTCCCGTCTTCCGATTGGTAGCTACTTAGACTTCCAAACAAGCTGTACATCTATTGGGAAGCCGCAAATGCGAGCTCACGGTTCGGGGACTGGGTTGGGCGCTAAAGTCGATGACCGGTTCGCGTTGGTAGGACTGACGAACCGACGAACCGTCGAGTCACGCGAACCATCCAAGAACCGAGTGTCCGGGGGCACAGAACAGCTATCTGGGACACCACAGGTATCGCTGTCCCGAGATGAGCGTGAGAAACCTCGATGATCCGGCGCCCCGACAGAATCTAAGACAAGCGCGCTCGTGATGGCGTTGAAAGTGGCGCCGGCAGGATCACAACCCAACCTTCGTTGGATCGTCCACAAGACGGTCCCGCAGAGCGATGACCTGAGGCGAGGCAACTGGGAGTGCATGAAATGGCACGAATATCGTCCCAACTGCTGGTTGTTGGCCCTTCAAAGTCCTGACAATCAATTCAAATCTCCGTAGTAACAATGTGAGACCAACCTGAGGTAACGCCCTTACACATGGCAGGTTCTGGGTTCCATGTGGTTGGGAGTCTGTATGGACGCACAGAATCCCCCACGGATGGTACAACAACCACGAGACCCGTGAATTGTGGAGGGGGGGTAGATACGGGAGAGGGAGTGGCGGACTGGAAGGTGGGGGTGTGACAATCGGGTGGGTATTTAAGGTGGGAGTTAATTCCGGGAAATTTAGCAGGTAAAACCATTGTTCTAGAGTCGCTCTGTGTCGGACAGTTACGGCTCATTTTGGTGATGCCGTCTGTCCATGCGACTCGTTTAGAGAGAAATCGGCAGAATCCCGCTGATGTGCTGCTCAACCCACTCGCCCCGGTACTTCTCGCGGTGTCCAACACAGTCCTAGTTGCGTGTTGCTCGAGGGTAACTCGACGAGGCTGTAGGGCTCTGAGCGGGGGAACAATCGAACTGGAGTCCTCAGAATGTAAGGTGTGCGCAGCGCTATGTGCTCATTACCTCGAGGAGATCAGCGCCTACTTAATGTGCTTAGTCAGCATCCGGTGCTCTCGGAAATTCCAAGACGTTGGACAATGAGATTAGTCAATACTTACCAATAACTAAGCCCACGCGCACGTTCCTCTCCAGTTTTCCTCCTTCGAGTTCCAGCTTCCCGATGACGAGGGGGCACACTCGAGAATTTCACGACAGCATCCTTACATAAGCGTTCAGCGGGATGTATAAATCGGGCGGCGGTGCAACCCTCATCGTGCTGGCGAGGCTAGACGCCCGCGGCCCAGAATGTGTCTCGGTACCGACGTGTCAGCGTCAAGGCGAGGGACTGGGAACTGGAAGCCTTCTCTCCAGGGGTGCGCTACCGCGCACCGAGTGTCACCCACCGGGCCCGAACCATACGCTCAGTCGTCAATTTCTAACGGGTGGGCACATTTCCTGATAAAACCCTTGCGCGCGAGGCCGCAGCCATCACCGCAGGGAACAATTCTCTCCTGGACCAACGTAAAATGGGCTACCGATCTGGGGATACCGTCAAAGCACGCATTACCTAAAATGGACAAGTGGTTTCCCCATTGAGGGTGCTTCCGGGGTCATACCTGGGTTCCGACAGCTGGTGTGCAGGAGCACACCTTCACCCAGCCACAGTTGCACGCTGTACAAATTTCTTATTTGGCTTGTCGTCGTTGTCCGCCTTGCCCTCACGGATGGTGTCTCATGGATGGTGTGGGGTGGAGGTCAAACGAAGACGTGGTCCGCCTCTTCGGACCCGTGCCACCGGTGTCGGTGAGTGCTTGAGCGTCGAAGATAGGGGCCCTCTGGCTCGCCTTGCAAAGCTTGCTGAAATGAGGCGTCGTGCATCCAGCGGGTGAGAACAGATTCTTAGGTCTAACCGTGGGAGTGGCCATCCTATGTTGTGCACAATTGTGGGGGCGAAGATTACGTCACGCGCTCACTTGTGCCCTTTTGAAACATCCGACCCAACACCACGCATTGCATTGACCTTCACCTAGTCAGACCTTTGGGCTTCACGTTCCGGTCTGGTGCCCTCTCTTGTCGACGTCTAGGACTGGTCTCCATAGCACTCAGAACCTCTATGACCTCGCTCTTGTTGATTGGTCCTTTGCTGTCCCAGCAAGAGCCTCCATCACGTTCTCTCCCTCCAAATCTCCAGTGCTGGCGGTGTTGTTGAGGCCCAGCGCGGGAGGGGTTCCACGCATCTCCTGTATGATATTTCTTTTAGTCTGCGGGGCGAGTTCCGGGAAACGTTGGGGTGTAATTAACGGCGCGCTGAAATACTTCAAGACTGAATTCATCTATCCCGCTCTGGTATTATGCGCCACGCGTGACCGAACGTGTGATATTGCACGTTCTCACTCGCTAAAATACCACTATGGACATCATTTCCGAGATGATACGTGTTCGACGGCCACGAGGGTCATCCCGCCCACTTCCGATGTAACTCGCATCAGTGGACGTGTGGCGGGAATCTTTCTGGCCATTCGGCTCATGGCACCTGGTGACAGGTGTTGTATGTCTATCTAAGGCTCAGAAGACCACGACGGGAATTAGAAAGGCTTGGAACTCGTGAATCGCGGACATAGAGACAATACTGCACGACCTCAGAGACTAATCCAGAAAGACCTCCCACGAGTGCATACATCTCGTACGGAATAGTGTGGGTCTTCGGCGAGCTTTAGGTTCCGTTCGACCTCGTTGAGCTGGCTCCATCCCACCGGGTTATTACCGACCTGATACCCAAAATCGATGCGGCGGCCGTATGAACCGAACCCGTGGGCAATCCATCTCACCAACTCGGTAACTTGTGCTTCCGTGAGCCGCGTCCGAATTAAAAGCATAAGACATTGTCCGCGTTTCCGTTCATTTGAACGGTCTCATTCACGCCCCAGCCTCACTTCCAGCTCGGACTTCACCCGACTGGTCTTCCCGCGGTGGGACGAGATAGAGATGAGTGCCCCAGCTCCGCCCTCCTGAACCCGCACTTGGAGTGCACCGCCCTTCACTGAACGTCTCGCCAATTGAGTCCGGTTCGTACTGCTTTGTCCATCGGATACTATCGTCTCAGCGGTGTCACGCGGACCCGTGACATTCAAGTCTGCTGGGGATTGGGGGCGATGGCTATGTAAACCGTCAATAGATAATTGAATGTACTGCCCCACATCCGAGCCAAAGAAACACATGTCCACCCCACCTCAGTAAAGACACCATCAGAAAAACATGCTCCGTTGTTGGAGTGCGTGATGGTTTGAATTTTTTCAGTGGTGGCGGTCCAAGTCTATTGGGCCTTTGACATATGAACACATGAAACCAAACAAACGTGTAGCGAAATATATGCGATAAAGGGTTCATCTCAACTTGCATGGACGTGTGGCATTGAGGAGCCCGTGACCCAGATCTCCGGTTGGAAGGATCCCTTGGAGACAGACATGAGACGGACCAGAAACATATTGTCAATGTGCATGAAACCGTGTCCAACCTTCCAATAGTCTTCGACGGATCCGTCCAGGGTAAAGTTCTATGATACGGTTGTGAGTTACCGCAAAGTTGGGCTCATCGCGAAACGAACGTACGGCTATGTGGTTGAGGTATCGTTCGAGCTTCTTGGCAACCTCGTACGCGAGCTTGCTGCGTGTTATCGGCAGGCGTTTCTTAGTCCACCCCAATACGTGGATCTTACATGTCGTGGTCAATATTAATACACGGCGGCATAATTGGTTAAGCGGACATACCTGGCACGAATTACTGTTGGCAGGGTACCCTGGAAACTTGGAGCGGAGTCAATTTCAACGGACTGATGGGAAGTGGAGACCGCAATCAACCTACCAACAACCGACACGAGATGGCGCCCGCGGCATCTGGGAGTACTGGTTCATCCCGGCCGTCGAGTCCCGTAAACGCCTTACGGAGTGCATCTCCCATGTTTATGCCTGGACGACCGTCCATGCTGAAAGAGATCGGCTCCAACGGATTGAAATTGAGTTGCTTTCTTCCATGGTCGTAGATCCTCTGAGGTATCCTGATCCAGTGGGGTGGGCGGGTTGTAATGGGATATGAGGACGTTGCCGGCTGTGTTTGTTCCAAAATGAGAAGACTTTGATGGATTGCACACTGAATAACACAAACCGGTGAGGGGATAGGAAATACACCACTTGACGATGGTGCAAGGCCGGTAAACCGTCGCTCCCCTTTATAGGCTTCGTTATGGGGAGTTATAGGAGGCTGTAAGACCAGACCCCTCAGCACTGAAAACGAAGAAAAAACGACACAGCTTCTCACAGTGCTGTAAGGTGGTGCCACAATGGTTCTAGGCTGAATAACTGGGGCTTCATGAGGGGCTTGAAGAGAGGTATTTCGTAATGCTCCCTGAAAGGACGGCATGTCCAACGGCGACTCCGTGAAAAAATTGTGAAGAAATTGGCTGGTCGGTGAAGGGGAGGGCTGAGAAGACGAAGACGAATTTGTGGCACTCTGAGGGGGAGTGCCATCCTCGAAAACATCGAAAGCGAAAAAATCCGAATCGAAGCATGGCGGATACAAATCCTACATTCTTAAGACGAAATAGTCAATAAAATGACCAAGACACTCACCATACGCCAATCAGCAGAGACAGAGTCGACAAGGAAGTCGCTGAAGCCCGTAAAACTTGATTCTGAGGCCATACCAGCGCGTTCCAATGTAGTGGTGGTAAAGTTAGCTTGGGCAGAAAGACCCTGAAACACGCGGAGATGATATTTGCTGGAGAACTCAAGGATTGTAAAATTCCATAGTTTTATAATTTTACGGAAAAACCGAATCCCCTGGAGTTAGGGACAGGGTTGCTAAAGCCGTCACAAGGGCAAATCATCGCGAGCAATGAACGTCAAGGTTTCCGGGGTCAGATAGCAGAATTCCAAACAAATGGCACGATTGCCGAGACATGGGGGATTTAGGGAGCACATTTGGGTGCGATACGGACCGCCCAAGACTGGGAGAAACGCCTGCAAAACCAACAATGCCACAGTACGTCCCCAAGTGGTCCACGGACCTCGCGATAAGACCGGGCAGCGTCGTCGGTTGGCGGAAGGCCCGGTCTACCACTTCCCGGGCCGGAGCTCGCAATGACTCGGACGCGAAAATAGGGGGCCGCCACGTCGTCCCACCGTCAATCACCGCATCCTAGGAAAATGAGTAAAATTCCATTACTTTCTAGAATCCATTTCGTGGCAGCTGGGATGGGAAGACGGTAGACGCTGGGCTACCGGGGGTAGCGACGGGGGATGACCGGGGAGGGAGTGAGGAGCGGAAGGAGGAAACAGAGGGGGTCAAATAGGGGAGGAAGAGGAGCATTTTCTTCCCCACTGGTCGAGAACTGATAGTTATAGTGGAAGGGGTGGGCGGCTCGTTGTTGATATATATGACGCAGGAAAACTCCGTTACTTATACAGTTTACGTGGCGCTTATATTCACGTCTTCCTCAGCCCGCCCAAGCGCCCGCCACTGATTCAGTGGCGCAGTGTTGGCACAATGGGGCGATGGTCAGTAACCAGTAACTGATTGAGTAACTGTTTCAACCTCCCCGAGAGTCAGCGCTCATCCTCGAGCTCGGTGCGGGCGATTCGTTGAGGCCTAGCCACACAGAATCTTCCACGACCCACCATGCCCACCGTGTTCCTCTTGATGGCGACCTTATGTGGGGGACGAGGTCGTATTTTGTAACTCGGGTCTGTACTAATGTTGATTTGTTCCAGACATCTTTATCTCGATCTACCATTCCTCAGATCTGGATCCGGTAATGATGCCCCCACCCCTATATACAAATGGCTGCATCGTACCTCCCTCCGCTATCCTCGGTAACAGACTCCCCATGTGCTCACACATATCTAATTTCTCCTCCTTGCTCCCCACGCCATACATGACCTTGGTACGAATTGCACGCGACTCCAAGAATTGGACGAGGAGGCTATCGAGGTCCACCCATTGCCTATACATCGCTTCCCCAATGAGTTGTCTGAGGTTGACAGGTTTGCCGCTAGAAATCTCGTGGTAACAGGGGACGTAGATTGTGATATGCCGGAGATCTCGATGGTCGGGTGTAATGGTTTGAAGCGCCATATCAATCCATGTGGCGTCCAGTATTTGGCACCGGAATGTCACATTTGAGTCTTGTCGCCTTGAAGAAGTCGATGCGGGCCGATTGATTGTCCGCTAGCGCAACCGGGAGTTCAAGTAAGGCACTGATCCAAATGCAGGAACTGGAGGAACGTACTACGCATAGTCTTCCAGATGTCAAAGCATTCAAGGGTATCAGAACAGCCTGCCACCAATTCCATGAACCACCGAAGGTCTTCCTCGTTACGCCATGTCAATACGAGTTCCCGGAAGTGAAAACCACCCGGAAGGTCCGACAATCGGCGGATGACGAGTCCGGCTGCTTTCGTATCAAGTTCAAAGGTCCCGGTCAACGGGGGCGAGGTCAATGGTTGAAAGCCGATCTTGCCGTAGTCAGCTTCGTCCATCTGATACTCCTGTATATTCAGGTCCTCAAGAAGGGGCAGGGAGCAAACAAGTTCGAAAACTTGTGAACGCGGAAGCAAGTTAACCACTCGGAGGGATTTGAGGGCCGGTGAGAAGTTGTGGAAGGGGATGAGAGAGGCCTCCGGGTTGTGGTAGGGGTGGGTATGCAGCTCGAGCCGTACAACACGAGAGAACGCCAGAATCCAACCGCCCTCTTCGGCATCTGCAGCTGTGACAGACCGCGGGAAACCAACGAATAGTGAACGGGTATGATATGCGGGCGAGTTCGCAGGATCCGGAAAAGTCTTCTTCCACGCCTCGAAATCGTCGAAAGAATTGAAGTTGATATCGGCGAAAAGGTGTCTTCGGGTGCGTGGAACCCAGGATTTAGAGACGAGACAGCACTGCTTCAGCGTGGCTGGTTTGTCGTATAGGAGATCGACCGTGTAATCGAGGATTTCCGGCGGGAGGTGTGGATTCAACATCGTGGAGGGCGGGGGCTCACGATAGGCGGGATGGCCACGGCAGAAATCCGTGCGAAAGATCGGAACCCCGGCTAATTCCAAGCAACTTCCTCCATCCTCCTCTATCCGCGCTCCGCCGTCCCCAGCCTCTGCAGAATATGTAACAACGCTGGCGGACATATTTCACGGTATATTTCCCCATCCCTGATCCATTCCTGGTCTGGGATTATCAGTCGAGGAAACCGTTTGCGGCAACCGATGAGAGTGGAGCGGTGAGGCGTTGAGACCTGGCGCGCTGCGCTATTACGTTCACTGTAAGTACGGCTAGACCCTGGGTCTGCTTCCACTCTCGATCCTTCGGGTTTTTGATAACTACCATCACCGACTTGGCCACGTCTTGCAGATCGCATCCACAAACCCTACATCCCTGTTGGCATTTCCCCTCTGTTCGACTACCGACAACCATGACTCGCGGGATCTGCAGCCATTGCATGAAGGAGACCGATAAGAGTGAGCTGAAAAGGTGTTCCGGATGCCAGTACGCAAACTCGTTCGTAGGACAACCGAATCATCTCACACCACCTCGTTTGATAGATACCTCTTGTATTGTGTACGTGAAGGGGAATGCCCGAATCGACGCTTAAGTGAACCTCTTCTGACGTGTACTCTCCGTTTTCGCTTCTCCGAAGTCGAAAGAATGCCAAACCCTCTCTTGGAAGGCCGCGCACAAGTACAATTGTCGAAAGGGAGATGTAGTGTACGACGGCAATACGCGTAGTGCCAAAGAAGAGAGGGGTTTTACCTCTTGGTTGTATGCGTGGAGGACCTCGTTGTCTATCACTGCCACTGCGGCTTTGGACCTGGCGAACCATGAATCTGATTACTTGCTTAACCATTGGTACGTCCTCCTATCCTCCCCTGGGCCGTCAACGAGAGTGCTAAGACACTCCTTCGTCATCAAGCCTTCACATCCAGCTCAAGAGAACGGGACACAAGACAGACGCAAAAAGGTTTACGGTTAGTGATAGGTCTCTTCAGTGTTTACTCAGGTGATCGATACAACGCACTATGGGATCAGATCGACGAGATAGGTGTATCACACGTCGATCTGCTCCGGAGAGAGTATCCAGACCCAGAGGTCGCAAGCATATTGGTCGATCCTCCCGAACTTGTCGGGAAGCGCGTTCGCTACATCGCTGTTGTGAGGGTCGGGGAGGTAGTACGGGTTAGAGGCTGTGCGTGGGTCGAGCGCAACATCGAAATGTGCCGCAATTTGAGCAGAGAGGAATCCCGGATGGCCGCTACAGGGTTTATGACGAAATTAGTTAGCGTGGTGGGTGCGGGAGATATAGGAGCGATACCGGGGATGATGAAGGCGAAGGAATGCTGATCCTCACAGCCTTTTCCAAGGTCCCCCCCCGTTGTGTACCGTGGATATCTGTCAAGTGTAAGGTTTAGGAGCTTATTTGACCTTCGTTTTTTTGAGGGTGTCTGCTAACTCGCACGGCCCATGAGGTACGCGAGGATTGCCTCTGATTTTCCGACTCGACTCCGAATTCGAAGCGGATTGTGAGTTCAGGAATAAAGTAGTGAAACGAATGGCGCTAGGTTACATTGCGAATCTCCGAACGCAGATTAAAATTACACACCATCTATACGGCCTCCCTAGAACCCTCGCCCTGAATCTTTCCGCTTCCTCTCCACTCCCGCGCTCTTGTCCCCGGAAATCTATCGGCTCTGCAACCATCTTGCCACACACCACAAGGGATGTATGTGGCGACTCAGCATTACGCCCCAGCCGAACGGATTTCGAAGTGACGTATGGAAAAGTGACTCAGTCCAGGTTTCAGGCACACGCTCTCCTTGGTTGTGAGCTGTTTAACCTTTGACTCAGCGAGTCTAATACTTGTCGGGTCTGTCATCGGGGATTGGCGTTAATACTTATACCCACGATTGAGTAGCAAAAGGTGTGCACCTTCGTGATGTTTTACTACGAACCCCTCGTCACCAGTCGTCCTCGGGTCCGCTGTGGGTTGCCTCAGGTCACTCGCGAATACGTGCCACTTTTTGGAAGAGGTAGGACTAATAACGGGATGAGCGTTCTGGATATGGCATGGAACTGATTCTAACCCTGACCTTTTGATGTGAACGAGTGGGAAAACCTGTCTCGAGGAACTGGGCTCGTCGCGAGATAGAGCGATGTCGACTTGATTTAGGATCGCACCTACGACACTAGCCACAGGACTCGGTATAAGGTATTGAGTACGACCCTACTACCGCGAGTCAGCAAGGTTGGGTGGACAACAGGCAAAGTACACACCGTATAACGCAGGTTGTGTGCGAGACTCACATACACGATCCCCATCAAATCCTCAAGACATGGGACGAACTGTTGAATCCCAGAGACGTCGCCGGAAGCGACTGTCCAAATATGTTTCGTGTGCACACGCGGCGAGGAGCCCTGCTGGCCCACGCTATCCGTGACCAGTCCATTAGATGCACAATGGGGAATATCCGGAAACGCACATTGTCGGTTCAGCGTCGCGCATCACAATCGTCTCAGGGTGTTCCTCTCTCCGCCCGACGTTGCCACTCTTTCGACGCTTCGGGCCTAGATCCCACTTCCGCGGCCAGGACCAAGCCTCCCTATCACAGTGCTCGCCACTACCACTTGAAGGAACGTTTCTTTCGGTCGCCTGGTGGGATTTTGTAGGTTGGTGTTCTGCGTGTTGAAACCGTGATGACGTACGGGAGCTGAGGAGATCGGTGAGGTATGCCAGATCGCGAGGCTTGGGACCAATTGACGGCGGGGTATTGCACCCGGTGCTTCTTTTAAGTTGCCACACGACTGGCCAAACCTAATGTCAGCCTTCTACAACACTCTCCTGGAAAATTGCTGGTTTAGCATGGGATAGTAGAAGATATACGTGCCGACTGTCTTCGTCTGGAAAAGAGCTGCGGACCCACCATCTCAAACGCTGAGCGACATGTGCACACGTCTGGTGTCGCCTGTGATTGAATGGAAAGGCTACCCATAAGGGTTCCCTGACTGTCATTTTTTTTCTTGACACTTCTATCTGAGCTTTTGAATTATATTATCTACTGGGGGTAGAGCCGAAACGACCAAAAACACGGCCGATCTCATGTTCCTCGCCTCTATACCATTACATAGACACAAATACGTACGAAACCCAAAAGCTATTTAAGAGTGCATCACATCCCGCCCCAGACTGTGCTCCGACTTTCGGTCAGACATGGTTTAATTAAGTTTGTGAAGATCTCGCGCCGTGGACCCCCGTGGGAGTTGTGTTGCGTCGGAAGCAAATTTTGCAGAGGGTTGCCGGTCCCCACCTGTTGGGGCTCCAGCCGGATTCCAGCTGGGGTGGCTTTCTGGTTGGCGGGTTTAAAACCATGAATCGAATGTACACCTACGACTACCATACTGTAGCTCAGTTTATTTTTATTCCTGGAGAGAAACCGACACATACGGGCTCGTTCATATAATTTCCAGACTTTAGTGGTCCCAGGTTAGAGTCCACCTGACCCAGCTCGCCTCACGATGATCGTATTCACCTCGTTCCCCGTCATTTTCGAATACCTTGTTGTCCTCGACCCAAACGCGACACCCTATCTCCTCGTGCGTTCGTAGCAGAGGTGGAGGTATGGGGTCGCCACCGAGCAGACCCATCTGGCGTGACGGAACTAAGACAATCCTCTCCAAACTATCCCTGCCACAACTTCGACCAAGTCAAAACGAATCTGTTCTGGTCAGCACCTGGTAAACGACTGACCCTAGCGACCAACAGGTTATGTGTCGTCACAAATACCGGTAAGAAATTGAGGCAGCTTATTGAGCTCGGAAATGAGCACCATTTCTTCTTTCACCCCTTTTTTTGGTGCTGCGTTTTTCTCCTCCTTGAGCGCTGCAATACCACACAGTTGAAAAAAAAAAAAATCGGGTCAGAGACTCACATTCTAATCCTCGTGAAATCACTGACTCGGAAGATCCCTGGGTTTGAAATCCAAGAGCCGTTCTTGGTTCGTCTTGCCGTTGTCGTATGCACTCCTCCTTTATTGAATCCGCCATACCTGCTTACAACTGATTTAGGCCATAGAGATACATGTGTTCTCGATCCAAATGCAAGTTACTAGTCACCTGTCAACCAACAAGTCCAAAAGTCGGAGGAGGAGACAGAGGTCTGGAATGGGTGAGTTCCTCTCGGTGAACATATCTGACAATAGTGTTCATCAATTTCCAGGATCCTTCGAGAGTTGTTTATCGATGACGAGAGAAAATACCGTGGCTAATCTTCAGGCACAATTGTCACCACTGAACCTGAACCGTTGGACAGCTCTCAAGAGACATGTCCAGTGATGGTGGAGATGACTGGAGCGATGAATCAAGTGTCGTCTTAAACATTGTTCCTCCTTATTGTACTTTTACCGTTAGTAAATCTATACATTGCACCCGGGAGTTGAACATTGAATGTTCGACTGTGTATAGGTGGTGACTAGTACCCGCCAGGTGGGAGCGCCAACATGAATCTGCCTTGCAGTCGGATCCACCGGGGATCCATCGTGCGAGGTGACCTAGGTGGCCGGGATCAGTGAGCCATCATGCCACTCCTTCTTGTTTTATGCCGTCGGCCCGATTTGTTGTGTACCTTCGGTAACAGGCCCCTTATGTGTTCGCACACCTTTAATTCCCCCCAGCTGTCCTCCCCGCCAAGCGTGACCTTCGTACGAATTGCGTGCGACTCCAATAATCGGAAGAGAATGTTGTCAAGGTCCATCCACCGCCTGTATTCATCTTCCCCGAAGTATTCTCTGAGGCTTTCAGGTTCTAGATAGCCAGGACAACGGTGATGGGGGGTACGGATCGTGATCTGCTGGAGATCTTGATGTTTGGATGTAATAGTTTGGAGCGCCATAACAATCCATTTGGGGTTCAGTTTCCCGAAACGGAATATCATGTTTTTGAGCCTCGTCGCCTTGGACAAGTCAATACAAGCCTGCTGCTCGCCTGCTAGCGCAAATGAAAGCCCGAGTGAGGTACTGGACCCAAATTCAGGAACCAGCGGAACGTACCATACATGCTGTGCCGGATATCGAAGCATTCAAGGGTATCGGAACACCCTACCACCAATGCCATGATCCACCGAAGGTCTTCCTCGTTACGCCACGTCAATACGAGTTCCCGGAAGTGAAAACCACCCGGCAGGTCCAACAATCGGCGGATGGTGGGTTCCGCCTCTTTCGTATCAAGTTCAAAAATCCCGGTCAAGGGAGGCGAGGCCAATGGTTGAAAGTCGATCTCGTCATGGTCGACTCCATCCACTTGATATTCCTTTATATTCAGGTCCTCGAGAAGGGGCAGGGAACAAACGAGGTTGAAAACTTGTGAGCCTGGGAGGGAGCTGATCAATCGGAGGGATTTGAGGGCCGGTGAGAAGTTGTGGAAGGGGACGAGAGAGATCTCCGGGTGGTGGCAGCGCATGGGGGATAGGATGAGGGAGGTCTCCGAGTGGTAGCAGCGGTCGGTACGCAGTTCGAACCGTGCAACGCGAGAGAACGCTCGAATCCAACCGCCCTCTTCCGCATCTGCAACTGTGACGAACAGCGGGCAACCAACGAATAGTGAACAGGTATGATATGCGGGCGAGTTTGCAGGATCCGGAAAGGTCCTCTTCCATGCTTTGAGATCACCGGCATGACTGAAGTTGATACTGGCGAAAAGGTGTCTTCGGGTGCGTGGAACCCAGGATTTAGAGACGAGACAGCACTGCTTCAGCGCGTCTGGTTTGTCGTGCAGAAGGTCGACCATGTAATCAAGGATTTCTGGTGGGAGGTGTGGATTCGACATCGTGGCTTCCGGCCGAGGAGCGGGGCTCACGGTACTAGTGGGATGGCCACGACAGAAATCCGTGCGAGGATCGGAACCCCGGCTAATTCCAAGTCGACTTCCTCCATCCTCCTCCATCCGCGTTCCACCGTCCCCAGCCTCTGCAGAATATGTAACAACACTGGCGGTCATATCTCACGGTGTACATCCCCATCCGTGATCCAGTCCTGGGCCTGAGACTAGATTATCAGTCGAGGGAGCCGTCCGTGGCAACCGATGAGGGTGAAGCGGTGGGCCTTGAGCTTGAGGCCTCGAGGCCTGGCGTCCCGCCCTGTTACGTACGACTAGACCCTCATTCTGCCCTCATACCCAGCGCTTCGGGTTTCCGATAACTACGACCTTCGACCTGGCCACACCTCGCGGATCGCATCCACAAACCCTACATCCCTGTTGACATTTTCCCCTCTATTCGACCATCAACAACCATGACTCGGGCAAACTGCAGCTATTGCAGGAGGGAGGCCGATAAGAGTGAACTGAAAAGGTGTTCCGGATGCCAGTACGCAAACTCGTTCGTGGAACCCCCGGATCATCTCACACCGTCGCGTTTGATAGATATCTCTTGTATTGTGTACGTGAAGTGGAATACCCCAATCGACGCTTAGATGAACCTATTCTGACGTGTACTCTCCACTTTCTCTTCGAAGTCGAAGGAATGCCAAACTCTCTCCTGGAAGACCACACACAAGTACAATTGTCGAAGGCGAGACGTACTATATGACGGTGGCGACACGCGTAGTGCCAAAGAAGAGAAGAGCCTTACCTCTTGGTTGAATGCGTGGAAGACCTCATTGGCTAGCACTGCCATTGCGGCTTTAGACCTGGCGAACCATGAATCTGATTACTTGCTCAGCCATTGGTACGCCCTCCTACCCGACCTTGGGTCATCAACGAGAGTTCTGAGGCGCTCGTTCGTCATTAAGCCTTCATATCCAGCTCAAGAGAACGGGACACAAGACAGACGCGAAAAGGTTTACGGTTCGTGACCGATCTCTTCAGTGTGCTTACTCGGGTGATTTATGCGGCGTACTATGGGATTAGATCGACAAGATAGGCGTATCGCACGTCGATCCGCTCCGGAGAGAGTACCCAGGGATCGCAAACATTCTAGCCGATCCTCCCGAACTCGTCGGGAAGCGCGTTCGTTTCATCGCTGTCGTGAGGGACCACCACGGGGAGATAGAAAGAGTCAGAGGCTGTGTGTGGACCGATGGCAGCATCGAAATGTACCGCAATATGAGCAGGGAATTATCCCAGACGATCGCCACATTGCTTATGACGAAAATAGTTAGCGCGGTGGGTGCGGGAGATATAGGAGCGATACCGGGGATGATGAGGGCGGGGGAATGCTGATTCCCGAAACCTTTTCCAAGGTTACCCCCCGCTGTGTACCGTAGATATTTGTCAAGTGTATGGTTTAGGGCATTATTTGACCTTTGGTTTATTGAAGGTATCCGTTGATTTGTATGGCCTATGAGGTACGCGAGGACTTCCTTTGATTTTTCACCTGGGATTTGGAGACTCGACTCAGAATCCGAAATGGATTGTGGACTCAGGAATGAGGCGGCGGGACGAGTGGCATCATGTTGCATTGTGAATCCCAGAATGCAGATTTGGATCACTTACTATCTATACGGCCTTACTAGAACCCTCGCCCTGAATCCTTCCGCGGAAAGGTGACCCAGTCGAGGTTTGGGGCACATGCTCTCTTGATACTTGTCAAATCTGTCATCGGGGGTTGGCGTTAACATCGATACCCACGGTCGAGTAGCGAAATGTTATATACCACCGAGAAACCTTGGTGAAGAGAATGGCAATGGGCCATTAGCCCGTGGAGCGGTGCCCCTGTGCGAGATTAGACGAGGGTGATCATGTCTTTAGAATGAATCACCGTCCGAGCCACCAGAGGGAAGAGGGAAAATGAGATGCTGCCTAGCGTGTTCAAATTGCACGAGATACATACGAGCTTGGCCAGTTGTTGAATGTGGCCCACGGAAACCTCACAACGTACTAGTCGTATCGACCGCCGGCGTGGATTTCTGACACCGAACAGAATAGGACCGTGGTTCTGCGGATCTGTAGCAAACGAAGTTATGGGTTGTAAGGTGGGGAGTGTATCTGTGGGTCGCTCCAAGTCGAAAAACGGACCTTTCCCCCCAATGAAACCGCGTTCTGTTACGTCACCGGTGTTCGTGAAGGAGAACCTGGCTGCGCAAACCGGCGCAGAGACGAGCAGTTTGTGTGCCCCTCGTCGGAGGGTCGTAATCATAGACTTTCGTCCCTTGGTTCCTCAACGGTGGTAGCGGAGCAGAGGGAAGTGCATTATCTAATTGCGGGTCCACGGGCGGGATGACCGACACCCATTGGTGAGAGTCACTATGCCCACATGACCACGGGCGATGATTGATTGAATTCGGAAAGGTCTCCCACGAGTACATACACCTCCTACGGAGAAGTGTGGGTCTCGTGGCCCTGGCCATGCGGCCGAGTGGAAAAGATTAAATTTGGAGGGTTTCCGGGACGGAGGTGGTCCAGGCGACCGAAAGCAGGACGGGCGTGTGAGTTCGGGCGTGATAAACCTACAGATATCGACGTCGACCTTGGCTCAGATGAATGCAACCGAGTGATGGGGCGTACAACTCGGATTCCGGGCTGCTCCCCTTTCCCGTTGCCTTACGGACAGATGGGTGGCCATCCACGAAAAAGTCAGCTAAATCTGGCCGAGCGTGACCTCACCCAGAAAAGATTCTCCACTGACCGCGACTCCTCCGCAGCCCATTACCCTTAGGAATGACTTTAACGGACCCCGCGCAGAGAATCCTTATGCCCAGAATAACATCGCACTCGTAAATCGCGGGAGACTTGGAAGTACTGAACACGCTCCTCCCACGACTCAGAGTTTCGAGTTACGGGTCCTCGGGAAGAGTGCCGCCCACTTCGTCGATTCGCAACCTCCACGTACGCCTGATACTGCTCGTATTCAGCCGTGCCTCACTACTCAATCTCATATTCCTTTGGTACAGCTGCCTTCTGCGGTTCCGTTGGTGGATGTCAATTGGATCCAATTATGCAACGACTCCACACCCCTTTGCCATACCGTCCTAGTGGATACGCGAGGAACAAGCGATTATTCTTCACAAGAGATTGTCAGTACCAGATCCCCCAGAACGTTGTGTCATTCCGCAGGACATTGAGTTATCCTTCTCGACCGCAAGTTACGGATGGCCTTCCGTCCTTTGTACGGAACTTTGGCAGCAGTTGGTACGAATCTTGGCCGGTGGTTAGCAGCAGGAGCGGAGAATCCGACCGTAATTGGAAGGGGCTGTGGGGTTTAGGGCGTATTTCTACATGTACGGAAGACGAAGGGTCTACTGACTCGGTAAAGTAGCTCACAAAGCAACTACACACGTATAAAGTCTGTTCGCTGTACTTCACCAGCTCGCTGGACACCCTATCGACAAGATATTGTGCGGGGTGGATGAGTACGCGCCCACTCAACCCGTGTCCTTCCAAGCCCACCGTGGCGCCATCGGTCCGAGGCAGAGAGCTCAGTGGGGTTCTGCACATTAGGACCAGTCCATCCAATCAGGTCTTGTTTCGTAAATCTCACGTCAACAGCCACACGACGTGATGGGAAAACAGGTCAACTGTGTTACCTACGTAAACCAGAAAAACGCATGTCCTGTCGCGTGTGGTTGGCAAGGGCGCCCTCGGACACGCGGTTTGTTGGATATGCAACATGGTTTGTAGGGTGGATTTGAATGCGCTTTGCATGTGGGACGTTTAGTATTCTACGGGAAAAACTGGTCCATCGAAACGTAAACAGCTGTCATTTCTGGAGACATGAATAACGGGGCACTCTAAGTGTGGTGGGATCAATGGATACACGTGGGGATTGTGGTTTATCTGCATGATCAACTTGCGGCTAGATAAATACAACACGGGGTTCATTGCCAACCTGCACGTGAAGGGTCCGCGACGAAGATATTTGGCTGGAAAGATCCCTTGGAGACGGATACGAGGCTGACCAGGAACATGTTATCGATATGCATGAAACCCCGCCCGATCCTCCAGCAATCCTCAGCGGATTCGTCTGGAGTAATCCTCTACGATACACTCATGAGTAACCGTGGAGTTTGTCCATCGTGATACGAACGTACCGCCATGAGGTCGAGATACCGTTTGAGTTTCTTGGCGATCTCGTGAGCGAGTTTTCTGCGTTGTATTGCCAGGCGGGTTCTAGTCCAGTTCAGTGCATGGATCTTTCGCCTTGTGGTCAGCACGTGGCGACGTATTTGTTCCAGCGGTCTTACCTGACACGACTTGCCGTTATCCGGGTAGCCGGGAAACTTGAAATAGGGTCAGTTCTATCACTCTCGCAGTAATCTATGAACCTACCAACAGTCGACACGAAATCGCTCCTGCAGAATCTTGTAGCACCGGGTCGTCCTGGCCATCGAGACCAGTAAATCTCTTGCGGAGTGCGTCTCGGAGATTGACACCTGGACGGCCACCCGTGCTAAAAGAAATTGGTTCTGAGGGTTTGAAGTCCCACTGCTTTGCTCCATGATCGTAGACCCTCTGCGGAACCCATATCCAGTTGGGTGGGATGGCTGTAGCCGGAGGTAAAGACAGGGCCGTCTGCGTTTATTTTCGAGGTGAACAGACGTCGAAAGAAAGTCATCGGGTACGCACTAGTGAGAAGATGGGAACCACGCCGCCGAGCGACTGTGCAGGGGCGGGAGACATCAACTCCACTCCAATCACTTTGTCACGGGAAGCCATGGAAGGCTATGAAACCAGAGACTCTCAATACTACAGATTCAACGAAATAAAAGATGCGGTTCCTCACAACGTTACGAGGTGTTTCCGTGGTCTGGGGCTGGAAAATCGGCGTTTCGTGGGTGGTTTGTGGTTGGAGGAAGACGTTTTGTGGTACCCCCCAGTCGTGGTCCAGGGAAAAGACAGGAAGAATTTCGCTGGTGGAAGGAGGGAACTGGAAGGACAGAGGCGGTATAAAGGTGTCCCAGTGGAAAGGGTCGTCTTCGAGAAGAAAAGATTGGGGCCGTGCAGGGTATCGAGAGTAAGGCACGTCTAAATCAGTGATCACCACCTCGAACGGGGAGTTACCGGACTCCGTAAAACTCGGTCCTGGGGCCATGGCAGTGTTCCAAGGTTGTGGTGGCAAAGTGGACTTGAACGAGGAGACACCAAACATGTCGGAGTGAAATTCGTACAAAAACGTGAGGGAATGTCCGGCAGTCTTATATCTTTTCCACTGAAATGATACCTAAAGCTTTGCCTTGATCATAGGATAGAGACACTCAATTCGCACCAGCACCAATGTTACCATTGACGATTGGAAATTTTGAGTCTCTGGGGTCACTTGTGCCATAAACCGGAGAAGCAGCACGGGTGCAGCAGGGTTATCTGAGGTAGCAGAATAACGTACGACTGCCATGTGGGTCACCCGGCGAAACGCTCTCCAGCCCAGTGGTGCCAGGGGTCAGCAAGAACCCCAAAGAGATCGAGGCATCTTGGACTGCACCGCCGGCCGGTGGACAGATTGGGAGTCTGCCTCCGCTGCCGACCGGGCCGTCGGCGTTGACGTCAAGGCTCGATTCGAACCGAACCACTGCCGACCAAGTCGGGAAAGCATGGCGGGTCAAACCTTACATAAAGTTTAAACGAGATTTCAGGTTGCCACGATTCCGTACCGGGGCACAGGGGTTGCCCGTGAAAAGGTAGATGGTCGGCCGCGAAATCGGGGAAATCAGGGGAAAGGTTTAGGCTGGGACAGACCTCCTCGCGACCCATATCTGAGGGCCCTAGCAAATTCCATCCGTCCTCTGATTGGTAAATGTTATCCCAGCGAAAGGTATCCTTGAACGCATTTTGCGGTAGTTGGGGTGAGACGATTGATCGTTGACATGAAATAGCGGGGGGCAACCGAGGGGCGCGAGGAATCGGAGGAAGCCACCCAGAGAGTAGGAGGAAGTGGCCACACAGGGAGTAAGCGGAGGGAGAAACAGAGGGAGACAGGATAGCATACTGGTGGGGGGACGAACATTATGTAGCGGATGTAATCGCGAATTTGGATCATGATCAAGCGTGGAACGACTGTTGTTGGGGCCTACGATTTTTGGTATTTTGGAACCGGGCGTGCGGTGCGGTCCTCTTTTTGCCACCTTTTTCCTAAACACACGAGGCCGCAAAGCCCCCTGCTATAAGAGCCGAGTTTCCTATACGGGAAGTTACGGGCACGCCCAATGGTTCGACTGATGTAATTGAGCGCTCAGGACCCGCTTCTTCGGATAACACTGTCTGTATCGGGGTTGGCCCTTACGGCAGGGTAGTTCCCGCGGCCTCGTGCGTTTCGCGAAGCTGGTGAGCCGCTCTGGCGTCTCAGATCTCGGGTTCCAATATGCCAAAACCATAAGGTCCCCCAACCCTCAACGCTCCTCAGCCCTCAGCCCTCAGGTCCCAGGGCCTATGGATATCAACGAGCTTTGCCCAGACGAACCACTGAACCACATGTCCCTGCTGTAGCTCGTCGCGGGATGGCCTGAGGCCTTGACGAAGCTGCAATCCCCTACGCCAAACAACGGGGTCACCCTGAGAGCCGTAATGTCAGGAAACCAGTTCGCGGTCGTCGGTTGACTCGTTTGCATCACCACATGCAAATGATGATGGGTGGCTTATCCACTTGCCGGCCCCATTTTCCAAAACGCCACGATGGATACGCAAGGTTTGTGTGCAAGCTCCGAGATTTCGGTTAAACATGCTCAATAACAGGATCCGCTAACCTACGGCTCTAGGTTCGCCTTTCTGCACGGCTTAAAATGCCAAACAGGCAGTCTGACCAGGGGGGACAGCAACCCAACGGCCGTCTGAACATCGTACGGTTTTCGTAGAAGCTCTCAAAGGAACCCACCCCGTGGCTGCGGCTTGCTTTGTGGGAGGCCGGAGATTATCATCCGCGCGGCACAACAGACGTTATTGCTAAAATTTTCGGGGACCCTACCGGCTTACATACACAACGAGTACTTCGACGGCGTAATGAAGACTCCGTCCTTCTTCGGGTCGTTTCCGAACTTGGAGTCACTCCGCCGGGACTTTCTTTACCTCAGGGTAACGAACGGGATGCCTCATTTACTCAAACTCCCCCGGAAAGTGTTGCTAGGGGTTGGTGTTGACGGGCACACCAGTGCTGAAATCAATCTCAATGGAATACGCTGGTGAGGTGGATAAAATCGAGATATTCTCCTGGCCATCTTTTCCACTGGCTCCGCTCGTCGACAATCCCCCGTCCTTAACCAGCTGCTGCGTTATGTCCGACGCGAATAACACCCCGGCCCATTGTCGATGAAGGACCTTATGAAGATCGCCCTAGGAAGGGTCTGCGGCGAGGTTGTGTCCCGTTACATCCGGTATCCCCCAGTGGGCATGACTACGACCTTCCGAACTCTGTGCCCAATTACGTCGCTCGTGCGCGCCGTTTGGCCCAACAGTTGAACCGCGCATAAGCGCAACAGACGATCTAGGTGGTCCTGTCTCGACCCTAGTGTGCATACCATTGATACTCCTCTCAAGGCGATACAGGAGGTGTTCCCCTCGGTCTGATGGTCTATCAGATTCCAGCAATCAGTCATGATGGTGGAAGTGGAGGACCCTCACTCGATCGATCCCCCGTGATGTTACAACCATCCCCAAACCTGTCGATGAGATGGAGGGTCCGGATGGAGCGACAAGGAATAGAAGGCGCTGCGTGTATAGTATGTGGATATACAACCTCCTGGCGTGGGGGGTTGTGGAAACTTTGAGATGAGCATGAACGAGAGAAATCGATCAAAGCTAGTGAAGGAAGTAGCCTTTTGCACTAAGCGTATCTTCGTGATGTTTTACTACGATCCCCTCGTCACCAGTCGTTCTCGAGTCCGCCGTGGGTCACCTCAGGTCCCTCGCGAATACGTGCCACTGTTTGGAAGAGGTAGAACTAATAGCGGGATGAGCGTTCTGGATATAGCATGGAACTGATTCTAACTCTAACCTTTGATGTAAACGAGTATGAAACTTGTTTCGAGGAACTGGATTCGTCGCGAGATGGGACGATGCCGACTTGACCTAGGATCGCACCTACGACACCAGCCATGGGTCTCGGTGTAAGGTATTGGGCACCGGGCCCGTCACGATCCTACTACTGCGAGTCCGCAAGGTTGGATGAACAACAGCCAAAGTACGCACCATACAACGCGGGTTGTACGCGAAGTTCATACACACGATCCCAATAAAATCCTCGAGACACGGGACGAACTGTTGAATCCCGGGGGCGTCGCCGGAAGCGACTATCCCAACGTGTTTCGTGTGAGCACGCGGCGAAGGATCTTGCTGGCCCATGCTATCCGGAAACGTCTATCGTCGATTCGGCGACGCGCACTACAATCGTCTCAGGGTGTTACTCCCTCCGCCCGACGTTGTTACTCTTCCGACGTTCCGGGCCCAGACCCCGCTTCCGTGGCCAGGACCAAACCTCCCGATCACAGTGCTCGCTACTACCACTTGAAGGAACGTTTCTCTTGGTAGCCTAATTGGATTTTGTAGGTCGATGTTCTGCGTGTTGAAACCGCGATGACGGGCGGGAGCTGAGGAGATCGGTGGGGTATGCCAGATCGTCAGAGGCTTGGGATCAACGACGGGGTATTGCACCCGGTGCTTCTTTCAAGAGATGTCACACGACTGGTCACCGGTCAAACCTGATGTAAGCCCTCTACAACACCCTCCTGGAACATTGCTAGTTTACCATGGGATGGTAGAAGGTGCACGCGCCGTCCGTCTTCGTCTGGTCTGGAAGAGTCGCGGACACCAATATCTCAAACGTTGAGTGGCATGTGCACGCGGTTTGTGTCGCCTGTGCTTGAAGGGGAAGGCTACCACAATTCTCATAAGGGTCCCCGGTCGTTTTTTTTTGTCGGAGACTTCTATTGGAACTTTTAGATTATATTATTTACCTACCGGTTCTCGGACCTGGCAGTGGGTCCCCCACCACCGCATACACCTGGTTGGATTGTACCTCTCTTTGCTATCTTCGGTAACAGACTCCCTATGTGCTCGCACATCTCTAATTTCGTCTCGCTGTCTTCCGCGCTGTGCGTGACCTTCGTACGAATTGCGTGCGACTCCGATAGTTGGACGAGAAGGCTGTCGAGGTCCACCCACTGCCTGTATCCCTCTCCCCCGGCGATTTCTCTGAGGTCTTCAGGTTCGTGAGGAGTACGGATCGTGATTTGCTGGAAATCTCGATGTTCGGATGTAATGGTTCGGAGCGCCATAATAATCCATGTGGCATACAGTTTCCTGCACCGGAATATCACATGTTTGAGCCTCGTCGCCTTGGAAAGGTCAACGGAAGCCAGCTGCTTGCTCACTGGTGCAAACGAAGGTTCGAGTAAGGTACACTGTTCCAAATGCAGGAACCAGGGGAACATACGATACGTGTTGCGCCGGATTTCAAGGCATTCAAGGGTGTCAGAACACCCTACCACCAATGCCGTGATCCACCGAAGGTCTTCCCCGTTACGCCACGTCAATACCAGTTTCCGGAACCGAAAACCACCCGGCAGGTCCAACAGTCGGTATACGGTGAGTCCGGTCTCTTCCATACTGTCGAGTTTGAAGGTTCCAGTCAACAGGGGCGAGGCCGAAGGTCGAAAGTCGTTCCTGTCAGAGTCAGATCCCCCAATCCGAAATTCGCGTATACTCAGGTTCTCGAGAAGGGGTAGGGAGTAAACGAGGTTGAAAACTCGTGAGCATGGCAGAGAGTTGATCAATCGGAGGGATTTGAGGACCGGTGAGAAGTTGTGGAAGGGGACGAGAGAGATCTCCGGGTGGTAGTAGCGGTGGGTATGCACCTTGAGTCGTACAACGCGACAGAACGCCCGAATCCAACCGCCTTCTTCGGCATCTGCAGCTGTGACAGACCGCGGGCAACCAACGAATAGTGAACGGGTATGATATGCGGGTGAGTTCCCGGAATCCGGAAAGGTCTCTTTCCACGCCTCAAGATCTTTGGGACGGTTGAAGTTGATACTGGCGAACAGGTATTTTCGGGTACGCGAAACCCAGGATTTGGAGCAGAGGCAACACTGTCTCAGCGCATCTGATTTGTCGTGCAGAAGGTCGACCGTGTAATCGAGGATTTCTCGCGGGAGTCGTGGATTCGACATTGAGGCGTCCGGCCAGAAGGCGAATGACCCGTTTTGGGCGCTAGTTTCGAGACGCCCCGCCCCCCTTAGTTTACTTAAGTAACTGCTTCAACGTTGCTTGCTACCACAACCACGCAGAGGGTCAGCGCTGAAGCGCTCATCGACATCCTCGAGCTCAGTGCAGGCGATCCGTTAAGGCATAGCTACACATCTTCTATGACCCACCATGCCTACCGTGTTCCTCTTGATGGCGACCTTATGTCGGGGGACGAGGTCGCAATTCGTAACTCAAGTCTGTGCTAATAACCCCACGTGCCCTCACCCGATGCTCCCGTCTCCACGTTCTATATAACTGTGGGTCACAGCAGTCGGTTGATTCATTCAAATCGCCCCATAAACAATTTATCACACCGGTACATCAGATTCCCGTGGGACCCACCTGCCTGCTTGTCCCCTCTCCAAACCACCACGATGGCTACGTAAATTTTTGTGTGCCAGTCCCGGGAGTCTAGTGAAATACTTTCGATGACGGATATGCCTGCTCCGCGGCGACCCTACGTCTGTCCTTCGGCACGAGGGCCTCTTGAATTACCCCATGATTGAACCCGAGTTGCTCGATCAAGTCGAGCGAGCCCTTTGGACTCTTCTAGGTGGTTGACTTGACCTAACTCCGGCACACGATATCGGTTGTGATAAAAGCAGATAGCACCTTCAACCAGTACATCGATCCCATAGTTACAGCAAATTGGATCAGCGGATATACATTAGGTACAATCCGTTGACAGCCCCCTTACCTATATAAAATACCGTTTGACGGTAGAGTGTCGCGAAACGTGTGATCATCAGAATCCTCGTCCTAAGTGTGTTCCTACTGAGCAGTGAAGACGTCAGTCCCACAGTGATCACTCGCTACGTGCACAGGTTCTGGTAAAAACAATTCCGTCCACCCACATCAGCTGCTCCAGAACCCCAAAGTCAGAAATTGAGTAGTAAACCGGAGTACGTGGTGCAAGTCAGAATGCCCTACCAACAAATCCGTCTATCGTGGACCGCAACGAGTACGGCTACGCTGTACGGTTTCTCCAACCTTTCCACCCCTTCCAACGCTCGAGGAAACCCTGGGGTGAACACGACGGGGCCAAATCTAATAAAAACTCGCGATAGACCTTACCCTTCGCAACAAATGCGTCTTCGTGTTGTCTTACTACGATCACGGCGCCGTCAGTCGCCCTCAAGTCCGTTGTCGGTCGCCTCACGCCACTCGCGAATATATGGGATTTTTGGAAGAGATATAACTAATAACGGGGTGAGCGTTCTGGATATGGCATGGGACTAGTTCGTGCCCTAACCTTTGGTGTAGACGAGTGAGAAAACTTGTCTCGAGGAACTGAGCTCACCACGAGGTAGGGTGATACCGACTTGGTTTGGATCCCACCTGCGACGGCAACCACGGAATAAAGTAATGGGCACCGATTCTTTACGCAACAAGAAGCGGCGTGCCATAGCCCTTCCCCTAAGGGTTAGCAGGATTAGGCGAACCACACCCAAAGCACACACCGTATGACGCGGGTTGTATACAAGGTTCACATACACAATCCTCGTCAAGTCCTCGAGGTACAGGGACAAATCTCGGTGAAGTCGTTGGAAGCGGCTGTCCAAACGCGTTTCGTGTGACCTGTGCTGTCCGTGACTAGTCCATTGGATACACAAAGGAGAATATCCGAAAACACACACTGTCGGTGATGTGTATTGCAACCATCTCACGGTTCCTCTCTTTCCGCCCCGACGTTACCGTTCTTTGGGCTCGGATCCCGCTTCCGCGGTTAAAGCCTTCTTCCGAATCACAGTCTTCGCCGCCACCGCTTGAAGTAATGTTCCTTTCAGTGACCTGGAGCGATTTTTGAGGCTTGTGTTATGCCATGCTGAAACCGTGTCCGTATGACGGGTGAGAGAAAAGGAGATCGATGGTATGTAGTATCTGTCGCCAGGTTTGCGATTAACACTGACTAGGGCTAATCGTGGGGTACGCACTATGTAGCGGGCAAATACTGGCCAATGCCAGTGGTAAACGTACGTGAACGCGTGTTACTGCGTGTGGAAGACCCGTAGACCACGGATAGGGCCCATGATGTCTTTCTGAGTCGCCGCGTAGTCACAGTAATTTGAGTAAGTTGACCATTGAGGTGTACCCGGTGCTCGCGCTTCGTCACTCAATTCGACTGCCATCGACTCAGGTGCTGACCATCTCCGCCGAGAAAAAGTCGCAGTTATTGTCGCCTCAAACGTCGGGCAACACGTACGTGCGGCTGGTGAGTCACTGGCCAGGCTGGAAGGAAAAGACAAGCACGACTCCCATAAGGATTCCCTGTTCGTTCGTTTGTTCCAGACATCTCTATCTCAACCTCTCTACCACTCCTCGGACCTGGATCTGATAATGAAGCCTCTGCCCCTATATACGAATGGCTGGATCATACCTCTCTCCGCTATCCTTGGTAACAGACTCGCTATGTGCTCGCACATCTCTAACTTCTCATCCTCGCTCCCCACGCCGTACACGAGCTTCGTACGAACCGCACGCGACTCCAAGAATTGGACGAGGAGGCTATCGAGGTCCACCCATTGCCCGTATCCCGCTTCCCCAACGAGTTGTCTGAGGTTGACAGGCATTCCGGTAGAAATCCCGAGGCAATAGGGGAAGTAGATCGCGATCTGCTGGAGATCTCGATGGTCGGATGTAATGGTTTGGATTGCCATATAAATCCACGTGGCGTCCAGTATTTGGCACCGGAATATCACGTCCTTGAGCTTTGTCGCTTTGGAGAAATCGATGCAGGCTGGTCGTTTGTTCGCTAGCGCAACCGGAAGTTCAAGTAAGGCACCGATCTATGTAGGAACTGGAGGAGCGTACTACGTGTAGTCTGCCAGATGTCGAAGCGTTCAAGGGTATCGGAACACCCTACCACCAATGCCATGATCCACCGAAGGTCTCCTTCGTTACGCCACGTCAATACGAGTTCCCGGAAGTGGAAACCACCCGGCAGGTCCAACGATCGGCGGATGGTGGGTTCGGCCTCTTCCGTATCAAGTTCGAAGGTCCCGGTCAACGGGGGTGAGGTCAATGGTTGGAAGTCGATCCCGCCGTAGTCAGCCCCGTCCACTTGATATTCCTGTATATTCAGGTCCTCGAGAAGGGGCAGGGAGCAAACAAGGTCGAAAACTCGTGAGTGCGGATGGGAGTTAATCACTTGGAGGGATTTCAGGACCGGCGAGAAGTTGTAGAAGGGTACTAGAGAGACCTCTAAGCCGTAGTTGCCCTTAAAATCGGGATGCACCTTCAATCGTACAACGCGAGAGAACGCCCGAATCCAACCGCCCTCTTCGGCATCTGTAACTGTGATAAACCGTGGGCAACCAACGGATAGCGAATGGGTATGATATGCGGGCGAGTTCGCGGGATCCGGAAAAGTCTTCTTCCATGCCTCGAGATCATCGAAAGAATTGAAGCTGATATCGGTGAAAAGGTGTTTCCGGGTGCGTGGAACCCAGGATTTAGAGACGAGACAACACTCTTTCAGCGTGGCCGGTTTGTCGCATAGGAGGTCGACCGTGTAATCGAGGATTTCCGGTGGGAGGTGTGGATTCGGCATCGTGGAGGGCGGGGGCTCACAATAGGCGGGATGGTCACGGCAGAAATCCGTGGGAAAGATCGGAACCCCGGCTAATTCCAACTCGACTTCCTCCATCCTCCCCCATCCGCGTTCCACCGTCCCCAGCTTCTGCAGAATATGCAAAAACCTTGGAGGATACATTTCGCGATATGCATCCTCATTCCTGATCCACTCCTGGGTCAGATTAGATTATCAGTCGAGGGAGCCGTCCGCGGTAACCGATGAGGGTGGAACGGTGAGGCCTGGCGTCCCGCCCTGTTACGTACGACTAGACCCTCGTTCTGCCCAAACCCCCAACGCTTCGGGTTTCTGATAACTACGATCACCGACCTGGCCACACTTCGCGGATCGCACCCACAAATCCTATATCACTGTTGTCATTTTCCCCTCTATTCAACTACCAACATCATGACTCGCGGGAACTGCAGCTATTGCCGGAGGGAGGCCGATAAGAGAGAGCTGAAAAGGTGTTCCGGATGCCAGTACGCAAACTCGTTTGTGAAACCCCTGGACCGTCTCACACCATCTCGTTTGATAGATATCTCTTGTATTGTGTACGTGAAGGGGAATACCCCAATCGAGGCTTAAGTGAACCTCTTCTGACGTGTACTCTCCGTTTTCTCTTCTCCGAAGTCGAAAGAATGTCAAACCCTCTCCTGGAAGACCACACACAAGTACAATTGTCGAAGGCGAGACGTGCTGTACAGCGGCGGCGATACGCGTAGTGCCAAAGAAGAGAAGAGCCTTACCTCTTGGTTGAATACGTGGAAGATCTCGTTGGACACTACTGCCGTTGCGGCTTTGGACCTGGCCAACCATGAATCTGGTTACTTACTTAACCATTGGTACGTCCACCTACCCTCCCCTGGGCCATCAACAAGAGTGCTAAGACCCTCCGTCATCAAGCCTTCACATCCAACTCAAGAGAACGGGACACAAGACAGACGCGGAAAGGTTTACGGTTTGTGACCGGTCTCTCCAGTGTGGTTACTCAGGTGATTGATACGGTGTACTATGGAATTAGATCGACGAGATAGGCGTATCACGCGTCGATCTGCTCCGGAAAGACTACCCGGGGATTGCAAGCATCCTAGCCGATCCTCCCGAACTCGTCGGGAAGCGCGTTCGCTACATCGCTGTCGTGAGGGACCACCAAGGGAAGATGGAACAAGTCAGAGGTTGTGTGTACACCCACGGTAACATCGAAGCGTACTGCAATATGAGCAGAGAATACTCCCAGGCGATCGCTACAGCGCTTATGACGAAATTAGTTAGCGCGGTGGGTGCAGGAGATATAGGAGCGATACCAGGAATGACGAAGGCGGAGGAATGCTGAGCGCTGATCCTCGAAGCCTTCTCCGAGGTTACCTTCCCCATCACGTACCGTGGATATCTGTCGAGTGTAGGATTTAGGAGCTTATTTGACCTTCATTTTGTTGAAGGTGTCTGTTAATTGTATGGCCCATGAGGTACGCGAGGATTACCTCTGATTTTCACCTGGGATTTTTTGACTCGAAGCGGATTGTGGGTTCACGTTCAGGGATGAGGCAGTGAAACGGGTGGCGCCAGGTTGCATTGAGAATCTCCGAACTTTGTGGATTAAAATCACCCACCATCTACACGATCTCCTTAGAACCCCCGCCCCAAATCTTTCCGCTTCCTTCCCACTTTCATGCTCTTGTTCCCGGAAATTTATCGGCTTCGCAACCGTCTTGTCACACGCCACAAGGGATGCATATGACAGCATTGCGCCCCCGGCCGAACGGATTTCGAAGTAACGTATAGAAAAGTGACTCGGTCCAGGTTTCGGGCATATACTCTCTTTGGTTGTGAGCTACTTAACCTTCGACTCAGCGAGTCTGATTCATGTCGAATCTGTCATCGGGCATTGGCGTTAACATTGATACCCACGATTGAGCAGCGAAAGGCGATATACCCTCGAGAGACCTTGGTGAAGAGAATGGCAATGGGTCATTAGTTTGCGGAGCGGTGCCCCTGTGCGAAATCAGAAAAGGGTGATCATGTCTTTATAATGAATCACCGTCCGAGCCACCAGAGGGAAGAGGGAAAATGAGGCGCCGCCTAGCGTGTTCAAATTGCACGAGGTACATATCGGCTTTGGTCAGTTGTTGGATGTGGCCCACGGAAACCTCGCAACGTACTAGTCGTATCGACCGCCGGCGTGGATTTCTGACACCGAACAGAATGGGACCGTGGTTCAAAAACGGACCTTTCCCCTCAACGAAACCGCGTTCTGTTACGCCACCGGTGTTCGTGAAGGGAAACCTGGCTGCGCAAGCCGGCGCAGGGACGAGCAGCTTCCGTGCTCCTCGTCTGAGGGTCGCAATCGCAAGCTTTCGTCCCTCGGGTTCTCAACAGTGGGAGCGGAGCAGAGGGAAGTGCATTATTTAATTGTGGGTCCACAGGCGGGATGACCGACACCCACTGGTGAGATGCATACACGATCAATGGGCAGAGATTATTGATGAGTTTGGAGAGTTCTACCACGAGTGTATACATCTCCTACGGAGAAGGTGGGTCCCGTGGCCCCGGCCATGCGGCTGAGTGGAAAAGATTAAATTTGGAGGGTTTCCGGGACGGAGGTGGTCCGGGCGGCCGAAAGCAGGACAGGCGTGTGAATTCGGGCGTGGTGAACCTACAGATATCGACGTCGACGTTGGCTTAGACCCACAAGTTTCCCTATGGTTTAGAGGAATGTAATCGTGTGACGGGGCGTACAACTCGGATTCCAGGCTGCTCCTTTTCTCCATTGCCTTACGGATAGATGGATTGCCATCCACGAAAAAGTCAACTAAATCCGGCCGAGCGTGATCTCACCCAGAGAAGATTCTCCACTGACCACGACTCCGCTGCTGAGCCCACTACCCTTAGGAACGACCCCGACGGACCCCGCACAGAGAATCCTTATACCCAGAACAACACCGCACCCGCAAACTGACTTCCGGGAGAGTTGGAGGTGCTGAATACGCTCCTCCTACGAGTTTCAAGTTACGGGTCCTCAGGAAGAGTTCCTCTCACTTCATCGACTCATAACCTCCACGTACGCCTGCTACCTCTCGTATTCAGTCGTGCCTCAGGCCTCACTACTCAATCTCACGCATCTCTGGTACAGCCGTCTTCTGCGGTTCCATTGGCGGATGTCAGTTGGATCCAATTCTGCAACAACAATTCCACACCCCTTCGCCACATCATCCTAGTGGATACGCGAGCTCGAAGCGAGCGATCACTCCCTCACAAAAAACTGACAACGCCAAACTTCCCGGAACGGCGTATCCACTCCGCAGGACCTTGAGTTACCCTTCTCGACCGCAAGTTACGGATGTCCTTCCGTCCTTTACACGGAACCTTGGCAGCAGTTGGTGCAAATCGTGGTCAGTGGCTAACGATAGGTGTGGAGAGTTCGACTATAATCGGAGGGAGAGATGGGGTTTGAGACTTATCTCTTAAGGCTGACTCGGCAAAGTAGCCCACAAGGTAACTATACAGGTATAAAGTCTGTTGCACTCCACAAGTTCGCCAGAAACCTTATCGACGAGATATTGCACGGAGTATATCACTGCACGTCCACTCAACCCGTGCCCTTCCGGGCCCACCATGATGCCATCGGCCCGAGGTTGAAGCTCAGGGTTCTGTTGATTAAGACCAGTTCGCCCAATCGGGTCCCGTTTCGTGAACCTCACGTCGACAGCTATCAAGATGTGATGGGAAATCAGGCCAACTGTATTACCTATTGTTAAACCAGAAAAACGCATGTCCTGTCGCGTGGGGTTGGCGATGGCGCCCTTGGACACGCGTTTTGTTGGATATCCATGATGGCTTGCAAGAAGGGTTCAAGTGCGCTTCACATATGGGATACTTTGGTATTCTGTGGGAAAAACTGGTCCATCAAGACGTAAATAGTTGTCATTTCTGGGGGCACGAATAACTGGTCATACAAAGTGTGGTGGAGTTGATAAGTACACGTGGGAGTCATGTCATACCTGTGCGATCAACGTTGCGAAATAAATGGGACATAGCACTCATTGCCAGCCTGTACGTGAAGGGTCGGCGACCCAGATCTCTGGTTGGAAGGATCCCTTGGAGACAGATACGAGATTGACCAGAAACATATTGTTAATATGCATGAAACCTTGCCCGATCCTCCAGCAATCTTCGACAGATTCGTCTGGGATAATCCTCTACGATACGCCCATGAGCAACTGAGTTTGTCCCATCGTAATACAGACGTACTGCCATGTGGTCGAGATACCGCTTGAGTTTCTTAGCAACCTCATGGGCGAGTTTGCCACGTTGTATTGCCAGACGGGACCTAGTCCAGTTAAGTGCATGGATCTTCCGCCCTGCGGTCAGCATGCGGTAGTGTGTTCGGTACGGCGGTCTTACCTGACACGACTTGCCATTATCTGGATAGCCAGTGAACTTAGAATGGGGTTAGTTCTGCTACTCTCACGGGGAACTATTACAAGGAACCTACCAACAACCGACAGGAAATGGCTCCTGCAGAACCCTGCAGCACCGGGTCGTGCTGGCCGTCGAGATCGGCAAACCCCTTGCGGAGTGCATCTCCAAGGTTGATACCTGGACGACCATTCGAGCTGAAAGAAATCGGTTTCGAGGGTTTGAAGTCCCACTGTTTCGTTCCATGATCATAGACCCTCTGCGGAACCCTTATCCAGTTTGGTGGGGGGGTGGAAACTGGAGGTGAAGACGGGGCCGACTATGTTGGTTTTCAGGATGAGCAGACTTTGAAAGAAAACGCACTGGGTATACATACCAATGAGAGAGTGGGGAGCATGCCGCCTGGCGATTGTGCGAGGCTGGGAAACCAAAACTCTATTCCAGCCACCTCATCAGGGAGAGCCGTTGGGGGCTATGAGACCAGAAACCCTCAGTACCATGAATGCAACGAAAGAAAAGGCACGATCCCTCACAGCATTGCGAGGTGTTTCCATGGTTCGGGGCTGGAAAATTGGGTCTTCGTGGGAGGTTTGATGTGAGAGGAGGGTGTCTTGTGGTACCCCCCAGGCGGGTGGTGAGTCCAGAGAGAAAATAGGAAGAAATTCATTGGTGGAAGAATGGGGGAACTGGAAGGACAGATACTGGGCAATGATGTCCTGGTAGAGAGAGTCATCCTGGAGAGGAGAAGGTTGGGGACATGTGGGATATAGCCAGTAAGATGCTCAAGATGCTCACCACATCCCAGTTAGCAATGACCGCGTCGAATAAGGAGTCGCTAGGCTTCGTGAAACTCGGTTCTGGGGCCATGGCGGCGTTACAAGGTTGTGGTGATAAAGTGTACTTGAACGAGGAGAGTTGAAACATAGCAGAGTGAAACCTGCTGGAGAACGCGATAGAATACTCGAAGGTTTATACTTTTCGCCGAAAGCCGCGCTCGGGGCTGGTCCCAATCGCAGGATGGAGGCGCTCAAGTCGCACCAGCACCAACGTCACCGTCGGCCATTGGAGAAATTGGGTCTTAGGGTATCAGGGGTCACTCGCGCGAGTAGCCGGAGAAGCAGCACGAGTACAGCAGGGTCATCTGAGGCAGCAGAATAACGTGCGATTGCCATGTGCGTTACTCGGGGAAACGCCCACAGACCCGGTGGTGCCGGGGTCGGCGAGAGCCCACAGAGATCGGGGTGGGCCGGACGACGCCGCCGGCCGGTGGACAGATCAGAACTTTGCCTCCGCCGTCGGCGTTGACATCAAGACCTGATTCGAACCGGCAAAGTCCGGAAATTATGGCGGGTCAAACCCAATCTGAGGTTTAAGCCAAGCATCGGCTAGGTAGGCGATATCCCACGCCAGGGCAGGGGGGTTGAAGTTGAAATAATACCTCTGAAAACAGGCAGGTGGTCGGCCGCGGAATCGGGGAAATCAGGCAAAAGGATTGGGCTGGGAGGGGCCTCCCTCAGAAGTGGCCGACCACAGGATTCGTTCGGACGGCCCACATTTGACGGTCCTAGCGCATGCCACCCGTTCTCAGATAGATAGACGGTATCTAAGTGGAAGGTACCCTTGAATGCGCTTTGGGGCAGTTGGGATGAGGAGAAGGTCGACCGTTGGCATGAAATAGTGGAAAAAGCTGAGGAGTGTAAGGAATCGGAGGAAGCCTACCCAGAGAGTGAGTGGGGGGAGGAAACAGAGGGGGACAGGATGCCGTACCGACAGACGGGTATTATGTAGTGTGGATTTGGATCCCGACCGTGTGCGGGTGCCCCTTAACGGTGGCGGACTCCGGAACTTTGGGATACGGTAGGTTGGTTTTTGAGAAGAAGAGCACTGGACTAATTAGGCGCGGTTGCACGCAACCAACGCTCAGGAATGAACTCGTGGGGTACGGGGAACCACGAGGTAGCCTGTTGTCAAGTTCCAAACCAGGTAATGTCTTACCGAGAGGGCGTTTCTCGGTGCTGATTGGTGCTGTGTCTGACGCTCAGGGCTTAGGACCCACCCTCTCGGTGGGACATTGCCTGATTAAGGCCTGACGACAACAATCTCTGCCGCCTGTAATTCATTTGCGGATTTCCATCAACTGTGACAGGCCATCGTCGTCACGGTTTTGGAGCGGATCCCGAGGATATTTTCAATCGGAGCGTCAAAGGTTCTCTATTCAGTACGTTACCGGTGGCGCTGATGCACTGCCTAGACAAGCGTGCTTGACGCTCCGCATTCGTCTCTGGATATTTTACCGCGATCTCAGGGTTCCAAAATCCCCAAGTCAAAGTCCTCGATCCCCGAAGCCTTAGGGTCCATGAACATGAGCAAACCTTGTCCATCCCTGCTATAACTCGTCGAGAGACGGCCGGAGGCCTTGACGAAGCTGCAACATACAACGGGTTCCCCCTGAGGGCTACCTCATGTCAGCAAACCTGTCGCAGTCGTCGGCTGGCTCGTGCGTATCACATGTAAATGGTACGTCCGTCCGCGCTTCAGATCGCCGGGCGACTTATCTGCCTGCCGGCCCCAATTTCCAGAATACCACGATGACCACGCGACTTTTATGCGCTAGCCCCGAGGTTCCGGTTGAACATGTTTAATAGTTGGACCCACTGTCCTACGAGTCTAGGTTCGCCTTTCTGCACAAATGCCGCTGGAATTAACCTACTCAAAGGGTTCGCAGAGTAGTTCGACAGGGAAGGACAGCAACCCAACGGCCGCCTGAAAATTCTGTGTTCTCTTTAAGAGCATTCGAGGGAACCACATCCCGTGGCTACCGTCCTGTGTGGGAGGCCAGAGACTACTGTCCCTGCCGCGCGGCGGGCGTCATCGGCGGGCTGTTCGGAGGCGTTCCAGACTCGTCTACTTACATAACAGGAACTTTGCGGCATGATGGAAGATATCCCAAAAAACCCTGTTTCTCTTCGGGTCGTTCCCGAACTTCGAGTCACCCCCTCGGGACTATCTTTGGGGAACCGGGCGGGATGTTTCCTTTACTCAAACCCCCCCAGTAACTATTTCAGTAATCGCTGTCGCGCTTCAAGAAGTTATCCACAGTTAACTGCTAGGAGTCGGTGTTGACGGACACGCCGGAGCTGAAAACGATGTCAATGGAGTAAGCACGATCACGACCATCTGAAGTGTGCCGTTGGTGCAGGCCGCTTAGGCCGATAGTTGGGTCGTGGGCATAGGTTCAACAGACGATTTGGGGGCTTCCATCTCAACTCTGGTATATGTGACCAGTGGTACTCCTCTCAAGAGGATACGGGGAGCGTTCGACGTCGCTCATCGAGTCCCTCGTGTTCCAGCACTCGGTTACGACAATGAAAGTGGAGGACATTCACTCGATCGATCCCGGTGGGGTTGCAGCCATTCCCAAACCTACCGAGGCCCCTCCTAACTGGCTCGCACATCATCAGAGTTCGACTACCGCAGGACGCGAGGGAATTCAAGGTCCTACGGGAAATTCTGTCGGCCAGCGGGCGTGATATTACACAGGTGTCCTGGTTTATCGATGGGTGGAGACCCGTATGAAGTGAGAAGGAACGATGACGAGCAGAAGGCGTTATGTATAGTGCACATGATTCATATTATAATATACAAATTTCTCGCACGAAGAAATGCGGAAACTTTGACATGAGCACGACGGGACCAAATCTGATCAAAACCCGCGATGGGCTCATCACCCTTCGTAACAGCTATTTTAGTGTTGTTTGACTACGATCCCCGTGTCATCGGTCGCTCTCGAGTCCGCTGTGAGTCTCAGGTCCCTCACAAACGCATCCCACTGTCTGGAAGGGGTAGGACTAACATTGGAGTGAGTGTCCTGAGTATGACATGGAACTGATTCGAGCCCGAACCTTTGATGCGAACGAGTGATGGAACTTGTCTCGAGGAACATATTGTCTACCAGTCCTCGGATCTGGCAGTGGGTCCCCCACCACCGCATGTACCTGGTTGGATTGTACCTCTCTCTGCTATCATCGGTAACAGACTCTCCATAGGCTCGCATATCTCTACTCTCGTCTCGCTGTTGTGCCAGACCTTCGTGCGTACTGCGCGGGACTCCGACAGTTGGACGAGAAGGCTGTCGAGGTCCATCCACTGTCTGTGTCCCTCCTTCCTGGCAGCTTCTATGAGGTCTTCATGTTCGCGAAAACAACGACAAGGAGTACGGATCGTGATTTGCCGGAAATCTCGATGTTTGGATGTAATGGTTTGGAGTGCCATAACAATCCATTTGGGGTTCAGTATCCCGCACCGGAATATCACGTCTTTGAGCCTCGTCGCCTTGGACAAGTCAATACAAGCCTGCTTGCCTGCTAGCGCAAACGAAAGTTCGAGTGAGGTACTGGATCCAAATGCAGGAACCAGCGGAACGTACGATATGTAGTATATTGGATATCGAAGCATTCAAGGGTATCAGAACACCCTACCACCAATGCCGTGATCCACCGAAGGTCTTCATCGCAATACCACGTCAATGCTAGTTTCCGGAAGTGAAAACCACCCGGCAGATCCAACAACTGGCGTACGGTGGGTCCCATCCCGCCCCCACTACAAAGTTCAAAGGTCCCGGTCAACAGGGGCGAGGTCGAATGTTGAAAGTCGATCCCGTCGTAACCAGCTTCCAGAATCCAAAAATCGTGTATACTCAGGTTCTCGAGAAGGGGTAAGGAGCAAACGAGGTTGAAAACTCGTGAATATGGGAGGGTGTTGATTAATCGGAGGGATTTGAGGGCCGGTGAGAAGTTGTGGAAGGGGACGAGAGCGGTCGCCGGGCAGTAAGTGCGGTGGGTATGCACCTCTAACCGTACAACGCGAGAAAAAGCCCGAATCCAACCTCCCTCTTTGGCATCTGCAGCTGTGACAGACCGCGGGCAACCAACGAATAGTGAACGGGTGTGATATGCGGGCGAGTTCCCGGGATCCGGAAAGGTCTCCCCCCACGCCTCAAGATCGTTGGCACGGTTGAAGTTGATACTGGCGAAGAGGTATTTTCGGGTACGCGGAACCCAGGATTTGGAGACGAGGCAACACTGTTTCAGCGCGTCTGGTTTGTCGTGCAGAAGGTCGACCGTGTAATCGAGAATTTCGCGCGGGAGTGGTGGATTCGACATTGCGGCTTCCGGCCAGAAGGCGAAGTCCCGTTTTGGTTGCTAGTTTCGAGGCGCCCCGCCCTGCTCCTAATTAGTTTAACAATCGATCCCTACCCTCACAACCGTCCCTGCGAAGCATCAAGGGTGCACCCAGCACTATATCGTCTATCTTATGGTCACCAGCCAATAGGGATTCAGAGGAACATCTGATCAGGTATGCTCCCGCCTGGTTAGATCTGGCTTGTGCAACTTTAATGATATCTCCCACCATGCGGCAGGCTTCAACCGCATTCCCGCCCGTCTGTGCAGCCGCTCAACCTAAACAAATGAATCCGATTACTGGCGACTCCGTGACAGGTCGGGTGTTGAGATGGAATGTAGATCGCGGAGGTCTCTGAACTTATTGGGGGACACACAAATGTCTGGCTCCATAATAAAATAATTACCCAACGTACTACCATCACACGAAGCGAGCCAAGAAGTGTTGGATACTACGTGCGCGGCATCCACGCCAGGAGTGCCTGTTCAAACATTAAGGAGTGTGAGCTGGCGTTGGCAGCCGTCGAAGTGTACCGACCTGAGATCCGAGATCAACTCGCTGAAAAGTCGGGAGTGGACTGAGCCTTCCATCGTCCCTGGACCCACACTCTCGAATTCATATTGTCCCCGCAAGACAGGAACCCCTCAGGTACGGCACCCAACTCCTCCGGCCGCTCCTCCGCGTCCATACCCACCTTCGCGTCACCGTTAGCCACACAGATATCATCCTTGCGCCTTGTCACGATTCCAGGTCTCCGATGTCTCCCACACCCCGGAGATTCACAACGGTGGCGTCGAGCGATTTGCCAATTTGAAGTCTCCAGATCTTGTTCTCTGAGTTACACACCTACGCACCTCCAAGGGCGGCAAGCCAGAATAGGGTTGGTATCGTCAGTAGTTTAGACGTGGGTGAAGCTGAGTTCGATGATTTAGTGGGGTGTGAGAGCCACAACCTTGGCCGCAATGAACGCGTGCTGAATGGGCGTGAGGATCGAAGGGGAGAACCCGCTGGACACGTTGGTCTCAAGGCCGACCTGTGAAAGTCATCGGGTAGTTGGGGAAAGTGACCCGACCTTGATTTTCTTGCCCAAACGTGGTTTCGACGTTGGCCGCCTCGCCGGCCGAGTTGGAGTTGTTTGCGGGGCAATGACTTCCGCCCCTCCGTCTTACTTTGTTCGACTTCCCTCAAATGCACCGCGAGCGCGAGGATCGTGTTGTCCCCCAAGAGGTCGTCGTCGTCGTACACACCGGCGTACGCGGTCTGCTTCCCCGGTTTCGAAAGGTGGGAGAAAAGCGCCCCCGGATGCGCGACCTCTGAGAGGTTCACTGTGACATGTGTTGGGATGACTAGGGAAGAGTCTGAAACGGTAGGTCCGTCATCGTCTCCACTACATCCGTCGTTGGGATAGCGAACCATGGTGAGAGTATAGGGTAGATGTAGGACGAGCCATCTGCGGAAGTTCGTATATGAGACCCAGAGGGTTTAACCGCCGCGCCAGAGAACACACCTTTTGAGGGGACAATGTCCGGATATACTACTTCTACCAGCTTAATCGTATTCGGTACGGATTTCTCGGTACACTCGACCCAGTAATGCGCAAATCAGGTGCATAAATGGTGGACACAGACCCACGACAGCAGCTGAGAAGTGGTACACACCGCTCTGCGGTTCAAAAGAAAGCCGTTACGGATACTAGGATAGGATGACTAGGCGAGCCTCGTACCTTGTTCGCACCACCCCGTAGTACTCGCACTTGACCCCTGCTTCGGTTGGCTTCCAGTAAAGTCTTTAACCACTACCAGTATTAGTCAGCGCGGGGTCGGCGGGTCTATATCTCTCCTTACTTCATGCAAGCGTGTGATGCTCTGGCCTCGTACATTGGGATCGGTGTTCCACAAACCGTCCGGGTTCGAAGAGGTGGTATCGAGGAAGTTAACCAGGAGAGTGTTTCGGAAGAGGGATTCGCACTATGTGAGAATAGTTGAGATCACGCCGGAGACCAACCCAACGGAGTTGGTGGGACCAAAATGACGGAGCTTGTGGTGATGACGGTTGGAGAGAGCCGTCAGATACAGCACGAACCATCAGCGCTTCAGCATCGGTGCTCGAGGCGACCGCGGTAACCTGGGTGATGCTTCACGCACTTTCAGTGTGAGCGACCGATCCCCATATTCTCCAATTAGCGGGGACATGGGGGACGAAGACCCTGGTGTTGATGAGCGTGTCGTGACGAGTTGAATTGTGACAGGCGGACTCCCTGTCATCCACTGAGCGAATGGTAATGACTGTTGACCGGCATCCGGATAACTCTGACCGTGGGAGGGAGCCGGGAGGCAGACCTGGATAGCGACGTCGGGAGTTAAATAGAACGCATTATTCATTAAAATCGACGAAAGCTGTCCCTCGGACAGGAGAGAAAACGCGTTCAGTCGCATTCACAGCGGAGGTAATTTGTCATCTATTCAGCTTTCGGCTTCAACGCCCAGCGACGCGATTTTCACAGCTGACGCGGTACGTACCAGCGAATGTCGGCCAATATCAGCGGTAAACGCGTGTTACTGCGTGTGGAAGACGCGTAGCCCACGGGCAGGACCCACCGCGTCCCCCAGTCGCAACCTCAGTAAATTAACCACTGAAGTACACCCGGTGCTTCTTCGTCACTCGAGTCGGCCTCGTTGAATCGCTACTCACGCGGGAGCTGTTAGACTGCAACACTTTCCCGGAGCGCTTCTGGTCTAGGATTGGATGACAGAAGGTGTGCGTCTCACGAGCTTCAGGTGCTGATCATCTCCGGGAAAAAAGTCGTAGACACCATCAACTCAAACGTGGGGCGACATGTGTGTATGGCTGGTGCTGCCTGTGCTGGAAGAGAATGGCTAGCGCGATTCTCATAAGGGTTTCCCGGTTGCTTGTTTTTTCTTTGGGCATTTCTATCTCAAGCTTTGGAAAACATTACCTACCAGTCCTCAGATCTAGTTCCCTATCCCCACACGCGAACGGGTGGATTGTCCCTCTCCCTCCCACCCCCGGCAACAGGCTCATTATGTGCTCGCACATCTCTAATTTCCTCTCCTTGTTCTCCGTACAGTGCATGACCTTCGTACGAATTGCGCGTGACTCCAAGAGTTGGACCAGAAGGCGGTCGAGGTCCATCCACTGCCTATAATTTGCTTCCCCAGCGACTTTTCTGAGGTCGGCAGGCTCGCAAGCGGGATTATAATAGTAATAAGGGATGCGGATCACGATCTGCTGGAGATCTTGATGTTTGGATGTGATGGTTTGGAGCACTGTGATGATCCATGTAGCGTTCAATTCTCCGCACTGGAATATCAGTTTTTTGAGCTTTGTCGCCTTGGAGAGGTCGATTCCAACCGGGTGCTTGACCACTAGTGCAAACGAAAGCCCGAATAAGGTATTGATCCAAATGCAGGAACCGGAGGAACGCACCTTCCTCGATATGCTGGAAGTGAAAGCATTCAAGGGTATCAGAACACCCTGCCACCAATGCCATGATCCACCGAAGATCTTCCTCGCCATACCACGTCAATACGAGTTTTCGGAAGCGAAAACCACCTGGCAGGTTCAACAATCGGCGCACGGTAGATCCAGCCCCTTTCGCACTGTCAAGTTCAAAGGTCCCAGTCAATGGGGGCGAGACCAAAGGTTGGAAGTCGATCCCGTCGTCGCCATCGCCCGCCCCGTATTCTCGTATATTCAGGTCCTCGAGAAGGGGCAGGGAGCAAACGAGGCTGAAAACTAGTGAGCGTGGAAAGAAGTTATACACCTGGAAGGATTGAAGGACTGGTGAGAAGTTGTGGACGTGGACGAAAGAGAGCTCCGAGTCTTGGTGGCTCCAATAACGGGTATGCACCTTCAACTGCACAACGCGAGAGAACGCCCGAATCCAACCACCCTCTTCCGTATCTGCGGCTGTGACAAGTAGCTGGGAGCCGATGTATAGCGAACGGGTATAATTTGCGGGCGAGTTCTCAGGATTCGAAAAGGTCTTCTTCCACGCTTCGATATCGAGGATAAAATCGAAGCTGATACTGGCGAAAAGGTGTCCTCGGGTACGCGGAACCCAGGATTT
>Ga0307517_10001042_pt1 | contig 47053 bp, 46 predicted proteins | sample 23_EM_MG_FD_194515 | JGI IMG/M metagenome (GOLD analysis project Ga0307517, IMG submission 194515) | Populus trichocarpa ectomycorrhiza microbial communities from riparian zone in the Pacific Northwest, United States - 23_EM | ecosystem: Host-associated > Plants > Roots > Unclassified | place...
AGCGGGGTGATCACCGCAGAGACCGCGTCATTGGATTGCCGCCAGCTCGGGCTCGGCGTGACCGCGATCGTGCACGTCGATCTGGTCGACGAATCGGCGCGCGCTTCGCGGGCGTTTCGCGACAAGGCGAACGCGCGCGGCGAGGTGCAGCAGTGTTACGGCGTCACCGGCGAGGTCGACTACGTGCTGGTCGTCATCGTGGCCGACCTGGCGGCCTACGAAGCGTTCTGCGACGCCTGCCTGCTGCATGACGCCAACGTCAGAAGTTTCACGACGCAGATCGTGCTCGATGCTGCGAAGCGCAGCGGCCCGCTGGAGATCCCGATCGGGTGATCTCCGCGCGGACCGCGCCGGCATCAGTTGGTGCGGACGTCCTGGCGGCGACGCTCATCGGTGCGTGCATGCGCATCGATCAAGGGATCCAGTGCAGGCACCAAGTCCGATCGCTGCGCATCGCCGGCGTGCAGCAGTTCGAGCGCGGCGGCACGTGCGCGTGCATCGGCCATGGGTGTCGATCCGGGCTCGATCACCTCGACGGTGTCGAGGTCGATCGCGAGGTACTCGAGGCGGTTGCGAATTCTTGCGAGTCTTGACATGGGCGTGAACAGCGCAAGTAGCGTGCCTGCGCCGGTCGTGGTCGGTGTGCAAGATCGTGCGAATGTCACGTGAGCGTGCAGCGCCACAGCAGCGCGTCGATTGCACCCGCGCAGTGCGTGATGCGCCGTCGTTGTACGCCGATCTACGCGCCGACGCGCCGGCCCAGCTGGTCGAGCAGATCCAGCACCTGAGGCACGAGGTGCGCGCTGCCGGAGGCGACGCGCTGCTGGATTCGGTGCACCGCATCGGCGGCCGCGGCGCGCCGGTCGGGGGTCCACGCGGTGTCGTCGGTGGCGAGCAGGAAGCCGAGCAGCTCGACGCGGCCTTCCTTGCTCAGACCCTGAAAGTTCGCGGCCGACAGCTGGTTCACCGCCAGCCCGACCGCGAGCCGCGAACGCGCACCGTCGCGCCGCAGCCGTTCGGCCGCTGTGCGGCGCGCGGCTTCGGAGTCGTCATTGAGCCGCAGCAGCAGCGTTTCGATCTCGGCCTGAGCGGGTTCCGGCGCTGCAGCGGCCTGTGTTTCAGATGAGGACGCTGCGGGCGAGGGCACGGGGATCGTCGTCGTCTCCTGCACTGGCGTGACGGGCTGCGCTGGCCGATCGCCGCGCGTGGCCATCCACCCGACCAATGCGGCGGCCATCAGGAGGCCCAGCGCACCGATCGCGATCGGGGTCGATTTCCTTGCCACCGTCAGATTTGCGGCAACAGCGGCGGGTGGCGAAGCGGAGACGGCGGGTGGCGCCGCCACGGGCGTCGGTGTCGCTGCAGGCGCCAAGCCGAGCCGGCGCACGAGTTCGTGCACGTCCGACTCCCAGCGCGTGTGGCTGAGCTCGAAGCCATTGCGGTACGCGAGGTCCTTCAGTTCGTCCGGCAGGCTCTCGGCCGACGGCATGTGCGCGTCCTGCAGCAGCACCGGCGTGACCGCGACGTTGCGCTGCAGCGCGGTCGCGATCTCGAGCCGGACGAAATCCGCCGGGTTGTCGAGCCGGCGAGCGCCAGCAGAATCGCGAGCCTGCGCCCAGTCGCGGCCGATCAGCGAGAGCATGACCTCGCAGGCATCGAGCCGCTCCCTGAGCACCTGGCGAAAGTCGCGTCCGAGGGCGATGTTGTCGACGTCCATGAAGACGCGTTCGGCGCCGAGCAATTCGACGAGGTCGTTGTACAGCGCGCGCGCCTCGCCCGCGGTTTCGTCCCGGCGGTAGTTGATGAACACGATGCCCATGGTGGCGTCTTCCGGGTGCGATGTCTTGGAGGGCGAAACTGTCGCGGCAATGCGCGACCGATGTCAATCCCCGCACTGGAAACGCCGGCACCGACGTCTCGATGGATGGGTGGTTGCGTGCGTTGAACTGTCAGATCTGCGGCCTATCATCAATGAGCCCGTGGAGTCCTGTCCGCGTTCAAGGAGGTCCGCATGAATCGCAACGTCGGGTTCCTCGTCATGCTGTTGATGGCCGCCTCCCCGATGGCGGGTGCACAACAACAACCGTTCTTCATCGGTGGGTCGTTTTCCGGCATCGCGCAGGCCGAACAACTGCCGCTGGGTTTCCCGCCTCCGCACCCGGAGTCTTACTACGACGGGGCACCGATCACCGGCAGCTTCGAGGTCTTCGTGCAGAATCCGCAGCCCCAGTCGCCCGGCAGCGGCTATTTCCTGAACACCGACGGCTGGCTCTCCCTCTCCTACACGATCAAGAACGAGACCTTCTCGTTTTTCGTGGGCTCGCCGGACCCGTCCAGCGGTAATCTTCCCAGCGTGATCCTGCTGCAGGCATCTTCGGCCTCAAGCCCTGTGCAGTCGGTGTCGTTCCTCACGGACTTCGTGCCGAAGTACGACGGCGCTTCGTTCCAGTTGACCGGCCCGCCGGGCAGCCTGTTCGACGGGCTCGATGCGAACACGCTGCGTTTCGATCCGTCCCACCCACCGCTGTTCGGCACGTCGTTCGCGAGCGCGAGCGCGGAGATGCAGTTCAGCATCGACGTCACGCAAGTCTCGTTTCGAACCCTCACGCCGGTGCCGGAGCCCACGACCACCGGGTTGTTGCTCGCGGGCGTCGCCTTGCTCGGCGCGCGGCGATTCATCGCTGCAACAGGATTCTTCTCAGGCCCGTCGGCTCGGATGTCGGGGAAAGGTCCGCGGGCGCATCCAGGACCGCAGCGGTCCGGGTAGACGGGGGGCGCCGGCCACCAGCGGGGCGCGCGCCGCGAACTGCACTATCCTCGCTGCATGAACCGGCCCAAACCCTTCTCGATGATCCGTGAGTTCCACCTCGCCGATTGGTTCACGCTGGGCAATGCGGTCTGCGGGGTGGGTGCGTTGTTCTCGGTCATGTCCTTTCTGCAGACGCGCGATGTGCTGCACATCTACTTCGCGTGCGCATTGATCCCGGTGGCACTGGTCTTCGATGTGCTCGACGGCCGCATCGCGCGCTGGCGCCAGCGCGCGTCGGCAATGGGGCGCGAACTCGATTCGCTGGCCGATGTGATCTCCTTCGGCGTCGCGCCCGCCGCCATCGCCTATGGCTGCGGCATGCAGGGCTTCTACGATCGCATCGTCCTGGGCTTCTTCGTCGCGTGCGGCGTGTCGCGTCTGGCGCGCTACAACGTCACCGCCGAGAAGCTCTCGGAAGGCGGCGACAAGGTCAAGTACTTCGAGGGCACGCCCATCCCAACCTCGCTGGTGCTGGTGATGGTGCTCGCCGCCGCGGCATCGCAAGCGGCCTTGGGCGACCAGCTCTGGTTTGGCGTCGTCGAGGTGGCCGGCTTCAGGTTGCACCCGCTGGTGCTGCTGTTCGCGCTCTCGGGCTCGTTGATGGTCAGCCGGATTCGGATTCCAAAACTCTAGGCCAGCAGATCCTGCACCGCCTGCGCGAACGCCTGCGGGGCTTCCTGCGGCAGGTTGTGACCGGCGCCCGAGACGACGCGGTGTTCATGGCGGGCGCTGAAGTGCGCCCCATGCTGCGAGGTGCCACCGATCGGCATCACGCCATCGTCGGCACCATCGAGCGTGATGCTCGGCACCGCAATCCGCGGCTGCGCCGCCAACAGGCGCTCGGTCGGCTCCAGTCGCGGGTCGCCCGGCACCAGCCCGAAGCGGTGGCGGTAGGAGTGGATCACCACGTCGACGAAATCGGGGTTGTCGAAGGCATCGGCGCTGCGCTCGTAGGTCGCTTCGTCGAAGGCCCAACTGGGTGACCACAGTCGCCACAGCAGCCGACAGAAGCTGCGGCGGTTCTGCGACAACCCGGCCCGACCGCGCTCGGCGTGGAAATAGTACTGGTACCACAGGCGCTGCTCGGTCTCGGCCGACAGCGGCTCGGCGGCGCGCGCGATGTCCTGCAGGTTGTAGCCATTGACCGACACCAGGCCGGCGACGCGCTGCGGCCACAGCGCCGCCACGATGCACGCGGCGCGGCCGCCCCAGTCGTAGCCGGCCACGACGGCACGTTCGATGTGCAGCGCATCCAGCAGCGCCAGCAGATCGTGCGCGAGTGCCGCCTGCTGTCCCGAGCGGGGTGTCGCGGCGTCGAGGAACGATGTCGGGCCGAAGCCGCGCAGCCACGGCACGATCACGCGCGCGCCGGCCGCGGCCAGCCGCGGCGCCACCTCGGCGTAGGCCTGAACGTCGTAGGGGAAGCCGTGCAGCAGCACGACCGGCGGCCCGCTCGCGTCGCCGCTCTCGAGGTACGCGACATTCAGGTCGCCGGCGTGGACATGATGTGACATGGCTGGAACTCCCCTCGGGCGTCAAACGGTTCGCCGCGCAGCTTGCGCCCGCGTTGTCGGACTGCGAATTTTCGGTGCCAAACAAATTTCTCAAACAACTCGTACTATTCGACCCTTGAAAAAAGCGCGCGTCATCAAAGCGCGAGGGTCGTCCGCGTCGCGATCCGGCGGGAGCGATTGCCGCCGCAGGTCGAAGACGCCATCAAGCCGGGGAGTTCGAGTTGTCTACTGCATCCGATTCACTAGGTGTCTCTATGGGCGCTCGCGCGGCCCGCGCTGCGTCGAGGCTGATCTGGCGATCGGCCGTCATCGCCACGGCTGCCGCGGCGCCGTTCGGGCTGACCGGCTGCACCCCGGAGGCCGACGCGCAGGGCGGGCCGCCACAGGCGATGCCGGTCAGCGTCGCTCCGGCGGTCCAGCGCAGCGTGAACGACAGCGAGGAGTTCAGCGGCCGCCTGGAGGCGATCGACTATGTCGAACTGCGGCCGCGCGTCTCGGGCACGATCGACAAGGTGCATTTCGTCGATGGGGCGATCGTGCGCAAGGGCGAGCTGCTGTTCACCATCGATCCGCGGCCCTTCGAGGCCGAGCTGTCTCGTGCGCAGTCGCAGCTCGCGTCGGTGAAGACCAAGTTCGAACTCGCCCAAAGCCAGCTCGCGCGCGCCCGCACGCTGCTCGAATCGCAGGCCGCATCGAAGGAGGAGGTCGATCAGCTCAGCTCCGGCTCGCGCACCTCGCAGGCCGATATCCAGGGCGCCGAAGCGGCACTGCGCGTGGCGCGTCTGAACCTCGAGTACACCCAGGTCCGCGCACCGATCGGGGGCCGCGCCTCGCGCGCCAACATCACCGCGGGCAATCTGGTGAACGAGCAGTCGGTGCTGACCTCGATTGCCGGCGTGTCGCGCGTCTACGCCTACTTCGACGGCAGCGAACAGACCTTTCTGCGGCTGCAGTCGCTGAAGGCCGGCTCGAAGGCGCCGCGGGTACAGATGGCGCTGGCGAACGAGCAGAACTTCCCGCACGAAGGGCGGCTCGACTTCGTCGACAACCGCCTCAATCCGCAGACCGGTGCGGTGCGCATGCGCGCGAACTTCGACAACTCGAAGGGTGAGTTCACGCCTGGGTTGGCGGCGCGGCTGCGGATGGAAAGCCCCGAGCCGTATGACGCGGTGATGGTCCCGGAGCGCGCGATCGGGACCGACCAGACAAAGAAGTTCGTCTACGTTGTCGCTGCCGATGGCCGACCGCAGTTCCGCGAGGTGAAACCCGGGGCGCTGTTCGACGGCATGCGGGTCGTGCAGGGCGCCGTCAAGCCCGGCGAGAACGTCGTCGTCGATGGGCTGCAGCGCGTGATGCCGGGCGTTCCGGTGGCGCCGCAGGTGTTGAAGGTCGACGCCAACGGCATGCCGATCTTTCCGCCGCCGCCGGGGCCTGCGGGGTCGGGCGCGGCGCCGGCCGCGAAGAGCTGAAGGCAGCGGCGCATGGACATCTCCCGCTTCTTCATCGACCGCCCGCGCTTCGCGGGTGTTCTCTCGATCTTCATCTTCCTGGTCGGCCTGCTGGCGATCTTCCGGCTGCCGGTTTCCGAGTATCCGGAGGTTGCGCCGCCGCAGATCGTCGTGCGCGCGCAGTTCCCCGGCGCCAACCCGCGCGTGATCTCCGAGACGGTGGCGACGCCGCTCGAAGAGCAGATCAACGGCGTCGAGAACCTGCTGTACTTCGATTCGCAGGCCAGTGCCGACGGCAGCCTGACGGTGACGGTCACGTTCAAGATCGGCACCAATCCCGAGGTGGCCGAGACGGCGGTGCAGAACCGCATCAACCGCGCGCTGCCGCGCCTGCCGGACATCGTGCGCCAGATCGGCGTGACGACCGAGAAGTCGAGCCCGAACCTGACGATGGTGGTCCACCTCGTCAGCCCGGACAACTCTCGCGACGCGCTGTACCTGCGCAACTACGGGCAGCTCAATGTGCGCGACGAGTTGCTGCGCATCCCCGGCATGGGCTCGGTGCTGATGTTCGGTGCCGGCGACTACGCGATGCGCGTCTGGCTCGACCCGACCAAGCTCGCGGCGCGCAGCATCACGACCGGCGAAGTGATCGCCGCGATCCGCGAACAGAACGCACAGGTGGCGGCCGGCAGCATCGGTGCGCCGCCGTCGGCCAGTGCGATCGAGTTCCAGCTTGCGGTGAACACCCAGGGCCGGCTCACCAGCGAAGACCAGTTTGCCGACATCATCGTGCGCGCCGATCCGTCGACAGGCGGGCTGATCCGCGTTCGCGATCTGGGCCGCGTCGAGTTGTCGTCGGGCTCGTATTCGTTGCGCAGCCTGCTAAACAACAAGGAGGCGGCGGCGATCGCGGTGTTCCAGGCGCCCGGATCCAATGCGCTGGCGCTGTCCAACGCGGTGCGCACCGTGATGGAGCGCCTCAAGCCCGACTTTCCCGCCGGCATGAGCTACAGCATCGTCTACGACCCGACACGCTTCGTGCAGACCTCGATCGAGAAGGTGGTGCACACGCTGATCGAGGCGGTGCTGCTGGTCGTGCTCGTCGTCATCATCTTCCTGCAGACCTGGCGGGCCTCGGTGATCCCGCTGCTCGCGGTGCCGGTGTCCATCGTCGGGACCTTTGCCTTCCTGCTGCTGCTCGGCTACTCGATCAACACGCTGACGCTGTTCGGGCTCGTGCTCGCGATCGGCATCGTCGTCGACGATGCGATCGTGGTTGTCGAGAACGCCGAGCGCAATGTCGAGAACGGCTTGAGTCCGCACGATGCGACCGTGAAGGCGATGCAGGAGGTCTCGGGCCCCATCATCGCGATCGCGCTCGTGCTGTGCGCGGTGTTCGTGCCGCTCGCGTTCGTGCCCGGCCTCACCGGCCAGTTCTACAAACAGTTCGCGGTCACGATCGCGATCAGCACCGTGATCTCGGCGTTCAACTCGCTGACCTTGTCGCCGGCGCTGTGCGCGATCCTGCTGCGCCCGCACGACGCACCGAAGGACTGGCTCACCGTTGGCATGGATCGGCTCTTCGGCGGCTTCTTCCGCTGGTTCAACCGCTGGTTCACACGCCGCAGCGAAGGTTATGGCCGCGGCGTCACGCGCATCGTGCAGCGCAAGTCGATCGCGATGATCATCTACGCCGTGCTGCTCGCGCTCACCGCCTTCCTGTTCACGCGCATTCCCGCGGGCTTCGTCCCGGCGCCCGACAAGCAGTACCTGATCGGCATCGCGCAGTTGCCGGCGGGCGCGACGCTCGATCGCACCGAGGCCGTGATCCGGCGCATGAGCGAGATCGCGCTGGGCGTGCCCGGCATCGTCGATTCGGTCGCGTTCCCCGGGCTGTCGATCGCCGGCTTTTCGGCGGCGCCGAACGAAGGGATTGTTTTCTTCGGCCTCAAGAGCTTCGAAGAGCGCACCACGCCAGACCTGTCGAAAGGCGCGATTCTCGGCAAGGTGAACGGCGCGATCCAGCAGATCCAGGGCGCACGCATGTTCGTCGTGCCGCCGCCGGCGGTCGATGGGCTCGGCAACGCCGGCGGGTTCAAGCTGCAGGTGCAGGACCGCGAAGGCCTCGGCGAGCAGGCGCTGTTCGGCGCCGTGTGGGGCACGCTCGGGCAGGTCTACGGCAACCCGAAGACGAGCATCGGCACGCCGTACTCGACCTACGACATCAACGTTCCGCAGCTCTACGCGAACGTCGATCGCGTACGCGCGAAGCAGATGGGCGTGAGCCTGACCGACATCTACGACACGATGCAGGTGAACCTGGGCTCGCTCTATGTCAACGACTTCACCAAGTTCGGCAAGACGTATCAGGTGGTCGTGCAGGCCGACGCGCCGTTTCGTGCCGACGCCCAGGCGATCGGCGCGCTGAAGACCAGGAACGCCGCCGGCGACATGGTGCCGCTGAAGGCGCTGATGACGATCGAGCCGACCTTCGGCCCGACGCGCGTGACGCGCTACAACGGCTACCCGTCCGCCGACATCAACGGCGCCGCCAACCCGGGTTTCTCGTCGGGCCAGGCCGAAGCCGAGATCGAGACCTTGCTGAAGCGCAGCCTGCCGCGCGGCATCGCCTACGAGTGGACCGAGCTCACCTACCAGGACCGGTTGACGCGCGACATCACCTTGCCAGGCACCGCGGTCAAGGTGCCGATTCTCGGCGCCGTGATGATGATCGCGGTGTTGCTGGTCGTGCTCGTGCTCGCGGCGCAGTACGAGAGCTGGATGCTGCCGATGGCGATCGTGATGATCGTGCCGATGTGCGTGCTCGCGGCGCTGTTCGGCGTCTGGCTGTCGCACTTCCCGCCGTTCATGCAGCCGGGTGACCTCAACATCTTCACGCAGGTCGCGCTCGTCGTGCTGGTCGGCCTCGCGTGCAAGAACGCGATCCTGATCGTCGAGTTCGCGAAGGAGCTCGAAGAGCGCGGCGAAGCGCTGCTCGACGCCGTGATTCACGCCTGCCGCATGCGGCTGCGACCCATCCTGATGACCTCGATCGCGTTTTGCGCCGGCGTGCTGCCGCTCATTTTCGGCAGTGGCGCGGGCAGCGAGATGCGGCGCGCGATGGGGATCGCGGTGTTCTCGGGGATGCTCGGCGTGACCTTGTTCGGCATCTTCCTGACGCCGGTCTTCTATGTGCTGCTGCGTGGCCGGCGCGCGCGCCGGCTCGGCACGATGGGCACGCCGGGCCGCGCGTCCCCCTTGGTGGGCACCGCGCCGGCGGCGGGAGACGGGCATGCATGAGGCGGGCTCGATGATGATGATGACGATCATGACGCGCGGTGCGATCGCTGCCGCCGCGCTGGCGGCGCTGGCCGGCTGTGCGGTCGGCCCCGACTACCGCGCGCCGGCGCTCGCGATCGACGCCGGCTACGTCAATGCGGGCTCGGCGTCGGTCAATGCGCAGACGCCGTCGGCCGACATTGCGACCTTCTGGCGCGGCTTCGGCGATGCGGTCTTGTCGGAGCTTGTCGAGCGCGGTCTCGCCGCCAACGCCGACGTGCGCATCGCGCAGGCCCGCCTGCAGGAAGCGCGTGCAGGTTTGAGCGGCGCGCGTGCCGAGCTGCTGCCCGAGGTCGGCGTGGCCGGCGACGCGAGTCGCGCGCTCGCGCCCGGCTACCTCTATCCCGGCACCACGCGCAGCCAGCGCACCGGCAATGCGTTCGATGCCAACTTCACCGCGAGCTGGGAACTCGATTTCTTCGGCCGCAACCGGCGTGCGAGCGAATCGGCCGCGGCGCTGGTCGATGCGTCGCAGGCTGGCGTGCACGCGGCGCAGGTGGTCGTGGCGGCCGAGGTGGCGCGCATCTACCTCGATTTGCGCGGCCTGCAGCAGCGCTACGAGGTGGCGCGCCAGTCGCTCGACAACCAGCAGGCGACGCTGAAGCTCACGTCGGTGCGGCTCGATGCCGGCCGCGGCACCCAGCTCGATGTGGTGCGGGCCCGCAGCCTGTTCGACAGCACCGAGGCGTCGCTGCCGGCGCTGCAGGCCGCGATGGACCGCGACGCCTACCGCCTCGCGACGCTGACGGCGCAGTCGCCGCGCACTGTCGCCGCTGCGCTGGCCACGCCGCAGCCGCTGCCGAACCTGCCGGTGACCGACCTCGGCGCGCTGCCGCTCGGCACGCCCGAGATGCTGCTGCGGCGCAGGCCGGATCTGATCGCGGCCGAGCGCCAGCTGGCCGCTGCGACCGCGAACATCGGCGTCGCGACGGCCGACCTGTTCCCGCGCGTCAGCCTGACCGGCCTGCTCGGTTTCGCGAGCGACCGCGTGTCGCAGCTCGGCCGCAGCGATTCGCAGCAATACTCGCTCGGCGCCGGGCTCACCTGGCCGCTGCTGGACTTCGGCCGCGTGCGCTCACGCATCGCGCAAAACGAGGCGCGCGCCGGGCAGGCGCTCGCCAGCTACGAGCAGACCGTGGCCACCGCGCTCGAGGAAACCGAGGGCGCGCTCTCGCAGTTCACGCGGGCGGCACAGCAGGCCGAGCGGCTCGGCAGCTCGACCCGCAATGCCGAGGAGGCGACGCGGCTCTCGCGGCTGCGCTTCAATGCCGGGTCGGTCGACCTGCTGATCGTGCTCGACGCCGAGCGCCAGGCGCTCGCGGCGCGCGATGCGCTGGTGCAGGCCCAGGTCGCGCAGGCCACGGCGCTGGTCAGCGTCTACCGCTCGCTGGGTGGCGGCTGGAATGCCGACGCCTTGGCTGCGGCCAACCCGTGAATCCCAGTCGGGATTGACACGGTAAGCGCCGGTTGATGGCGCGCCGGCGCGCGGGCTCCCCCTGTCAGACCTGACAGTTACGCCGCGCGGCCAATCCGACTATCCTGCCTCAGCAGGCCGCCGCGACGGCACATCGGCGGACCGCTCGGGTTGAAGGGATGGGGCGTGAAATGCAAGTGTGGCAAGAAGACATGCTGACGGCCCTCGAGGCGCCGCTCCTCACGGAGGGCGAGATTTTTCAGCGCCTGAGCGTCGCATCCGAGGCCCTGGGCTTCGACTATTGCGCCTACGGCTTGCGCGTGCCGATCCCGGTGACCAGACCGCAGGTCATCGTGCTCAGCAACTACCCCGAGGCGTGGCAGCGGCGCTACCACGCGGCCGACTACATCGCGATCGATCCCACCGTGATCCGTGGCCGCAAGAGCCAGACGCCGATGCTGTGGAGCGACGAGCTGTTCGCCGACGCGACCAGCCTCTGGGACGAGGCGCGCGCGTCCGGCCTGCGTGTCGGCTGGGCCCAGTCGAGCCTGGACGGCCATGGCATCGGCGGGATGGTCACGCTGGCGCGCTCCCACGACGACATCACGCCCGCCGAGCTGGCCGCCAAGGAACTCCGGATGCGCTGGCTGGTCAACATGGCGCACATGGCCTTCTCGCGCAAGATCTCTCCGCGTCTGGTGCAGCCGAGCTCGGAATTGACGAAGCGCGAGATCGAGGTCCTGCAGTGGACCGCCGACGGAAAGACCGCGCCCGAGATCGGCGACATTCTGGAGGTGTCGCACCACACGGTGGTGTTTCACGTCTCCAACGCGATGCGCAAACTGAACGCATCGAGCAGAACCGCCGCGGCCGTGAAGGCTGCGATGCTCGGATTGCTCAACTAACCTCCGCCCTGCAAGGCTTGGGAGTGCCCAAGCCCTTGGGTGCGTGGTCGAATCCGCGACCCAGGGAGTATGCGTTGCGGATTGGGTTGGACCCAGAGAGGATCGATCATGCATTCGAATGCTGACGATGGCTTCTTGCGGATGACGCTCGAGGATGTGCTGTCGCTTCCATTCATCCATCTCGCGTCGGGAGTCGACGAGGCGGATGAACATGGCACCGACCGCTGCGGGTCGTGCACGACCATCTCCGGCTACACCGAGTGGGTGGCTCGCACGAGCCCGCCGGTGAGCGTCGGCTGGGACTGGGTCGTCGACGCCGGACGCTGGAGGCGGGCCGGGCCGCCGCGCAGCAACGTGCTGCTGGTCGACCCGATCAAGCGTCCCTACGACTGGGCGCGGAACGAAGCGATCCTCGGCACGGTGGTCGACGCGATCCCGTGGCAGGAGCAAGCCCGCGAGGCCGTCTGCCGCCGCCGTACCTGAGCGCCTCGCGCCTGCGTCTCCCTCCAAGGATTGCTAGTTACGCGTGTTCGATCGGCACGATTGAATCGCCGCTAGGGTCAACGGGGAGCGGCAACGTGGAATTCATCGCGGGTACTTCGGACGGGCTTTCGCCCGATCTCATGGCGGGCCTGGCCCGCTTTCGCTATCAGGTCTTTGTCGAGATGCTGGGGTGGCAGCTCCAGACCCGTGGCGAAGGCCTGGAGCTCGATCAGTTCGATCGCCCCGACACCGCGTACGTGATCGCTCGCGACGAGTCGGGCGAGGTCGCGGGTTCGGCGCGACTGCTGCCGACCACGAGTCCCTACCTGCTCGGTGAGGTCTTCCCGCAACTGCTGCATGGCCAGCCGGTGCCGTCGACGCCGGCGATCTGGGAGCTGTCTCGGTTCGCGGCGGTCGATCTGTCTGCGGGCAAGACCTCGGCGCTGTCCCAGTTCTCGTCATCGCCGATCGCCATCGGCCTGCTGCGCGCAGCGATGCGCGTGGCTGCGGCGCGTGGCGCCGAACGGTTGATCACCGTGTCTCCGCTGGGCATCGAACGGCTGCTGCGCCGCGCCGGCTTTCGCGCGCACCGCGCGGCACCGCCGTGCTTCGTCGATGGTCAACCGTTGTTCGCTGCCCTGATCGAGATCGACGAATCATCCTCGAGCCAGGTGCATTGAACCTCATCGCGGCAACGCCGTTGCTGAGAATGTCCGCCGACTTGGAATCGATCGATGAGCTGTGCGGTCGGCATGACCGCGGTGAAGTCGATGGCGGCCGCTTCGTGGCCGAACTGCCGGCCTTCATTGCACGCGCGATCGGCTGCTCGCGGGCCGGCGTTCGTGTGCTGATCGAGACATCGACCGGCAGTGTGCTGCGCACCGTCGCGATGTACGAACAATCGAGCGCGCGCCTGGTCGAGGTTCCGGATCTGGCGGGTGATGCCGTTCGGCCCTACCTCGCGTCGCTCGGCCGTCAAGGCGGCATCATCGCGCCGGACGTCGCGAAACATTCGGGGGTGTCTCAGCTCTTGCGCCACTACGGCGCGCATCAGCAGCTGCGGTCCTTGATGGACGTCGGCATCAGCCTCGACGGTGCGGTCTGCGGCACGCTCAGCTGCGAACAGCTGCTGTCACCCCAGCAGTGGTCGCCGCGTCAGCTGCTGCTGCTGCGGCACATCGCCGTGCGCACCAGCCCAGCGCTGGCGCACGTCGTCGCGGAGCAGGCGGCTGCGCGTCGCCGGCCGCGGGAACTCGACGACGCGTGACGGGCTAGAGCGTGGCGGACTTGCGCGGTGCCGTCGCCGGCTTGACCGCCACCTTGGTCACCACGTTCTTCGTCGAAGCGGCGGTGGTCGAGTTCACCGGCTTGGCCTTGGTGACGGCGACCACCGGTTTGTCGCTGCTGGGCGCCATCGCATCCTTTGCGCCGTCGAGAGGGCAGGCCACGGCATTCGCCGCGACGAACCCGAACGCAATCAGAAGACTCTTCATGATCGACTCCAAGCTGGGTGGGCACAAGTCGCGAGCGTAGTCCGCCGGCGCGATTCAGCAAACTCCGGCGGCGGCTCACCGAGTGCCTGCAAGGGGCTTTCCGGCGAGAGCGGCCCGGTCGGCGGGTTCGTCCTACGCGATCGCGCGAAGCCGGCCGACCGACAAGGTGCCATGCGGGCCGCAGACTGTGGCTGGCGCAAGCTTCAGCGCCAGACAACCATGCCAGACCTGCGCTTCTTCCACCGCCTCGTCGCGGCGCTGATCGCCGGGGCCGCCAGCACCGGCGCCGGCGCGGTCGCGCCGCAGGCCGGCGCCGCGCTGCCTGCGGCGCCCCAGACCACGGCGTCGGCACCTCGCGTCAGCGCGGCGACGAAGCCCAGGCTCGATCTGACCGGACGCACGCGCGTGGGCAAGGCCTCGTTCTACGCGAAGAAGTTCGTCGGCCGGAAGATGGCCGACGGCACGACCATGGACCCGCAGCGCGACAACGCCGCGAGCAAGACGCTGCCGCTGGGCACGACCGCGAAGGTCACCAACCTCGAGACCGGCCAGAGCGCGGTCGTGACCATCCGGGACCGCGGCCCGTATGTGCGCGGCCGCATCGTCGACCTCACGCCGTCCACCGCGCAGAAGGTGGGCATCACGCGGCACGCCGGCGTGGCTCAGGTCGAGGTCGCTCCGATCGCGGTGCCGCTGCCCGATGGCGGCGTGAAGCTCGGCGATGCGGCGCAGGACACGAAGACGGACGAACGGCGCGAGTGATGGCCCGCGCGCGGTGATGGTTGGTTGCCGAGAGAACGATTTGTCGGCCGAGTCCGATACGAAATGCCGCAGTTGTCGGGCAGACCCCTGGGCTCGCATCGACCATGATTTCAGAGGCGGAGCGAAGGTCCGCACGGTCCGATCAACATGGTAAGGAAGAGGCATGAGTGCGCCATGGATGCGTCGTTCTATCGTCGAGTTGTCCATCGTCGCGGCGACGGCGGTGGGCCTCGCGGCCTGTGGCCCGCAGCAATCTGCAGGGACTCAGACAGCGAGCAGCAGCACGGCGTCCCCCGCGCCGCTGCCGACGGCCGCCACCAACGGTGGCGGAACGGCGCGTGCCGACAATGCCGCACCAACGAACGTCCCCGACAATGCGCCGCCCCGCATCGGGCAGCCGGTCCCACCGCTCTCGAACAATGACGCAGGCCCGGCGGCCGGTGCCCCGGCCCCGGTGCCTGCCGCGGCCACGCCGGTGCATGCACCGCCACCAGCGCGGCCGATCGCAGAACGTGCGCCGCAGGCCGCTCCCAGTGCTCACCTCGGCAGGGTCAGCCAGATCGAAGCCATTCGCGAACGCCCCCCGGGCACCGGCAAGGGAGCGGTCGTCGGCGGTGTGCTGGGTGCACTGGTCGGCAATCAGTTCGGGCATGGCAGCGGCAAGGCGGCGATGACCGTGGTCGGCGCTGCCGGCGGGGCGGTGGCCGGCAACAACGTCGAGCGCAACATCAACAAGCGGGTGGTCGGCTACCGGGTCACCGTGCGGCTCGACAACGGCAAGCTGCGGACCTATGAAAAACCTCGCCTGGACGGGCTGCAGGTGGGCGATCGGGTGCGAATCGATGGCCAGCGCCTGAGGCGTGCGTGAAGCGCCGGCTCCCTCCGCGCTTCGCTCAATCCTCCGCGATCACCACGTCGACGCCGAGCGCTTGCACCTCGGGCCAGGGCCGGTCCGTCACGAGCGCGTGAACCTGCTGCCATTCGGCGACCAGAAACGGCGCCACGCCGCCTCGCTTGGACGTGTCGCCGAGCACCAGGGTTTTGGCGGCGCGGGTGATCATCGTGCGCTTCAGCGCGGCATCGGCCTCGTCGGTGGCGGTGGCGCCTTTTGCGGCGTCGAGCGCGCAGGCACCGGGCACGGCCCAGTCCGCACGGCAGTGTTTCAGCATGTCGTCGGCGGCCGGGCCCCACAGCGCGCGCGCGCCGGGTTGCCAACTGCCCCCGGTCAGCACGAGTTGCACCTGCGGGTCCGGCGCGAACACCTGAGCGATGTCGAGCGAGTTGGTGATGACCGTCAGCGGTCGCACAGTCAGCGCGTGCGCGAGCGCGAGGCTGGTGGAGCCGGCGTCGAGGATCACGGTCTGTCCGGGCTCGAACAGTGCCGCCGCCGCGCGGCCGATCGCCGCCTTGGTTCGAGGCACGACGGCCGCCCGTCCGGCCAAGTCGAGCCGTGCGGTGTTGATCGAGACGGCGCCGCCGTGCGTGCGCTGCAGCACGCCCTGGCTTTGCAGCGCGAGCAGGTCGCGGCGCACGGTGTGCTCGGAAACCTGCAGCACACGAGCAAGTTCGAGCACTTCGACGCGGCCGTGCTCTTGCAGCGATTGCAGAATGCGCGCCTGTCGTTCTGCAGTGAAACGCAGGGCTCCGGAGTCGGCGGCTTGGTTCATGGTGTGGTTCGAGTCAGCGACCAACGCTGATTGCTCGAATATGCTCTATTATGCTCGAATGAACAGTGTCACTATCGCCAAAACCCGACCTGCGGCGCTGGGCGCGCGCATCGCCGTGTCGGTCGTGTTCTTCTGCAACGGCGCCGGCTTTGCCTCCTGGGTGTCGCGCATTCCGACGGTTCGCCATGCACTGCAGCTGAGCGACGGCGAGTTGGGCGCCGCGTTCTTCGCGATCGCGGCCGGCGCGATGTTTGCGTTCCCGCTCGCGGGGCGCGGCACCCGGATGCTCGGCGCGCGCGACGTGACGCTCGCGATGGCCGCGCTCTTTTTCTTCACGCTGCCGCAGCCGCTGTTCGTCGGGTTGTTCGCGTCGCTGCTCATCGTGCTGTTCGTGTTCGGTGCGGCCAATGGGGCGATGGATGTGTCGATGAACGCGCTCGCGGTCGAGGCGGAAACCGCGTACGGCAAGCCGATCATGTCGTCGTTCCACGGCCTGTGGAGCGTCGGCGGATTGACCGGCGCGGCGTTCGGCAGCGCCGCCGCGAATGCGGACATCGCGGCGACCACGCACCTGTTGATCGTGGCGGCGGTGCTCGGCATCGCGGTGGCCGCGGTGATCCCGTGGTTGCCGCGCCGCGAGACGATTGCCGTGCCACCGGCGGTCGGCGCATCCAAGCGCCGCTTCGGCCTGCCCGATCGGGGCTTGATCGGCCTCGGCTGCATCGTCTTCTGCTCGTTTCTGATCGAAGGCGCGATGGCCGACTGGAGCGCCGTGTTCCTGCACGACACGCTCGGCACCACGGCCTCGCGCGCCGCGCTGGGCTACGCCGCGTTCTCGCTCACGATGACCTTGATGCGCCTGGTTGGCGATCACCTCGTGTCGCGTTGGGGCGCGGTGCCCTTGCTGCGCTGGTTCAACCTCGCCGGCGCCGCCGCGCTGCTGCTCGCGCTGGCCTTTGCGCACGCCGGCGCCACGATGCTGGCATTCGCCATCTGCGGCCTGGGCGTGGCGACCGTGGTGCCGACCGTGTTCAGCGCCGCCGCGCGACGCGAAGGCCAGCATGCCGGCCGCGGCATCGCGACGATGGCGAGCTTCGGCTACACCGGCTTTCTCATCGGCCCGCCGCTCATCGGCTGGCTCGCCGAGGCCACCGATCTGCGCTGGGCGCTCGGCGTGCTGCCGCTGCTGCTGGCCGCGATCGTGCTGCTGCTGCCGCTGTTGCAGCGGCCGGCAACAACCGACTAGAGACTATTGACGCCAGCCGCGCCGGCCGTCGTGGTGGTCGCGCCAGTTCGGAATGCCGTCGCCGTCACGATCGTGACGAAGGTTGTCGTAGCGGTCGTAGCGATTCGGAATGCCATCGCCGTCGCGGTCCCAACGCGGGTTGTAGACGCGGTCGTAGCGATTCGGGATGCCGTCGCCATCGCGGTCCCAGCGGCGTGGTTGCTGGTACTGGTAATAGTCCTGCCGGTACACCGGATAGGGCTGGCGATAGATCGGGTAAGGCTGGCCATACACGGGGACCAGCGCGGGGGCCCCGATCGTGACCGACCACTGCACCTCATCGTGCCCGCGCGCCTGCGCCAAACCAGCGCTCAGGGCTCCCAGCAGGGCCACGGTGATGACGATCAGTTTCTTGCTGCTCATGATGTTCAGCTCCTTCGCTGTTGGCCAGCTGCGCGCGAGTTGCGTGGCGGCACTCCCTCAACGGATTCGCGGGGCACGCGGTTCACCGGGTTGAGGAATCCAACGTAAGGCAATGTGACCGCAGCGCCGGCGATCCGCCGCATGCCGTCGATCAGGGAGCAAAGCGTTCCGAGGTCCGCGCGAGGTAGAACCATTCCTGCCCCGCCTGCCCGGCGGGATTCGGAAACACGATGCGGGCATCGGTGGTCGCCTGCACCGGCGCACCGTCGTGCCGGGTCCCGATGACCTCGCCGGCGCGCACCGGATCGAAGCTGCCCCAGGCGCGGCTGAAGCGGTCGTTTTCGTGAATCTTGTCGATCACCTCGAACAGGTGCAGCGCCTCGACGCCGACCATCGCCGGAGGTGGCGGCGCGTCGATCAGCCGCAGGTGCGCCAGCGTGTTCAGAATGGCCCGATAGGCGACCTCCGGCGCGCGCGGATCGTCGTGCTGGCCGCACTCGAGCGTGAAGCCCCAGCCGCCCACCCGGCGCATGTACTCGGTGGTGCCGACGCCATAGTCGGCGTCCTGGTCCAGCTTCGCACCATCCGCCTGCTGCGCGATGCGCCGTTTCACGCCGACGGCATAGGTCTCGAGCCAGCCGTCGACGATGCGGCGCACGCCCAGCCGCACGGCCAATGCCTCCTCTTCCTCGGCATGGGCGAACGGCTCCAGGCGGCCTGAGTTGTTCTCCGGCCCCACCATCGCGAAGGGCTCGCCCGGCGTGTGGAAGGAGTGCAGGTCCAGCAGCACTTCATTGCCGGCCAGCAGCGGGCACAGCCAATTGGCGATGTGGTCCTCGAACTCGCGCGGCGTGTCGGTCGGCGCCAGTTTGCGGTTGAGGTTGCGGTCGCCCTGCCGCTGATGGCGCTCGTAGGCGAGCGGATTCGCGATCGGCACGAAGGTGACCGCGCCGGCGGCGATCACGAGCCGGCCGTGTTCGATGTCGTCGAGCACGCGTCGGATCGCGACGCTGCCGCAGGTTTCGTTGCCGTGCACGGCGCCGGTGACGATCAGTCGCGCGCCCGGTGTCGGCGTGGCGAAGTGGATGGATTCGAAGGCGCGCATCGTTGTCAGTCCAGCATGTTGCAAGCATAGGTCAACTGCCGGGCCGATGTGCCGGCCGGCGGCGCGGCGCCCACCATGCGCCGGCGTCACATCACCGTCGCGTGCGGGTGCTGCGGATGGTCCAGCGTGTCCTTGATGAGGCGCAGCGCGTGGTCGCATTCGTCGCGCGTCAGTGGGCCGCCGAGGCAGATGCGCACCGCGTCGGGCGGGTCGCCGTCGGTCGAGAAGGCCGCACTCGCGACCACGCCGACGCCCTGGGTGCGCAGGAACGACGCGAACTCGACCACGCTCCAGGTCGAGTCCAGCGGCAGCCACAGGTGAAAGCCCTCGGGCTGCGCCAGCACGCGGTGCTTGACGAGGTGCTCTGCCGCCATCGCCTGGCGCAGGATGGACTCCTCGCGGATCGCCTGCAGCATCGCCATCGCGCTGCCGTCGTTGACCCAGCGTGTGGCCAGCGCGTTGGTGATCGGCGAGGCCATCACGGTGGTCGCGCGCAGCGCGCCGGCGAGCCGCTGCGCGGCCCGTTCGCTGGGCGCGCAGACGTAGGCGGTGCGCAAGCCCGCGCCCAGGCACTTGCTCAGGCCGGTGATGTAGTAGGTGAGCTCGGGCGCGAGCAGCGCGAGCGCGGCGGGCACGGCGCGCGGCAGCATCGAATAGGCATCGTCCTCGATGATCGGGATGCTGTAGCGCAGCGCGATGTCGGCCAGCGCCTCGCGGCGCACGCGCGAGGTCGTCGTGGTCGTCGGGTTCGACAAGGTCGGGTTGCAGTACAACGCCTTGGGCTTGAGCGTCTTGCAGGCGAGCTCGAAGTCGGCGGCGCTCGGGCCTTCGTCGTCAAGCGTCAGCGCGTGCAGCTGCACGCCGAGCTGGCTTGCCATCGCCTTGATGCCGGGGTAGGTGAGCGACTCCACGCAGATCAGCTCGCCGGGCCGCGCGAGCTGCGAGATCAGCGCCGCGAGTGCGCTGTGGATGCCCGGGCAGACCAGCACGCGCGCGGCGTCGCAATCGGGCACGCGATGGCGCAGCCACTGCACGGCGGCCTCGCGGTCTTCGGGCGTGCCGCCGAAGTCCTGGTAGCGCAACAACGCATACGGGTCGGCACGGGCCATCAGGTCGGCGGCGCTGCTCTGCAGGCGCTCGATCAGCGCGGTGTCCTGCGGCTCGGGCGGCAGGTTCATCGTCATCTCGGCGCCGCTGCCGCCGCGCAGCGGCAAGGCCGGCGCGCTGCCGCGCACGTACGTGCCCATGCCGGGCCGCGAATCGATCAGCCCGCGTTTGCGTGCCTCGGCATAGGCGCGCGCCACGGTGGTGTAGTTCAGATGCAGCTGCTCGGAGAGCTCGCGCAAGGTCGGCAGGCGGTCGCGTGGCGTGAGCCGGCCGTTGCGCACGTCCTCGGCGATCAGGTCGGCGATCGACAGGTAGGCCGGGCGCTCGCCGAGCTCGAGGCGGCGCAGCCAGTGCGCGGAAGACTTGCCGATGTTCATGGGGAGCGCCGATGAGGATTTGATTGCATGACTTGATCGCATTTCGCGCCCTGTAGGCACCACAACTTGATCGCATGCTTCGTGCCCGTCGCGGCCGCGGCCCGCGCCCATCGATGGTGCCGATCGGCCACTTGATCGGAGGCATTGATCGCAGGTGCGGGCCTCATGTCGGTGCGGTTTGCAAGGCGAAGTTGCGCCGCCTCCGCGCCGTTTCGGTCCGGCGCGGCGCGTTGAAAAAAGTTCGATGGACCGCACGTGGCGCGCCTGCGATTTGATTGCGACTTGATCGCATCCGACCCGGGTGGCGATGGCATGTCGCGTGCAAATAAGAGGGTGCGCGCAGCCCCATCCATCCTGATTTTTCTCTTTCACTCACGGAGAGCCTCATGCCCAAAGTCACCAAAGCCCCCAACATGAAGGGCGACTTCCTCGTCGACTACGAAGAGAAGGTGTTCGAAGACGTCAAGGCCGATCCCGGCGAGAAGGCGCTCGTCACCTTCCACACCGTGGCCTTCGAGGGCTCGATCGGCTTCGTCAACCTGCTGCAGGCGACAAGGCTGCAGCGCAAGGGATTCGAGACCTCGGTGCTGCTGTACGGCCCCGGCGTCACGCTGGGCCTGAAGCGCGGCTTCCCGACGCTCGGCGACGAGGCCTTTCCGGGCGCGCAGAACTTCGGCAACCAGATCACCAAGTTCATCGCCGAAGGCGGCAAGGTCTACGCCTGCCGCTTCGCGCTGCAGATGCTGTACGGCCACGGCGAGGGTGCACTGATCGAAGGCATCCGCCCGATCAGCCCGCTCGACGTGCTCGACATCGTGCTGCTGCACCGCAAGGCCGGCGCGTTCATCCTCGACACCTGGACGCTCTGAGCCAGACCTCGAAGGGACCACCATGTCCGCACCCAGAGTGATCCGCGCCGCGGCGGTCCAGATCGCGCCCGACTTCGACGCGATCGACGGCACGCTGAACAAGGTCTGCGAAGCGATCGACGACGCGGCCGCGAAGGGCGTGCAGCTGATCGTCTTCCCCGAGACCTTCGTGCCGTACTACCCGTACTTCTCGTTCGTGAAGCCGCCGGTGCAGATGGGCGCCGATCACCTGCGGTTGTACGAACGTGCGGTCGTCGTCCCCGGCCCCGTGACCCACGCGGTGGCCGGGCGCGCGAAGGCGCACGGCATGGTGGTCGTGCTCGGTGTGAACGAGCGCGACGTCGGCTCGCTCTACAACACGCAGCTGATCTTCGATGCCGACGGCAGCCTGCTGCTGAAGCGCCGCAAGCTCACGCCGACGTTCCATGAACGCATGATCTGGGGCCAGGGCGACGCGGCCGGGCTGAAGGTTGTCGACACCCGCGTCGGCAAGGTCGGCGCGCTCGCCTGCTGGGAACACTACAACCCGCTCGCGCGCTACGCACTGATGGCGCAGCACGAGGAGATCCACTGCGCGCAGTTCCCGGGTTCGCTGGTCGGCAACATCTTCGGCGATCAGATCGAGGTGACGATCCGTCACCACGCGCTCGAAGCCGGCTGCTTCGTCGTCAACGCGACCGGCTGGCTCAGCGATGCGCAGATCAGCGCGATCACGCCCGACGCCGGCCTGCAGAAGGCGCTGCGCGGCGGCTGCAACACCGCGATCGTCTCGCCCGAGGGCGTGCACCTCGCGCCGCCGCTGCGCGAGGGCGAGGGCATCGTGATCGCCGACCTCGACATGGCGCTGATCACCAAGCGCAAACGCATGATGGACTCGGTCGGCCACTACGCGCGCCCCGAACTGCTCAGCCTGCTGGTCAACGACCGGCCGGCGGCGACGACCTTGCCAATGAACCCCGTTGTTTTCAGGAGTGCCGACCATGACCACGACCACCCCGCTGTCGCCGCAGAGCCGGCAGCTGATGACCGAGCTGCAGTCCTTCGGGTTGCGGCTGGATGACCCGGCGTCGCCGCACGCCGGCGTCGCGAGCCGGCGCGGCGGCGCAGGCCCGTCCGACCACAAGGCGGTGACGATCGACGGCCACACGATCATGGTGCCGGTGCATACCTCGAGTGCATGGCGATCGCCGTTCGTGGCGCACGCGCCCGATGCGCAAGGCCGCAGTGCGCTGACGAAAACTGGGCACGGCAGCATCCCGATCGCCAGCATCGCGTTTCCGCGCGCGCCGCGCTTCTACGCGATGCAGACCTTCGATGGGATTCCGTACTCGCACATCGCGACGCTGCATGGCGCCGACGTGCTCGCGACGACCGTGCTGCAGAACTGCATCCGCTACGAGAGCCGCAAGAAGAGCTGCAAGTTCTGCGCGATCGGCCAGTCGCTCGCCGCGGGCCGCACGATCGCGCACAAGACGCCGCAGCAGCTCGCCGAGGTGGCGCGTGCCGCGGTGCTGCTCGACGGCGTCAAGCACATGGTGATGACGACCGGCACCCCGCCCACGCCCGATCGCGGCGCGCAGGTGCTGGTCGAGAGCGCGTTCGCGATCCGCGCCGCGGTCGACATTCCGATCCAGGCGCAGTGCGAGCCGCCCGGGGGTGACGATGGAGACCAGTGGTTCCCGCGCATGAAGGCCGCCGGCATCGACACGCTGGGCATGCACCTCGAGGTGGTGACGCCGGAAGTGCGCGAACGCATCATGCCGGGCAAGGCTGGTGTGCCGATCTCGCGCTACATGGAGAGCTTCGAAGCGGCCGTCGGCGTGTTCGGGCGCGGCCAGGTCAGCACCTACATCCTGGCCGGGCTGGGCGACACGCGCGAGGCGATTCTCTCGATCTGCGAGAAGCTGGTCGCGCTCGGCGTCTACCCCTTCGTCGTGCCCTTCGTGCCGATCAGCGGCACGCCGCTCGAAGACCATCCGGCCCCATCGCCCGAATTCATGACCTCGGTGCTCGAGCCGCTCGGCGCGATGCTGAACCGAGCCCATCTGCGCTCGGCCGACATCAAGGCCGGCTGTGGCAAGTGCGGCGCGTGCTCGTCCTTGTCGGTCTACGAAAGCTGAGCACGACCATGACGACCACCACCATCACCACCGAGCCGATCTGCGAGTTGCCGACCACTTTCGTGCCCTGCGAGTTCCGCGTCAAGTGGGCCGATGGCGGCTGGGAGATCGACCAGGCGCGGCGCTTGCGGCGCGCCGTGTTCTGCGTCGAGCAGGGCGTGTTCGTCGGCGACGACGGCGACGCGATCGATGCGCATGCGCAGCCGCTGGTCGCGCTGTCGTGCGTCGGCGGCATGAACGATCAGGTCGTCGGCACGGTGCGCATCCACCGCGCGACCGACGACGGCGACGACGGTCTGTGGTGGGGCTCGCGGCTCGCGGTGCACGCGGCCTTCCGCAACCACGGCCGGCTCGGCGCGACGCTGATCCGGCTCGCCGTCAGCAGCGCCCACGCGCGCGGCTGCCGCCTCTTTCTCGCGCATGTGCAGCGCCAGAACCAGACGCTGTTCGAGAAGCTGCACTGGCAGGCTCTGCGCGAGGAAACGCTGCACGGCCGTCCGCACGTGCTGATGCAGGCCGACCTGTCGCACTACCCGCCGTGCCACGACCCGCTGACCGGCTTCGTGACCGGCAGCCGGAGCGGCGCGTGACGCCGATCGAGCTCGCCGAGCTGGCTGCGGCGCTGAACGCCGGCGGCGGCTTCGCGCACAAGCGCGACATCAGCGACGTGCTGAGCTCGTTGGCCCGGGCATTGCCCGGCGGCGCCGGCGACCTCGCGCAGGCGGTGGCCGTCGGCGACGACTGCGCCGCGATCGCCGACGGCGACGGCTATCTCCTGTTCGCGATCGAAGGCTTTCTCGATCACTTCGTGCAGGCCATGCCGTGGTTCGCCGGCTACTGCGGCGTGATGGTCAACGTCAGCGACATCGGCGCGATGGGTGGCCGGCCGGTCGCGGTCGTCGATGCGCTGTGGAGCCGCGGCATGGAGCAGGGCGGCCCGGTGCTGGCCGGCCTGGCCGCGGCATCGACGCGCTACGGCGTGCCCATCGTCGGCGGCCACAGCAACAACCGCAGCGAGCGCGGCGCGCTCGCGGTCGCGATCCTCGGCCGCGCGAAGACGCTGATGACCAGCTTCGACGCCCGCCCGGGCGACACGCTGATGATGGCGATCGACCTGCGCGGCGCCTACGAAGAGCCGCATCCGTTCTGGAACGCGTCGACCCGCGCGCCGGCCGAGCGCCTGCGCGCCGACATCGAGCTACTGCCGCTGCTCGCCGAGCGCGGCCTGTGCGACGCCGCGAAGGACATCAGCAACGCCGGTGCGATCGGCACCGCGCTGATGCTGCTCGAATGCTCGAAGGTCGGCGCCAGCATCGACGTGCAGGCTATTCCGCGGCCGCCGGGCGTGCCGCTGCTGCGCTGGCTGCAGTCGTTCCCGAGCTACGGGTATGTGTTCAGCGTGCGCCCACCGCACGCGGCCGCGGTCGCCGATCATTTCGAGTCGCGGGGCATCGCCTGCGCCCGCGTCGGCGAGGTCACCGACGCACCGCAGGTCTGGCTGCGCGACGGTGCGGCGCAGGCGCTGCTGTGGGACGTCGCCGCGCAGCCGTTCATCGGCGCGCGCAGCGATCGTCCGGTCACGGAGGCCGTGCATGCATGAGCTGCGCATCGCGTTGCTGACGCACTCGGTGAACCCGCGCGGCGGCGTGGTGCACACGCTCGAGCTCGCGAACGCGCTGCACGACCGTGGCCACGCGGTCACGGTGCTCGCGCCGGCGCTGCCGGGCCAATCGATGTTTCGCCACCCGCGCTGCGCGCTCGAACTCGTGCCGGTCAACGATGCGCCGTCCGATCTGGCCGCGATGGTCGCATCGCGTCGCGCCGCGTATGTGAAGCATCTCTCGCGCCTGCTGCGCACACAGCGTTTCGACGTGATGCATGCGCAGGACGGCATCGGCGGCAACGCGCTCGCCGACCTGTGCGACGCCGGCGCGATCGACGGCTTCGTGCGCACCGTCCACCACCTCGACCACTTCGCGGACGAGCGCGTGATGGAGTGGCAGCAGCGCGCGTTCCTGCGCGCCAGCCAGGTGCTGTGCGTGAGCCGGACCTGGTGCGACACGCTGGCGCGCGAGCACGGCGTGCCGGCCACGCTGGTGCACAACGGTGTCGACCTGGAGCGCTTTTCGCGCCGGCCCGAGCCGCACGACGCGCAGGTCATCGCGCGGCTCGGCCTGCGCCCGGGCGCACCGATGTTCCTGGCGGTCGGCGGCATCGAGGCGCGCAAGAACAGCGTGCGCCTGCTCGAAGCCTTCATCGCGTTCCATGCGACGCAGCCGGACGCGCAACTCGTGATCGCCGGCGGCGCGAGCCTGCTCGACCATGGCGACTGCGCGCGCCGGTTCCAGGCCCTGCTGGACGCCAGCGGGCTGCGCCGCGGCCCGGGCGAGTCGCTGGTGATCACCGGCACGGTGCCCGATGCCGAGATGCCCGCGCTCTTCCGCGCCGCCGATGCGCTGCTGATGCCTTCGCTGCGCGAGGGCTTCGGCCTGGTCGTGCTGGAGGCGCTCGCGAGCGGCACGCCGGCCGTGGTTTCGCGCATTGCGCCGTTCACCGAGTACCTGGCCGCCGACGAGCGGCAAGACCATTGCTGCTGGGCCGATCCGGAGTCCACGGCATCGATCGCGAACGCCATGCGGCGCGCCCTCGCGCCCGAACATGCTCACGCGCTGGCGCAACGCACACCGGCCGTCTGCGAACGCTTCGGCTGGGCCGCGAGTGCCGCGCGGCACGAGCTGCTGTACCACGCGCACGTGTCGCTCGCCCGAGCGCGGGCGACCTTTCACGCCACCACATCCTGACCCGGGGGTATCGATGCCCGCGATGCACTTCCACCTGCGCTGGCCCGATGGCCGCGAGACGCGCTGCTACTCGCCGTCGCTGGTGATCAAGGATCACTTCGCGCCCGCCACGCGCTACCCCTTGCCGACGTTCATGCACGAGATTCGCACGGCGCTGAACACCGCGTCCGAGCGCGTGCGCGCGAAGTTCGGCTTCGCCTGCTCGATGGCGATGGACCAGCTCGCGCAGATCGAAACCCTGGCCGCGCAGTTCGACGACCGGACCGTCGTCGAAGTGCTGCGCTTCGAAGAGTGAGCCCCACGAACACCATGAACACCTCCACCACGCCACCCCAGCACCACAGCGTCGTCATCGTCGGCGGCGGCCAGGCCGGCCTGTCGCTGAGCCACTACCTGAAGCAGCGCGGCATCGACCACCTCGTGCTCGAGAAGCACGACCCGGTTCACGTCTGGCGCGATCGGCGCTGGGACAGTTTCTGTCTGGTGACGCCCAACTGGCAATGCAAGCTGCCGGGCTGGGAATATGCCGGCAAGGACCCGCACGGGTTCATGAAGAAGGCCGAGATCATCGAGTACCTGGCGGGTTTCGTGAAGCATGTGAACGCACCGCTGCTGAACGGCGTCAGCGTCAGGCACGCCAGGCCGCGGCCGCAAGGCGGGTTCGAGATTTCCACCTCTCGAGGCGAGTTCACGGCCGACCAGCTCGTGGTGGCCTCCGGCGGCTACCACCTGCCCATCATCCCGCGCCTGGCCGAACGGCTGCCGCGCGACATCCTGCAGCTGCACTCCGAGCAGTACCGCAATCCGCAGTCGCTGCCGCCAGGCCCGGTGCTGGTGGTGGGCAACGGCCAGTCGGGCGCGCAGCTCGCCGAAGACCTGCACCTGGCCGGCCGCCAGGTGATCCTGGCCACCGGCGGCGCACCGCGCTGCGCCCGCTTCTACCGCGGTCGCGACGTGGTCGACTGGCTTGCCGACATGGGCTACTACGACATGGCGGTGCACGAGCACCCGCTGCGCGAAGGCGTGCGCGACAACACGAATCACTACGTCACCGGTCGCGACGGCGGCCGCGACATCGACCTGCGCAAGTTCGCCAGCGAAGGCATGCAGCTCTACGGTTTGCTGAAGGGCCTGGACGGCGAGACCCTGCAGTTCGCGCCCGAGCTGCGCCACAACCTCGACCACGCCGACCGGGTCTACAACGGCATCAACGCGTCGATCGACAAGTACATCGCCACGCACGGCATCGAAGCGCCACCGCCCTCGGTCTACACCCCGGTGTGGGAGCCCGCCGAGGAGCGCGAGACGCTGAACCTGCGCGAGGCCGGCATCGGCAGCGTGATCTGGTGCATCGGTTTCCAGCCCGACTTCGGGTGGCTTGACGCGCCCGTCTTCAACGGCCGCGGGCAGCCCGGCCACGTGCGCGGGGTGACGGCGCAGCCCGGCCTGTTCTTCATCGGCTTGCCCTGGCTGCACACCTGGGGGTCGGGGCGCTTCTCGGGCGTCGCGCGCGACGCGCAATACCTGGCCGAGCAGATCGAGGCACGCCACGCGCCTCTCGGCGCGCGCTCGGGCGAGGAAGCGGAAACAATGTTGTCCTGACCGGATAGGGGTGCTTTCCGATCAGTCGGCATACTGATCGGACGAGCGCGGCTTGCGCGCTGCCTGCGGTCGCCCTTTTTCTGACGGATGCCATGTCCCCTCTCACACGACGCCGCCTTCTGACCTCGTGCAGCGGCGCACTTCTCGGCTCGTTGGCAGGCTGTGCGGAGGATTTCCTGCGCGGCCCGGTCTACGACACCCCGGCCGACGCGGATGCAGTATCGCGCGCCGCCGCGCCGATCGAGCCGCCGCCGATGGCCGCGCGCACGGCGTTGCCGACCTTGTTCGACGACATCGAGCGGCGCACCTTCGACTTCTTCTGGCGTACCGCCAACCCGGAGAACGGGATGGTGCCGGATCGTTACCCGAGCCCGTCGCCGGCCAGCGTCGCCGCGATCGGATTCGGGCTGACCGCCTACGTGATCGGGATCGATCGCGGCTTCGTGACGCGCGAGCAAGCGCGCGAGCGCACGCTGAGTACGGTGCGCTTCCTGCGCGATGCGCCGCAAGGGCCACAGGCGCGCGGCACGACCGGGCACAAGGGATTTTTCTACCACTTCCTCGAGATGAAGAGCGGCACCCGTGCCGGCCGCAGCGAGCTCTCGACCATCGACACCGCGCTGCTCTTGGCGGGCCTGCTGCACGTCCAGTGCAGCTTCAACGGCAGCCATCCGGACGAGCGCGAGATCCGGGCCGGCGTCGACACCATCTATCGGCGCGTCGATTGGAACTGGGCCCAGGTGCGCGGCCAGTTGATCAGCCTGAGCTGGAGCCCCGAGAAGGGCTTTGCCCCGTACGACTGGGGCGGCTACAACGAGGCGATGCTGCTGGTGCTGCTCGCGCTCGGCTCGCCCACCCACCCGGTCAAGGAGAGCGCCTGGCGCGAGTGGAGCGAGAACCATGGGGGCACTCAGCCCCGCTTCATGGGCTACGAGTATCTGGGTTTTGCGTCGATGTTCGGCCACCAGTATTCGCACACCTGGATCGACTTTCGCGGCATCCAGGATGCGCCGATGCGCCAGCGCGGCATCGACTACTTCGAGAACAGCCGTCGCGCCACCTATGCGCAGCGCGCCTACGCGATCGCGAATCCCAAGGGCTGGTTCGAGTACGGGCCCAACGTCTGGGGCTTCACCGCCTGCGACGGCCCGGGCTGGTTCCGCGACACCGATCGCGGCGGGCGCGGGCGCTTCTTCCTCGACTACCGGGCACGCGGCGCCGGCCAGGCCACGACCCTCGACGACGGCACGATCGCACCGACCGCCGCGCTGTCGTCGCTACCGTTCGCGCCCGAGATCGTGATCCCGGCGATCGAGGAGATGCACGCGCGCTACGGCAAGTTCATCTATTCGACATACGGCTTCCTCGATTCGTTCAACCGCAGCTTCACCAACACCGACCTCAGGCTCAACGACGGGCGCGTCGATCCCGGCTTCGGCTGGGTCGCCAGCGACTACCTCGGCATCGACCAGGGGCCGATCCTCGCGATGATCGGCAACTACCGCAACGAGATCGTCTGGAACGACATGCGACGTTGCCAGCCGCTGCGGCGCGGGCTCGAGCGCGCCGGGTTCCGCGGTGGCTGGCTGGCCAGTACCGGCTGACGCATTCGCTAGAACCTCGAACCGCGCAAGCTCAGGAACTCGAGCTCCTCCGGCGTCGATGCGCGGCCGAGCACCGCATTGCGATGCGGGAAGCGTCCGAAGCGGGCGATGACCGCTTGGTGGCGTTCGGCGTAGTCGCGGCTGCTCGCGCTGGCCGGGTCGACCGCCTCGAGTGCGATGAACAAGCGCACCGCTTCATTCTGCATCGCCAGGTCTTCCGCATGCTCGAACGGCATGTAGGCGAAGCTGCGTGGCGTCGCGGGCAGGGCCTCGTCGTCGCGGCGCGCGACCATCTGCCGCGCCAGCGCGAGCGCCAATGCGTCGCCCGCGAACGCGCGCGGATCGCCGCGATGCACATGGCGCGGGAACTGGTCGAGCAGGATGATGTGGGCGAGGGTGCCCCAGGGTCCGGTCCATTCGTCCAGTTCGGCGCGCAGCCCCTGCTCGATCAGCGCGCCGAACCGCGTTCGGACCTGGGCGTCGAAGGCTGCATCCTTGCGAAACCATTCGCGGCGCTCCTGTCCCCAACGCGGATCGGTTCGGGCGCCGAACCAGAACTCGAGCACGGCGATCGCCGCCTCCGGCAAGCGGTCGATGGACTCGGGTGCGGACGCGGACATGGTCGGGATCGTGGTGGAGTGGCGAGAATTCTCAGCGGCCGTCGACCAAGCGCGCGAAGCCGGCCGATCGGAAACGCTCGAGGACGAAGTCGACGAAGACCCGGGTCTTCGCCGGCAGCATCCGTCGGCTCGGGTAGTACAGCGAGAGCGGTCCGGCGTCGCTGTACCAGCCTGGAAGCAGCCGCACCAGCTCGCCGCTGTCGATGAGGGCGAAGGCGAACGGCATCGGCAACAGCGCGACGCCGAGGCCGAGCCGCGCGGCCTGCGCGATCGCCTCGGGGTCGCTGAAGATGAGGCGCGGTTTGCATGGCACCGGTTGTTCGGGCGCACGCCGCGAGCGCAGCGTCCACGGGCGCACACGCCCGGTCGGCGACGAGCGGCGCATGATGCCGTCGAAGGCGGCCAGATCGTCGGGGGAACGCGGAAGCGGCCGCCCCTTCATGTACGCCGGCGAGGCGACGGCGACGATGTGGACCGGCGCGAATTCGCGCGCCACGACACCCGGCGTCAATTCGAACCCGCCGCCGATCGCGGCATCGAATCCCTCGCCGACGATGTCGACCTGGCGGTTGTCGAAGTGCCAGTCCGGCAGCACGGCCGGATAGCGGCCGAGAAAGTCTTCCAGCAGCGGGACCAGGAAGTGACGGCCGAAGGCCTGGCCCATGCTGACCTTCAAGGTGCCCGCCGGCGCCTCGTCGCGGTGTCGGACACCCGCCAGCGCACCTTGCAGGGACGTCAGCGGACCGTTCACCTGCTGCAGAAAGCGTTCGCCGCCTTCGGTCAAGGCCAGGCGCCGCGTGCTGCGATGGAACAGGCGCACGCCCAGGTCGGCTTCGAGACGCGCGACATTCTTGCTGACGCCGGCCGGCGTCAACCCCAGGATGCGTGCCGCGGCGGAGAAGCTGCCGTGCTCCGCCGTCTGCACGAACGACACCAGATGCTGCAAATGGGCCATGGCCGATATTAAACCGATGGTTGAAGCTGATTGCGTTCGTCTTTGGCTAGTCGGTGGGCGCGGGTTTCGAGACACTGGGTCGGGTCGTGCGCATGCTGGACATCGCGCGGCGTGGAACCTACTCTTTGGAGAATTCAATGCGCGCTCTTGTGAATCTGGTCTTTGGGTGGCTGGTGTTGTTCGTCGTGTCGACGCCGGCGTCGGCGCAGAACCTCGACTTTCCGGCGACGTTCGTCGTTCGCGATATCGCAACCAATGGCGTGACCATCCATGTCCGGTCCGGCGGTTCCGGACCGGCGGTGGTGCTGCTGCACGGCTACGGCGAGACCGGCGACATGTGGGCCGCGCTCGCCGCGGACCTGGCGCGCGACCACACCGTGATCGTCCCCGACCTGCGCGGGCTCGGCTTGTCGTCGAAACCCAGCGGCGGCTTCGACAAGAAGACCCAGGCCAGCGATGTCAGCGGCGTGATGGCGGCGCTGGGAGTCCAGCGGGCCGACGTCGTCGCGCACGACATCGGCAACATGGTGGCGTTCCAGTTCGCGGCGCAGTCCCCGGAGCGCCTTCGGCGGCTGGTGCTGATCGACGCGCCGGTGCCGGGTGTCGGGCCGTGGGAAGAGATCCTGAAGAATCCCCTGCTGTGGCACTTCCGGTTCGGCGGGCCGGACATGGAGCGTCTCGTCGCCGGCCGCGAACGCATCTACCTCGACCGCTTCTGGAACGAGTTCTCGGCCTCGCCCGATCGTTTCAGCGAAGCGGCGCGCAAGCACTACGCGGCGCTCTATGCGCTTCCAGGCGCGATGCATTCCGGCTTCGCGCAGTTCGCGGCGTTCGACCAGGACGCGATCGACAACCGCGCGTTCCTGGCCCGCGACCGGCTGAAGATGCCGATCCTCGCGCTCGGCGGTCAGAAGTCGTTCGGTCCGATGATGGCGACCGTGATGCGTGCGGGCGCCGACAACGTGACCGAGGGCGTCGTTCCGGATTCGGGCCACTGGATCATGGAAGAGAACCCGCGCGCCACGATCCAGTTGGTCCGCGATTTCCTCGGCCGGTGATCGCGCTGACGCCCATTCATCGGAGTTAGGGGGTGGTGGGTTGGGGCAGTGGGTTAGGGGTAGTGGGGCTGGTACGAGGTGACCAGAATTTCACCGATCTCTCAACGCGACCCAGCGTTGCGCCCTCGAACGCTATCGCCCCCATTCGGTTGGCGACGAAGGAGGACTGAACATGATGGTCACACGATTCGGTCCGTGGATGCGCACAGGGGGCGCGTGCGCGTCCTGCGCGATTTTCGGCTGGGTGCTGGGTGTGCATTCCGCGACGCCGGTCGTCTCGGAACCCGCGGTCGTCGCGGCTCGGTCATCGGCAGCCGACTCCACGTCAGTGCTCGATGTTCGATCGGTGGGATCGGCCACTCCGGACGCGAGCGAGGCACATCGAGGCGATCGGCGTTCGGGTCCCGCCGAGATCGTCGAGATGCAGGCCGGCCCGCAACCCGCCTGTCCGGAAGAGCCCGCCCCGATGGCTCGCACGGACGGCATGGCGGGCCGCGTTCTGCGGGGAACAGAGGGCGAACGCTATGACACCCTGATTCAGGCGCAAGCCGATGGCGGAATCTCTGAATCGATCGTCAAGACGCTCCTCGAAACGGATGCGTCGCCGCGGGTCAGGTTGCTGGCATTCGAGTTCGCGCTGCAGGCTCACAGCGGCGACCCCACCGGTCTGCGCGGCATGCTTGAAGCCGCCCGACTGCTGCCGGATGCGGTGATTTCGGGAGACGCCCGCGATCGGCTGGAGGCGCTGGGTCGCGCTGAACGTGACCAGGCCGACGTCCAACAAATTGCCCCGTAGCGCGGGGCCGAATGAATGAATGACTCGGTTCGCCGATACGGCCGACGGGGCGGTCGATATCGGACCACATGGTCCCCGAAGGGAGTCAAATGATGACGATGAGTTCAAACTTCAATCGCGTTCGCCGAGCCGGCATCGCGTCGTTCGCCGCCGCAGTGTTGGTTTCGACGCCGGTCTGGGCAACCAACCTGGGCTATGCGGTCGATTCAAACAACTGGACGTTTACCGGGGCGGCCCAAGTCGACATCCTCAACATGCGGACCAACGTTTTCGCCAAGCCCGCAAACAAAAGGCTGATCGTCGTATTCGCGGCAGAGTGCGCCGTGAATGCGGCTGCGGGCAATACCTCGGCATGGGTCGATGTCGACATCGTGCTGCTGAATGCGACGACGGGGGCCGTCGTTCACACCGCCGCGCCGACGGTGGGAAACGGTGATGCGTTCTGTGCGTCCAATGGCACGGCCGGCTTCGACGGCTGGGCGTCGCATTCGGTGCAAGCGCTCATTCCCTATAACTTTCCTGCAGGCAACTACCGAGTCGGTGTCAAGGCGCGCTTGAACGGCGGGGCCACTGGCGGCTGGTTCGGCGAGCGCATGGTGTCCGTGGCGCTCTAGGTGTTTCGGATCGGCGCTAGCGGTCGAACCGGCTGCCTTCGTCCTTCAGGATGCGCAGCATGCTGTCCAGGTGCGCACGCGCACTGGCCGGATCGCCTGCGCGCATCTGTTCGAACGTGCGCTGGGCGACGTCCGGCGGGATGCTCTTCAACGGCCGGCCGGCGCTCATCGCCTTGAGCTGGACTTCGGCCGCGCGCTCGAGGTAGTAGAGGTCGTCCCAGGCTTCGGCAATGTTGGGGCCGGTGACCATCACGCCGTGATTCCTCAGAAAGACGATGTCCGCATCGCCCAGCGCCTGCGCGATGCGATCACCCTCGGCGTTGTCGAGCGCGAGGCCGTTGTAGGTTTCATCGACCGCGGTGCGCCCGTAGAACTTCAGCGCGGTCTGGCCGAGCCACAGCAGCGGCGGGCCTTCCAGCAGGCTCAGCGCCGTCGCGTTCGGCATGTGGGTGTGAAGCGCCACCCGGACCCTCGGCTTCAGCCGGTGCAGGCGCGCATGGATGAAGAAGGCGGTTGCTTCGGGGACGCCGTCGCCGGCGACCACATGACCGTCGAAGTCGCAGACCAGCAGGCGCGACGCGGTGATCTCGCTGAACGCGTAGCCGTAGGGGTTGATCAGGAACAGGTCGTCATGGCCCGGAGCGACCGCGGAGAAGTGATTGCAGATGCCCTCGGCGAAGCCCAGCCGCGCGGCGAAGCGAAAGCAGGCGGCGAGTTCGACGCGCGCCTGCCTCACCGCATCGGTGTCCAGGTGCAGCTTGCGCGACGGGGTTGAGACCGGGTCGAGCGACAGGGTGTGAGCCATGGGCCAATCTCTCCAGCAAGACGGCTGTCACCAGCCGATGGATTCGAACAACGCGGGGACCTCGTCCAAGGTCGAGAGGATTGCATCGGGCGTGTAGTCGGGCAACAGTTTTCGACCGGTGCCGCGGTCGATCCAGACGCAGCGGAAGCCGACGTCCCGCGCCGCCGCGTGGTCGAGGTGGGGGCTGGCGCAGATGTGAACGACCTCGTCCTTCGACATACCGAGCTGCGCATGCGCGTGGTCGAACAGGCCGCGCGCCGGCTTGTACACGCCGGCCTGCTGGGCCGTGATCACCCGGTCGATCAGACTCTCGAGCTGCGCGACGTTGCGCGCGATGATCTCGTCGTCCGTATTCGAGACGATGCACAGCCTGAAGCCGGCGCTCTTCAGGCGACGCAGCGCGCCGATCACTTCCGGAAAAGGCGGCATCTCGCCGATGCCGTCCGTCAGGATGCGGATGTCGTCGGGGTCGCTTTGCAGCCCCAGCTCCTCGAGCGCGAGGCGCAGGCCTTCGCCGGCCACCGTGCGGAAGGACCGATGCGGGGCTGTCTGCTCGAGCGCGTGCTCGTGCCGGTCGTAGATCGAAATCAGCCGCACGGGGTCGACCTCGGCGGCGTTCTTGGTCCGAAGAATGCGCCGCACCGCGGCGAGCAATCCTTCGTCCCACTGGATCAGGGTGCCGTAACAATCGAAGGTCAGCCAGGCGGGGCGAGGCGTGTGGTTCAGTGACATGACGGGTCCGGTGCGGTGATGGGTTGAGCAGAGGCGCCGATGGTGCCGACATGGGTCGATATTTGGAAATTAAATTTCCATGCAGAAGTTAGTGGAAAATCGACTGACGGAGGCCCCATGCTCGATCTCGAACTTCTGAAGACCCTCGTGTGCGTCGTCGACGAGCGCAGCTTTTCGCGTGCCGCCGACCGGGTCCACCGGACCCAGTCGACGGTGAGCCAGCAGATCCTGAAACTCGAAACCCGCTTGGGACACACGCTGCTGCGGCGCGATCGCACCGGCAAGCAGGTGCTGCCGACGGAGAGCGGCGAGCTGCTCGCGAACTACGCGCGCCGCCTGCTGGCGATCGCGCAGGAGGCCGAAGACGCGCTGGGCCGGCCGGCCTCGCTGCCGCCGGTGCGGATCGGCGTCCCCGAGGATTTCGACGCGGTTCGGATGTCGACCATTCTGTCGGGCTTCATCGCCTCGCATCGCGGCGTGCGACTCGAGACCGTGAGCGGGATGAGCACCGACCTGCGCCGCAAACTGGACGCCGGCGAGATCGACCTCGCCCTCGTCAAGCGCGAGCCCGGGTCCGGCGAGTGCATCGCCAGTTGGCCGGAACGCCTGGTGTGGGTCAGCGGCGCCGAGGGATGGCTTCATGAGGAAGCGGGCGACGACCGCGTGGTGCCGCTGGCGCTCTTCCCGCCCGGGTGCATCTATCGGCAGCGCGCGGTTCGAACGCTGGAGATCGCCGGCCGGCCGTGGCGGGTCGCGTTCGGGAGTCAAAGCCTCACGGGCATCCAGGCGGCGATCTCGTGCGGCCTCGGCGTGACGGTTCTGCCAACCAGCGCCGTGCTGGCCGATCACGTCCTGCTCGGCGAGCGGCACGGTTTTCCGAAGCTGGCGCCGAGCGAACTGGCGCTGGTCGCGGCGTCGCTCCCGTTGAGCGGGGTGCAACGCGACATCGCGCAGTACCTCGTGGCGGAGATCGGGACCCATTCGCGCGCCGCTTCCACGCGCGCACGTTCGCGAGCGCGCGCCAGGCCGGGTTGAAGCGCGTGACTGGCATCGCTGTCACCGCCGTGTCACGCGCCGCGCGCAGCCTCGGTGCCTCGCGTGAGGAGACAGACGATCATGAACCCATTACCCATCCCGACCCAGACGCCGAAGGCGCTTCGGTGGCTCGAGGTGCGCCACGCCGAGAACGATCGGGTCCGGTGCGCGCTGCTGTCCAACATCGACGGGCATCGCAACCTGATCGAGCTGGAGAGCTTTGCGCGCGCGATGGGCCTCGAGGCGGACGCGCTGGAGCGTCTGCGCCGAGAGGGGTTCATCGACCTGGCGGATTGACGACGTGTTCGGACGCCGGGTCTTTTGCCGCCATGGCGCGGAACGCTGGCATCGCCGAGAGGTCGTGGCGGGCCATGCCGTCCGGGCACCAGAGGTCGAAGTGCATGGTATCGCCGTGCAGATCGAGCAGGCCGATGCCGACGAGTTTCTCGCCGATCCGCCCCTGCATCTGGTCCGGAAGCACGAAGCCGGACGAGGGCATCCACACGTGGCGGACGTTCGATGCGACGACGTCGAGGTACTGGTGGGTGTGCCCTGACACGACGAGCCGGAGCGTCGACTTGAGCGGGCCGTCGATCAGGCGCTCGCGAGCCGCCTGGGCAACGTAGCGGCCCTTGTCCTTCGGATCGTCCGGGCGCACGCGTACGAGCGGGCGGTGCAGAAACAGCACGCTGCGGGCCGCCGGCGCGCTCGCCGTCGCGATCGCTTCGATCCAGCGCCATTGCTGGTCTTCCTGAGGCGTGCCGCTGCCCAGCAGCTGCGCGTTGATGCCGAGCAATGACCAGCCGTCGGCCGCGAGGTGCCAGCGGTCCGGTCCGAACTGGCGCGTGTAGGAGGCGAGCAACGCATCGTCCAGCGGGGCTTCGCCGGAGCCGTCGCCCATGTCGTGGTTGCCGGGAAGGCAATGCATGTCGGTCGGCCAGCGTTGCACGAGTTGCGCCGCAAAGCCGAGCTCGTCGGGGTGCGTCTGGCCGTCCAGCGTGATGTCGCCCAGATGCACGGTGAGATCGGGTGAAAGGCGTTCGACAGCGTGCCGCGCCGCGTGCCAGTTCGCCACACATTCGGGCGAGCGCGGCGACAGGTGGCTGTCGGCAATCAAGGCGATGCGCATGGTCCGTGCGTCGGTTGTCGGCACTCAAGACTGGCGCTCCCAGGTGACAAGGCGATGACGGCATCGTTTTCCGAATGGTGAAAAACTCGGGGCGCGCCATTCCAGAAGGCGCTGAAACACGGGGTATTCGACTATTCGATTCGATTTGGTAAATCGATACAGTGCCCGAACCATAATTCGACTGGAGACGAGCCATGACTTCAAGATCTTGCTTGCTTCAACTCGGCCTGAGGCCCGCCACGGCGCTGGCCGCGAGCTGCCTCAGCGCCGCGGTGCTGGCCGCGGCGCCGAAAGTGGTGACGCAACCCAACTCCGATCCGCAGTGCTTCACGCCCTGGGCTGCCGACACCAAGCTGTTCCAGTACCCGGCGAAGAAGGGCCCGTACCGCGTGGCGCTGGCCAACGGCTACATCGCCAACACATGGCGCATCCAGATGATCAAGACGGCGAAGGCCTACGCGGCGCAGCCCGAGGTCGCCGGCAAACTCAAGGAGTTCAAGGTCGTCTCCACCGGCGAAGACGTGGCCGCGCAGATCGCCGCAATCAACAACTTCATCGACTCGGGCTACGACGCGGTGGTCGTGAATGCACAGAACCCCGCCGCCTTCAAGCCGGTGATCAAGCGGGCCAACGACGCCGGGGTCGTGCTGGTCGCATTCGACAACATCCTCGACACCGAAGAGGCGATCAACGTCAACGTCGACCAGAAGGGCCTCGGCAAGTACTGGGCCGAGTGGCTCGTGAAGAACGTGCCGAACGGCGGCAAGGTGCTCGAGGTCCGGGGGGTTTCGGGCACCTCGGTCGATCGCGATCGGCACGACGGCATCCAGGAGGTGTTCAAGGCCTCGGGCAAGAAGTGGGACACCGTCGAAGTGATCGGCAAGTGGGACGATCCGACCGCGCAGAAGGTCACCGCCGACGCGATCGCGGTGCACAAGCGCTTCGACGCGATCACCGCGCAAGGCGGCGACACCGGCGTGGTGCAGGCGATGATCGATGCGAAGCACCCGTTCGTGCCCTTCGGCGGCGAGACCGAGAACGGCTTTCGCAAGTTCTGCGGCAAGTACGCCGGACAGGGACTGAAGTGCGCGTCGGGCGGCACCGGGCCGGCCCAGGTCGCGGTCGCGATCAAGACGGCGATCGCGGCTCTCGAAGGCAAGGTCGTGCCGCAATCGGTGAAGCTGCCGCTGGCGCGGGTCGAGCATCCGAACCTGAAGGACGGCACCGATTTCTACGACAAGCTGTCCGACAACTTCTTCGTCGGCAACTCCTTCCCGACCTGCGGCATCAACTTCACGGCGCAGGAGATCATGGGGCAGACCGAAGCGAACAAATAAGCGAACCGCGGCGGCGACAAACGGGCGATCGGGAGCCTCGCGGTGAGCCTTTTTTCGATGCAGGGCATCTCGAAGCGCTACGGCGGCGTGCGCGCGTTGCAGGACGCGCGCCTCGTCGTCGAGGCGGGCCGCATCCATGCCGTGCTGGGCGAGAACGGCGCCGGCAAGTCGACCTTGATCAAGATCATGGCCGGCGTGGTCGCGCCCGACGAGGGCACGATGCTGCTCGATGGCCGGCCGGTCGCGTTCGCCTCGCCGGCCGCGGCCAACGCCGCGGGCATCGTCTGCATCTTCCAGGAGCTGTCGCTGATCCCCGACCTCTCGGTGGCCGACAACATCGCGATCAGCAACCCGCCGCGGCGCTTCGGGCTGATCGATGCGCGGGCGCAGCGGCGCATGGCCGAAGAGGCGCTGGCGCGTGCCGGTGCGCATGACATCCATCCGCTGGCATTGGTCAAGGATCTGTCGCTGTCGCGCCGGCAGATGGTCGAGATCGCCAAGGCGCTCGGCCGCCGGCCGCGCATCCTGATCCTCGACGAGGCCACCTCGGCGCTAACCGCGGCCGACGTCACGACGATCTATGGCGTGCTGCGGCGGCTGCGCGCCGACGGGCTCGCGCTGGTCTACATCTCGCACCGCATGCACGAGATCGCCGAGCTGGCCGACGAGTGCACCGTGTTCTGCAACGGCCGCAGTGTCGCGAGCTACGTGGCCGGCACGAAGACCGACAACGAGGTCGTCGAGCTGATGATCGGCCGGGAGTACAGCGGTGTCTTTCCGCCGCGCGCGCCGCGCGCCGCGAGCGACGCCGCGCCGCGCCTCGAGCTGCGCCACCTGCGCTGGACCGACCGGCTCAACGACATCTCGCTGCGGCTGCATGCCGGCGAGGTGGTCGGCCTCGGCGGGCTCGACGGCCAGGGCCAGCGCGAGCTGCTGCTGGCGCTGTTCGGCGTGCTGCGCGGCACCACCGGGGAGGTGCGGGTCGACGGCCGGCCGGTGGTCATCGATGGCCCGCACACGGCCAAGCGCAAGGACATCGGCATGGCGCTGATCCCGGAAGACCGCAAGACCGAAGGCCTGATGCTGCCGATGTCGGTGCGCGACAACCTGTCGTTCGCGGCGCTGGCCCGCCTGTCGCGCTGGGGCATCGTCGATGCGCAGGCCGAGCACGCCGCGGTGCAGCGCATCGTCAAGCTGCTCGGGGTGCGCACCGACGGCACCGATGGGGCGGCCGGCTCGCTCTCCGGCGGCAACCAGCAGAAGCTGGTCATCGGCAAGTGGCTGATGATGGCGCCGCGCATCATCCTGCTGAACGATCCGACGCGCGGCATCGACGTCGGCACCAAACAGGAGATCTACGCGCTGCTGCGCGAGCTGGCGGGCGAGGGCGTCGCCATCCTGTTCTATTCGACCGACTACGACGAGCTCGTCGGCTGCTGCGACCGCGTGCTCGTGATGTACGACGGCGCGATCAAGCGCGAGCTTGCCGGAGCCGAGATCACCGAGCGCGCGCTCGTCAGCAGCGCGCTGAACATCGGCGGCGCGGCGCCACCGCTCGCCGAGGCCGTGGGGGCGCCCGCTCTATGAATGTGACGATGAACGCGAACGGCGACTGGCCGTACCGGCTGCGCGAGCACCGCGGCACCTTGCTCGCCCTCCTGGCCTTCGTCGTGATGTTCACGATCTACGCGAGCAACCACCCGGCCGGGCTGAATGCCAACGTCGCGACGACGGCGGCCAACAAGGGTGTGCTGCTGGCGATCGTCGCGATGGCGCAGACGCTGGTGGTGCTGACCTCGGGCATCGACCTGTCGGTCGGCATGGTGATGGTGCTGGCGAACTGCCTCGCGTCGACCATCGTGGTCGGCTCGCCGCTGATGACGGCACTCGGCGCGCTCGGCGTGCTGCTGGTCGGCGGCGTGTGCGGCGCGATCAACGGGCTGATCGTCGTCTTCGGCCGCCTGCAGCCCATCGTCACGACGATTGCGACCGGCGCGGTGTACTACGGCGCGGCCCTGGCGCTGCGCCGCGTTCCCGGTGGCGACATCTCCGCGCCGCTGGCCGATGCGCTGACCGGCCAGCTGCCCGGCGGCGTACCGGCCAGCCTGGCGCTGCTGCTCGCGCTGGTGCTGATCGTCTGGCTGCCGTTCCGGCGCTCGGCGATCGGCCGCGCGGCGTATGCGGTCGGCTCATCCGAGGTGGCGGCCTACATGTCGGGCGTGCCGGTGCGCCGCGCCAAGTTCGTGGCCTACACCTTGTCGGGGCTGCTCGCGTCGGTGGCCGGGCTGTTCATCACCTGCATCACCTACTCGGGCGAGGCGTCGGCGGCCAACGGCAACACCTACACCTTGTACTCGATCGCCGCGGTGGTGCTGGGCGGCGTGTCGCTGTTCGGCGGCTCGGGCAGCGCGGTCGGTGCGATCTTCGGCGCGTTGATGTTCCGCACCATTGGCGATCTGCTGTTCGTGTTCAACCTCGACCCGCTGTGGCAGCCCTTGTTCCAGGGCGTGGTGCTGGCCGCGGCCGTGTGCCTCGGCGCGGCCCGGCTGCTGCAAGTGCGCAACCGGCTCGACCTGTATGGGTGAGATCGACAGCACCTCGAATCGACTTCGTTCGCAGCCCGATGGAGCCGAGCTTCGCGCCGCGGGCGCGTTCGGCGAATGGCGCCGGCGCGTCGACCCGGCCATCGCGTCGGCGTTCGGCTGCATCCTCGTGCTGCTGTTGCTGGGCAGCCTTTATTCGAGCAGTTTCCTGTCGCCGGAGTACCTGCTGCAGCAGTTGAAGGTCGCGTCGTTTCTCGGCGTCATCGCCACGGGCATGATGATCGTGATCCTGCTCGGCCAGATCGATTTGTCGGTGCCGTGGGTCGTTGCGGTCGGCGGGATGATGGCGACGGCCGCGACGGGGTGGGGGCCGGTTGGCGTCGCGCTGGCCATTCCGGTGGGCATCGGTTGCGGCATCGCGCTCGGGCTGCTCAACGGCTGCGGCGTCGCCTTTCTGCGCATTCCGTCGATGATCGTCACACTGGCGGTGAACGCGGTCGCGCAGGGCCTGATGGTCGTGCACACCGGCGGCTTCTCGCCGCAGGACGCGTCGTCGCCGGCGATGCGTTTCATCGCCACCGGCCACAGCCTGTTCGGCATCCCGAACGCGCTGCTGGTGTGGGCCGTGGTCGGCGGCGCGGCGGTCTTCCTGCTGACGCGCACGACCTTCGGCCGCACCGTCTACGCGATCGGCAACCGCGAGCGGGCGGCCTACCTGTCCGGCGCACGCACCCGCCTGGTCGTGATGGCGGCGTTTGCGATCTCGGGCGGCCTGTCGGCGCTGGGTGGTGTGCTGCTCGCCGGCTACGCGAGCAAGGCGGCGCAGGCGATGGGCGACCCCTACCTGCTGCCGGCGATCGCCGCGGTGGTGCTCGGCGGCACATCCATCCTGGGTGGCCGTGGCCGCTACCTCGGCACGGTGGCGGGGGTCATCCTGATCACCTTGCTGCAGTCGATCCTGTCGGTGATGCAGATCGAGGAGTTCGGGCGCCACGTGATCTATGGCGTCGCGATCATCGCGATGCTGCTGGTCTATGGCCGCGGGCGACGCCATTCGGACTGAGCTGCACTTCGCATCGATCGAGAGATGAATGCCAGGCGGCGTCCCAAGCCGCAAGCACCGACCGGCCCGGTCAAAAGCGTGTCCAACATCGACTGCATAGGAGGTGGCCTACACGCCCCGAAGCACTGGTCCTACAAGGATTAGGCGTGCATGCATGTCAATTGATATTGACGCCGATGGATAACATGGGTCGAGCTTTGGAGTGCGTTGTGTCATCCGTATTGAGCGCAATGTTTGAGGAGCGGCACGAGTTTTTCTTGTCGGCGCTTCGAGAGTTGGCGATCACGCCGCCTGGGCGGCATCGCGAGGTTCGCCTGGAGGAATTGGCGAGAGCACTTGGCGGCCATTTGCGCAGTGTCGAGCACGGCACGAATGCGGCTCTGCGCAGAGTTGCGCCTCAGGTGCAGATCGGCGAAGTGATGCATCAGTACACGGTCGTCAGTGCCTCGCTCGCCCGCCTTCTGGCCAACCCTGCCGGGGGGCTTCCATTCGCCAGGCGCTTGTCTGAGCTGCGCGCGGCGATAGAGCAAATGCAGGTGCAGGAAACCTTCGTCGCTCGCAAGTTGAGTCGCCATCTGGGCGAGACGGCGCTGCTGATGGTGGAGCTGCAGATGGAAGAGCGTTTCGACGAATACGTCGGCGTGGTAGGGATTCATGGGGTGATGTCCGGGGCCGTGGTTCTTGCTGAGTCGAGGCAGCACGCGGCTTGAGCGCCGCAGATGCCACGCCGGAATACGGCCGTCGCGCTCAACCACGATGCTCGGCGCTAGCCGATGCAGATCTTGCTCACCACCACCGACACCAGCATCGTCACGCCTTCGCGCAGGACCATCAGGCGAAGCAGGGCTCCCTCCTTGTGGGCATCCCGCCAGACACCCGGATTCAGCACGATGTCATCGCGCTGCAGGCCGGCCCGTGATGCGGGGGTGTTCTCGCCGACGAGGATGATGCGTTCAGAGCCGGGCGTGGCAGTGACACCGACGCCGATGTAGCTGCTGCCGGTGCACGCCTGGCCATTCGTTGACAAGCCGGGGCTGATGTCGACGCGGATGACTTGTTCGCCAGCACCGTGGAGCTTGTCGGCGGTCGTTTCCTGCGCGGTCGAGGGCGCTTGCGGCGGCTTGTCCGCGCTTGCCGTGACGCGAAGCAGCGCGAACACGACCAGCAGGTGCAGTAGCACCGTCAGGATCGCGGCAACGGCACGGGACTCGGCGCGCATGGCATTATTTTGCGGCTCAACGCTGCAGCCCCGCTCACTCGTCTACGGTACTGCCGCGACTTTGCGTTCGGACAGGATCCGTTGCACCAGTGGCGCCAGATCCTCGAACAGGTCCTGCTTTTGCAACAGGTGGCGCACACCCACCAGTTCGGCGCCACGCACCAGTTCGTTGGAAACGTAGCCCGAGATGATCACCACCGGCAGTGCCGGATGCAGGCGCGCCAACTCCACAGCCAGATCCAGCCCCGAGGACCCGGGCATGTTGAAGTCGGTCACGACAAGGTCGAACGGCGCCGCAGCAAGCACCTCCAGGGCCTCGCTCGCGGTCGCCACACAGCTGACCTGCCAGCCGGCACGCTGCAGCAGGCGTTCCACCACCAGCCGCACGACCTCGTCGTCATCGACATACAGCACGTGTTCGCCGTGGCCACGCACGGCCCCGGCGCCGGCCGTATCGACCAAGCAGGCAGATGGCGGCTCGCAGAGCGGAAAATACAGGTCGATCGTGCTCCCTTTGCCGATCGCGCTGGAAACCGTGATGCCGCCGCGGTGTCCTTTCACGATGCCGTGCACGACCGACATTCCCAGCCCCGTGCCATCGCCGATGGCCTTGGTGGTGAAAAAGGGCTCGAAGATGCGCCCACGCGTCGCTTCATCCATGCCCGTACCGGTGTCGCTGACCCATAGATGGGCGTAACGGCCGGCAGGCTGGCCCCCCAGCGCCTGGCCCGCCGCAGCGTCGAGCAGCCGTTCGTCAAGTCCGACCTCGATGCGTCCGGGGTTCCCCGACAGCGCATGCCAGGCATTCGTACCCAGATTCATCAGCACCTGCTGCATCTGCGTGGCGTCGGCGTTCACATACAGAGGTGTTTTGACCAAACTGGCGTCGAGTTCGGTCATCGCAGGCAGCCCGGAGCGCAGCAGCGCCAACGTCTCCTCCAGGATGGGTTGCAGCGGCTGGATGACGAGCACCTGCGTCTGCCGGCGGCTGAACGCAAGGATTTGCTGCACCAGCGCCCGCGCGCGCCGACTGGCTCGCTCGATCTGCTCCAGGCTTTGCAGCGCAGGATGCTCTGGGCCGACATCGTCGCGTGCCAGCGCCAGGTTGCCGAGGATCGCGCCGAGGATGTTGTTGAAGTCGTGCGCAATGCCGCCGGCCAACGTGCCGATCGACTCCATCTTCTGCGATTCGCGCAACTGTGCCTCGAGCTTGCTGTGCGCGGCCTCAGCCTGCTTGCGTTCGTTGATGTCGCGCTGAGCACCGACGAAACCAGTCAGCGCGCCCTGCTCGTCGCGCAGCGGCGAGATGTCCAGTGCCACCCACAGCACTGAACCGTCCTTGCGGTAGTTGAGGATTTCTCCGTGAAAGCCCTTCCCGGCGCGCACTGCGCAGGAGATTTCTTCCACCGTGTCCTGCGACGTCGCTGCTCCCTGCAGGAATTTCGCAGTTCGGCCCACCACTTCGGTCTCGGCGTAGCCGGTGAGGCGCTCGAAACCCGGATTGACGTAAGTGATGCGAGCCTGCGTGTCGGTCATCAACACACCCTGCGAAATCTCGGCCAGGGCGCGGTCGCGCAAGCGCAGGATCTCGGCACTCGCGCGCATGGCCTGCTCGACGCGGTATCGCTCGCTGACGTCGCTGAACACCAAGACCATGCCCACCGTCTGGCCCGCTTGGTCTCGGATGGGCGCGGCGCTGTCGGCGATCTGGTACTCCGCGCCTTCCCGGGACAGCAACGCCGTGTGGTTGGCCAGTGCGACAACCTCGCCGCTGGACAGCACCCGCTGCACCGGGTCGATGGCGGGCTCGCGCGTATTGCGATGAACGATGCGAAACACCTCGGCCAGCGGGTGTCCCTGGGCCTGGGAAGCAGACCAACCGGTCAGACGCTCGGCGGTGGAGTTCATGCGCGTCACGCAGCCGGCGAGGTCGGTGGCGATCACGGCATCGCCGATCGATTGCAGCGTGATCGCCAGACTGTTCTCGCTGTGGCGCAACGCCTCCTCGCTCTCGGCATGCGCTTCGACCACGCGATTGAAATGGCGTGCGACCGACTGGATTTCGGCCGGCCCCACCACCGGTGCGCGCGCGCGGCCGTCACCGTCGGCCACCCGCGTCGCCGCGCGCGACAGCGCATCGACGGGGCCGACAATGCCACGCGCGACTTGCCAGGCCGCCAGCAAGGCCAGCAGCATCAGGCCGGCACCGATCACGAGGCTGCGCCGGAGCATCTCACGGTGCCCCGAAAACGCCTCGTCCTGCGGCACGCCGGCCACGACACGCCATCCGGTGTCGGGCATCGTGACGAAGGCGTACAACCGTGTCACGCCATCGGGGCCCTTCGCAGAGAGAAAGCCTTCGCGCTGACCGCGCGTGTCCTGCATCACCTTCGACGGTGTGGGCTTGCCCAGCCAGACCTCTGGGTCGATCGATCGAAGCACGATGCGGTCCATTCGGTCGGTGACCGTGACGACCGCGTAGGACGGCGCCGATCCGAGTATGCGTTGATTCAATCCCAGCAGATCCTGCGAGATGGACAACAGGCCGACAACGTCGCCACGCAGGTCCCGCACGGGCTGGGTCAGCACGGTCACCCAGCGGCCTGTCAGTGGCCCCTTGAATGCGTCGCTGACCTCAAAGTGCCCGCTGGCGATGCCCTCTTTGAACCATGAAAGTGCGCCGAACTGCTCCTGCGAGGTCGGCATCGAGCTCGAGCGGCTCCTATAGATCAACCTCGCATCGCGATCGCGCACCGTCAGGGTGCTGAACTCAGGCAGCACCTGGATGTACTCGGCGACACCGGCATCGAAGTTCTCGACATCGAGCGCCCTGACCTGGGGGCGCTCGGCGAGTCGTGCCATCACGGCGCGCTGGTCGCTCAGGGTCAGCTGCAATGCGGAGACGGTGTGGTCTACCAGCAGCTTGACCTTGGCCTGGGCCGCCGCGCGCGCCTGATCCAGCTGGATGCTCAAGAACCATGTCAGGACAGCCGCAGCCGGGAGCAGCACGGCCAGCACCAGCGCGATCATCAGCGTCCTGATCGACAGGCGAGCCCGCGCCGGTGCGGGCACTTCGCCTGCGGATAAGGTGCTGCGGTCGTCCATCGAGACCCCCCAAATGTCGCGCCGTTGCGCGCCCCGCCGGGGCGTTCCTGAGTCGTGTCGCCGCAATTGTCGCTGTTGTGGCCGGAAGCCAGCGCGTCGGCAATCCCGCAGATGCACGCCAGCATACTGCTAGGGTTGACAGGTGGCGTCGCCATGGCATCCCTGCTCTAATCTCTGGACGATGCATGCTCTCGGGTCCAGCGACATGGCAGATGACGCGGTCGCGTTGATGATGACCAGCGCATCGCCAGACGCACTCCTGTTGATGACGACGCAGGGGCGTGTCGTGCACTGGAGCCGTGGTGCACAGGCCATCTTCGGCTACTCCAGCGACGAAGCCCGTGGGCTGCTGTTGAGTGATCTCGTGGTCCCCAGCGATCACGCCGAGGAGCAAAGGCTGCGACTGGCGGAAACCATTGCGAGCGGAGCCGGCACCTACGAGTCGGTGCGCCGCCGCAAGGACGATTCGCTGCTCTACGTCGACGTCACCACGCGACTGGTGCAGACGGCAGACGGCACGCCGCTCGTCCTCTCCGCCGAGAAAGACGTGACCCTCATCAAGGTGCTGCGTGACGCCAAGCTGATGGAGGCGCGCTTTCGCGACCTGCTCGAATCGACGCCCGACGGCATCGTGATGGCCAACCCCACCGGCCACGTCGTCATCGCCAACAGCCAGGCCGAGCGCCTGTTCGGCTACGAGGCGGGCGAGTTGCGCGGCCGTTCGGTCGACACCCTGCTGCCTGAGCGCTACCGCAAGGCCCATGTGGGGCACCGCTCGAACTATTTTCTGCAACCGCGCAAACGTGCGATGGGTTCGGGGTTGGACCTGGCCGGGTTGCGCAAGGACGGCAGCGAGTTTCCGATCGAGATCAGCCTGAGCCCCTTGCGCACCGAGGAGAGCGCCTTCGTGATGAGCGCGATCCGCGACATCAGCGAGCGCAAGAGTTTCGAGAAAGCCCTGCAGGAAAAGAA